>JAABUX010001559.1_pt1 | contig 34304 bp, 33 predicted proteins | sample 5561851 | NCBI WGS metagenome assembly JAABUX01 (sample SAMN10711883, study PRJNA513361) | rock metagenome | isolation source: Antarctica rocks | place: Antarctica: Victoria Land, Richard Nunatak red sandstone | collected 2016-01-03
TTAGGTGACGATTCACCCTGGCCCGTATGCCATCAATGGATTGGCCGACGTAGATGGGCACTTGGTCCAAGTCGCAAAGGACGTAGCAACTAATGTCATTGGTCAGGGTCCGAACGGCCCTGCGGCGGAAAGCCAGGTCAATAGCCATGGCCGCCCGCTATTCCGCAGCCACCGCACCGGGAAGCGGCCTATTGGCTGCGATGATCGGTTCCAGCAACGCATTCGCTAGATGCCTCACGACCGGGACGCACACGCCATCGCCGGCCAAGTGATACGCATCGTTGTACCGTGCCGGCAGCTTGTAATCAGGCGGAAGTCCCATTAGCCGCGCCGCTTCGCGAGGCGAAAGCAGGCGGGAACGGACTTGGTCGCCGTCCACTACGATGATTGTCTGGCGGCTTGACCCTCCGCTTGGCGTCCTGAGGCATCCGGACACGTCGTCGAAACGCACTTCGGCCCGTTGCACCTTACCGCCGTTCCCATCCGGCCGGGTTCGCTTGTAAACACCCCCCACAAGGCGCATCCCAGCGCCCTTGGCGAGCTTGATTTTCGCTTGGTTAAGCGGTGACATCATGCACAGCAAGCGGCCGGTTTCCTCAGCAGTGTGCCACTTCACATGCGACGGGTTATCCTCGATCAAGTCAGCGAGCACCGCCGTTCGTGCGGGCGGCCTTGGGAGGCTCCACCATAGCCACTTGCTCCGGCATCCAGAGGCCAGCTTTAAATATGCCCCGACCAAAGCGCGCGGATGCCATTCTTTGCTGGGCACCTTGGCCGCAACGCCGGGCGGCAAGGCGCAGTCGCCATCCACGGCAATCAAGAACACGCGCTGCCGGCTCTGTGGCACGAAATGCACCGCATCCACCACCACTGCCCCGAAACGGTAGCCAGCGTCCGAGAGAGCCGCACAAATTGCCCCGAAGTCGCGCCCGGCATGAGAAGTGAGCATGCCGCAGACATTTTCCAACACGATGACGCGTGGGGCGCGGGCCTCCGCCTTTAAGCCTTGCATGAGCGCCCAAAACGGCCAGAACGTGCCTGAGCGAGTCATGGCCTCAGATGTCGAACTGCCTAAGCCGGCGCAGTCCCCAGCCAACGAAAGATCCTGGCAAGGGAAAGACGCCCACGCCAAGTCCGCCTTGCCCGGAAGGGCAGACACCAACACCGCCCTCACGTCTCCGCAAACAAGGTGATCGCCACCCCAATTGGCGGAGTATGTCGCCGCCTTCATCGGATCGAAATCATTCGCAAACGAGCAACGCCAGCCGTTGCCCAGGCCCGCGCACGCCATGCCGCCGCCAGCAGAAAACTCATAGTAGGTGGGAAGCGCCTCAACCATTTCCGCTCATTTTCCCGGTTTCGTCCAAGAACGCCTTGATGGCTACAGACGTTTGACCAATGTCTTTCAACCAGCACTCCCATACAACCAGCACGTCCCACCCGAGCCGGTTGAGGTCTGCGACGCTGCGGCCGTCCCGTTCCTTGTTACGCTCCAATTTCGGGCGCCAATATTGAGATCGGGTTAACGGCATCCGCCCGCCCCGGCACCCATCGTCAGAATGCTGGTGCCAGAAACATCCATGGACGAATATCGCCTTTTTGCGCGGCCCAAACACCAAATCAGGTTTGCCGGGAAGATCCTTGCGGTGCAGCCGATAACGATAGCCCATGCCATGTACCAGCCGGCGCACGGCTATTTCAGGCTTAGTGTCCTTGCCTTTGACGGCGCGCATGACAGCGCGCCTTGCTTCTGGCACGTCATCCCAAAAGGCGCCACGTCTGGGTTTGTGCGTGGCACTTGTCATCCGCCCTCGCGAAAAATTAGCAAGATGTTATGCTGGACGCTTCCTTTGGTCGACCATGCATGCCTCAGATTGCGAACGCGATCCTTGCTTAACTAGCGGGTTGCCCCGTGAGTTTCCGCCCATCGTGCTGCGGCTATGGCCGAGGGTATATTCGGCAAAGTAGCGATCAAGTTGCTCGCCGCCCACCCAATAGTTAATGTCGCCAACCTCGTCAGACTCAACCCTGCTTCCAAGCGGACGGTTGCTGAATTTGTTTAATGACCGCCACCTCCGCCTGACGCCATGATGTTGAAGAACAGAAACGCGAACGGCACGACACAGAACGCGCTTACCGCGCGGGACATGAACACGTCGGCATAGGCCAGCACCTATGCCTGAGTACGACGTGTCTGGTAGATCATTCCCGTCGCGGTGTCCGTCGTGGTCGCGGCCGCGTAGCCGCGACCGAGCAGGGTTTGGGCGTTGCGCTGGATGGTGTCGTTGTAGGCCGGGTTGAACGGGGTCAAGTGCTCGACCAGGTGAGGCGTCCGCACTTGCGTCCGCTCCGTCGCCACCGTCGTCGCGGCGGAAGTGCCGATGAAGCCGGACACGTTGCGGAACATGGTATAGAGCGCCGCAGCGTCGCCGTTCAGCTCCTTCGGCAGGGTCGCGTAGGCAAGTCGGCACCAGGGACATCGAGTAGGTCAGACCGGCCCCGATCGCCACGAAGCTGAACGCTATGATGTATTCGGTGGAGACGACCGTCATCACGCGCTGCACGATCGGGATGGTGATGCACACCAGGGCAGCGCCGGGCGAGAATACCAGGCCGGCGAGCGGCGGGTTGTACTGCAGCACCTCCTACGAGAGTCGCGGGATCAGCACGGCGCTGGAGTACGGGATGGCGAACAGCGCGAACGTCAGGAAGCATCCGAGCGCAAAATTGCGATCGCCCAGCACACGTAGGCTGACGATCGGCTTGTCGGCCGTCAGCCTCCTATCCGATCCCGCCCAGCAGCCCAATCGCCGAACGGTGCATCCGTCTCAATGGGCGGCGCTCGCGCCGGCCCCGCGCGATGTCCGGCGTTCGAACAGGAAAGCCACGGGCACGATGCAGAACGCGGCGATGGCGCAGTAGGCGAACACGTCGCTATAGGCGAGGATGGCCGCCTGCTGGGTCAGCGTCCGGGCAATCAGGCCGGTCGCCTGTCCCTGCGCCTGCAGGGCCGAGCGCCCCATCCCCTGCAGCGTCTGCGTGGTCTGGTCCAGCAACGCCGTGTAGTTCGGATTGAACGGGTTCAGGTTGTCGGCGAGGTACGCCTGGCGAACCTGCGTGCGCTGCGTGATCCCGGCTGTCGCCAGCGAGATCCCAATCGACCCGGCCACGTTGCGCAGCATCACGTACAGCGAACTGGCGTCGCCGTTCAGCGCCCGCGGTATGGTGGCGTAGGTGATGGTGCTGGTCGGCACGAACAGGAACGCCAGCCCGATCGTCTGGGTCGCGCGCATCAGGGCGAGCGTGTTGAAGGTCGCGTTCGGGGTGATCGCGTGGGCGAAGCTGTAGGCGCATCCCAGGACGAAAAAGCCGAACGCAATGATCAGCCTGGTCTGCACATAGGGCAACATGCGCCCAACGAGCGGGATCAGCAGCAGGATCAGCGCAGCACCCGGCGACAGCACCAGCCCGGCCAACGTCGCGGTGTAGCCCAGCCGCTGCTGCGCCAGTTGCGGAATCAGCACGGCGCCGGAGTACAGGATGGCGCCGATGCCGAAGATCATCACCGCGCCCACGGCGAAATTACGGTCGGCAAACACCCTGATGTTCACGATCGGCTTCGACGCCACCAGCAACCAGCCGATCGCGCCCAGGATGCCGGCGACCGCCAGGATGGCGCACACCACAATCAGCGGCGAGCCGAACCAGTCGTCGTCCTCGCCCCGGTCCAGCATGATCTGCAGCGCGCCCAGGCCGAGCGCGATCAGGCCCAGGCCGATGTAGTCGAAGTCGCGGCCGCGCGCCCGGACGCGCAGCACCCAGGGCGGGTCCTCGACCAGGGCCGTCACCGCAAAGAAGGCGAAGATGCCGATCGGGACGTTGATGAAGAAGATCCAGCGCCAGGAGTAGTTGTCGGTGATCCAGCCGCCCAGGGTCGGGCCGATGATCGGCGCGAAGATGACGGCGATGGCGACCACCCCGAAGGCGCGCCCGCGCTGCGCCGGTTCGAACGTGTCCAGGATGATCGATTGCTGGTTCGGCTGCAGCCCGCCACCGAAGAAGCCCTGCATCAGCCGGAACACGATCAGCTCGCCGAGGCTGGTCGAGGTCCCGCACAGGAACGACGACACGGTGAACATGACGATGCAGATCAGGAAATACCGCTTGCGCCCGATCAGCCGCCCGAGCCAGCCGGAGATCGGCAGCACGATGCCGTTGGCGACCAGGTAGGACGTCAGCGCCCAGGTCGCGTCGTCGTAGCTGGCGGACACGCTGCCGGCGATGTGCGGCAGGCTCACGTTGACGATGGTGGTGTCCAGGATCTCCATGAACGCCGCCAGGGTGACGACGACCGCGATCAGCCACGGGTTGGCCCGCGGCTTCCAGGCAGCATCGGACGCTGCCGTGCCCGCGGCAGCCCCGCTCACTTCAACAGGACCGTCGGGACGACCGAGATGCCGAGCGGAAGCGGAACGGCCGGGTCCATGCCACGGTCGACGATGATCTTGACCGGGACGCGTTGCACGATCTTGACGAAGTTGCCGGTCGCGTTCTCGGGGGGGAACGCGGTGAACTTGGAGCCGGAGCCGAGTTGGATGCTGTCCACGTGGCCGACCAGCTTGAGGTTCGGATAGGCGTCGATCTCGATGTTGACCTTCTGCCCCGATTGCATTCGCGCCAGCTGGCTTTCCTTGAAGTTCCCGGTGATCCAGACCTCAGGCGTCACGATGGAGAAGATCGAGGCGCCGGGCTGCAGGTAGTTGCCGCGCTCGATGTTGCGCTTGGTGATCCAACCATCTTGCGGGGCGGTGATGTTGGTGTAGCCGAGGTTCAGCTCCGCCTGGTCGAGTTGCGACTGCGCCTGCGCGACTTGCCCATCGAGCTGGCTGACCTGCGTGTCGGACTGGGCGATGTTCTCCGTCACCGGCATGGCCTGCGTCACCGCCGCGTCCGCCGCCTCCACCTGGCCCTGGGCGAGCTGCAACTGCGCCGTCGACTGGTCGATGCTCTGCTGCGTCGTGGCGCCTTTGGCGATGGCGTGCTGCCGGTTGTAGTCGGTCTGCGCCTGGAACAGCTGGCCGCGCGCCTGCTGGGCCTGGCCCTGGGCTTGCTGCAGCCGGGCCGGGTAGTTCTTGCGCGCGATCGCGGCGCCAAGCTCAGCCGATTTCTTCTGCGCCTGAGCGATCTGAAGGTTTGCCCGCGCCTGGTCGCGTGCCACGACGTAGTCACGAGGATCGATGCGGGCGAGCACGTCGCCAGCCTTCACCCGCTGGTTGTCGTTGACCACGAGCTCCACGACGTAGCCGGACACCTTCGGCGAGATCGTCAAGGCCCGTCCGTCGGTGTAGGCGTCGTCGGTCGACTCCTGGTCCTTGGTGGCGAAATAATAATAGGCGCCGCCTGCAATCGCCAGCACCAGCACCACGGCGCCGATCACCTTTATCCAGGGTGACGATTTCTTGCGGGTCTTATCCTGTTCGTCTTGCTGTTTTTTCTCATCCGGCTTTGGATCGGGTCCCTTGGACTGCGCGTCTTTCTGGTCCGGCATTGGCTTGCGATCCGGGGATTGCTCCTCGGAGGCGGGCGCGCTGTGCTCCTTCGTCTCGGTTTCGTCGTAGCTCACACCACGTTCCTTTCGACGCCGAAGCTGCCAACGTCCCCGGACCCGAGGTCGTTCCGGCGCATTGCAACTATCATTGTGCCAACGCCTGGGTCCGCACCAAACGCGCATATAAGCCGTCTTGCGCCATCAGCCCGGCATGGCTGCCCTGCTCTACCACTTCGCCATCCGCCATTGCGACCACAAGGTCGGCATCGCGCACGGTCGACAAACGATGCGCAACCACGATGGTCGTGCGCCCGGCCCGCAACCGAGCCAACGCCGTCTGCACGGCCGCCTCGCTCTCGGCATCGAGCGCGCTGGTCGCCTCGTCCAGCAGCAGGATGCGCGGATTGCGGAGCAGCGCGCGCGCCAAGGCGATCCGCTGCCGCTGTCCGCCCGACAAACGCTGCCCTCCGGTGCCGACTTGGGTCTGGTAGCCCTCGGGAAGCTGGGCGATGAACTCGCTGGCTGCCGCCGCCTCCGCTGCCGCGACCACCGCTTCGCCCGACGCGCCGGGCCGGCCCATGGCGATATTGGCCGCCACCGTGTCGTCGAACAGCAGCGAGTCCTGCCCGACATAGGCGATCGCGTCGCGCAGGCTGTCCAGCGACACCGTCCGGATATCGGCGCCGTCCACCAGGATGCAGCCGCCCGTGGTGTCGTGCAGCCGCGGGATCAGCGCCAGCGCGGTCGACTTGCCGGCGCCGGACGGCCCGACCAGCGCGACCGTCAAGCCAGGCTCGGCCGCAAAACTCAACCCTCGCAGCCCGAGTCGCCCGTCGGGATAAGCAAAATGGACCGCCTCGAACCTGACTTGCCCGGGGCCACCGGGCAGCGCGGGCGCGTCCGGCCGCTCGGCAACCGCCGGCCGTTCGTCCACCACCGAGAATATGCGGATCAGGCCGGCCAGCCCCTCCTGCAACGCCGCGTTCAGGGAGCCGAGCGAGCGCAACGGCTGGGCCGCCAACAGCAGGGCGGCGACGAACCCGGTGAAGTTGCCGACCGTGCTGTCCCCCACCGCCGCGCGCCAGCCGGCGAACCCCATCACGGCCGCCACTGCCGCGCCGCCCAGCACCTCCAGCAACGGATCGACCGCCGCCCGCGTCCGGGTCATGCGCATCAAGGCGCGGTTGAGCTGGCCGAAGGCGGACTGCGCCCGCTCGTTCTCCTGTGTCTCCAACCGGTAGGCGCGGACCGTGCGCGCCTGGGCAAAGCTCTCGTTCAGCACGGCCGCGGTCTCGCCCATGCGTTCCTGCATGCCGCCGGACGCACGGCGGATGCGCTTGCCGATGCGCTGGATCGGCAGTGCCGCGAGGGGATACAGCGCGGCCGCGATCAGGCTGAGGACCCAGTCCAGCCAGAGCATCGACGCGATCAGGCCGATGACCGTAATCGCGTCGGCCACGCCGTTCACCGCCCGGGTCAACGCTTCGCGGATGATGGCGGCGTCGGTGGTGAAGCGCGCGGCGAGCTGGGCCGGCGCTTCGCGTTCCACACGGGCGAGGTCGGCGCGGGACAGATGGGCGAACATCCGGCCTTGCAGCTCGCGTATGGTGCGAAGGACAACCTGCTGCACGCTGATATTCTGGAAGTATTGTGCCGCGGCCTTCGCCGACGTGATGACCAGCACCAGCGCCGGGACCTGGTACAGGATGCGCCGGTCCTTGGCCGCGAACATCGAGAACGCACGGTCGATCACCACGGGATACAGCGCCGTCAACCCGGCCATCAGCGCCGTCAGCGCCAGGATCAGTGCCAGCTTGCCTCGGTGGTGGCGCACATGCTCGCGCCACAGCCGAAGCAGCAGCGCCCGGGTGCTGTCCTGCCGTCCGATGGCAGAGGTCGGAGTCTGGGCGTCCATCGCCCGCCCTTATCAGTCCCGCGCCAGCCTCGCCAGTTCGCCCCGGCATGACGCGGCGTCGGCGACACACCCCCCCGCCATCCACCACGCCTCCACGGCTCGCAACAATGCGCCGATTTGGGGACCCGGCAGAAGCCCGACGGCGAGGACGTCGCGGCCCTCCAGCGGGAACACCGGGCGGGGCGTGGTGGCGAGACGCATCCGCAAACCGTCCCAAGCTGGCCCGGTTTGCCCAGCCAGCCAGGTGCGATCGATCAGCGTGTCGGCGGCATCGACGGCCAGGGCGCGGCGGAGCGCAGCGTCGGCAACGTCCGGAGCCAGCGGCGGCGCTCGCAACGCGCGCAGCCGGTCGGCTTCGGCGTGCGACAGGCGAAGCCGGGCCGCGAGCGCCGCCGGGTCGCCGGTGAGCAAGGCCGCCAGGCGCAGGATCGGATCGGGCGGCGCGCCGGCAGCGCATAACCGGGCCAACGCGGCAGGATCGGCGCCCTCCGCCACCACGAAGGCGAGCACGCCCAATTGGTCCATCAAGGCCACGGCGGCGGCCGGGTCGGGAGCGGCGAGGATACGCTTCATCTCGCTCCAAACCCGCTCGACCGAAAGGCGGGCAATGGACGCGGCCCCCTCGGAAACCGCCGCGACTGCACTGGGATCGGGCGCGCCGATCCCATACCGCGCCTGGAAGCGGAAGAACCGCAGCACGCGCAGGTGATCCTCGGCAACCCGCACGGCCGCATCGCCGACGAAGCGCACGCGGCCGGCGCGCAAATCGGCCTGCCCGCCAAAATAATCGTACAGCGTGCCATCCGGCGCCATGGACATCGCGTTGATGGTGAAGTCCCGCCGGGCGGCATCGACCTGCCAATCGTCCGTCCAGGCGACCTCGGCACGCCGCCCATCGGTGACGACGTCGCGGCGCAGGGTGGTGACCTCGAAGCCGCGCCCGCCGACGACCGCGGTGAGCGTGCCATGCTCGAGCCCGGTCGGGACCACCCGGATGCCGGCCGCTTGCAGCGCGCTTGCGACCTTGTCCGGCGGCATGGGGGTCGCCAGGTCGATATCGGCGGTCGGCCGCCGCGCCAAGGCGTCGCGAACGCACCCGCCCACCGCGCGGGCGCCTGGCAGGGCAGCGAACAGCGTCGCGACGGCGGGGTCGGCCAGGAAGTCGGCCAGGAAATCGGTCAGGACGCCAGCGTCAACCGCCATGGCCCGGCGTCACTTCCCCATCCGCGCCGACAGACGCGGGGATGTACCGCTCGTGCGGGTCGAGCCGTTGGGTCGTCCCCATCCACGCGAGGCTGGCGCCGAACAGGACCAGCATGATCATGGCCAAGGTCAGCGCCCGCCGTGACGGGGTGCGGCCACGGACCGCCATTCGGTAGACGACGAACAACAGGATGGGCGCCAAAAGCAGCGAGTACTCGCTCAGCTTCAATGCAAGTTCGCCCAGCCTCATCATCGCTGGCCGCGCAGCTTGTGGGCGAGGTGGACGAGGATGGCTGCGGTGGCGCCCCAAATATAATGGTCGGGATGCGGCCACACCCAAAATTCCCGCATCCGGCCGCGGAACTCCATGCGGCGGCGCTGCGGGGCGGACGGGTCCAGCAGCACCGAGAGCGGGAGTTCGAACACCGCCGCAACCTCGGCGGCGGACGGCGCTGGCTCGAATCCGGGCGTCACCAACCCCAGCACCGGCGTGACGGTGAAGCCGGTGCCGGTCACGTAATCGGGCATCGATCCCAGCACCTCAACCTGCCCGGGCGGCAATCCGATCTCCTCCTCGGCCTCCCGCAGGGCCGCGGCTACAGCATCGCGATCGCCGGGATCGATGCGTCCGCCGGGGAAAGCCACCTGCCCGGCGTGCCGGGTCAAATGCGCGGTCCGCTTGGTCAGCAGCACGCCCGGGTTGGCGCCAAGCACGATCGGCACCAGAACCGCCGCCGGGGTCAGGGTTTCCTCAATCAAATCCTGCGCATCGTCCGACGTGACGGGTTCGGCGATCGCCTCGGCCGGCGCCTGGCCCTGCGGCATGATCGACCTCCCGCCGGCGAGGCGGTCGCGCAATTCAGCCTGGTCCACGCTTAGTCCTCGCCGGGCGGCAAGTCGCCGAGCGAGAAGAAGCAACCTTGGCTCCAAACGCCCAGCACCCGCCGGCCGCAGATCAAGCCGGGCTCGGCCAGCGCGACCAGTTCGTAATAAACCGCGCGCCCGATGCGGGCCTCGATGGACGCTGCGCCAACGCCATCCCGGACGTGCAGGTAAGGGGTCGGCTCGCAGGTCAGCAGATCGTGCGCGACGCGGATCCGATGGGCGGGGCCGGCGGTGACGATCTGGTCCACGTTGGTGCGGAAGCTCAGCGCCTGGTCGCGACCGGCGCCGCTCCAATCCATCTCGACGGCCAGGAACGGCGCGTCCTCGACCTCGATGCGGCCCCGCTCGGCCGGCGTCTCCAGCCAGAAGCTGCCATCCGCCTCGCGCTTCAGCACGCTGGCGAACAGGCACACCAATTCCTTCCGGTTGATCGACGTGCCACGATACAACCAAGTCCCGTCGCGCTTGATGAGAAACGGCAAGTCACCGCATTCGGCCCGCGGCGGACGCGGCTTACGGGCGGCAACCAGGGGCGCCTGCAACATCTGCTTCTCCGCCAGGTTGCGGAATTGTTCCGGCCGGCCGTGCATGGCATCGTTCACGCTTCTGTCTCCGGCCTACGCCAGGCTTTTGTTCTGGAGCGGGATATAGGTAGCATCCCCCTGATGATCAAAGACCTGCAGGCCATATGGGCGTCAGGCGCAACACTGGAGCGACGATTTGGCCATAGCTGTGCGGGACGACCTCCTCACCGACGTGGACCTCCTGGGCACGCGCATCGCCGCCGCCCGGGCCGAGATCGGCCGGGTGATCTTCGGCCAACGAGAGGTTGTGGACCAGGTGCTGATCACCCTCCTGTCGGGCGGCCACGCGCTGCTGGTGGGGGTGCCGGGCCTGGGCAAGACGCTTTTGGTGGAGACGCTTGGCACCGTGCTGGGACTGGTGCCCAAGCGCGTGCAGTTCACGCCCGACCTGATGCCGGCCGACATCACCGGGTCGGAGGTATTGGACGAGGACGCGGCGGGCAAGCGCAGTTTCCGCTTCGTCCGCGGCCCGGTGTTCTGCCAGTTGCTGATGGCCGACGAGATCAACCGCGCCAGCCCCCGCACCCAATCGGCGCTGCTGCAGGCGATGCAGGAGGGCCGGGTGGCGGTCGGCGGGATCGACCACCCGCTGCCCCGGCCGTTTCACGTGCTGGCCACGCAAAACCCGATCGAGCAGGAGGGCACCTATCCCTTGCCGGAGGCGCAACTCGACCGCTTCCTGCTGCAGGTCGACGTCGCCTATCCGGCGCTTGCGGACGAGCGGGCGATGCTGCTGGCGACCACGGGCGCGGCGGCCGGGCGCGCCACTCCGGTGCTGAACGGCGAGGAGTTGATGGCTGCGCAGGCGCTGATCCGTCGGGTGCCGGTCGGCGACAGCGTGGTGGACGCGATCCTGGCGCTGGTGCGCGGGGCACGGCCGGAAACGGCGAGCGACGACTCCGTGCGCCATCACGTCGCCTGGGGCCCGGGACCGCGGGCCGCGCAGTCGCTGATGCTCGCCAGCCGGGCCCGCGCCCTGCTGGACGGCCGGCTGTCGCCGAGCCTGGAGGACGTCGCCGCCCTGGCGCAGCCGGTGCTGCGGCACCGGATGGCGTTGAACTTCTCCGCCCGGGCCGAAGGGGTGGTGCTGGCGGAAGTGATCGACGGCCTGGTCGGGCGGCTCGGGTGAAGGCGACTCTCGGGTGAAGGCAACTGGAGCCGCCGGATCGAGCGCACGCCGGGCGGAAGCGCTGGGCGCACGGCTGCCGCCGCTGCTGGTGATGGCCGAACGGGTCGCGGCGACGGTGGCCCAGGGCGTGCACGGCCGCCGGCGCGTGGGCCAGGGCGACAGCTTCTGGCAGTACCGGCCGTTCCACATCGGTGATTCGATCTCTCGCATCGATTGGCGGCAATCCGCCAAATCGAACCGGACCTTCGTGCGCGAGACCGAATGGGAGGCGGCGCAGAGCGTCTTCCTATGGCGTGACGGCTCGTCCTCGATGCGCTGGCGGTCCGGCGCCGCGGTGCCGCACAAGATCGAGCGGGCCGAACTGCTGGTGCTGGCGCTCGCCTCGCTGCTGCTGCGGGGCGGCGAGCGGGTGCGGCTGATGGGACAGCCACGGCGGCTGGCGCTGGACGGCATGGCCGGCGTGATGGCGGCCGAGCCCGAGAGCGACGGCGCTCCCCCGGAGGTGGCGCTGCCAGCCCACGCGCGGGTGGTGCTGATGGGCGACTTCCTGTCTCCGCTTGCCGACATCCAAGCCAGCATCGCCCGGCTCGCCGCCATTCCTGTCGGCGGCCACGTCCTGCAGGTGCTCGACCCGGCGGAAGCGCTGCTGCCCTACGCTGGCCGCGTGCGGTTCCGCGGCCTGGAGCGCGAGGCCGAGGCGCTGATCCCGCGCGTCGAGGGCGTGCGGGACGCTTACGCGCTCGCGCTCGCGGCGCAGCAGGACGGGTTGCAGGCGCTGTGCCGCGCCGCCGGGTTCAGCTTCGGCGTGCACCGGACGGACGCGTCGCCGAACGCGGCGCTGTTGGCATTATACACGGCGTTGTCGCCGCAGTGATCTTCCTGGCCCCCTATGTCCTGATCGCGCTGGCAGCGCTGCCGATCTTGTATTGGCTGCTGCGGGTCACGCCGCCGGCGCCGCGCACCCAATTGTTCCCCGCCATCCGGCTGCTGGCCGGGTTGCGGGGACGGGAGGAAACCGCCGCGCGGACGCCGCCGTGGCTGCTCGCCTTGCGCGTGCTGGCGGCGGCGCTGCTGATCGGTGGGCTGGCCGGGCCGGTCCGTGATTTCGGCGCCGGGCTGCCGGGCGGCGGGCCGCTGATCCTGGTGCTGGACGACGGATGGGCTGCGGCCCCGAACTGGTCCGCCCGCATCGACGCCGCCCAAGCCGCGCTGGACAAGGCGGAACGGGCGGGCCGGCCGGCCGCGCTGCTGACGACCGCGCCGACCGAGCAGGACCGGCCCCCGACCCTGACGCCGGTGATGCCGGCGGGCGAGTTGCGCTCCAGGCTTGCGGCGGTGCGCCCGAAGCCCTGGCCGACGAACCGGGCGGCGGCGGCGGCGGCATTGAGAAACGCCAGTGGCGGCGTGGTCTATCTCTCGGACGGGTTGGCCACCGCATCCGACGCCGCCTTCGCGGCAGCGCTCGCCGCGGCCGGTCCAGTCACGGAGATTGCTGCCCAGCCTGCGCAGATGCGATTGATGCTGCCCCCCAAGGCAGAGGCTGACCGGCTGGTGGCACGGGTGGCGCTGCTGCCCGCGGCGGCGGGGACCGACATCGCCGTGCTCGCGCAAGGCGGCGACGGGCGCAGCCTCGCGCGGGTGACGGCCCGCGTCGCGCCTGAGGCGACCGGCGCCGAGTTGCCGATCGACCTGCCCCCCGAGCTCCGCAATCGGCTGACCCGGCTGGTGCTGGACGGCCCCGCCTCCGCCGGGTCGGCGGTGCTGCTGGACGAGGCATCGCGGCGTCATCCGGTCGGGCTGGTGTCGGCGGAGTCGGGTGCGGAAACGCCGCTGGTGGGCGGGCTGTTCTACCTCGACCGGGCGCTGGCCCCGTTCACGGAGTTGCGGCGCGGCGACATCGCCACCCTGCTCTCGCGGGAGATTTCGGTGATCGTCCTGGCCGACCGCCCAGTGACGCCGGAAGAACAGGCGGCGTTGCTGCACTGGGTCGAGAAGGGTGGCCTCCTGCTCCGCTTCGCCGGCCCGCGCAGCGCCGAGGCGGCCGAAGACGCGATGGCCGACCCGCTGCTGCCGGTGCGGCTGCTGACCGAGGATCGTCGCCTCGGCGGCGCGCTGTCCTGGAGCCAACCGGCCAAGCTGGCGGCGTTTGCGGCCAGTTCGCCCTTCGCCGGCCTGCCGGTGCCGGACGAGGTGACCGTTTCCCGACAGGTCCTGGCCGAGCCGTCGGCGCAATTGCCCGACCATATCTGGGCGCGGCTGTCCGACGGCACCCCGCTGGTCACGGAGGCAACCCGCGGCGCCGGGAGGGTCGTGCTGTTCCACGTGACGGCGAACGCCGATTGGTCGAACCTGCCACTGTCCGGCCTGTTCGTGGACATGCTGCGCCGCCTGGTGGCGCTCGCCGCGGGGGTGAATGCCACGCCCGACTCTGCCCTGCTGCCTCCGTTCGAGACGCTGGACGGCTTTGGCGTGCTGGGGCCGCCGCCGGCCGCGGCGACAGGGCTGTCGGGGACCGATATCGGCGTTGCCAGCGTCTCGCCGCAGCATCCACCGGGACTGTATGGGCCGGAATCGGGACGCCGGGCCCTGAACCTGGCATCCGGAATGCCCGCCTTGCACGCCATGGCGGACGTGCCCGGCGCTCGCATGGCGACCCTGGGCAGCGGCGAGCGGCAAATCGCTTTCGGGCCGTGGCTGATCGCCGCCGCCCTGGCGTTGCTGGCGGTCGACCTGCTGATCGGGCTGCGCCTGCGCGGCCTGTTGCGCGCGGCTGCGGCCTGCTTGTGCCTGCTGATGGTCCGGCCCGCTTTCGCCCAGCTGCCGTCCCCGCCGTCGCAGGCAGCACTCGCGACCCGGTTGGCCTACATCGTCACCGGGAATGCGGAGGTGGACGGGATTTCGCGCGCCGGGCTGTCGGGCTTGTCGGATTACGTCAGCAAGCGAACCGCGGCTTCGCTCGCCGAGCCGTCGGGCGTGACGCCGGGCCAGGACGACCTGAGCTACTACCCGCTGATCTACTGGCCCGTGCTGCCGACCGCAGCGCCGGCGCCCGCGATAGTGACTGCGTTGAACGGGTTCATGGCCCATGGCGGCATCGTCGTGATCGACACGCGGGGCGGCGCCGACTCCGCTTCCGCCCTGCAGCGGGTGGCGCAGGGCTTGGCCGTCCCGCCGCTGGCGCCGTTGACCACCGAACACGTGCTGGCCCGTGCGTTTTATCTTCTCAGCGACTTCCCAGGCCGCGTGGATGGCGAGACCGTCTGGGTGCAGCGCGACCAGGACCGCAGCAACGACGACGTGAGCCCGGTGGTGATCGGTGCCAACGACTGGGCGGCGGCATGGGCGGTCGACGACAACGGGCGCAACACCATCGCAATCGATGGCGGCCCAAGGCAGCGCACGCTGGCCTACCGCTTCGGCGTGAACCTCGTGATGTACGCGCTGACCGGCAACTACAAAGGCGACCAGGTCCACGTGCCGCATATCCTGGAACGGTTGGGCCAGTAGCATGCGGATCGATCAAGCTTTCGCGGCGCTCCGTTTCGCGCCCGCCCTCCCCGGCTGGCTGCTCGGCGTGCTTGCCGCACTCTGCGTGGCGGCGCTGGTTCCGGCCGTGCTGCGGCGGGCGCGGGGCACGCTTTGGCGCGCCGCCTGTTTCGCCGTGGTGTTGCTATGGCTGGCCGGCCCCCGGCTGGTCCGCGAGACGAGGGACGCGCTGTCCGACATCGGCCTGCTGGTGGTGGACGAGACCGCCTCGATGCAGGTGGGCAACCGGGCGGCGCTCCGGGATGCGGCGCGCGCCAACATCGAGGCGCAGGCCGCCAAGCTGCCGGGCCTTGAGCTGCGGACGGTGGTGGTGCCCGACGCGGGCGGCCATCCGGGCGAGGCCGGCGGAACCCGGCTGTTCACCGCGGCCGACCGCGCGCTGGCGGACATCCCACGCTCGCGACTGGCGGGGATCGTCGCGCTGACCGACGGCCAGGTGCACGACGCGCCGGCGACGTCGCCCACCGCGCCGTTCCACCTGTTGCTTCCGGCCCGCGGCGAGGAAACCGACCGGCGGCTGCGGGTGATCGAAGCGCCGTCGTACGGCATCGTCGGCCGCTCCGTCACGCTGCGGATCGCGGTCGAGGATCTGGGCGTGGCCAAGCCGGCCGGCCCGGCCCGGCTGACGGTGCGCCGCGATGGCGAGCCGCCGCAGGTCGTCGCCGTGCCGATCGGGCCGCCGCAATCGATCGAGGTCCCGATCACCCGCGCCGGTCCGACGATCGTGGAACTGACGGCCGAGCCGCTCCCCGGCGAGGTGTCGGACCTGAACAACCACGCGGTCGTCGAGATCAACGGCGTGCGCGACCGCCTGCGGGTGCTGCTGGTGTCCGGCGAGCCCCATGCCGGCGAGCGCACCTGGCGGCGTTTGCTGAAGGCCGATCCGGCGGTCGACCTGGTCCACTTCACCATCCTGCGCCCGCCCGACAAGGACGACATGACGCCGCTGAACGAGCTGGCGCTGATCGCCTTCCCGATCCGTGAGCTGTTCCAGGTCAAGATCGGCGATTTCGACCTCATCATCCTGGACCGCTTCCAGAACCGGAACATCCTGCCGGCCGCCTACCTCCGCAACATCGCCGATTACGTGCGCAACGGCGGCGCGCTGCTGATGAGCGTCGGGCCGGAGTTCGCGGGGCCGGCAAGCCTCGCCTACACGCCGCTGGGCGGGGTGATGCCGGCGCACCCGACGGGGGTCGGCGGCATCGTCGAGGTGCCGTTCCGGCCGCTGGTGACGGCGCTCGGCGAGCGGCATCCGGTCACGGCCGGGCTGCCGGGCGACCGGGCCGGCGCCGAGCCTGGTTGGGGCCCTTGGTATCGGCGGCTCGACGCCGCGGACGTGCAGGGGCAGGCGTTGATGAGCGGCCCGAACGGGCAACCGCTGCTGCTGCTGGACCACGTGGGCGAAGGCCGGGCGGCCATGCTGCTGTCGGACCAGATTTGGCTGTGGTCGCGCGACGAGGCCGGTGGCGGGCCACAGGCCGAGCTGCTGCGCCGGGTCGCGCACTGGCTGATGAAGGAGCCCTCGCTGGAGGAGGAAGCGCTGACCGCCCGCATCGGCGACGGCAGCTTGCGCGTGGAACGGCGCAGCAGCAACGACGGCCCGCCGCCCGAGATCACCGTCACGGCCCCTGGCGGCGCCATCAGCCGGCTGACGCTGAAGCCGGTCGGACCTGGGCGCGCCGCCGGTGACCTTCCGGCAACGGCGCCGGGCGTGTGGCAGGCGAGCGACGGCGCCCGCAGCGCCTTCGCCGCCGCTGGCACCGCCAACCCGCAGGAGTTTGCCGACCTGCGCGCCACGGCGGAGCGCCTGGCGCCGATCGTCCATGCCTCGGGCGGCGGGACGCATTGGCTGGATCCGGCCGGCGCACCCGAACTGCGGCAAGTCGAGCCTGGCCGGGCAGCGTCGGGGAACGGTTGGGTCGGCCTGCGCCGCAATCACGACCACGTGGTGACTGGGCTGGACTCGCAGCCGCTGCTGCCTCCCTGGCTCGCTTTGCCCCTGCTGCTGGGATTGGCGGTGCTGGCGTGGCGGCGGGAAGGAGACGGGTAGGCGTCTTTTGGTTTGCTGCCGGATGCGCTAACCTAGGTTATGCGCCCGTTTCAAACCGTTTTCGCCCTCTGCCTGATGACGTCGGCCGCCTTTGTTCCGGCGCTTGCGCAAGGGATACCCGGGGGAGGGCACGCCATGCCGACGCCGCCGAGTTCGGACAAGGCTGCCACAGACCGGCCTGCTCCCCCGGCCATTCCTGGCGCCCAGTCGCGGCCGGATGCGGCGGCGCCGCCGGATCGGGCAGCGGCCGACCTGCCGCCCACGGAAGCTCTGTTCGACGCCATCAACCGCGGCGACATTGCGACCGCCAAGGATGCTATCTCCCGTGGCGCGGACCTCGAGGGTCGCAACCTGCTGGGGTTGTCGCCCCTGGAATTGTCGGTGGACCTGGGACGCAACGACATCTCGTTCCTGCTGCTGTCGCTTCGTGGCGAGGGCGGTTCAAGCCGCGGCACGGCATCGGCGCAAGCGACGCCCCCGGCATCGCCGAAAGCCCTGCAGCGCAGGCCGCGTGGGATGCCGGTCGCTGCCGGAAGTTCCGACTTCGCCGCCCGTGCGCCCCGCTCGCCCGTGCGCGTGCCTGCCATCCCGCCGCCGCAAGCGCCACCGCTATTCGCCGGCAACGGCGGAACCCCGCAGCCAAGCGCGGGCTTCCTAGGCTTCGACTCGCACCGATAAGGACCGCCTCCGCGCAGCCTGCGCGCGTTTTCCCCTGTCGCTGGCGGGAGCGGGCTAGGAGGACCTATGCTTCTAGTATAATGTTGCGGTTTCAAACCGTATTTGGACATACAATGCGGCCGGGCTCTACTTGAAAGGTTGAGATAACCCGCTCGCCCATGCCGCGCGCAGGCAATGGCCGCCGTGGTCTCCCCATTTTGTTCGCCAGCGCGATCGTCATGGTTGCCCTGTACAGCCATGCCGACGCGCAACTCGCTGCCTCGAACGCGTCTGCGCCGCAACCGACGGATACCCTGGAGCGCGCGACCTGGATTTTGCTGGGACAGGCGGCTTTGTCGCGTTCGCAGCATCACCAGGGACAGGCGGCCGACCGCCTCGCGCGCGTGCTGGCGTTCGATCCCACCAACGCGGACGCATTGGCGATGCAGCGACAGATCCAAGCCGAGTCCCGGATCGGCGGCACACCACCCGTGGATAAAGCAGCGCCGACACCGACGGATGAAGCGCGGGTCAGCCTGGGGTTGGCCGAAACCGTCGTTCGAAGCGGACCGGCACAACCCGTAGGCATTGCAGCGCTGGAAGCGAACGCCATTCAGCCCCGTGCCGGGACCGGCTATCTGCCAAAGCTCGCGAGCAACGCACGTCATGCGGCATCGGTCGACATCGCGCCGAAGCGCAGCGGCGCCGTGCAGCCATCCACCGCCTCGCAGCGCCTTGGCTACGCGGACGCCCTGGTCGCCGCCGGCAATGGCAGCGACGCACGCACGGTTCTGGAGCCGGTCGATCCAGTGAACTTGGCCGCCGACGATCGGCTGCATTACGACCAGCTCCAGAATGCCATCGCGATCCAGCAATCGGACAAGCTGAACCAGATGGGCGATCAGGCATCGGCCTACGACGCGCTCTCGCCGCGGCTGGCGGCGCAACCCGGGGCCCCCGACCTGAACATGGCGCTGGGACGCCTGTACCAATCCAGCCGGAGGCCGCGTGAGGCGCTGCGCATCGACGAGGCGCTGCTGAGCCAGAACTCGGCCGACCTGGACATCCGCGGGGCGGCCGTGAGCGCGGCGGCGCAGGCCGGTGAGTTCCAGCGGGCCGGCGCGATGGTGATGGAGGCGATGCACACGGCCCCGCAGGACCCACGCACGTACTTGATGTCGGCCAATCTCGCGCAGGCGCGCGGCGATGGCGGCCGCGCGCTGTCCGAACTGCAGCGCGCCAGAGCGTTGCACATGCAGCAAACCGGCGCGACGCAAGATCAGGATTGCGTGGTTGGGGCGGGAGGGATCGAACCTCCGAATGGCGGAATCAAAATCCGCTGCCTTACCGCTTGGCGACGCCCCAGCGCGCACGCTGAATAGGGCGTTCAGGCGCTCCCCGTAAAGGGGCAGGATGGAAGCGAGACCACCATTCGGCTTGCGATCCGTGTCACCCCAGCCCTTTCCCGCCACCGGGCGGGGGCGACGCAAGCGGAAGGCTGGCAGCATTCCAAAGCGCGCCGCTGGACCGCCACCAGACATCGCGAAGGGACGAAGCGGCAAGGATCGCACTGTTTGGCGTATCGAACAGGGCGAAGCAGGTGCCGCCGGAGCCGCTCATGCGGGCAAGCCGGCAACCCGGCAAGGCACGTAGGGCGTCCAGCACGTCGGCGATGACGGGGCACAGCTGCACTGCCGGCGCTTCCAGGTCGTTGCGGGTCATGCGGAGGGCGTCCACCAAGGCATCAGCCGTTGGGAATGCGTCCAGCAGCTCGGCCGGCGGCGAGAACGGGCCTGCAAAGCGGCGGAACACCTCCGCCGTCGCGACCGGCACGCCGGCATTCACCAGCAGCACGCCCACCTGCGGCAACGCCGGTACAGGCGTCAGCAGCTCTCCGATCCCGCCCATGCGGGATGGCTGGGAGCCGATGCAAACCGGGACATCGGCTCCCAGGCCGGCCGCGACATCCCATAGGCTCGCCGGGTCCAACGCCCACGACCGGCACAGCAGCCGCAGCGCCGCGGCGGCATCGGCCGAGCCGCCGCCAATCCCTGACGCGACCGGCAGCTGCTTGTCCAGCACCAACCGCGCTTTCGGCGTCACGCCGGCCGCCACCGCCAACGCCCGCGCGGCCCGAAGCACCAGGTTGTCGCCGCCCAGTCCGGCTGCGAACGGCCCCACGACCTCCAGGCTCAACGCATCGGCCGGTTCGGCGTGCAGCACGTCGAACGCCGGACCGAACGCCGCGAGGCTGTCCAGGCGATGGTAGCCTCCGGGCGCACGCCCCAGCACGTGGAGGAACAGGTTGACCTTCGCCGGGGCTGCCTCGGCGTCGCCGGGCACGATGGCTTCGGCGCGGGCCACCGGAGGGACCGCTACGGCGCGCTCCGCTGCACGGCGGCCGGCGGCACGTTTCCGGCGAGTTTGGCGCGCAGCTTCTCGGCATCCTCCGGCTCCGGATGCAGGATCAGCGCACGACGCCATTGGGTTTGCGCCTCCGCATGCCGCCCGGCCTCCCAGTAGGCGTCGCCAAGATGGGCGTTGATCGACCAGTCCTCCGGCTCAAGCTCCACGGCGCGCTCGAGCCAGCGGGCGGCGCCGGCCGTGTCGCCCTGCCGCAGCAGAACCCAGCCCAAGCTGTCGACGATGGCGCCGTCGTCCGGGCGCAGTTCCGCTGCCCGCTCCAGCATCTGGCGCGCACGGGGCAGGTTGCGGCCCTGCTCGGCCCAGGAATAGCCGAGATAGTTCAGCACCGCCGGTTGATCCGGCGACAACTCCAGCGCGTGCAGGAAATCGGCCTCGGCCTGGAGCCATTGATGGGCGCGTTCATAGGCCGTGCCCTGCTGGTAGAACATCACCCAATCGTTCGGGCCGGGGTTTGGCAGGCGCTCGATCGCACGGCCGTAAGTGGCGGCAGCCTGCGCGAAATGGCCCGCGGCGCGCTGCATCTCGGCCAGCATCGCGAGCGGTTCCGGCCGCTGCGGGTAGGCCACCGCGATCTCCTCCAGCATGGCAGCGGCATCGGCCGTGCGACCCTGCCGCTCCACGATGTTCGCCTGCCGCAGCCTGACGATGGCGATCAGGGAGTCGCTCGCCGGCACCGCGGCCAAGGTGGCGCTCGCCAGCCCGAACTGACGGCTATCGAGTTGGATGTCGGACATCAGCAGCCGTGCGCCGGTGAACTCGGGCCGCAGCTGCAAGGCCAGGTGAAGCAGCAGCAGCGAGAACTCCGACGCATTCTGGCGCTGCAAGGTGGCCGCGAGCGCCAGGTAGGTTTCCGCGATCCCGTCCGCGGCGCTTCCCACCTGGACGTGGGACGCATCCAGCTGCAATGCAGGCTCGGCAATCGCCAGGCCCGACGCGCTCCCGACCATGGCTTGGATGATGCGGCGCGCTTCGGCCTCATGCCCGGTGCGGGCTTGCCAGCTTGCCAGGATCGTCCCTAGCCGCAGGTTCAGTCCGCCGCTGTTGGCCTCGGCAACTCCGTACTCTCGCCCGGCGTCTGCTTGGCGGCCCGCAAGATCGTCGATGAGCGCGGTGTGCAGGGCGAACAGGCCACGGTACTGTAGGTTTTCCTCGAACGGCCGCAACTCGGCCACCGCGTCGTCGGTCCGGCCGGCGCCCTGTCGCGCCCAGGCGACCAGCAGCGGCCGCAGCACTTGGTTGGCGTCCTGCCCAGGCAGCTTACCGAATTTCGACTCGGCCGTGGCCCATCGCTCGGCAGCGACGTCCTGTCCAGCAAGCACCAGCAGCGCGGCCGGGCTGTCAGGAAGGCCTTGCGCCAACGTGATCGCTTCGGGGCGGCCCGCCATGACGCTGGCCAGGAACGCCTGCTGCCTCAACTCCGTGTTGTCGGGATCGGCCGCCAGGGCGCGCAGGAAGGCATCCGCCGCATCCGGAAGCTCGGCCGAGCCAAGCGCGAACCGCCCTTGCAGGAACGCCCCCGAGGCGCCGGGCGCCACCCGCGGCGCTGGGTCGCCGCCGGGCGCGGGCGGATCGGCGGCCGCGCAAGCCGACAGCAAGATCAAGGTCAGCAGGACGGGGCGGGTGAGGCAGCGGCAGTTAAGCATGGCGCAAGTTTAGCGCGTTACATGCCGCCCGGGTAGTTCGGACCGCCACTGCCCTCCGGCGTCTCCCAATCGATGTTTTGGGTCGGGTCCTTGATGTCGCAGGTTTTGCAGTGCACGCAGTTCTGCGCGTTGATCTGCAGCCGCGGCTCGCCTTCCTTGACGCCCACCGCTTCATACACGCCCGCCGGGCAGTAACGGCTTTCGGGGCTGCGGTACTCGTCCCAGTTCACCCCCTTCCAGCGGCCCGGGTCGCGCAACTTCAGGTGGACCGGCTGGTTTTCCTCATGGTTGGTGTTGCTGATGAACACCGAGGATAGCCGGTCGAACGTCAACTTCCCGTCCGGCTTCGGGTAGGCGATCTTCGGCGCGTCAGCGGCCTTGGCCAGCGTCTCGTTGTCGGCGTGCGGATGGTGCAGCGTCCACGGCGCCCGGCCCCGCAACAGGTAGGTGTCCAGCGCGGAGTATGCCATGCCGCCGTACAGGCCAAATTTCGAGAACGACGGCCGGATGTTGCGCGCCGACGCCAGTTCGGCGTGCAGCCAGCTTTCACGCACCATGTCGTTGAACATCGCGGGCTCGGCCGGCGAACCGTCCGCCCTCGCCGCCGCGATCGCCTCGGCCGCGAGCATGCCGGACTTCATGGCGGTGTGGGTGCCCTTGATCTTGGGCACGTTCAGGAACCCCGCCGTGTCGCCGATCAGCGCGCCGCCGGGAAAGGTCAGCCTCGGCATCGACTGCAACCCGCCCTCGCTGAGCGCCCGCGCGCCATAGCTGATGCGCCGGCCGCCTTCGAAGTGCCGCCGCATCTCCGGGTGCGTCTTGAAGCGCTGCATCTCCTCGAACGGGGACAGCCACGGGTTCCTGTAGTCCAGGCCGACGACGAAGCCGTACGACACCAGGCGGTCGCCCCAGTGGTACAGCCAACTGCCGCCGTAGGTCGCGCTGTCCAGCGGCCAGCCGATGCTGTGCTCGATCAGGCCCGGGCGATGCGCCTCGGCCGGAACCTCCCACAACTCCTTGACGCCCAACGCGTAGGTCGGCGGATCGCGGCCGTCGCGCAGCTTGAAGCGGTCGACCACCTTCTTGGTCAGCGACCCGCGGCAGCCCTCCGCGAGCAGCGTGTAGGTTGCCCGCAGCTCCATGCCCGGCTGGTAGTTCGGGCCATGCTCGCCGGACTTCTCGATGCCCATGTCGCCGGTGGCCACGCCTACCACGCGACCTTCCTCCTCCAGCACCTCGGCCGCGGCGAAGCCGGGGTAGATCTCGACGCCGAGCGTCTCGGCCTGCTGGGCGAGCCAGCGGCAAACGTTGCCCAACGAGCCGATGTAGTTGCCTTTGTTGTGCATCTGCGGAATCGTCGGCAGGCGGATGGCGCGGGTGGCGGTCAGGTATAGGAACCGGTCCTCGCCCGCGGACGTGGTCAAGGGCGCATCGTTCTCGCGCCAGTCGGGCAGCAGTTCGTCGAGGCTGCGCGGCTCGATGACGGCACCGGACAGGATGTGGGCGCCGACCTCGCCGCCTTTTTCCACGACGCAGACGTTGATCTCGGGGTCGAGCTGTTTCAGGCGGATGGCGGCACTCAGGCCAGCGGGACCGGCCCCCACGATCAACACGTCGAACTCCATCGCCTCACGCTCGGACATCGTCTTCTCCCTAATGGCTGTTAGATAAGGATTCGGCGCGGTTGCGGAAAGGCCGGGCCGGCGCGACATTGGGCGGCATGGACGCTTTGGCCGCGCTGAGGCTGCAAGTCGAATGGGGCGCGGACGAGGCGCTCGACGAACGGCCGCAGGATCGCCGGGCAAGCGTTGCGCCATCGCGTGCGGCGCCGCGCCCTGCGACCCAGCCGCGGCCGCCGACTCCGCAAGCAGCGTCCGCGCAAGACACGGCTGGGGCCGCACGGTCCCTCGCCGAGCTGCGCGACGCTCTTGCCGGCTTCGACGGGTGCAGCCTGCGCCGGACCGCCACCAACCTCGTCTTTGCCGAGGGCGCCCCGGACGCGCGCCTGGTCCTCATCGCCGACGTGCCAGGCCCGGACGAGGACCGCGCCGGCCGGCCTTTCGCCGGAGCCGCCGGTGAGATGCTGGACCGCATGCTCGCATCCATCGGGGTGGACCGCGCGCAGGCGGTGCTGACCAGCTTGGTTCCCTGGCGCCCGCCCGGCGACCGGCCCCCGAACGAGGCCGAGTTGCAGGCCTGCCTGCCGTTCCTGCACCGACAGCTTGCGCTGATCCAACCTGCCTTGGCCGTGCTGTTCGGGCGCACCGCATTGCGGGCGCTGGCCGGCAGCGATGCGCGCCGCAGCCGCGGCAAATGGCTGGACCTCGCCATCCCGGGATTGGCAAAACCGCTGCCAGCCCTCGCAATGCCGACGATCGCCCACGTCCGCACCACCCCGGCCGCCCGACGCGATGCCTGGGCCGATCTGATTCAGTTACGGCGGGCGTTGGATAGCATGGCTTCGTAAGCTGACAGAAATTTGACAATCGCTGAAAACCACCACCGGTCAAGGCATATCGCCCAACAATCACGCCGAAACAGTAACGGTTACAGGCCGACGAGCTTGCCTCGGGTATTCGGCCCGTGTAGCGCCGCGTCATGCGAGAGATTGGACGAACATTCTCCCGCCCTCCAGCGGCTCGCATTTTCATTGCAGGAGCAGCGCTTCTGGCCGGTTCCCTTCCGGTCGCAAATGCGCAGCAGCTTGGCTCGGGCGGCGATGAAACTGCCTTTGCCGCGCCAAGGATGACCCTGGCCAGCCAGCCCGCCCATGGTGAGGTCGTGCTGCCGGAGCCGCTGCCGCCGAGCGAGGCGGCGCAAATCCGGCGTGTTTTCGCCTTGCAGGCGAAGGGTGACCTGGCGGCGGCCGCCGACGTGTTCCAAGCGCTCGGCGACCACACGTTGGACGCCGAGATCATCGCAAACCGCTACCTCATGCCCGGCAGCCGCGTGCAGGCGGCTGAGCTGATCGCATGGTTGTCGCTCTACGCCGATCGTCCAGACGCGCCAGCGATCCATGCGCTGCTGCTGCGAACATCGCAAACCGCCCGTCTTCCAGCCCTTAAGCCACCGATGCTGGACGCCAAATCCGTGGCCGCGTCAGCACCGGAGGAAGCCGAGCCCGCCGAGCGCCGGTTCACGCGCAACCCCCTGCTGGACCGCACCGTCCGCGAACGCGCCCATGCCGGGAACGCCGCCAGCGCCCTCCGCCTGCTCTCCAGCACCCGGAACCCGGACCCGCTGTACGGGGCGGAACTCCGGGCGGAGATCGCGCAAATCCTGTTCACGCAGGGCCACGACGCCGAAGCGATGCGCGTGGCCGAGGCGGCGCATCAGCATTCGGCCGGCCGGGTCGGACTCGCCGACTACATCGCCGGGCTCGCGGCATGGCGCATGGAGCGCATCGAACTGGCGCAGCCGTTGTTCGAGGCGGCGAGCCGGGCAGAGTTCACGCCGGCATCGCGCCGGGCCGGCGCCGCGTTCTGGGCGGCACGGGCGCATCTTCGCAATCGCGACCCGGCCGGGTACGGTCCCTGGATGCGTCGCGCCGCCACCGAACGCCGGACTTTCTACGGGCAGCTAGCCCGGCACGTATTGGGCGACGTCCCGGCATGGTCCGGCGCGGGACGCGAAACGCTGGGCCTGGCCGACATCGAGGCCCTGGAGGGGACACCTCAGGGTTTGCGCACGTTCGCCCTGTTGCAGGTGGGTCAAACCCAGCGCGCTGAGGCGGAATTGCGGGCATTGTTGCCAGTCATCGGCCATGACTCCGCCTTGGGCGGCTCCATCCTTCGGATTGCGGAAGCGGCGGGCTTGACCGGACTCGCGGCCGAGCTTGCCGGCCTAGTGCGGGCTGTCGACGGCCGCCAGCGCGACGACGCGCGCTTCCCGGTCCCGGCGCTGCGCCCGAAAGGCGGCTTCCGGATGGACCCTGCCCTGGTTTACGCGCTGACCCGCCTCGAATCGAACTTCGATCCCGACGCCGTTTCCGCGGCCGGCGCGCGCGGGCTGATGCAGATCATGCCCGACACGGCAAACTACATCGCCGATGCCGCCGGGGCCGACACCGGGTCCGCCGAACGCCTGCACGACCCGGCATTGAACCTGGCGCTCGGACAGACCTACGTGATCTACCTGGCCCAGCATGGCGTCGTGAACGGCAACCTGATCCGCCTGCTGGCGAGCTACAACGCCGGGCCGACCAGCTTCGCCCGCATGAGCGACAGCATTCACCCGACCGACGATCCGCTGCTGTTCATCGAAAGCATTCCGAACGACGAGACCCGCGCCTTCGTCCCGCGCGCGCTGGCCTACACCTGGATCTACGCCGACCGGCTGAACCTGCCGGCGCCAAGCCTGGATGAGCTGGCGGCCGGCGGGTGGCCGAGCTTCCACCTGCTCGCTCCCCGTGCCGGATACCGTCGGGAGGCCGATCGTGGGCATTGACCCGGCACGGCGTTTCATCCCCGTCCGCATCGCCGTGCTGACGGTGTCCGACACGCGGGACGCGAGCACCGATACCTCCGGCGACACCCTGGCGGCGCGCGTGACGGCGGCTGGGCACGTGGTCGCGGCGCGGGCGATCGACCGGGACGACGCCGGGTCGATCGAAACACGGTTGCGCGGCTGGATCGCGGACCCGGAGATCGACGTGGTGATCACCACCGGCGGCACGGGCATCACCGGCCGCGACGTGACTCCGGAAGCGTTCGACCGCGTGCTGGAGAAGCGCATCGAGGGATTCGGCGAGCTGTTCCGGATGCTGAGCTTCCAGAAGATCGGGTCGTCCACGATCCAGTCCCGCGCGATCGGCGGGGTGGCGGGCGGCACCTACCTGTTCGCGCTGCCGGGCAGCACTGGCGCGGTGAAGGACGGATGGGACGACATCCTGGTTTGGCAGCTCGACAACCGGCACCGGCCCTGCAACCTGGTGGAGCTGATGCCGCGGCTGCAGGAGCATTTGCGCTAGGCCCCGCTGAATGAGCGGGTCGACAGCATCGACAGGCGACGCCGGCTCCGCCTCATCCCGCGATGCTCCGCAAGTCGGCGGCTTCGTCCACGTCGCGCAGCATTCGCAGCATGGCCACCCGACGTCCCCTGAAGTTTCGCAACGTGTCGGCCAGCGCGTGCCTGGTGGACCAGCGCACCCCGGCAAACGGGCGCGCCGGGCGTCGCGGGCCGAGGGCGACCAGCCAGTAGCCGCCGTCGGTCGCCGGCCCGAACGCCGTCCCTGCATGCCGTACCGCTCGGAATGCCGCGGCGAGGTCGGCGGCTCCCGCGTCCGGGATGTCGCTGCCGATGATCGCCACTCGGCCGCGTCGGCAGCGCGCGCAGGCCTGGTGCATGCGCGCGCCGAGGTCGCCGGATCCCTGGGCGATGACGGGGACGCACACCGGCCAACGCATCCTGGCCCGGTCCGGCGTGACCGCCAGCACGGTGCGGAACCGGCGGTCGCGCGCCAATGCCCGGAGCAGCCGCGCGAGGGTGCCCACGTAAAATCGCAGGGCCGCACGGTCGCCGAGATCGCGGGCCAGCCGGCGCTTGACCGTGCCGAGCCGGGGCGCCCGGGCGAAGACGATGACGGTGTCCTTCAGCGGTAGATCCTCGAAACGAGCCGGGGTGGCAGTCCGGCATACCACAGGGCCAAGCAGCCGAGATTGCGGGCCGATCGCCAAACCCAGCCGTCCCGTTCCCAGCGTGCCGCCGAGGTGATGGCGTCGCTCGCGAGCGGGCGCAGCCGCGCGCGGCCGAGGCGTCGGGCGAGATCGACGTCCTCCATCAGCGGCAACGGACGGATGCCGCCGACCTCATCGAGCAGGGTGCGGGCGATCAGCAAGCCCTGGTCGCCGTAAGGGAGGCCGAGCACGCGGCACCGCCATGCGACCATCCGCTCCAGCCGCCGGGCGCGCGGGTCCGGGCTGTCGAGCGCGAACCGGAAATAGCCGGCCCGACCGGGTCCCCACGCGATGAAGGCGGTGACCGCCGCCTGCCAACCCGGCGCGAGACGGGTGTCGGCGTGCAACAGCAGCAGCCAGTCGCCCGTCGCAGCGGTCACGCCGGCGGCAAGCTGCGCGCCGCGGCCCCGGGAGGCCGCGATAACCCGGGCGCCGCCCGCTCGCGCGACATCCATGGTGGCGTCCCGGCTGCCGCCGTCGACGACCACGACCTCCGCTGCCTCGGCGACCGAAGCCAGGGTCGCAGGAAGGGCGAGCGCTGCGTTCAGCGTCGGGATGATGACCGAGAGCATGGCGATCCATAGCCTTTCCGCCGCTAAAGCCGGCGCTGGCCCGACCGCAGCAACACCATCGGCAGCAACAGCACCAGCAGCAGCGCGTTCGCCAGTGCCGCCGCCATCGGCCAATCGTGGTTGGCGAAGAACTCGTTCCACAACGCGCGGCCGATGGTCTGCGACGACGGTCCGCCCAGCAGTTCCGGGATCACGTACTCGCCCACCGCCGGCATGAACACCAGCGCGACGCCGGCAGCGACGCCCGGCAGCGAAAGCGGCAGCGTGACGGTGAGGAACGCTCGCGCCGGGGATGCGCCGAGGTCCGCGGCGGCCTCCTCCAGCGCCGGGTCGAGCTTGGACAAGCGCGCATACAACGGCAGCACCATGAACGGCAGATAGCAGTAGGTGATGCCGACATACATGGCGAAGCGGGTGTACAGCATGTGGACCGGCGCCGAGATCAGCCCGGTCGCGAGCAGGGCCGCGTTGATCCAGCCCTCGTCGCGCAGCAGCCCGATCCAGGCGGTGATGCGCAGCAGGAACCCCGTCCAGAACGGCAGCATCACCAGCAGCAGCAGCAGCGAGCGCCACCGCTCCGGCGCGCGCGCGATCGCCAGCGCCATCGGATAGCCGATCAGCAGGCACAGCGCCGACGACACGCTCGCCACCAGCAGGCTTTGCAGCCCGGCGTCGAGGTAAAACGCGTCGGCGACCAGCGTCTGGTAGTTGGACGCATCGAAATGCAGCGCCGGACGCCAGCCATCCCAGGTGACGACCGGATCGTACGGCGGCACGCCGGGCGCCGACAGCGAGAACGACAGGGCGACCACGATCAGGGCCGGAACGGCGACGAACGCCAGCAGCCAGGCCCAGATCGGCAGCAGGACCATCCCGCGCCTCATTCAGCCAGCACGACACAGGCCTCGGGCATCCAGCTGATGGTGACGGCGGCGCCGGGTTGCCAGGTCGCCGCCCCGACACCCTCCCCCAAGGGTTGCGACACGAGGAACATGACCTCGCCCACCCGGACCCGGTGGTCGAGCACCATGCCGCGATACGCCGTCTCGATCACCTCGCCGGCGACGCGGTTCGGGCCGGCCTCGGCCGGGGCCGACATCCGCAGCCGCTCCGGCCGCAGCACCACGTGCAGGTTGCCCGGCGGGCCATCGGCGGTCGCGGCGGCGCCGATGGACGGCAGGTCCAGCACGCCCGGCCCGCGTCGCACCGCCGGCAGGATGTTGGCTGCGCCCATGAAGGCTGCGACATACCGGCTCGCCGGACGCTCATATATGTCGGCAGGGGTGCCGACCTGCGCCAGCCGTCCCTCGTGCAGCAGGCCGATGCGCGTGGCCATCGCCAACGCTTCCTCCTGGTCGTGCGTCACCAGCACGAAGGTGGTGCCGAGCTGCCGTTGCACCCGCACCAGCTCGGCCCTGGTCTGCTCCCGCAAGCCACGGTCGAGCGCTGAGAGCGGCTCGTCCAGCAGCAGCACGTCCGGACGCGGGGCGAGGCTGCGGGCCAGGGCGACACGCTGCCGTTGGCCGCCGGACAACGCATCCGGCCGCCGCCCCGCGAAGTCCGACAAGCGCACCAGCGCCAGCAACTCGTCCACCCGCTGGGCTGTCTCGGCCCGGGGCACGCCCTGCCGGCGCAGGCCGAAACCGACGTTGGCCGCGACACTCATGTGCGGGAACAACGCGTAGGACTGGAACATCGTGTTCACCGGACGGCGATGCGGCGGCAGGCTCGTGATGTCCGTGCCGCCAAGCATGACGCGACCGGCGAACGGGGTCAGGAAGCCGCCCAATGTCCTTAGCAGCGTGGTTTTTCCGGAACCGGAGCCGCCTAGAAGGACGAACAGTTCGCCTTGGTCGATGCCCAGGTCCAGGCGGTCTAGGGCTAGCCAGTCGCCGTAGCGGACGGAGACGCCTTCCAGATATAGGTGAGGCAAGGGCGTTGCCCTTGACCCACTGGGGCCGGAGGCCCCAGGCCCCATGACTTAGGAACCGGCTTTGAAGTGGGCCCACATGCGGGTGCGGGCTCGGATGGCGGCTTGGGAGACGGCGGCTACGGTGAAGCTGCGGGCCAGCACGGCGGCGTCGGGATACACGTTGGGGTCGTCGCGCACGGCGGGATCGACCATGGGACGGCTGGCCGGGACGGCGTTGGGGTAGTGCACCGTGTTGGTGATGCCGGCCATCACGTCGGCTTGCAGCAGGAAGTCGATGAACTTGAACGCCAGGTCCGGATGCGGCGCATCCTTCGGCACCGCCAGCATGTCGAACCACAGCTGGGTGAACTCGCGCGGCGCGACATACTTCACCACCTCCCGCTTCGCCTCGGCCGCGCGGACGCTCGCCTGGATGACATCGCCCGAATAGTCCATCACCAGGCAGGTGTCCCCAGCCGCCAGCGCATCGACGGCGCCGCCGCTGGCGAAGGTGCGGATGTAGGGGCGGATCGCCATCAACGTGCGCTCGACGTCGGCCAGGTCCTTGGCGTCGGTGCTGGCCGGGTCGTGGCGAAGGTATTTCAGCACGGACGGAATGACGTCGGTCGCGCTGTCCATCATCGTGATCCCGCACGGGGCGATGCGCTTGGCGTTCTCCGGCTTGAGCAGCAGGTCCCACGAGTCGAGCGGGGCGTTCGGCGAAAGCGCCTGGATTTTGGCAGGAATTTCGCCTAGTCCGATCGTGCCCCACAGGTAGATCGCGCCGAACTTGTTGCCGGGGTCGGAGGTTGCGACCCGCTGCATCAACGCGAGGTCGAGATCGCCCAGATGCGACACCTTCGCCCGGTCGAGCGGCAGCAGCGCACCGGCTTTGAGCAAGCGGGAGAAGGCGGGCTCGGCGGTCGGCACGATGATGTCGTAGCCGGAATGCCCGGCCAGCATCTTGCCTTCCAGCGTCTCCAGGCTGTCGTACACGTCGTAGTGGACCGTGACGCCGCTCTCCTTCTGGAAGCGTTCCAGCGCATGCGGGTCGATGTAGTCGGTCCAGTTGTACACGTTGAGCACCTGTTCCTGCGCCCAAGCGGCAGGCGTGAGGAGCAGGAGGGCCAGCAGGGCAAGCAATGGCTTCATCGTCGTGCGTTCCAGTTGCGGTCCCTCAGTATCACGACGCGCCGCGAAGGAAAGCCGCCGCCAGTTGCACGCGAACGGCCGCCGGGTCTGCTCCGCCCGCGCGCAGGGTGGCCAGGGTCGCCGCCCCGTCCCGTTTGGCCAAGCGCCGCCCGGTCGCGTCCGTCAGCATCGCGTGGTGGGCGTAGGCTGGCTCCGGCCATCCCATCAGCGACTGCAACAGGCGATGGATCGCCGTCGCATCCCGCAAATCCTCGCCGCGGGTCACGAGCGTGACGCCCTGGACCGCATCGTCGTGGGTGACGCACAGATGGTAGCTGGCCGGAGCGTCGCGCCGGGCGAGCACTACGTCGCCGAAACGCCGGGGATCGCAGGGCGTCCGCAGCCCGGACTCGACGAAGCTGAGCGGCCCGGTGACGGCTAGCGCCCGCGCGATGTCGAGACGTTTCGCTTGCGGCTCGCCACCGGCCAGGCGCCGCGCCCGGTCCTGGGCAGACAGGCGGCGGCACGTGCCTGGATAGACTACGCCCTCCGGGCCGTGCGGCGCATCGGCGGCCCGTGCGATGTCGGAGCGGGTGCAAAAGCAGGGGTACAACAGGCCGCGCCGGGCGAGCGCGTCCAGCACGGCGCGGTATTCCGGCAAGTGCCCGGACTGCAGGCGCACCGGACCGTCCCACGACAGGCCGAGCCAGGCGAGGTCGTCGAGGATGGCGGCGGCGTGCTCCGGGCGGCAGCGGGCCGGGTCGATGTCCTCCAGCCGCAACAGGAAACGGCCGTCATCGGCCCGCGCGCGCTGGTGGGCGAACAGCGCGGCGGCGGCGTGGCCGAGGTGCAGGCGGCCGGTCGGGCTAGGGGCGAAACGGGTGACGGTGGACATGGGTGCGGACCCAGGATAGGCCGTCGGCGCTGAAACGGGAGGGTGTCGTGCCAGAACTACAGTCGGTGAACTGGGGTCCCGCGGCCAAGCCGGCGCAGGGTCTTGTCGTGCTCTGCCACGGCGTGGGCGCGAACGGGCGAGACCTCATCGGCCTGGCGCCGCATTGGGGCGCCTCCCTGCCGCATTTGGCGTTCACCGCGCCCGACGCGCCGGAACCCTACGCGCAGGCGCCGATGGGACGGCAGTGGTACGACCTGACCGACCGGACACCGGCCCGGATGGAAGCGGGGGCGGCCCGGGCGCGGCCGTCGCTGGATTCCTTCATCGACGCAGAGTTGGCGCGGCTTAGGCTGGCGCCGAACGCCTATGCCCTCGTGGGGTTCAGCCAAGGCGCCATGATGGCGCTGTACGCCGGGCTGCGCCGCGCGGTGCCGCCACGCGCAATCCTGGCGTTCTCCGGCGCCCTGCTCGCCCCCGGCCGCCTGGCGGAGCAGCGGACCAATGCTGCCCCGGTGCTGCTCGTGCACGGCGAGGCGGACGAGGTCGTGCCAGCCGCACTTTCGCGCAGCGCCGAACAGGCTTTGCGGGCCGAGGGCGTTCCTGTCGAGTCGCTGTTCCGGCTCGGCCTGGGCCATGGCATCGACGACGCCGGGCTGGCGGCAGGTGCCGCTTTCCTGCAACATGCCTTCGAAATCATGATCGAACCATGAAACGCCGAGGCTTGGCTTGCGGCATCCCCCGTTCGTCTGCGATAACCACATCTGGGTTTCGGCAGCGCACATCATCTGGTGGTCTCGCTTTGGATTGATCCCCAGTGCTGGTCTTCGGCGCCGCGCTGCCCTGCAAGGAGCACGTCTTGCCTGACGGCGGAATGCATTTCCCGGCCCTCGTGCTGAACGCGGACTTCCGACCCTTGTCCTATTTTCCGCTCTCGGTTTGGGCGTGGCAGGACGCGATCAAGGCCGTGTTCCTCGACCGGGTCTCGGTGCTGAACGAGTACGACACCGAAGTCCACTCGCCCAGCATGGCGATGCGGCTGCCCAGCGTCATCGCGCTGAAGGACTACATCCCCGCCGCGCGGCGCCCGGCGTTCACGCGCTTCAACGTGTTCCTGCGCGACGCCTTCGCCTGCCAATACTGCAACGACCGGCTGCCGACGCCGGACCTCACCTTCGACCACGTCGTCCCGCGCAGCCGTGGCGGCCGGACCACCTGGGAGAACGTCGTCACCGCATGCGGCGGCTGCAACCTGCGCAAGGGCTCCCGACTGCCACGGGAGTGCCAGATGCACCCGCGCATGATGCCGCGCCAGCCCTCCACCTGGGAGCTGCAGGAGAACGGGCGAGCTTTCCCGCCCAACTACCTGCACGAGAGCTGGCGCGACTACCTGTACTGGGACAGCGAGCTCGAGAGCTGAGCTGCTACACCCGCTCGCTGACTGCGATCGCGACCTTGCAGCCCATCTTGATCACCCGCGACAGCACGCCGTAGCCGACCGTCAGTTCGGCCTCGTTCGCCAGGCCGATGTCGCGGTGCTCCAACTCCTCCGCCCGGAACCCCTCGATGGTGGCTCGCAACTCCGGCTCGTCCTCGTCGAGCGCGTTGGCCTGGGCGGCGTAGTGCTCGTCGATCGCCTCCTCGACCGCCACCGTGCACGCCATCGCCGCGCGCTCGCCCATCGCCGCCGTCATGGCGCCCAATGCGAACCCGGCGATGCGCCAGAGCGGCAGCAACGCCGTCGGCCGCACCCGCCGATCGGCGATCAGCCCGGCGAACGTGTCCAAATGGTGCTGCTCCTGCGCCTTCATGTGGCGGATCATGTCGCCTTTCGGCCCCCGGCCGAGAATGGCGAGTTGGCCGTCGTAAATCTGCGCCGCGCCGAACTCGCCCGCATGATCCACGCGGATGATGCGCTCCAGGCGTTCGCGCGGGGTCAGGTCACCGGGCAGGAATGCTTTCGTCATGGACGTCTCCGACACTTGGTCATTGACATGGCGAGGAAGCCGGCGACCGCCAGGGCAAACAGCAGGTTCATCGCCGCCATCGACAACGGCACGCCGGGCAGCAGGAAGGTCGGCTCGTCGCATGGCTTGGCGGGACGCGCGGGCATGCGGGCCAGCCGCTCGGCGATGCCGCCGCCGAAGGTGGGGGCGGCGCATTCGGGCAGCGGACTCGGCCACCAGCCTTGTTCCACGCCGACATGGACGAACGCCACCGCGGCGCCGGCCAGCAGGCACGCGGCCATCGCCCACAGCAGCCATCGCGCCGCCGGCCGCGGGGCGACGCACGCGACCGCCCCCAGCGCGACGGCGATGCGATACGGCCAGCGCTCCACGAGGCACAGGGCGCATGGCACCAAATGACCGAAACGTTCGACCCCCGACGCTAGAAGCAGCGCGGAGATTGCCAGCAGCGCGGTCCCGGCGGCGAGCGCTCGTTCATCTTTCAGCATGGCCGCGATATGGCCCGGATTGCCGCTTGGAGCAACGCGACGACCGCCCTAGCCTGCCGTCACACAACGGGAAACAG
>JAABUX010001560.1_pt1 | contig 34276 bp, 27 predicted proteins | sample 5561851 | NCBI WGS metagenome assembly JAABUX01 (sample SAMN10711883, study PRJNA513361) | rock metagenome | isolation source: Antarctica rocks | place: Antarctica: Victoria Land, Richard Nunatak red sandstone | collected 2016-01-03
GTCCAGTCGCGGCGCTCGGTCGGGGTCAGGTCCATGCTCAACAGGGCCTCGGCCAGGGCGGTTCCCAACTCGCCGAACAGATCCTCGGACTCGCCGATGAAGTCCAGTTGTTCGATGTACTCCTCGATGAGGACCTCGAGCACGGTCAGAGCGCTCGGCGCATCGCCGGCCTTGAGGTATGCCCATGCCTGGTCGATCGTGCCGCGCGTCGCGTCCGCCGCCGCCCCTCCGTCGTCATCGTAGTAGTCGTAGTCGTAGGATGTGGCGTCGCGCAGGGCCGCGCGGACCTGGCGGCGCACGGCTTTGGCATCCACGGGGATAAGGCGTGGTGGCGGCGCGTTCCCCACCGCCGGTCCTGTTGGAGTCGCGGGCGCGTCGCCCGTCGTCGCGACAAGCAGCGGTAGGCGCGCCGCGACACGGTCGGCGATGTCGGGGTCGTGCGCGGCGAGGTCAAGCAGCAGGTCCTGTAGCGCCGCGCGGTCCAGGTCGGCGAGCAGGTCCGCGAGAGAAGGACGCTCCTCGACCTGCTCGGGCGCGTTGATGTAGGTGAGCAAGGCGGCGACGATGTGCTTGCACCAGCTGCCATAGCCGCTAGAGGCGTAGGGACAGCTGCATGTGGCCGCCGCCACGCCGCCCGCGTCGAACGTGACAACGACGCGGTAGGGCATGGGCGCGCTGCCCTCGACCTCCGCCTCGAGCGTATCGCCCCGCCGCACGAGCGACACGACAGCGCCCTGCCGGTAATACTCTTGGCCCCGGCCAAAAGAGTCGGCGGCGTGCTGGCGCACCATAGCTTCGGTCAGGTTCGGCAACGCCATCGGTATCCCTCCTCTATTTTCACGCGACTCTTGTTTTCACACGACTCTGCCTGATGTACAACCTGTGGGCGTTTCTGCCTGATTGTACAACCTGTGGGCGTTTCTGCCTGATTGTACAACCTGTGGGCGTTTCTGCCTGATTGTACAACCTGTGGGCGTTGGGGCGCATGCGTTATGCTTAAAAACGATGATAGCCATGGTAGATCGTATCGATGCAAGCGCCGGTTAGCCCTGTCCTCGCGCGGATCCCGCGTCAGGGCGAGGGCGTCACGTCGCGCGTCCCCGCCCTCATCGCGGCCCTACGCGCGCACTGGCCGCTGTTGCTGGCGGCGTGCGCCGGCGTCGTCACGGCCTTTTACCGCCTGGGCGCGAAGGGGCTATGGGGCGACGAGGTGTGGCAGGTCGCCTGGTCGCAGCAGCAGCCGCTGCTGGAGACCTTCCAGCGTTTCCGCGCCCCGCCCGACCTGCCTCTGAGCTTCCTGCTCGTGCAACTGGCGACGACCTTCAACGCGGACCCCTTCTGGGTGCGCCTGCCCTCGGCCTTGCTCGGCGCGGCGACCGTGCCGCTGCTCTACCTGCTGGCGCGGCCCCTGTGCGGCCGCACGACCGCGCTGGCCGCCGCCGTCCTGCTCGCCGTCGCCCCCTACCACGTCTGGTACGCCCAGGACGCCCGCCCTTACGCCGCGCTGGCCTGCTACTCGCTGCTCACGCTGCTGTTCTTCGAGCGCTTGCGACGGAACCCCTCGCCCTGGAACGCGCTGGGGTTCACCGTCGCCACCATCCTGAACCTGTACAACCACCTCTTCGCGCTGTTCCCCCTCTTCGTCGAAGTCGTGGCCGGCCTCGCCTGGGTCGCCCTCTCATGGCCCCTCGCGCAGCGAACCGGCGGCGCGGCGCGAACCCGCGCGCTGCGGCTGGCCGCTAGCGTCGGCGGCGGCGCCGTCGTGGCCCTGCTCGTCGCCCTACCCCTGGTCGGCGGCGTCGCCCACTACATCGTGAGCGGCGGCCCCAGCGACGGCGGCGACGTGCCGATCCACCTCACCGGCGGCACGGTCGTCGACCTATTGGCCCTGTTCGGCTCCGGCCAGGGTTGGCCGCTGGCGCTGACCGTCGCGCTGTGTCTAATAGGGATTGGCGCGCTGGCCTACCGCCGCGATGCGTTCCTGGGCGTGGCGCTGGCCTGGTTGATCCTGCCCCTGGCCGCGCTGTGGCTGGCCCACCCCCACCATATGTTCATCCCGCGCTACTTCCTGTTCATGCAGCCCGTCTACCTGCTGCTCGTGGCTTACGGCCTCGTCAGCTTCGTCAGGGGCTTTGTTGCGCTTGTCGCGCGGCCATCAACAGCCCCTGGCCTTAAAAGACCATGGCAGGGCGCGGACCCTGAAGGGTCTACGCCGGATCGGCCCACGAGAGACCTTTTAAGGTCCGGTCCCTCCCATGATCTTTTAAGGCCATGCTACCGAGTCCTGACCGCCGTGGCCGTGGCGTTGCTGGCCGTGGTCACCGTCACGCCAACCTGGCGCGGCTACGCCGTCGCGAAGGTCAACGACTGGAGCGCCATCTGCTTCTACCTGCACCGTAGCGCGGGGCTCGGCGATGTCATCACCGGCAACTCGTACACGGGTGGCCTAATGGACTGGTGCTTCAAGGGCTCCACCGCCGTTTCGCTGGCGCCGCCCGGCGCCTACGCCCTCCCCGCGCTGGCCGCCGGTGGGCGCGACGTGTGGTACATCCTCGTCGGCACGGACTCGCCCGACCTACCCTATATCCATCGAACCTACACGGCGATCCCGCGCGCGGCGTGGGCCACGCCTGGCCTGCAGCCCATCACCACTTACGACAACCGCTTCACCTATCCGCAGGCCGAGTTTCCCGCCACCCTGTACCACTACCGCGCGACGCGCCTGCCGAGCCGCTTTGCCTTCCACGACACCCATGGCGCCAGCGTCAACCCCACCTGGCCCGACTTCGCGCAAATCGCTCCCGGCGGCCGCCAGATCGTGCGCCTGAGCCTGCCGGCGACGCGGCCGCGCCGGCTCACGCTGACGCTGCTCAACCTCGTCGGGCGCGATCTGGACGTCGTCGTCGACAACCGGACCCTGCTCAAGCTCCGGCCCCACGAGACCAGCCTAAGCTGGCGGACCATCACCGTGGCGCTCCCGTCGGGCCTCCCCGACCGCGTCGTGGTCGAGTTGCGCAACCCCGGCGCTGGCGTTTCGGCCGTCAGCGTCGTCGCGCTCGTGTACGTGAGCGGAGGGGCATAAGTCATGGCGCCTCCCCTCGCCTCTCCCATCCCCAATATCCCTTCTCTTCTCGCCTCTCCCACCCCAAATGGATCTTCTCTTCTCGCTCCCCCCGCCCATGGCGACTGGACCGTCGGCCCTACCCGCGGGCCGACGGTCCAGCGCGCCTCCGGGGGAGCCTGGGGAGATGCCACCCCCCAGACCCCCGCCAAACACACAACGCGGGCGTCACGAGGCCTGACAATGGGAGACGGCCTACTCCTGCGGCCCCTCCCTGCCCCATATCTGTCCGCCTCAGCAGCGGCGCCCGGCGTAGCGGCGCATCCGCCCGTTATCCCCTACCACGTCCCCTCCACACGGTCTGTATGGCGGGGGTCTGGGGGGAGGTATCTCCCCAGGCTCCCCCGGAGGCGCGCTGGACCGTCGGCCGCAGCCGAGGGGCCAGTCAGCCATGGGCGGGGGGGGCGAGAAAAGCATCTCCCCTGGGAGCGGGGGGGGCGAGAGAGAGGCTCCCTTGGAGGGCAGGTATGACCAGAGGATCTGCCCTTGTCCTCCTCATGGCGTTGGGATTGGGCGCCATCGCGGGCGTGTTCGGCGCGCCAGCTCTAGCGATATTGGGACCCCTATTCATCGGCCTATGCGTCGTGTGGCCGGCCGTGGGCATCGTCGCGCTGATCGCCGCGTGCGCGCTCGACCGCTTCGCCGTCTCGGTCGGCGGACCCAACGTGCGGCCCGACGAGTTGGCCGCGTTGGCGCTGGCCGCCGCGCTCGTCATCCGAGCGGTCATGCGTCCACGCACCCGCTCTAGGGGGCCTAAGATACCAACGCTACCCGCGGCTGCCTTCTCCGCTTTGCGTGGGCCTCGATGGCAAACTCGCGTCCCCGCAAAGCCTGCGACTGCGGTCGCATGGCAAACCACGGACACTGCGGTGTCAAGGGCAACCGATCGCGGTCCGCACAGGTTTTCTATCGAGGGACCTGCTGTCCCTGAAACTTCCGAGGGACCCAGGGTTGCTAAAACCTCACGATTTATCCGCGAACGTCTATCCCCAAATCCCTTATTTGGCGAGGGTCTGGGGGGAGGCATCTCCCCAGGCTCCCCCGGAGGGGGCGGGGGGGGCGAAAGAAGGATCTCCTCAGGCTCCCCCGGAGGCGCGCTGGACCGCCGGCCGCGGCCGGGGGACCAGTTAGCCATGGGCGGGGGGGGCGAGAAGGGGCAGGCTACGCCCCGCTGGGGGGCGGCAAGCATCCCCCTGCTGCTCCCGGTGCTGGCGTATCTCGTTACGAACGCGCTCGCCACGCTCACCTCGGACGACCCCGCGCGCGGGATCAGCCTCGACCTGATCACACTCGACCTCGCGATCCTGTACGGGGCGCTCGTCGTCTACCTGACCACGCCTGCGCGGCTGCTCTGGGGCGTCAGGGTATGGCTGGGTGTGTCAGCGATCGAAGCCGTCATCGGGCTGCTCGCCTTCGCGCTCTATCTCGGCGCGCACGCGGTCGTCCCTGGCGTGCAACTCGACCCCAACAGCGGCAACGCGCCGCTCGTCTACGGCACGCTCTACGAGGGCAACATCTTCGGCAGCTACATGAGCGCCGCCTTCCTGATGGCGTTGGCCCTCGCCGCCGAAGAGACCGTGCGCCGCAAAAGCTTCCTGTACGTCGTCCTCGCCGCCACCGCCGTCGGGCTGCTCGTCAGCGGCACGCGCTCGGCCTGGGGCGCCACCGTCGTCGGCGCGGTCGCACTGCTCCTGCTGCTGCGGCTGGGACGCAGCGGGCGGCGCTCGCGTCTGCTGTTGCGAGTTGTCGGCGGGCTCGTCGCCGTCGGCCTCATCGTCGGGGTTGGACTCGCCGTACTGCCGGCCAGCGTGACCGGCGCCTTCGGCGCGCGCGCGCAGGGCCTGCTCAACTTCGGGTCAGGTTCCGGTTACGGGCGGGTGCTGCTCTACCGCGAAGCGCTGACCGAGTGGCAGGGACACCCACTGCTCGGGCTGGGACCGGGCAGCTTCGCCTACAAGCTCTCCGGCGACACCTCCACCAGCGCCGCCTGGCTGCCCAACCTGACCCTGCTGGCGCTGCACGACACCGGCATTTTGGGCCTGCTGGCCCTACTGTGGCTCTTCGCCGCCTTCTACGTCATGGCGATCGGCGCGCTGCGCCGCGCCCCGCCGGGCGAGTTAAGGGCGGCGCTGGCCGGATTGATCGCCGCCATCACGGCCATGCTCGTCGCCTTTCAGCTCACGCCTGGTTTCAACCTCGGCTACTCGTGGGCGTTGCTCGCGCTCGGCGCCGCCGCGGCGCGCGCCATTGGACAGGCGTCCGCGCGGTCCACTCCGCGCCTAGAGCCGGCCGCGGCATGAGCGCGAGTCGCATGATGAGAGTGGGCATCGACGCGCATGCGCTGGGCAGCCAGCTGGGCGGCAACGAAACCTACATCCGCAACATCATCCGCGCCCTCGGCGAGGTCGACCCCGGCGGCGACTACACGCTGTTCCTGAGCCCGCACGCGCCTCCAGAGTCAGACGTCATCGCGGGGACTGAGCGGATGCGCCGCGTCGTGGTGCGGCCGCACAACCCGCTCGTACGTATCCCGCTGACGTTCCCGCTGGCGCTGGCGCGCGAGCGGATCGACGTCGTACATGTGCAATACGTTGCGCCGCCCGTGTGCCCGGCGCGGGTCGTCGTCAGCGTGCACGACATCGCCTACGAGCGCTACCCCCAGTTCTTCACGCCGTCCGACGTCGCGCGCATGCGGGCGCTAGTCCCCTTGACCGTGCGCCGCGCCGCCGCCGTCCTGACACTCTCCGAGTTCTCCAAGCGCGACATCGTGCGCCGCTACGGCGTGCCGCCGGAGCGAGTAACCGTCACCCACCTGGCCGCCGACCCCATGTTCCAGCCCATCCACGACGCCGGCCGGCTGGCCGCGGTGCGCGAGCGCTACGGGACGGGCGAGCAGTTCATCCTGAGTGTGGGCAACCTGCAACCGCGCAAGAACATCAAAACGTTGATCGAGGCCTACGTGAAGCTACGGCGGGCCGGGGCCACGCGGCACAAGCTCGTGCTGGTGGGCAAGCGTGCGTGGCTGCACGACAACATCTTCGCCGCCGCGCGCGACTCAGGGTACGCCGACGAGTTGGTCTTTACGGATTACGTGCCCGACGCCGACCTGGTGGCGTTGTACAACGCCGCCGCGCTGTTCGTCTACCCGTCGATCTTCGAAGGCTTCGGGCTGCCGCCGCTGGAAGCGATGGCCTGTGGCACGCCCGTCGTCTGCTCCAACACCAGCTCCTTCCCCGAAGTCGTCGGCGACGCGGCGCTCACCGTCGACCCGCTCGACCCTGAAGCGCTCGCGGAGGCGATGTCTCAGGCGCTCTGTGACGCCACGCTATGGGCGCGGCTGTCTACGCTAGGGCTACCGCAGGCGGCGCTGTTTTCTTGGGGGCGTACGGCGCGCATTACATTGCACGCGTACCAGCGCGCCGGACGTACGACGACAACGGGGTGTACCCCATGATTGTGAGATGATGCTTGCGACTGAAGTCGCATGGCAAACGACGGACACTGAAGTGTCTCTAGATGTGGCGCCCCAAGCGACTTCAGTCGCCGTGGTTTGCCATGCGACTTCAGTCGCAGGCCAACGGCGCCTACCATCACTATCACGGGACGCACCTGATGTACGTAAGAGTCTTGACCTTAGTTGCCGGAAGCTGTGACAATACCACATTAGAACGTGACACTATGTGAGGGTACTAGTTGATGAAAGTTGTGATCTTGGCCGGCGGCCTGGGCACGCGTCTGTCCGAGGAAACAGAGACGCGACCCAAACCGATGGTCGAAATCGGCGGGCGTCCCATCCTGTGGCATATTATGAAGCTCTACGCGCACTATGGCTTCAACGAATTTTACATCGCGTTGGGTTACAAAGGCGATATCATCAAGCATTATTTTCTGGACTACAACGCGTTGAGCAGCAACATGACGATCTCGCTGAAGTCCGGCAAGGTCGAAGTCATCGACGCCGACTGCGAGGATTGGACCGTCCACCTCATCGACACAGGATTTGAGACGTTGACGGGGGGGCGTATCAAACGGTTGCGGCAATGGCTGCAAGACGATACGTTTATGGTGACCTACGGGGACGGAGTGTGTAACGTCGACCTGCAAAAGGTGCTGCGCTTTCACCGCGATCAGGGCCGCATCGCCACCGTCACCGCCGTGCGCCCTCCGGCGCGCTTCGGCGGGTTGATGTTCGACGGCGATCTCGTGTCGAATTTTACCGAGAAGCCTCAAATCGGCGAAGGGTGGATCAACGGAGGCTTTCTCGTGTTCGAGCCCGCTGTTTTCGACTACCTCCACGACGATCATAGTATCCTGGAAGTGGACGCGCTGGAGCGGCTCGCGGACGACCGCCAGCTTGCGGCGTACCGCCATGACGGTTTCTGGCAGGGCATGGACACATTGCGCGATAAGCGCCGGCTGGAAGAGAATTGGCAGTCCGGGCAAGCGCCGTGGAAGGTGTGGTGAGCGTGCAACCGGACAATTTCTGGCGGAATCGGCGCGTGTTCGTGACCGGCGCGACCGGCTTGGTCGGCTCATGGCTCGTCAAAGATCTCCTCGCCGCGCGGGCGCACGTCGTTGCCCTGGTGCGTGACCCTGATCCGCAATCGGAGTTCTACCGCTCCGGCGACTATCAGCAAACGTCGATCGTGCAGGGGTGCCTGGAGGACTACTGGACACTCGAGCGCGCCGTCAACGAGCACGAGATCGACACAGTCTTCCACCTCGCGGCGCAACCGATCGTGGGCGCCGCGCACCGTTTCCCGTTGCAGACATTCGAGGCCAACATCCGGGGGACGTACAACCTGCTGGACGTGTGCCGCCTGCACCGTGGATTGGTCCGGCGCATCGTCGTGGCGTCGAGCGACAAAGCCTACGGGACACAGCCGGTCCTGCCCTATACCGAGGACATGCCGCTGCAGGGCCGTAGTCCGTACGAAGTCTCCAAAAGCTGCACCGACCTCATCGCGCAAAGCTACTATTCTACCTATGGCCTGCCCGTGACGATCGCCCGTTGTGGCAACATCTACGGCGGCGGCGACCTCAACTGGAGCCGCATCGTCCCCGATACCATTCGCGCGTGCCTGCGCGGCGCGCGTCCCATCGTTCGCAGCGACGGAACCTTCGTGCGCGATTACATCTACGTCAAAGACGTGAGCGGCGCCTATCTGCGCCTGGCCGAGCGTCTCGACGACCCCTCGATACAGGGAGAAGCGTTCAACTTCAGCCCCGCGCAGGCGGTGACCGTGCTTGACCTCGTGGACCATATCCAACGCTTGATGGACTGTGAGCATCTCACGCCCGATATACAAAACACGGCCAGGGGTGAGATCCATTCGCAGTATCTCAATGCCGGCAAAGCCCAGCGCATACTTGATTGGACCCCGCGCTATACGCTCGACGCGGGGTTGGCCGAAACGATCGCGTGGTATCGCGCCTATCTGGAGGGCCACGCGCCCGAGGCGTCCGCACCTATGATGACGACAATGGAGGCGCGATAGTGGCAAGAGAAACAGCCTGCCGCTCGTGCGGCTACGCGGACCTGACGACCGTGCTGTCCCTCGGCGAGACGCCCCTGGCCAACTCCCTGCTCACGGCGGAGCAACTCGACCGGCCGGAGCCGTTGTACCCGCTGGATCTGGTCTTCTGCCCGCGCTGTACGTTGGTACAAATCACGGAGACGGTACCCCCCGAGCAGTTGTTCCGTGACTATCTATACTTTTCCTCGTTTTCCGACACGATGTTACGGCATGCCCAGGAGCTCGTCGGCCGTCTCATCGACGAGCGACATCTTGATGGAGGCAGCCTGGCCGTCGAGATCGCCAGCAACGACGGCTATCTGCTGCAATATTACCGCGACGCGGGCGTGCCCGTCCTGGGCATCGAGCCCGCGCGCAACATCGCGCGAGTCGCCGAGGAGCGCGGTATCCCGACCGTGGCCGAATTCTTCGGGGTGGAGGTCGCGCAAGGGCTGGTGCGCGAGGGGCGCCGGGCCGACGTGCTGCACGCCAACAACGTGCTCGCGCATGTGGCCGATCTGAACGGGGTCGTCGCGGGTATCGCCGCGCTGCTGAAGCCGGACGGCGTGGCCGTTATCGAGACGCCCTACGTCAAAGACCTGATCGACCACACCGAGTTCGACACGATCTACCACGAGCACCTGTGCTACTACTCACTCACCGCGCTTGACCGCCTGTTTCAGCGTCATGGCCTTACCATAGTCGACGTAGAGCGCCTCCCCATCCATGGCGGCTCGTTGCGCGTCTTCGCCGGTCACGACGGCACGCGGCAAACGGCGCGCGTACGCGATCTGCTGCAAGAAGAGGATGCCTGGGGCGTTGGCGACGCCGCGTTCTATGCCGGTTTTGGCGCGAAAGTCGCGCGATTACGCGACAGTCTGCGCACGCTCCTCGCGGACATAAAGGCGGACGGCAAGCGGGTCGCCGCCTATGGCGCCTCGGCCAAGGGTAGCACACTGCTCAACTACTGCGGCATCGGCCGGGACACATTGGACTTCGTGGTCGACCGTAGTACGGTGAAGCAGGGCCACTACACGCCGGGCACGCGCTTGCCGATCGACGCCCCCGAGAAACTGCTGGACGACAAGCCCGACTACGTGTTGCTGTTGACCTGGAACTTCGCCGGCGAGATTCTCGCGCAGCAAGCCGAGTTCAGGCGGCGCGGCGGCCAATTTATTATCCCCATACCCGAGCCAAGAGTCGTATGAACGCAATCAAGCTTTTTTCTCTCGCCCCCCCCGCCCCCTCCGGGGGAGCCTGGGGAGATGCCTCCCCCCAGACCCCCGCCATACGCTCATCGCGGGTGTCAGGGGGCCTGGACATGGGAGACAGCCTGCGGTTTCCGCTCTCCTCCATGCGCCGCGTCCGTCCGCAGCTCCTCCATGCGCCGCGTCTGGCTGTCGGGCCGGGGGCGCCCGCTACCGCACTCACCAGTACCCTCTCCATCATCCGCCGCACTCTCTTTTTGGCGGGGGTCTGGGGGGAGGCATCTCCCCAGGCTCCCCCGGAGGCGCGCTGGACCGCCGGCCGCAGCCGGGGGGCCAGTCAGCCATGGGCGGAGGGGGCGAGGAGAGAGACCCAGCCTTCCCCGGAGGCGCGCCAGACCGTCGGCCCGCAGGCAGTGTCCAGGGAGCCAGGGAGCCATGGGCGGGGGAGTCGCGCGTCATGAGGTTCACCGAGACCGCGCTCAAAGGCGCGTACATCATCGATGTGGAGCCTATCGCAGACGAGCGCGGGTTCTTCGCACGCGCTTGGGGGCAGGAGGAATTCGCGGCGCTTGGCCTGTGTTCTCGCTTCGTCCAGTGCAATATCTCGCACAATATGAGGCGCGGCACGCTGCGCGGGATGCATTACCAAGTGACGCCGCATGAGGAAGCCAAAGTCGTACGTTGTACCAGGGGCGCCCTCTACGACGTCATCGTCGACATACGGCCACGGTCCGACACTTTTAAGGGATGGGTTGCGGTAGAGTTGAGCGCCGACAACTATCGTATGCTCTACGTCCCCGAGGGCTTCGCGCACGGCTTCCAGACCCTGGAGGACGACACCGACGTGTTCTATCAGATGTCGGAGTTCTACCATCCCGAGTGCGCGCGCGGCGTGCGCTGGAATGATCCGGCCTTCGCCATCGATTGGCCCACGACGGATACGCGCATCGTATCCGCTAAAGACTGTAGTTATTCAGATTTCGTATGACAAAACGGATTGTTGTCACGGGAGCGACTGGCTTTATCGGTCGCCAGGTCTTGCGTCCGCTCGTCGACGCAGGTTTTGCCGTCCATGCCATCAGCTCCAACCCGCGGCCCCTGGCGGACGCGGAGGAAACCGGGGTTACATGGCACTGTCACGACATCCTGGCCGATCGGGCCTTCGATCCCTTGTTCGCTGAGATACAGGCGACACATCTATTGCATCTCGCGTGGTATGCCGAGCCGGGGCGTTACTGGACATCCCTGGTCAATCTGGATTGGGTCGCCGCGAGCCTGGATCTTATAACCAGCTTTGGTAAGCATGGCGGTCGGCGCATCGTAGGCGCCGGTAGCTGTGCCGAGTACGATTGGCGCTACGGGTACTGCGCCGAGACCGTCACCCCGACCAACCCGGCAACGCTGTACGGGGTGTCTAAAGACGCCTTGTGGCGGCTGATCGAGGGGATGTCCGCGCAGCTGGGTCTAAGCAGCGCGTGGGGCCGCGTCTTCTTCCTGTACGGCCCGCACGAGCATCCCAACCGCCTCGTGTCTTCCGTCATCACGTCGCTCCTGCGCAATGAAGCAGCCCTCTGTACCTCAGGCGAACAAGTGCGCGACTTCCTGCACGTCCATGATATTGGACGCGCGTTCGCGGCGCTGGCGGCGAGCGACGTGTTGGGTCCCGTCAACATCGGGTCGGGAGAACCGGTGCGCGTGAAAGATATCGTGCAAGAGATCGGGCGGCAGATGGGCGGGGATCGCCTGCTTCATCTCGGCGCCAAGCCTTTGTCCGCGGCCGAGCCGCCACTGCTCGTCGCGGACAATCGACGACTGGCTCGCGAGGTGGGTTGGCGGCCGTCCTACAATCTAGAGCAAGGGTTAGACGACACGATACGCTGGTGGCAACAACGAGAAGACAGCCGCATTGACGATGAGTAAACGACGCGCCTCAGGTCGTCTACCTATCGTTCCTCGAGGGTTTGGGGATACCGCCGCTGGAAGGGATGGCCTACGGCACGCCCGTCGTCTGTTCCAACACCAACTCTTTCCCCGAAGTCGTCGGCGACGCCGCCCTCACCGTCGACCCGCTCGACGCCGAGGCTCTCGCCGCCGCCATCGCCACGCTCATGAACGACATTAACCTATGCAAGCAAATTTCTACTCAAGGTCTACAACGCTCTGCTGATTTTTTGTGGGCAAATACCGCACGTATTATTTCAAACGTGTACCGAACTGCTCCGACATGAGCGCGCGATGTTCACGCATTTAGTTAGATGGGACAGGTGAAAAATAGCCAACGCAACCAGGTATAACATATATACTCGGACTAAACGTGCAAAAGTAATTGCGTACGTTGTGCAAAAGCTGTTACATTCAAATTTTATGTACAAGGAGCGAGTGCGTGTGAAGGTTGGGATCAATGCCCATGCTCTCGGTAGCCAAAGAGGTGGCGACGAAACATACATCCGCAACGTCATTCGAGCTTTAGCCTCAATCGATCCCACAGGAGACTATACGCTCTTCCTGACACCTCCGCGAGTGAACGAACCTATCCCAGGGACAGAGCGGATGCGTCAGGTTGTCGTGGGACCTCGTAATGCGTTGGCGAGGCTTCCCATTACCTTCCCGCTCGCCTTAGCGCGCGGGAAGATCGATGTCGTGCACGTCCAATACGTCGCGCCGCCCGTGTGCCCGGCGCGGGTTGTCGTCAGCGTGCATGACATCGCCTACGAGCGTTATCCGCATTTTTTCACGCCTGCGATGGTGACACAGTTCAGGGCATTGGTCCCACTAACGATACGCAGGTCCGCTACTGTGCTCACGCTCTCCGAGTTCTCTAAGCGCGACATCGTACATCGCTATTGCGTCCCGCCTGAGAAGATTGTGGTTACGCCGCTTGCCCCCGATCCTGTGTTCCAGCCCATTGACGATGTGGCGCGGTTGATGTGGGTGCGCGAACAGTACGGCACAGGACCATCGTTCATCCTGTGCGTTGGCAATTTGCAGCCCCGTAAAAATCTGAAAACCTTGATCGACGCTTATGTGAGACTACGGCGAACAGGTATCGTAGGCCATAAACTTGTGCTGGTGGGCCGCAAAGCATGGCTAAATGACGATATTTTTGTGGCTGCGCGTGACTCGGGCTACGCCGACGAACTTGTCTTTACCGGTTATGTTCCCGACGAAGATCTGGTGGCCCTGTATAACGCAGCGGCGGTGTTCGTCTACCCCTCGATTTTCGAAGGTTTCGGTCTACCACCACTAGAGGCGATGGCCTGCGGCACGCCGACGATCACGTCTAATACCTCCGCATTACCCGAGGTCGTTGGGGACGCCGCCCTAACGGTTGATCCTCTGGACGTCGAGGCATTGGCGCGGTCTATCGCTCTTATTCTAAATGATGCTTCCCTACGGAAGCGACTCTCTGTTCAAGGGTTGCAACGCGCGGCAACCTTCTCATGGGAGGCCACGGCACGCTTGGTCTTGCACGCCTACTATAGGGCTCGCGAATCCTAAGCACATGACCATAGATTCGGCACGTTTTTCGCGCCTGGATTACGTCCAGATAGGCCATGCCAGACTTGTGGACACCTGCTTACTGCTTAGAGTAAGGCTATGTACTTATACGTCCAACACCTTGCGCGCATAGTAAGTTGACGCTTTCGGTGTTGTCGCGTTGCATGCCATTCACTAAGTTCGATAATCCTTCTTTCATATCCAACGATTGCAGTTCAGCTTCGACTATGGAGATGGTCTCGAATCCACATGCCCTAAGGGCTGCGATAAATTGCTCGGGAGTTGTTCCTGCCGCGTGCAAGGTCCGGATATTAAACTCGATAATGAGCTTCAAGCCGGGAGTCCGGCGACACAGTTCCACCATGCCTTCCAGAGCCAATCTCTCCGCTCCCTCGACATCCATTTTGACAAGATCAACCGTTGGCCATCCCTTTTGAGCAGCCCACGTATCAAGCGACGTACTAGCTATCTTAATCGGGATGCGTTCCGCAGACTTCTGCTCATCGAGATAAGCCGACGCATGACTATAGAGGCTAGAGTGGGCGCTTATCGCGGCGTTGACATGCAATTCTACTGTGCCGGGCGCATCATTCACCGCTTCAGGGACTATGTGTATACGGCCTACGTACCCATTGTCTCTAATGTTATTGCTAATGATGTCTACAAGATGCGGCACTGGTTCGAATGCCCAAACGCCGCCGCTCTCGCCGACCAATTGCGCGGCTACAAGGCTGAAGTAGCCTATGTTCGCTCCAACATCCAGCACGGTCATGCCTGGCTTGATAAGGGTCTTCATTAGCCGCGTTATCGCGACCTCGTACATGCCAAGAGCAATTGATCGCGCAAAGCTTGATGATTCGTGTTCATCATGATGAAGGATAAGATTGCCAGCCCGTACTGGATTGAGAGATGCATCGTAGTAGGATCGTGGGACAAAACGTTTGTGGGCGCCTTGACCAAGTTTAACGATGGTCGGTGCCAATGGGCCGGTGTGATTGATGAGCCAACAGGCAAATTGATAGGTCGTCTCGTAGAGTTGATAGGGTATCGCTGTTGTTTTCATGTTGTTACTTTACCCTAAATCCATCCATCTTCGTTTGTTGGCGACGCGTTGCTACGTGTCTAGCACTCGTTATGCCTTGCTATACTAGACTAGCATCGTACGTCTGTAAACACTACCCGTTCCAGCGCTATATCCCTGCTCATGATAGAGCCCTATTATTACTGAAAGGCGTAGAGTGAAGACGCATTACCTGGGATGCTAGGCGATAGACAGACAGGAGCCAGGAGGGTGTTGCGCTTGCCGGTGGAGCAACGTGAGATTGAGACGAGGGTAGGTAACGAGGAGTAGAATGAGAATTGGCATTGCCGCGGATGCTATTGGCAGCGAGGTGGGGGGAGATAAGAGCTACTGGCATACTTTAATCCGTGGACTGGAGATCGTAGATTCTTATGGCGCCTACACTCTTTTCCTAAGCGCGCCATTGCTCCATGGTCCCATCCCTGGCGCTCAACATATGCGACAGGTAAGGGTGCGTCCCCGGCTGCCGTATGTGCGTGTGCCCTTCGTTATGCCTCTTGCCATAGTGAGTGAGCGGATCGATTTGTTGCATGTACAGTATATAGCGCCGCCGATCTCTACTGTGCCGGTTGTCGTTAGTGTGCATGATATTTCATTTGAGCGTTATCCACAGTTCTTCACAAAGGCTGCTATCGCACAACTGCGTGTTCTCGTACCACTAACGATCCGTCGAGCTACGGCCGTTCTTACCCTATCAGAGTTTTCTAAGCAGGATATGGTGCGTCGCTATGGGGTTCCGCCAGAGAAGATTATCGTCACGTACTGTGCTCCCGAGCCCATGTTCAAGCCCATCCACGACGCCGCGCGGTTGCGAGCGGTACGAGAGCGTTATGGGACGGGTGAACGATTTATTCTGTCTGTCGGCAACTTGCAGCCGCGTAAGAATATAAAGACGCTCATTGAAGCCTACGTGCGGCTGCGACAGGCGGATGCGACGCGACACAAGCTCGTGCTGGTTGGCCATAAAGCGTGGCTGCACGACGACATCTTCGCGGCCGCGCGCGCCTCGGGCTATGAAGATGATCTCATTTTTACCGGCTATGTGTCTGACGAGGATCTGGTCGCGCTCTACAACGCGGCGGATCTATTTGTTTACCCCTCTATATTCGAGGGTTTTGGTTTGCCTCCACTGGAGGCGATGGCTTGTGGGACATCCGTCGTGACGACCAACGCGTCTTCGTTGCCTGAAGTTGTGGGTGACGCGGCGTTGACCGTAGACCCGCTTGATGTAGAAGCGTTGGCGAGTGCTATAGCCGCGGTAGCGGATAACGCTGAACTGCGAGCGCGCTTATCCGCACAGGGATTGGAACGAGCTGCTAGGTTTTCGACGGAAGCGTTCGTGGGAACCGTCATCAAGGCTTATCAGGGCGCATTACGCAAGTAGCATGAAACAACGCATGTCCGAAGGTTAGCGCATGCGTTTAGTCACCGATGTCGACTAGGACTGGCGTACCGCACAGCGTGTCTCTTGCCCAAATGGCAGCGTGTGGAACGTGGGCAGCGGTTTGTTATAATTGCCAGCGTCGGTAGCGCCGCCGATGTCGGCGGCCACGTACGTTTAGTGAAGGCACTGATTGTGAGTGTAGCAGGCGGCTCGCGCGCCGCACAGCAACGATCTGCTCCCCATGTAAATGAGCGCGTACAGGGAGCACGAGCTGCCCGGCTGGGCGCGCTCGATCCCCTCGTCGATCTATCTGTCGTAATCGTTAATTGGAACACCAAAGACTTGCTGCGCGATTGCCTTACGTCGATCCTGCATCATGCCCAGGCCATCCGCATAGAGATCTTAATCGTCGACAACGGGTCGCGTGACGGTAGCGTGGAGATGGTGGACCGCGATTTTCCGACGGCGCAGGTAGTGGCTAACAGCCACAACGAGGGATTTGCCGCAGCGAACAACCGCGGCTTGCGTCGGGCTGGTGGCCGCTACTTTTTGCTGTTGAACAGTGATACCGTGGTGTTGCCGGACGCACTTGAGGTGATGGTGCGCTACATGGACGCGCATCCGCATGTCGGCGCGCTGGGCCCCCGTCTACTCAATGAAGACGGCTCGCTGCAGGTGTCCGTGCGCGACTTCCCGCGCCTCGACCACGACGCCGCTATGATGCTGGAGGTCAAGTACTGGCCGCTCCTGGGCGACCTGGCGCGGCGCTATATGCAGCACACGTACGCGCCTGATCCTGAGCAGGTGCGCGAGGTGGACTGGGTTGTCGGCGCTGCCCTGCTCTTGCGGCGCGAGGCGCTCGAGCAGGTTGGGCTCCTGGACGATGAGTACTTCTTTTTTTTTGAAGAGGTAGATCTCTGTTATCGGCTGCGACAGCATAACTGGCCCATCGTATATCTGGGCGCCGTCGCGATCGTGCATTTAGGGGGGCAGAGCTGGGCGCGTGTGTCCGCGCAACGCTTGACCTGGTACTACAGGGGGCTACTACGCTTCTATCGGTTGCATGCGGTGCGGCGGCGCTACCTGCTGCTGCGCGCGGGTATTGCTTTGGGCGCGGCCGGCCACATCGTGTGGCTGCTGCTCAGTGGGCGTCGTGCGTCGAATACTCGCGCGTTGCTGGCCGCCTATGGCCGCATCCTGGCTTATGCGGCTGCGGGGTAACGGTATGACTTTTATATCCTGGCTCACACGTCGGTTGGGCGGTGGCGTAGGCTCTATGCCGCTTGTTTCCGTTGTCGTTCCTACTCATAACTCGGCTGATTCGCTCCGCGCCTGTCTCGAGAGTATAAAGAACCAGGCGTACCCTTCGGTCGAGGCTGTGGTCATCGACAACAATTCGACCGATGCTACCTTGGAAGTCGCGCGCGCGCTCACGTCGCATGTCTATACGCAGGGACCAGAGCGTAGCGCCCAGCGTAACAGGGGTGCACGCGAGGCTCGTGGCGCCTACTTGCTATTTGTCGATAGCGATATGGTGCTGGCGCCGGACGTGGTCGAGCAGTGCGTTCGGTTGATGGCGAGCGCCCCAGATATCAGGGGAGTCGTCATTCCCGAAACGTCGGTCGGCGAGGGGTTTTGGGCTCGGTGTAAGGCGCTGGAGCGGAGTTGCTACGTGGGCGATCCCACGATCGAAGCCGCGCGCTTCTTTGCCCGTGAGACCTTCGATGTTGTTGGGGGCTACGACGAAGCGCTCACCGGCCCGGAAGATTGGGACTTTTCGCAGCGCGCCGCGCGCCTTGGCCGTCTGGGGAGAATTAACGTCTACATCACTCACCTTGAAGGGAGCCTCACGCTTGGCGAGACCATGCGCAGCAAGTTTTACTATGGCAAGACGATGGGCATTTATATGCGCAAACAATCTGGCAGCGCCGCACGGCAACTCCAGTTGGTGCGTCCGGCTTTCCTGCGACACTGGCGACGGCTGTTGGCACACCCTGTTCTCACTACTGGTATGGTTGTGATGAAGGTGGCGGAGTTCGCGGCGGGAGGGATGGGACTGCTCCTTGCGTTCCGTCGGACTGATCGCTAGTCGCACAAGTTACCGATCCTAATTCATCGATATGATAAACTGCGAATGTCCTCCAAGAAGCCATAACCTGTGAGGTTAATTTCGTATGACGGGCACAGCCCTAGCTAGCGCCCCGCCAAATCTGTCCATCGTCGTCCCTACCTATGGTGGGGGCCCTCGTATATACGATAACCTCGTCAAACTCGACCATGCCTTGATGGTGATTGGCGAGCCGTATGAGATCATCGTTGTGTCCGATGGCGACAGCGACAACACTCCCGATGAGGCTCGGCGGCTTGATGCGCCGCATGTGCGCGTCTATCACTATGCGCGCAACATGGGCAAAGGTTTCGCCTTGCGCTACGGTGTCGTGCGCTCACACGGAGAGATAGTCACCTTTATCGACGGCGATGGTGATATCGATCCTGCCCAGATCGCGGTATATCTGCGTATCATGCGCGAGAGCGACGCTGATATCGTGGTCGGCTCCAAGCGCCACCATGCCGCCGAGGTCGTCTATCCGCCAATACGGCGGCTCTACAGCGCGACGTACCAAGCGCTGCTGCGCTTGCTCTTCGATCTGCAGGTGCGCGATACGCAGGTAGGATTGAAGTTGTTTAAGCGCGAGGTACTGGCCTCCGTGCTTCCGCGCATCGTCGTCAAGCGCTATGCCTTCGATCTCGAGTTGCTGGTGGTCGCCCATCACCTAGGCTTCTCGCGCATCGTCGAGGCGCCCGTACGTATCGGGCAACGCTTCGGCAGCACTATCAACCGTAAAGCGATCGTGAGTATGCTGATCGATACGGCAGCGATTTTCTACCGTAGGAACGTGCTGCGCTACTACGATCACCCACACACACCCGTTGTCCTGGACAACCTTGCGATTCTGATCGATGCCGAGTTGGCTGCTGATGAACAGCGTATCGCGCGTAACGTCATCCATTGGGCCGTCAATGGGACCGCCCGGAAGTTGAGAGGCTGCTATACCGCGGTTCGTACATCACTGTGGCGGCTCCTCTCTATTCCTGAAGTAGACGCCGTTCAAAGGGATGCGGAGGATCAATGGCGTGCGCAAGGATGACGGCATAGGGCACGATTATCCCTCACGAACGCGGGACGCTATCGTGGTAATGTCTGCGGACGTACAAAAGGTCGAATGACGATACGCGGTTTTATTAATTCTTATACATGGATTGGTAAGCTAGCCCTTACAGCAGCAGTTGCCCTCGTCGCCGCACTTCGTTGGGATGTAGGAGCTATGCTCTTCCTCGGTCTACTGAGCGCTTCGGTCATGGGGTTGCTCGATGGACGCGTCAGCGTCGCGCTAGGGTTGCTTGGCCTTGCCTGTTGCCCCCTATTGCTTGTCGCTGACCAACAGGCTTGGTTGCAGAGATCGCCGCTTGTCAACTACTATGCGGCCGATCTCGGCCTCTATGATCTCAACACGGCGGCGGACCAGATGGCGATCTGGGCCTTTTATTTCCTGTGCATCGGCGTGGTTGCGTTAATCGCACAGTACTTAATCCGCGAAAGATCAAGACTCCAGCTCGAAGAAACGTTCCGCCGCTAACACTCCTGTGATCTCGGATCACGGTGTTGGCGTGTCCAAGTCACGCTCGGCGTAAATGATTTATAGTAAGGATTCTCTGTAGTGGTCGAAAGAACGCCGTTATTCTCTCTCATCGTGCTCAACTGGAATGGGGCGCGGTATCTACCCCGCCTCTTTCAGTCGCTGCGTAAGCAGAGCTTCCGCGATTTCGAGATACTGCTCGTCGATAACGGGTCGACCGATGATTCGCTATCTCTGACGCGGAAGAATTTTCCTGAAGTGCGGATCATCGAATTGGGGGGGAATTTAGGCTTCGCTGAGTCTAACAACAGGGCAGCGGCTTTATCGCAGGCGTCGTTTCTCCTCTTCTTGAATAACGATACGCATTTGGCGTCCGATGCTCTGGAAATGATCGCCCAGGCGGCGGCGAAGAGAGTAAATATTTCTATCTGGGCTGTGCAATTTAGGTCGTATGATGGCTCCCAATTCCTTGGATTCGGCAACGCCGTGGACGTGCTGTGCTTTCCTACGGGCGGCAAGCTGTTTTTCTCTGTCGGGGCCGCGCTCGTTATACGCCGCGATGTGTTCGGACAGCTGGAAGGCTTCGACGCCCATTATTTCATGTACTTCGAAGAGATCGATCTGTGCTGGCGGGCTTGGTTGCAAGGCTTTTATATTTCGACTGTACCTGGCGCCGTCGTTTACCACGAAGGGGGTGGCAGCTCGGGTTCTCCTCTTATGCAGGGTGATACGTACAAAACAACTAAGTTTAGACGGCGACTCGGGCATCGTAATCAACTCGCTACCCTTCTCAAAAATTACTCGGCCCCTGTTCTGCCCTTCGCGCTCCTGTTGTTTGGAGCTCTAGCCCTGGCCGAGGCTGTATTATTAACGGCGACCGGGCAAAAAGCGGTCGTCATGGAGGCGTACGTGCCGGCGTGGCGCGATCTATGGGTCGATCGCGCGCATATCTACGGCGAGCGACGAAAGGTTCAGGCATCCCGTGTCGTGAGTGATTGGACTATTTTACGCCGCATGGAGTGGAAGTTACACGTTGTGAGCCTGTTCTTTCGTACGGGTGTTCCCGAAATTAAATAAGTGATAAGAATCAAGATAGAGCGACGGAGTAGGTGCGACCAGTGGAACCCGGATCATCGAAGAAACCGACTTTAGATAGACGTGATCGCGGCGGAAGAGCCGGATGGGGTCGGATAGCCCGCTATGGGATCGTACTCGCCGTGCTAGCCGTGATGGCTGTCACTTTGTCCGCTTGCGGCGTGGCCGCGCCGAGCGGCAGCACGACGAGCGCATCCTCGACCAATGCGGTGGATGACTTCAACAAGGCCGAAGTACTTAGAAATGGGGGCCGCTGCAACCGCGCTATTCCGCTCTACCTCCAGGTCATTAATGGGAATAGCACATACATAAACGCTTACCTCGGGCTCGCTATATGTTACGAAAGTCAGGGCGAGATCAACGCGGCCATCGAGGAGTACAACAAGGCTATCCCAATCGATCCCCGGAATTTCAACTTGTATTACTTAAGGGGACAACAGGAGGCTAATGTTGGGATGAACGGCCAGGCCGCCCTCGACGAGACCACCGCCCTGTCGCTTGCCCCGCCGGTACGGAACACGTATCAGAGCATCGCTCAAGCGTTCAGTAACTTCCAGGATTTTGCCGGCGCCATCGCGGCGATGAACAAGGCCATCGCGCTGGACCCGAACGATCCGACCATGTACGAGGCTCGTGGATTCATTTACCTGACGGCGAATCAATATACCGCTGCCTACAATGATTACAAGAAGGCGATCTCCGTCGCTCCGTATAAGGGGTTGCAGGCGACAATCGACGCCAGTTTGGCGAATGTCTACAATGGGCAGTCGGATTACGACCAGGCGTTTAACTATATGCGTGCGGCGATTGCGCTAGAGCCGGATAACGCGAGCTTTTACGTCCAGTCCGGCGATATCCATGTGAACGCGGGGGGAGGGCACATCACCGATGCTCTCGGCCTCTATAATAAAGCCCTCCAACTCGTCAGCAAAGGAACGGTGGTCGAAGCGGCTTTGCAGGGCAAAGGCAATGCCTATGCCGCCTTGGGCAACACGACAGCGGCCGCCACCGCGTATCGGCAGGCGCTACAGCTGACGAAAGACCCCGCCACTATCGCCACGTTGAAGGGCGATATCAAGGGGCTATCGGCGCAGTCGTGATGTCGATCTTAAGCACGGATCAGCCGACAATAGCGCGCGCGGAAACGACCGTTTCCGCGCCGCAACGCCGCCGCATCCTCGTCTTGAACTGGCGCGATATGCGCCATCCGCGGGCCGGCGGCGCCGAGAACATGACGCACAAAATGGCGCGTGAGTGGGTGTCGTGGGGCCATGAGGTGACGCAGTTCTGCGCCGCTTTCCCTGGTGGAGCGGCGGAGGAGATGATTGACGGCGTGCATATCCTCCGGCGTGGCAGCCAGTTCACCGTCCATTGGGAAGCCTACCGGCACTACTCGCGCCTGTTCCGGGGACGCTACGACCTGATCATCGACGAAGTCAACACTATCCCCTTCTTGACTCCGCTCTACGCGCGCGAACCCGTGCTGATGTACGTGCACCAACTCGCGCGCAACGTGTGGCGCTACGAGGCGCCCTTCCCTTTGAGCGCGGCGGGGTACCTCGCCGAGCCGCTCTATCTACAACCGTATCGCCATACGCCGATCATGACCATCTCACGGTCGACGGAAGACGACCTGCGTCGTCTCGGTCTACACGGCCCGTACCACTTCGTGCCGCAGGCCGTAGATCGCAAGGCAGCCATGTTGCCGTCCGTCGCGGAAGGCAAAGAGGCCGATTTGACGCTGATCTACGTCGGGCGCACTGTCCCCTCCAAGCGCGTGCATCACATCATCGAGGCGCTCGGCTATATTCACCGCGCCGGCGTCGTACACGCGCGCCTGTGGCTCGTGGGTTGGTGGGACGAGAAATACCGTCGTGGTATCAATCAGCGTATTGCCGCACTCGGGCTCAACGATCACGTCACTTTTTTCGGTCACCTCGACCCGGTGGCGAAAGAGGATCTGATCGCGCGCGCCCATGTTCTCGTGATGACGTCGATTCGCGAGGGCTGGGGAGTGGTCGTGACCGAAGCGAACGCGTTGGGGACGCCGGCCGTCGTCTATGACGTCCCTGGCTTGCGCGACTCGACGCGCAATGGTGAGACAGGCGTAGTGTGCAAGGGCAACACGCCGCAGGCGCTTGCACAGGCTATCACCCGGCTTCACGCCGACCCGGCGCGCTACGCGTGGTTGCGCGCGCGCGCGTGGGAAGTCGCACGGGAAGCTAGTTGGGATAGGACAGCGCGTACCGCGTGGTCGATCATAGAGAGTTGCCTATGACCACCACATTGCCCATCCTGACCGTCATTGTCATTAATTGGAACGGGGTGCGTTTCTTGCCGCGATGCTTCCAGTCGCTGCGCGAGCAGACGTTGCAGAACTTTCAGATTATCCTTGCCGACAATGGATCGATGGATGAGTCCGTCGCCCTAACCGAAAGGGATTTTCCAGAGGTAAATATCGTTCGGTTGAGCGAAAATTATGGGTATGCGGAGGCCAATAACAGGGCCGCTGCCGAATCAAGCGCCAAATACCTCTTGTTCTTGAATAATGACACTCACCTCGATCCTCACGCCCTCGCGGCTTTCGTCGAAGCCGCGGAGGCAGACCCTCTAACGCATATCTGGGCGCCCCAACAGTGGACCTACGACGGATCGCGGTTGCTCAATATCGGTATGTGTATCGATATTTTAGGCTACCCATGTGGGGGCAAGGACGTATTCTATTCGGACGGCGCCGCGTTTTTCATCCGGCGCGCTGTTTTTCAGCTCTTGGGCGGTTTTGACTCATATTACTTCATGTGGTGGGAAGACTCCGACCTCTGTTGGCGCGCATGGCTGCGCGGGTATCGTGTCGCGCCCCTCCCGAACGTCGTCATTTACCATCAGGCCGGCGGCACGGCGGGATCGTCGTTGGCCCTGGCCGAAAGCTACAGCACAAGTGTGCGCAAGCGCTACTTCGCGCACCGCAACCAGTTGGCGACCTTGCTCAAGAACTATTCAGCGCCTGTTCTCTGCGTTATCCTACCGTTGTTTGCTGCCCTGACTATAGCCGAGATTATCGCCTTGACGGTGACGGGGCAACGATCCACGCTCAGGGACGTGTACGTCGCGGGCTGGCGTGATCTCTTGCGGCATCGTTCGTACATCCGTGCCGCGCGCCGGAGAATCCAGTCGTCGCGCGTCGTCAGTGATTGGCATATCCTGCGCCGTATGCGCTGGCAGTTGACCACGGTGAGGCTCTTCTTGCAGGTCGGCGTGCCCACGGTAAAGCCCCGATAATCGCGGGCCATGGATTTATAAAAGGGCTTATAACTGTGAAGCAATCGATCGTAGAGGTAGGGGGTATCGGTCGCGTCCCCGTCGCACGGCGCGTGGGAATCGTTATCCCGCGTGGTGTCCGCCGAGATATGGCGCCCAGATTCCCGTGGCGGCAGACGCTGTTCTGGCTGCTGGGTCCGCTGTTCGTTATAGCGGTAACTAGCCAATGGTTTCCCCCTGGGCGTTTGATCGCTGGCGGCGACAATTTTCCCACCGACAATATCAACCCGGCCAATTGGATGGGCCGTGTACGCTACGCCTGGGACCTGACCGGCATAGGGGGACCTGGTAGCCCTGCCTTATTGTTGCCGCCCATCGTCGTCAATCGCATCTTGCGCCTAGTCCTCTCACCCGCCAACACGCAACACGTTTACTTCGCTATTATTTTCGCGGGCCAGTTTCTGTCCATGTTGTTTTTCTCACTCACCCTTTTCCCACGCCGCCGTATCGCCGCGTATGGCGCGGCGTTATTCTACTGCTTCAATCCTTTTGTTATGCTCGGCCTGCCGACGTGGTTCCCGCTGTTTATCCTCTCCTATCTGCCTTTCATGGCGGCCCTATTCGTGCGCTTGGTCAAACGGCCGCTCAACGCGCCCCGTCTACTCGTCTTCGCCCTAGCGGCGAGTATGAGCGGCATTATGTTCGTCAATCCGCCGACATACGCGCTCTTCTTGGCTTTCGCCTGTGCGATAATGGCTTACGTGCTGGTGGGCCATCGCCGTGATGCTCGGGTGTGGCGACGCACTGCCATACTGATCGCGCTGTTCGCGTTGGCTAATGTTTATTGGGTGGCTCAGGTGTACTTCGGACTGTTCGGCGCCGGTCACCAGCAAGTAAGCGCTGTCACCAATTCAGCGGACCTCAGCGGGGTATCGGCCCGCTCTAGTATCCTCAATGTGTTCTGGCTCAATCCGATATGGGCGTGGGGAGGATTTTCGTTCTCGCGCGCCTACAACGTTCCGTTACTCCTAATAACAGTGTTCGTGCCAGCGATACTGGCTTTCTCCGCCCTCCTCAACCGTGCTATACCCCGCCGGATCGTCCTACCCGCGACCGCGATTGCTCTGCTAATGCTCTTCCTGACCACGGGCCAGCACGATCCATGGCAAAACATCAATCTGTTTATCTACCATCATGTGCCGCTTTTCTGGTTGTTTCGGGATCCGGACGGCAAGTTCCCCAACATCGTGCTCGTCCTGTACGCGCCGCTGATCGGCTATCAAGCCGCATGGCTGGCGGAACAGGCCGCCGCGTTCCTGCGCCGGAGCCGCTTTCTAGCCTTTGGCGCGCGCGCAGGCGTTCTATCTATGATTGGCCTGGCCTTTCTCATCTCGGCCTTTCCTCTCGTCACCGGGGCCGTCGTGGGACGTGGCTACATTAGTCCTCAAAAAGTCGGGGTGGCCCTTCCGCCCTATTGGTTCGATCTGGCGAATTACTTATCACGCCATGACCCTCATTCGCGCGTCCTCCTCCTGCCCAACGATGATTTCTACCAGATGCCGTACACTTGGGGATACTATGGCGCCGATAACGTGGCGAGCGAGTATCTCCCCAACGGATCTATCGTACTTACTGGTGGAGGCGGCGCATACACGACGGCCTCGTCGGGGTATGACGCGTTCGTGGGCACGATGCTCCGTTTGGTGCAGAGCGGCAGCCATCAATCGCTGGCTCCTTACCTGGCGGCGTTGAACGTGCGTTACATCGTGCAGCGCAACGACATTGTCGCCGCTTCCCCGACGCGTCACATCCTGCTCCCACAACAAATACGGGCGTATCTACGCACCCAACCGAGTGTGCATTTCATGCGCTCCTTTGGCCAACTCGACCTTTATGGTGTGGATCGTCGTGACTATGTGCCGCCGGTCTATACGATTGCTCTACCTAGCGCTACTCCGTCTGTGTCCCAGGGGCAACGGCTGGCGGACCGCGCAGCGACGGCGGCGCTAGGCTTCTCGGGCAAGGCGCTCCCGACCGTCAGCCCGTCGAGATATCGGGCGCTATCGCCGCGTCCGAGGATCGTTCGACTGGATTACTCATGGGCGAACGCCACGCGCTTGTTGGCGCGCGTTGGTCCTACACAGGGGCCGGTCTTACTGATGTTCTCGACGCTGTACCACCCCGGCTGGCACGCCTGCATCGTGCCTGTCAACACGCCCACCTCGGCTGCCACATGCGGATCAACCGGAGGGATAGCGAGCCGGGATCACCTGCAGCCGCTTGGTTTCCTGAACGGGTGGGTCATCGATCATCCTGGCCGCTACGCGGTTGTTGTCGATTATAGTCCACAACACCTAGTCGATGTCGCTTTTCTCCTGTCCGCCTTTACGATTGCTGGGCTTATAGTGGCCGCGTTATGGTTTGTCACGCCTCCGCCACTCGTGCGCGTGGTACAGGTGGCGGCACGTCGCGTGCGTCCTCGGAAGCGATCCGAGCGATCGTATAGTTGAGTATGCATGAAACACGCATGGCTGTGAACCTTACGGATGGCCTCGCCGCGTCGCCGGATGTTGGCGTTGCCGAGGACGCGCGAGGCGTTCGAGCTAGTAGACGCCGCGTCCGACGAGTCCGGGACGCGTGGCCGCTCCTCGTCGCTGTCTTGGTGGCGGCTATCGTCTATCATGCTTGGTTCACTCCCGGCGTAATCACGGCCGGTGACTTTCCTTACATCACCCTGGCGCATTTGCGGGATGGGGCGCCGTTTCCTTCCTTGTGGGACTCAACTCTGTCGTTAGGCTCGTACAGTATTATCAGTGCGCCCATGTTCCCTCAAGCGGCGATCCAGGGGCTGTTGGCCTATGCCGGCATCGGTTGGAGCATGAGTGAGCGCATTGTGTGGATAATCCCAGCCCTTCTCACCCCTTGCATAGCGACCTATGCCTTGTCTATGCTGTTGTTCCAGCGTCGTATCGCGGCTCTCGTGAGCGCATTGGCGGTCGTCATGAATTCGTACGTTTACCTCCTGTACGAGGGCGGCCAGTTTGGCGTCGTTATGGGTTACGGATGCATGCCGCTGATCTTGTGGGCGTTTATACGAGGTCAGCGTCGTGGTGGCCTGGGTGGCTTTGTGCTGACTGGCGTTGTGCTGGCGGTGCAGGCGCTATATGATATCCGTTCTACCTACATAATTCTAGCCGTCCTATGTGTCTATGGCATGGTCCAGGGCTCCACGGTATTGGTCCGACGCACAGATAGGCAAGCCCGCGTCGTACTCCATGACCTGGGGCTACCGCACCTCGGTGTGACGCTCGTGACGCTAGCCGTGTTGCATGCGTGGTGGATCGTGCCCGCTCTTTTTGTCCATCAACCGGCATTGCCCACGGGTTACTCGACCGTGGCCGGCGTGCGGGCGCTCAGTCAGATGCATATCGCTAATGGGCTATCCTTGTTCCATCCATTCTGGTACGCCAACGATCAGCGTGTGGCTCCTGTTAACCCCGTGTTCTATATCGTGCCGCTGCTCACGGGCGCTTTGCTCTTGCGCCGACGTCACGATACTACCGTGCTGTTCCTCATGATGGTCGCCCTTATCGCCGTGTTTTTGGTGAAGGGTGACAACGACCCTGCGGGCGGTATCTATGACTGGCTATTTACGCATCTGCCGGGCTTCTTGTTGTTCCGCGATTCCTCGAAGTTCTTTCAGCCGTTGGCCGTCGCCGATGCCTTGCTCCTGGGTTTTGTAGCGGCGGAGGCCGTCAACATTCTTAAACCACATCGGAGATTCGGACGGATCGCCGCCCCATTTGTCGTCGTCGTCCTTGCAGTACTTGTGGCCGTATTCCCGGCTTATCCCGCCTTTGCTGCGTCCAGGCATGGAGCGCTGGCTGTCAACGCGGTTCCGGCGGATTTCACGCGGTTCAACCACTTTATAGATAGCCAGCCAGGGTTTTTCCGAGTGCTATGGGTACCGGCGCGCCCGCGTTTCGGCGCTTACTCGGCCTTGCATCCCGCTATCGACACCGGATTACTCAGTGACTGCTGTGTCGCATCCCTGCCCCTATCCAAATACCCATGGAGTTGGCTTGGTACGCCAGGGGCGGGGGCGATCCTGCGCGCGTTATCGGTGCGATACATTGTCGTTCCTGACGACGTGAGCGCCGATGATTATATCGGCGAGCCATGGGAGACTAGTTGGATGGGAGCATCCCCCATGGGAGTGCTCTCTTCTTTGCATGCGTTGTTTCCACATATGTCTACGCTCTCGATCGGGCGCTTACACATTTTAGCAACTGGCGCAGCTTACCCTGAACTTTTTACGGCGACTACGGCTATTCACATCCATGTCAACTCATCATGCGCGTTGACAACGCTCTGCGTTCCGACAAGCCGCCCGGTTACGCGTGTCGAGGCGGCGCCCGCCTCTGCGGCGAACGTTACCTTGCGTGGACAAGCCCACTACGACGCGCGCTTGCATGTGACGATGCCTGTGTACCTCGTGCTTCAGCAAGCATACGACCCTGACTGGCTACTCTACCTGGAGCCTGATGGGCGTCAGGTCCCTTGGTGGACGCTCCCGTTTCAGCGGCCCGTCGCGGCATCTGATCATGTCATAGCCAATGGCTACGCCAATGCCTGGTTGTTGCATAATGCGGGAACGTATCATGTCGTGCTGGTATACTGGCCGCAGTGGCTTGTATCACTCGGGCAGGCGCTCACGCTCATCGTGATAGTAATCGGTGGAGCGATTGTGCTACGAAGTCGTGTCCAACGACGATGGCCGCGTCCCCTTCACCATACATCGGCAAGTTGATGCCGATAGTCGATTGGACTATGTCCACAGGAGAGTATATCGGGCGAATGAAAGAACTGGACTTGAATGTGAAGATAGGGTTGGATAAGCCGATACCTCATAACGACGGTGCGATAGGCCGCCCGTCTCTGTACCAACGGTTACTCTCCAATGATTATCTAAGGAACAATATTCTAGTTCTCGCCGGCAGTTTCGTTGGCGGGGTGTGCAATCTTTTGCTCCATCCCGTACTGTCGCGGCAACTTGGTCCTATTGGATATGGCACCGTCGCATCGCTACTGAATCTACTGGGCATTCTACTCCTGCCCGTTCAGTTTATTAGCACCGTCGTCGTGAAATACTCGTCATCGTTGAGCGCCGGTGGCCAGTTGGCACAATTGAACGACCTTGTCCGCCGCTTAACAGCAATCCTGCTACCCATAGGCGCTGTCATCACAGTAATTCTAATTGCCGCCAACAAATTTTTCGCAACATCGCTTCGCCTGCCACAACAGGGGATTGTTTTCTTAGCAATCACTTTTTTGGTAGCGTTCGTCTCCCAAGTCAACGGCGGCGCGCTTCAAGGTCTCCAACGCTTCGGGTGGGTATCGTCGCTTAATGTCCTAGCCACGGTGACGCGGCTTATCCTAGCCAGCGCGCTCGTGTTCCTTGGCTTTGGTGTCAACGGCGCGATCTTGGGCGTCGTGTTGAGCGTTGTATTTGGGTATCTCATCAGCTTCTTGCCATTGCGCCATTTATTAAGTGGCGCCCGTTCGCCCAGCGGGTCGTTACGCTCTCTATGGTCGTACTCTATAACAGCCATCATCGCAAGCGGAAGTATTACGCTGCTAATGAACGTGGATACGATCATGGCCAAGGCATACCTCCCAGGGACGGAGGCTGGCCTGTACGCCGCGCTGGCGACGGCCGGTAAGCTCGTCTTGTTTATCAGCAGCAGCATCGTTGTCGTGATGCTCCCCAAGGTAGCGGCGCTACACCAGCGTGACGAAAACACGACACAGGTCGTCCTGCAATCGCTCCTTGGTATGCTAGTGCTCTCGGCGGGGGCCGAGTTTATTTTCTTGGTCGTGCCGTCGCTCGTCATACGTTACATGTTTGGTTATAAGTTTGTGGCTGTGTCAGGCCAACTTGCCTGGTACGGACTGGCCATGCTCATGTTTGCCCTGGCACAACCATTGGGCACGTATTTCCTGGCTATCGGCAATCGTTTGTACGGCTTTGTCGTTCTGGCTTGTTGCGCGATACAGGGCGTCCTGATCGTGCTGCGGCACGGCACGTTGATCCAGATCGTGCAGGCCGTCATCGTGAGCCATACGCTGCTATTCGTCCTCCTGGTCGGGCTATTTGTCTTGTATGACAGCCCTCGCGGCCGGCGATTACGCACGGCGACCGCATGAGACTTGACGTCAGCGTGAACGCCGGGTGTCAGGTCGCATGTATTGTGGCAACGCGAACGGCAAGGTGACACCGGATGGATGCGATTATTTTAGCAGGAGGCAGGGGCACGCGCTTGCAAAGCGTGGTGAGTGACCGGCCCAAGCCGCTGGCCGAGGTGGCTGGGCGGCCATTCGTGGAGTGGCTACTGCTGGCCCTGCGGGCGCAAGGGGTGCGTCGGGCGGTCCTGGCGACGGGCTATAAGGGTGAGATGGTCGAAGCGTATTTCGCGGATGGCGCGCGGCTCGATATGGAGTTGGCCTACGCGCATGAGGACGTCCCGCTGGGGACGGGCGGCGCCGCGCGGCATGCCCTGAAGCGGACATCCACGGACCAGGTGCTGGTCCTCAATGGCGATTCCTTCTGTCCCTTCAATGTGGCGCGCTTGCGCGAGGCGCATTTCCGTACGGCGGCAGGGGCGACGCTCTGGCTCGTGCCCATGGATGACTGTGGGCGCTATGGTGCGGTTGATGTCGGGGACGACGGCCGCGTACGCTCTTTCCAGGAGAAGAGCGCCGACCTCGGCGCCGGTTTGATCAACGCGGGCGTCTATCTCTTCGAGCGCCGCACGCTGGCAGCTATTCCTACAGGACGCGCTGTCTCGCTGGAGCGCGAGACGTTCCCTGCCTTGATCGGTCAAAGCTTGTATGCTACTGTCGGAGAGGGACCGTTCCTCGATATTGGCACGCCTGAGTCGTACGCCTCGGCCGAGCGGTTTTTCGCCGACAATCGCGCGCTCTGGAACGCCGCTCACGATTAGAATAATTGGAATAGTACATGGATATGGGACGCGCCTCGTGGCGCTCCATGGGTAGGATCTGTGAATAGTCGGATGGGGGCGCGTGTGTTCCTTGACACCCCCGCACTCCATGCTACAATGGTCCTGGTAGTAGGACGCGCGTCCTACGGAGGAGGGGTGCCGGTGGGCGAGGCGCGGGAGTACGGCGTTGCACGGCGTTGCACGAGAAATGGGCGGCGGGCTGAGCGTGGCGCACGGGCGGACTGAGCGCTATGCACGGGCGCCGCGCCCGTGCATAGCGCGGCCGGACGCGTCTCACCATCGTGGGGCGCGCCCGTCGGATGGGTCCGTATCCGTTGATCCGCACGCGCCATGGTTGGTAGGGGTCTGGGGGGAGCCATCCCCCCAGGTTCCCCCAACGGCGCGCTGGACCGCCGGCCGCGGCCGGGGGGCTAGTCAGCCATGGGCGGAGGGGGAGGAATTGGTGGTAGATGACGCTTGAGGGTGATTGGCCGCGCGATAGGATGCGGGCGCACGTAGATGAGAGCGTGCAGGTGGCGCGGCGCATCGTCGATACGTGTGGTGAGCCTATTTTGCAGGTCGCCGACGCGATGACCGAGACGTTCCGCGCCGGCGGCAAGGTGCTGCTGTGCGGCAATGGCGGCAGCGCGGCCGATTGCCAGCATATGGCGACGGAGTTGGTCAGCCGGCTGACCGCCGATTTCGTGCGTCCCGGCCTGCCTGCCATTGCCCTCACCACCGACACGTCGTTCTTGACCGCTTACGCCAACGACTGCGGCTACGACGGTGTCTTCGCCCGGCAGATTCAGGCCCTGGGGCGGCCCGGCGACCTCTTGATCGGTATCAGCACCAGCGGCGGCTCGGCGAATGTCATACACGCCGTGCGTGCGGCGCGTGGGCTGGGTATGCGTACGGTTGCCCTCATCGGCGCGGGCGGCGCCCTCGCGGAGGTGGCCGACGTGACGATTGCCATCCCGAGCACGTTTACGCAGTACGTGCAGGAGGCGCACCTCATGGTCGAGCATATCCTGTGCGATCTCGTCGAGCGCCACCTGTTCGGGGAAGAAGGTGAGCATCTGTTCGGAGAAAGGGGCGCGCGCGCGTGATTATCAGCCGGACTCCCTTCCGCATCTCGTTCTTCGGCGGCGGCACCGACTACCCGTCCTGGTATCGCGCGCATGGCGGCGCTGTGCTGGCGACGACGATCGACAAGTATTGCTACCTGACGGTGCGTCGCCTCCCGCCTTTCTTCGAGCATCGCTTCCGCGTGGTGTACTCACAGATGGAGAATACGCGGACGGTCGCTGAGATCGTCCATCCCGGCGTGCGCGAGACGCTGCGTCACCTCGGCATCGACTATGGCCTGGAGATCCACCACGACGCCGATCTGCCGGCGCGCAGCGGCCTGGGCTCCAGTTCGTCGTTCACGGTCGGACTGCTGCACGCTCTCCACGGCCTGGAGGGCCGCATGCCGAGCAAGCGACAGCTGGCGGCTGAGGCGATCCACGTCGAGCAGGATCTGATCGGGGATACCGTGGGGGCGCAGGATCAGGTCCTGGCCGCCCACGGCGGCTTCAACCATGTACGTTTCCTGCCCGCTGGCGACATCACAGTGACGCCGCTGACGCTCTCCGTCGCGCGCCGCACCGAGTTGGACGACCACTTGATGCTGTTCTACACGGGGATCAAGCGCACGGCGTCGACTATCGCGCAGACCTACGCGCGGGACATGGAGAGCAAGGAACGGCAGTTGCGGGCGCTGGGCGCTCTGGTGGACCAGGGCATCGACGCCCTGAGCGGCGTCGGTAGTATCGCCCTCTTTGGGGAGTTGTTGCACGAGGCCTGGCAGGTGAAGCGCGCCCTGAGCGACAGCGTGTCCAATAGGGCGATCGAGGAGATCTACGAGGCCGCGCGGGCGGCCGGCGCGACCGGCGGCAAGGTGCTCGGGGCCGGCGGTGGCGGCTTCATGGTGTTCTTCGTCCCGCCCTCCGAGCAGGCTAGGGTGCGACAGAGTCTGCGCCGGTTGATCCATGTGCCCTTCCACTTCGAGTCGTCGGGCAGCCAGATCGTGTTTTTCGATCCCGAAGAGGAGTACGCGGCCGAGGAGCAGGACCGCTGGGGCCGCGACGTCGACGGCTTTCGCGAGGCTGACCTTTCCTCCCCTCTGCCCCCAGGGGGAAACTCGTGACTCACTCCCCACCGCCCCTTCTAGGGGAGATCTTTCTCTCGCCCCCTCCGGGGGAGCCTGGGACTCATTTCTCGCCCCCCCCGCCCATGGCTGACTGGCCCCCCGGCTGCGGCCGGCGGTCCAGCGCGCCTCCGGGGGAGCCTGGGGAGATGCCTCCCCCCAGACCCCCGCCAAACAGACGGTGTGGCAGATAGTGGGGTGGGTACTGGTGATCGAGTCGACATCGCCGGTCACTTCCTACATGACAGACAGGCACGGCGCATGTAGGGGCTGCGGGGGCACAGAGACGCACAGGCGCACAGGCGCAGACAGTTTCCCATCTCCAGACTCCATGGCTCCCAGGATGTGCGTTTGGCGGGGGTCTGGGGGGAGGCATCTCCCCAGGCTCCCCCGGAGGCGCGCTGGACCGTCGGCCGCAGCCGGGGGGCCAGTCAGCCATGGGCGGGGGGGGCGAGAAGTGAGAAAAGCTAGTTAGCCCTCGGCGAGAGGTGAGAAGGGAACAAGTAGACATGGGTAGGGAAGAATCTTTGTGACGGGAAAGATAGAGGGGATAGACATACAAGGTGGCTGACAGTAATCAGGAGCAAGATAACGTGACACCTCGTGCCAACGAGGACGCCCAACGGCCGGTGGCGGGGCGCGCCCGACGTGTTGGCGGAGGTCCTATGACGGGCGTGGCGCTGGCCGTCATCTTCGTGCTCGCCGTGGCGATCGCGCTGGCGGTCGTCCCGCCCGCGACTCCAGCGGCGTCCGTGGGGCGACAAGCGAACGCGCTGGTCTCCCCCTCGCCAACCCGCACGACGATGACGGTCCGTCCCCCGACGGCTTTTGTCGGGGGGACCACCCACGACGCGATCACGATCTCCTGGAGGAAACCCCGCCCCCTCCCCGTCGGCTATCGCATCTACCGCGCGACGGGACGTTTCGCGCCCTATGTGCTCGTGGGGACGGTCAATGAGCCCGACCTAACGTCGTTCACCGATGCGGCCGACCTGACGCCGGCCGCGACCTACGCGTACACGGTAACGGCGTTCGATGGGCAAAATGAGAGCGCTCCAAGCAATCTCGTCGTGGCGGTGCTGCTCCCCGGAACGGCGCCGACGGTCAGCCCAACCACGACGGCGCAACCACTCGGCCCGTTGCCGACGTTCGCGCCAATTGCTCCCGCGACGTTGACGGCCATCGCGCGCCTCCCCCATCCGGCCGGCACACCGCTGGCTGTCCCAGGAGCGTCCACGACGTCCGGCATCGCCATACCGGCCGTGTCCCCGACGGTCGGGGCCGC
>JAABUX010001561.1_pt1 | contig 34262 bp, 29 predicted proteins | sample 5561851 | NCBI WGS metagenome assembly JAABUX01 (sample SAMN10711883, study PRJNA513361) | rock metagenome | isolation source: Antarctica rocks | place: Antarctica: Victoria Land, Richard Nunatak red sandstone | collected 2016-01-03
ACCAGAACACGCTCCCGATCTGGCTGCGGCCGCGCCGATGTCCTGCCCATCCCTCACCTCCTGCAAAGCAGCAGGATCGTAGCGCAAGACCCAAGTAGCAGCTAACTTTGCCGGCCTAGTTTTTTTGTGCCTGCCTTCTTCCTCTTCCATAGAATGAGGAAGCAGGAATTTGGCCTACTCGGCTTCGTCAACCTCGGCTTCGAGGTCAGGTTCCACTTCGGCGCCCTCGGCATCCACCTCGACGGCAGCGCCCTTCACGATCGTCTTGAGATAGTCGCCCAACTTGGTCGCGGCGGTCGCCTTGTCGGTGCCGTCCAGCGCGGCCATCTCGGCGGACAGGCGGTCCATCGCGGCCTCGTAGATCTGCCGCTCGCTAAAGCTCTGGTCCGGTTGGCCAGCGTTGCGGTGCAGATCGCGCACCACCTCGGCAATCGCCATTGGATCACCAGAGTTGATCTTCGCCTCATATTCCTGTGCGCGCCGCGACCACATGGTGCGCTTGATGCGCGCCCGACCCTTCAGCAACGCCAGCGCGTCGTCGAACAGCTTGCGGGTTGCCAGCTTCCGCAGGCCGGCGGTGCGCGCCTTGGCCACCGGAACCCGCAGGGTCATCCGGTTCTCTTCGAACGTAATGTGGATCAACTCAAGCTTGTGGCCGGCGATCTCCTCCGTCGCAATCCGCTCGACCTTGCCGACGCCGTGGGTGGGATAGACGACGTAGTCGCCCTCCACGAAATCTTCTTTCGCGGCCATGGCACGGGGGGCAATCTGCGGGCGGCCATGCATCCCTGGCATATGGCCCGGCATCTTAGGCGGGGACCGAAACTGCGGCTCGGCGGCCGGCTTGGCAGCGGGGGCCGGTGCAGCAACGGGAGCCGCGGCAGCAATTTCTTCATCGGTTTCTGGGACCGTGTCGAGAGCGGGCTTGGTCGGCACAGGGCGTACTCCTGGCCAGCCGGCGGGCCGGCGGGCGCGTTGTGAACGGGAAACACCGAAACGCCGGCCCGCGAGGCGGGCCGGGTCTGTTCAATACGGCGCTACCCGAACGACACTACCATAAAGCGCACGCTGCGTCATGTGACGGCCACAAGCTGCAAGGCATCTCGCGCAAACTTGCCTACGGCTTGCCCGGCGCAGTCGAGAACAGCGCTTCCTTGCCCGGCTTGTCCTTCCACTCGTCGGCGTCATCCGGCGGCACACCCTTGCGGACGATGTTGGGCCACTCGATGGCGTAGATGCGGTTGCGCTCCGCCCATGGCGCGGCGCGGTCGTCGCTGTCAGGAACGATCGCCTCCGCGGGGCATTCCGGCTCGCACACGCCGCAATCGATGCACTCGTCCGGGTGAATCATCAGCATGTTCTCGCCGACGTAGAAGCAGTCCACCGGACACACCTCCACGCAGTCCATGTACTTGCACTTGATGCAGTTCTCGGTGACCACGTAGGTCATCGCATATCCCTCTATCCCTTCCGGCAGCGTCGGCTCCGGTCAGCCCTAAGAATGGGGCGGTCTTCGGCCCTTTCACCCCCTTGCGCAAGGCGCGGCCGGGCATATCAGGGGTTCGATGCGGTCCCGTCCAGGTCCTCGTACAGCGAACGGGCCTCCGGCGCCGGGCCGCGCCGGGTGGCGAGGGACAGCACGCGCACCACGCGCACGTCCTGCCGCAACGGCAGGGTCAGCACGTCGCCGGGGCGCAGGCGTGCGTGCGGCTTGTCCGTCACCTGGCGGTTGATCCGTACCAGGCCCTCGGCCACCAGGCGGGCGCAGTCGGAGCGCGCCTTCATGAAGCGCGCGCACCACAGCCACTTGTCCAGTCGCTGCCACTCGCGATCCTCCGCCGTGCCACTCAAACGCGGGTGGCCTGGCGCAGCGCACCCAGCGCCGCAAAGGGGCCGTCCTTGACGCGTGGCGGCGGGGCCGGGACGGCGGGCGCCGGTTGGGGCCGCTTGCGGACGGGCAGCATCATCGGTGGTGCAGGGGGGCCATACTGTCCCTCTGCCAGGCCCGCGCCTGGCGCCAGGCGCACGCCCAGGGCCCGTAGCACCGCCGGCACCTCCTCCGCACGGACCTGCATGCGGGATGCCAAGCCGTCCGGCATCGCCGTCGTGCCCGCCCGGGTGGCATAGCCCAACTCTCCGGCCACGCGCTCGGCCACATCTAGCCGCAGCACCACCGGGCCGGCGGACACCCACCCCATCGCACTGGCAAATCCCGGCGGCCAGGCCGCGGGCGGTGCGAGCGAAACCAGGCCCGGCGTGGGTAGCACCGGCGTGGCTGTCCCGGCCTGCAACGCCCACAGGGCCGCCCGGGTCGCCACGGCGCGCGGCTTCAGCAGGGCGGGCAGGAACAGCGCAAATCGCCCGGCGCGCACGCCCAGCGCCTTCAAGGGGCCGCGCAGGGCGGGGGGGATATCGGCCTCGGTAGCGCCGGGCACCACTCCGCCGGCCTCGATAATGCGGTGCAGCGGGCCGCGCAGGGCGGCGTCGCGGCCTGCCGCAGCCTCTGCGGCGAACAGCGGCGCTAGGTCGGCAGCGATGATGCCGGCCACCCAGGCGTGCAGGCGCTTGCGGACGCGCTCGCGGTGCGGGCCGTCCAGGTACTCGGTGTCGATGACCTCGACATGCGGGCGCAGCATCCCGGCGCCGGGGCGCAACCGTGCAATGGGTACGCCGTCCCAGGCCAGCTTGTGGTCGGCGGTCCAGGTCAGCACGCTGTCCGGCGCGGCTTCCAGCTCGCCCACCCGCCGCGGCATCCAGCCCAGCAGGGCGCGCCGGGCAGCGCGCAGGACCAACCGCTTCTCCTGGCCCTCCGCCAACGGGTCCGGCAGGAAGGCGAAGCCGCCAACATGGCCGACCGGATGGCCCTCCACCACCACCTCGCCGCGGGCAGTGACGGCGGACAGCAACTCCTCGCCGTCCTTCTCCTCCAGCCGGCGCAGCAGGTGGGCGGCGCGGCGGTCCACGAACCGGGTGGTCAGCTTTTCGTGCAGGGCGTCGGACAGCAGGTCTTCCACCTCGCGCGTGCGGGCCTGCCAGGCGGGGGCGTCGCGCACCCAGTCGCTGCGGGCGGCGATGTAGGCCCAGATGCGGACGCCGGACAGCCGGGCCATCAGGGTGTCGATATCGCCGTCGGCACGGGACAGGGCGGAGATGCCGGTCTCCAGCCAGTCGGCCGGCACCGTGCCTTCGCGCACCAGGTGGCCGAATATGCGGGCGCACAGGCGGGTGTGGGTGTCGTCGGCCAGCTTGCGGAAGTCGGGGATCTGGCACGTCTCCCACAGCAGCCGCACCCGGCTGCGCCCGCGGGCCATGTCGCGGATGTCGTGCTCGCGGGACAGCACCTCCAGCGTTTCGAGGTCCGTCGCGTCGGGTCCGCGCACCAGCCCGGCCCGCGGCGGCGGCTGCAGCAGGCTGGCGAGCAGGTTGTCCACGCCGGAGAAGTCCATCTCGCTGTTGCGCCAATACAGCGCCTCCAGCGGCTCGAAGTCGTGTCCTTCAACGGCGCGCACCAAGTCCTCGTCGAGCGGCGGGCAGGTGGCGGTGGTGCCGAAGGTGCCGTCCCGCATGCCGCGTCCGGCCCGCCCGGCGATCTGCGCCACCTCCGCCGCCGTGAGGCGCCGCGGGCGGTGGCCGTCGAACTTGCTCAGCCGGGCGAAAGCCACATGGTCCACGTCCATGTTCAGCCCCATGCCGATGGCGTCGGTGGCGACCAGGAAGTCCACCTCCTTGTTCTGGTAAAGCTGTACCTGAGCGTTGCGCGTCCGGGGCGACAGCCGGCCCATCACCACCGCGCAGCCGCCCCGGCGCCGGCGGATCAGCTCGGCGATGGCGTAAACCTCCCCGGCGCTGAACGCGACGACGGCGCTGCGGGGCGGCAGGCGCACCAGCTTGGCCGGGCCGGCGTAGGTCAGTTGGGACAGGCGGGGGCGGGTCTCGATTTCGGCCTGCGGCACCAGGCGCTTCAGCAGGGGTCGGATGGTCTCGGCGCCCAGGAACATCGTCTCCACCAGGCCGCGGGCGTGCAGCAGGCGCTCGGTGAAGATGTGGCCGCGGTCCGGGTCGGCGCAAAGCTGGATCTCGTCCACGGCGACGAACTCCGCCGGACGGTCCAGCGGCATCGCCTCGACCGTGCAGGAGAACCAGCGCGCGCCTGCGGGGACGATCTTTTCCTCCCCGGTGATGAGCGCCACCGACCGCACGCCCTTGGCCTTCACCATGCGGTCGTAGTTCTCGCGCGCCAGCAGGCGGAGCGGAAAGCCGATGATCCCCGACGAGTGGGCCAGCATCCGCTCGATCGCAAGGTGGGTCTTGCCGGTGTTGGTCGGCCCGAGCACCGCCTTGACCCGGGAGGGTAAGCCTTGCATGCAGCAAAGTTTGCGCGTGACGCCGCGGATTGCAAGTCCAAGCGTCCCGGGCCGCCCGCCGCCGCCCCGCTTGCCGGCCAAGCGCGGCGCTGCGCCATGACGTTGGATTCGAGGACGCCCCAATGATGCTCGACCGAGAGTTGACCTGCCTGGCGCCGTCCGGCGCCCCGAGCCTGCCGCTCCACGCCATCCGTCCAGAGGAGGTCGACTCGGTGCTGGCCACCCTTGCCCCAGGCCAGGCCGGCTTCGTGCGGGCGGGCGGCTTCACGGGTGCCGTGGGGCAGCTTGCGCTGCTGCCGGGCGCGGATGGCCTTGCTGGGGCCGTGCTCGGCCTTGGTGCCGACACCTCTCCTTGGCCGTTCGGCGCCTTGCCGGCGGTGGCTACGGACGCGAGGCGGCTGTGCTGGGCTTCTGCCTGGGCGCCTACCAATACGCCGCCCATATCCAGCCAAAGCGTAGCCCGGCGTTGCTGGCCGATGCGGACGGCCACGCCGACGCCCTGTCGGCCGCCCGTGCCACCTGGCTGGCGCGTGATCTTGTCAACGCGCCCGCCAACCATCTTGGACCAGCGGACCTCGCGGCTGCGACGTTGGCGATTGCCGGCGCGTTCGGTGCAGAGGGCCTGCTGGTGGAGGGTGACGCGTTGGCGCGCGAATACCCGGCGGTCGCCGCCGTTGGCCGCGGATCGGTCCGGGCGCCGCTGGTGGCCGGGTTCACCTGGGCCGGCAGCACCGCCGGGGCAGACGCGCCGTTGGTGGCACTGTGCGGCAAGGGCGTGTGCTTCGACAGCGGCGGCTACGACCTGAAGCCCTCCGCGGGCATGTTGCGCATGAAGAAGGACATGGGCGGCGCCGCGCTGATGCTCGCGCTGGCCCGCATGGTCATGCAGGCGGACCTCCCCATACGCCTGCTGGTGCGGATCGGCTGCGTGGAGAACATGGTGTCCGGCGACGCCATGCGCCCGCTGGATGTGCTGCGGACCCGGCGCGGCCTGACCGTCGAGGTCGGCAACACCGACGCCGAGGGCCGGCTGGTGTTGTGCGACCTGCTGGCGGAGGCGTCCGACCTGCGCCCGGCGCTGCTGCTGGACGCCGCCACGCTGACCGGCGCGGCGCGGGTGGCGCTCGGCCCGGACCTGCCGGCGCTGTTCGCCCTGCACGACACGGCCGGGGACACGGTGGCCGACGCATTGTTGGCCGCCGGGCAGGCCGAGCACGACCCGCTGTGGCGGCTGCCGCTGTGGGCGGGATATGATCCGTGGCTGGCGAGCCCAGTGGCGGACCTGAGCAACGTGTCCAGCAAGCCGATGGCCGGGGCGATCACGGCGGCGCTGTTCCTGCAACGTTTCGTTGCGCCGGGCACCGCTTGGGCGCACTTGGACACCTATGCATGGAACGACCAGGCCCGTCCTGGGCGGCCGGAGGGCGGGGAGGCGCTGGGACTGCGCGCATGTTTCGCTGCCGTGCGCGATTTACATGCTGGGACCGTAACCAACATGCTACTATAAGGTCAGAAAGCGTACCGTTCTGTTTGATGACGGAAATGAGAACGGTTCGGCAGCCCAGATTCTTGCGTGAAACACTGTTAACGATTTGGTTTGCCACCAAATCGGCTCTTGTTATGAACGCTCACCAGCCGACGAGACGGCGGTGGCTAGAAAGGATCATCCTGTGGCAGCTATCCCATCCCCTGACCAGTTCGTCGGCATTCTGCGCGACACCATCGTTGCCCTGGTGCGCCGCGATGGCCCCGACCTGTCGGCCCGGCAACTGGGCGTGTTCCTGACCTGCTACCTGCAAGAAGGCGCACATACCGTCCGTGGCCTCGCCGCTGACCTGAATGTATCGAAGCCCGCCATCACCCGTGCGCTGGACCGGCTGGGCGAGCTGGATCTGGCGCGCCGCAAGGTGGACCCGATGGACCGCCGCAGCGTGCTGGTGCAGCGTACGCTGAAGGGGCAGGCGTTCTTGCGCGACCTGCGCGGCATCATGGTCGAGGCGACCGCCACGGCGAAGAAGCCTGCGGCCGGCGGAAGCGCGAGGGCCGATGCGGCGCAGAAGGTCGCGGCGGGCTAACCAAACCTGCCGCGCGGTCGGGCAGCAAGCGTTTTCCTAACCGGAAGCTGACGTAATCAGGCTCGGTTTGGGCGCGCATACGGGTGCAATGGAGCAAGCTGTACGAGCCTGTTCAGGTCTCGTGCATGGGCAAATACAACGAGGTTTGCTCAAGGCACCCGTAGGTCAGTCATCCCGCACAGGTTCAGCCGGCGCTTCTCGGATGCCTCGCCGTTAGCCCAGACGATCCGGACATCCCAGGTGCAGGGACCGGACGGCAGGCGTATGACTCGCGTGGCTCCGGGTGCAATGGTGTCGTCGCCCAGCTTGTCGTCACCCCAGTCGTCGTCGCCGGTCATGCTGGCATAAACCTCGTTGACCTCGCTGCGGCTGCGGTTGACCAGGCGGAATGAAGGGTCGTCGATGGTGGCCTGCTGGCCGCGACCGGAGCGTGCGGGTGGTGCAGCGCCCTCCGCCGCGGCTGGGAAGATCAGGTTATCCACGCTGCAGGTGTTCACTCCACGCCGCTCGTCGGACTGGCCGTTGGCATACACCACGCGTACGTCATAGATGCAGTTGCCGTCGGCGGGCAGGCGGATCGGGGCGTTGGCCCCAGGCGCCACGGCGGCGGCGGCCAAGCGGTTGCGGCCCCAGTTCGCGACCCCCGCCGGGCTGGCGAACACCGCCTTTATCGAAGCGCCCGTGCGGTTCACCACGTTGAACGACGGGTTGTCCTGCGCCCGGGCCGGCAGCGCGGCCAAGGCAAGGAGCGCAGCAGGCAGCAGCCGGCGCATCATGGGTGGTTCCTTCGTGGACTTGGTGGGCGTGAGACCTGGCAGGATGCTATGGGGGCGGCGGGACGGCGCGCAAGCCGCTACCACCGCTGTAGCCCGGCCCATCGCGCCCGGTGGAAAACCCAGGCGGCCCAGGCCAGTTGCGGCGGCAGCACGAGCAGCACTGCCAGCGGCTTGAGGTTGCCGGTGGCCAGGATGAACACGGCGCAGCACACCCCGCCCCAGGCGGCAAACAGCCAGTGCACCAGCGTCACCTGCACCGCCGGCATGCCGGACCGGTGCGCGACCTGATACAGGTGTCCGCGGTGCGCCTGGGTCACCCGCTCACCGGCCAGCAGCCGGCGCACCAGGGTGAACGCCACGTCGAACAGCACCCCGAACAGCAGCATCGGCACCAGCAGCACCGAGGGTTCGACGCCTCCCTGATCCCCGGAGAACCGCCCGGCCGCCACGCCCAGCATCGCCAGCACGAAGCCACAGAACTGGCTGCCGACGTCGCCCATGAAGATGCGCGCCCGTGGGAAGTTGAACGGCAGGAACCCCACCAGCCCCGCCGCGAGGAGCAGGGAGGCGAAGTAAACGAACCACCCGCCGAACCGCGCCGCGATCACCGCCAGCATCGCGCAGGCGATGGCGCAGGCGCCGGACGCCAGGCCGTTCAGCCCGTCGATGAAGTTGACCGCGTTGGTGGCGAACAACATCCAGGCGAGCGTGACCGGCACACCAGCCCAGCCCAGCGGCACCGCCCCCCACCACGGCAGGTTGACCTCGGCGATCACCAGCCCGCTGCCCACCGCCAGCGCCGCCGCGCCCACCTGGGCGGCCAGCTTCACCGAGAACGGCCAGTCCCGCAGGTCGTCCAGGAACGCCACCGCGGCAATGGCAGTGGCGGCCAGGATGAAGGCGAGGAAGTAGGGATCGGCCAGGCGGGAGAACGCGGCATACCGGTACAGCACCAGCGTCCCCACCAGGAACGCGGCGACCACGCCGACCCCGCCGCCCTTCGGCACCGGGCGGGCATGCGCCTTGCGGGCGCCGGGTCGGTCGAGGTCCGGGTGGTCCATCACGGCCACGCCGATCATCACGCGCACGACCCCGGCGGACAGGGCGGCCAGGCAGGCGCAGAACAGCAGGTGGGTCAGCACGGCAGCGGCGGTCAAGCGGGGCGCCTTCCAGAAGGGGGCTCTGGGATCGGGGGGACTGCTAAGCGGGGCGGGGTGGGCTATAGGGTCCGGACGATGGCCCCGCAACGCCCCCCAAGCCCAACCAAGCCGGCGATCAACCGTATCCTGCTCAACGTCCTGATGGACGGCGCGCTGGCGGCGGTGGCGACACCGGTGGCCCGCTACATCGCCGACCCCGGCGGCGGGCTGCTGCATCCCCTGTGGTTCGTGGCCGGCGGCGCCATCACGCTGCTGCTGGCGGGCCTGCCGTTCCGCATGCCGCAGCAGTATTGGCGGTTCGCGGGGATCGAGGACCTGGTGGGCCTGGTCGGCAGCAGCATCGCCAGCGCCGTGCTGTTCGCGGTCTTGCTGCGGGTGTCCGGCTTCCCGCTGCCCACGCCGACCTTTCCGGTCGTGCACGCCCTGACCCTGATCGTGGCCCTCGGCGCCCCCCGCGTCGTCTATCGCCTGCAGATGGCCCGGCGGCGGGGGCGGGACGGGGCCGAGGCGCAGTCCGTCCTGCTGGTCGGCGCCGGCGACGGGGCGGACCTATTCCTGCGCGCGCTGGAATTCGGCCACGGCCGGGCTAGCTACCGCGTGGCCGGGCTGCTGTCGCTGCGGCAGGGCCAGACGGGGCGGCGCATCCACGGCCACCCGATCCTGGGCGAGGTCGGCCAGGCCGGCGCCGTGCTGGCCCGGCTGCGCGCCGAGGGCCGGCTGCCCGCGGCGCTGGTCGTCACCCAGCCCGACCTGGCCGGCCCCGTGCTGGCCGGCGTGCTGGCGCAGGCGGACGCTGAGGGCGTGCCGGTCCGCCGCGTCCCGCGCCCCACCGCCCTGCAATCCGCCCAGGTCGGCGGGAGTGGCGGGGTACTGGAGCTGGCCCCCGTCGCCATCGAGGACCTGCTCAACCGCCCGCAGGTCCCGCTGGACCGCGACGGCATGGCCCGCCTGGTGCAGGGCCGGCGCGTGCTGGTGACGGGCGCGGGCGGCACCATCGGCTCCGAGCTGGCCCGGCAATGCGCCGCGCTCGGCCCCAGCCTGCTGGTGCTGCTGGACAACGGCGAGTACGCGCTGTGGCAGATCGACCAGGAGCTTGGGGAGGCCAGCCCGGCCACGCCCCGCCAGACCTGCATCGCCGACGTCCGCGACCAGGCCCGCATCCGGGCGGTGTTCGCCGACGTGCGGCCCGAGCTGGTGTTCCACGCCGCCGCCCTGAAGCACGTGCCGATGGGCGAGGCGAACCCGCTGGAGGACCTGCTGACCAACACCGTCGGCACCCGGCACGTGGCGGACGCCGCTGCGGCGGCGGGAACGCGGGCGATGGTGCTGATCTCGACCGACAAGGCGGTCAATCCCAGTAGCGTCATGGGCGCCAGCAAGCGCCTAGCGGAGATGTACTGCCAGGGGCTAGACATGGCGGCCCCGGATGACGCCTCAGATAACGCCCCAGATAACGCCCCACACGGCGCGATGCGCTGCGTGACGGTGCGGTTCGGCAATGTGCTGGGCAGTACCGGCTCCGTCGTGCCGCTGTTCCGCCGGCAGTTGGAGCGGGGCGGGCCGCTGACGGTCACGCACCCGGACATGCAGCGCTACTTCATGACCGTGCGGGAGGCGGTGGGGCTGGTGCTGCAGGCCAGCGTGCTCGGCGCGGCGCGGCGGGCGGCTGAACGGGGTTGGGCCGCGCGGGAGGCGGGGGGCATCTTCGTGCTCGACATGGGGGAGCCGGTCCGCATCGTCGATCTGGCGCGGCAGATGATCCGTTTGGCCGGGCTGCAGCCGGTGGACGGGGATGCCGACCTGGCGCATCCCGTTCCCGGCCGCATCCGCATCGTGTTCACCGGCCTGCGCCCTGGCGAGAAGCTGCACGAGGAGCTGTTCCACGGCAGCGAGCCGCCGTCGCCCACGGGCCATCCGGGCCTGCTGATCGCCACCCCGCGCACCGCCGATCCCGTGCTGGTCGGCGATGCCATCGACCGCATCGCCGCTGCCTGCCGTGCCGGGCAGACCCGGGCGGCGCTGGCGCTGCTGGGCCGCATGGTCCCAGAATTCGAGCGGGCGGGGGTGGACGACAGCCCCGCGCCCATCGCCGCGCCGATGATTGGAGAGTAGCCGCCGTGTCCTCAAGCATGATCCCGATCCCCTTCCTGGACCTGAAGGCCCAGCAGGCCCGCATCCACGCCCGGCTGCGGCCCCGGTTGGATGCGGTGCTGGCGCACTGCCAGTTCGTCCTGGGCCCGGAGGTGGCGGAACTGGAGGGCCGGCTTGCCGCCTACTGCGGCGCCCGCCACTGCGTCGGCGTCAGCAGCGGCACCGACGCCCTGCAGATCGCCATGATGGCCGAGGGCATCGGTCCCGGCGACGCGGTGTTCCTGCCCGCCTTCACCTACACCGCCACGGCCGAAGTGCCGCTGGTGCTGGGCGCCACGCCGGTGTTCGTCGATGTGGACCCGGCCACGTTCCAGATCGACCCGGCCCACCTGCAGCACCGCATCGACACGGTCCGCGCTGCCGGCCGGCTGCGCCCGCGCGCCCTGGTGGGGGTGGACCTGTTCGGCCAGCCCGCCGACTGGCCGGCGCTCAACAGCATCGCCGCCGCCGAGGGCCTGTTCACCCTGGACGACTGCGCCCAGAGCTTCGGCGGCGCCCTGCATGGCGTCAGGCTGGGCACCCTGGCCGACGCGACCACCACCAGCTTCTTCCCCAGCAAGCCGCTGGGCGCCTATGGCGATGGCGGCGCCCTGTTCACCGACAGCGACGACCGCGCGGCGCTGTACCGCAGCCTGCGGACGCACGGGGAGGGCACGACGCGCTATGAGGTGCTGCGGACCGGCATGAACGGCCGGCTGGACACCATGCAGGCGGCGATCCTGCTGGCCAAGCTGGAGGTGTTCGATGACGAGCTGGCAATCCGCGAGCGCATCGCCGGCATCTACGACCGGCGGCTGGGCAACCTGCTGACCACGCCGGCCCGCGTGCCCGACAGCCGCAGCGCCTGGGCTATCTACGCCGTGCTGCTTCCCGATGCGGACGTGCGCGCAGCGGTGCAGGCCGGGCTGCGGGACCGGGGGGTGCCGACGGCCATCTACTACCCCCTTCCGCTGCACCGGCAGCCGGCTTACGCCGGGCACCATGACGGCGCGGTCTTGCCGGTCTCCGACGACCTGGCGAGCCGCATAATGGCCCTGCCGATCCACCCGGACCTGGCGGACAGCGATGCCGAGCGGGTGTGCGATGCAGTCGCGGAAGTGCTACCTTCTCCCTTTCCCTCCGGGAGAGGGCCGGGGTGAGGGAGGCCGCACGGGCCGCCCCAACCGATCCAGGCACGGCATCCGCCCTGCAATGGGTGAGGTCTGGCGCTTGCGGCTTCCCTCACCCCGGCCCCCTCCCGGAGGAAGAGGGAGCATCAATGATCCAGATGGCACTCCGTTCCGACGGGGAAGGCAGTCGCGGCCGGCACCGTTGCAACCACATGATACCACGCGTGCGGCTCCGCCAGCTTCGCCGCCGGCAGCACCTCCACGACATACAGGTCGTGCACAACCATATGGTCGGACGCGCGCCACTCGGCATGACGGGCGAACATATCGTCGAACTGGCGCCCATCCAGCTTCGCCACCACGGCATCCGCGTCGGTCGTGCTGGCGGCCTGCACGGCTTGCAGCCAACCCGTCGTCGCCGAGTAGTCCGCCGCCTGCGCCGCCGTCGGCCGCATCCCGGCATGGGCGGCGGCGAAGCGGTCGGACCAGGCGCGGGCCGCCGGGTCCAGGTTCCAGTACCAGGGCACCGCCGCCCGCACCCCGGCATAGCCGTCGCCGACCCGGTCCACGTCCGACAAGTACAGAAGCGCCGTCGCAACCTGCGCTGGCAGTCCAGCCTTCACCACCGCGGCCACTTCCCGGTCGGCGTCGGCCCCGGCGTTGAACACCGCCATCACGTCCGGGTGCAGGCTCCGCGCCTCGTCCAGGATGGCAGACAGGTCCGTGGTGGCGGGCGGCACGACGAACGACTTGGCGACCTCACCGCCATGCGCGGCGATCACCGGCGTCATGGTGGCCAGCGCGCCGCGGCCGAAGCCGGCGTCGGCCACCACGGCCACCCACCGCTTGCCGTCCGGCTGGCTGGCGACGTAGGCCGCCGTCGCCGTCTCGATGGAGACGGAGTCGAACGAGTAGTGGTACATATACTTGCTGCACGCCCCGCGCGTCAGCGCCGGCACGGCCGAGCCGGTGCTGATGGCCAGCTTGTGCCGCTGCGTGGCGACCTTCGACACCGCCACCGCGATCGGCGAGTTCTGCACGTCCATCAGCAGGTCCGCGCCGGCGTCATACGCCTGCTCTGCCAGGCCCGGCGCCTCGGCCGGCTTGTTGTGGTCGTTCAGCGCGTCCACCACGACCGGCCGGCCCAGCACGGAGCCGCCGAAGTCCTCGACGGCCATCCGCGTGGCGTCCACGCCGCCGCGCCCCGCCCGGGCGTTGTAGATGTCGTCATCGAGGTCGGCGATGACGGTGATCCGCACGGGCGCCGGGTCGGCGGCATGGGCGATCCCAGTCAGGGCGCAAGCGGCAAGCAGGGCGGCGGCAAACTTCGGCATCGGCGGCTCCATCGGTCTCGGCCCAGCGTAGCACGGGAACCCCGGGCCGCCCGCGGTGTTCCCGCCGCATGAACCAACCCAAAGTCCAGACCGACATCCCCGAAGACGGCGGCAGCCCCGACCACAACCCGACCGGCACAACCCCGCACGGCATCCCGGACGGCATGGCCGAGCAGGATGCCACGGCGCTGCCGACCTCCGATCGCCTCGCGGCCGAAAAGCTTCCGCAGACCGTCGAAAAGGGCAAGCCCGGCCAAGCTTAACCTCATCCTCATGCGCCCGACCTAATACGCACGCATTGCGGGCGATGTTCACGGTGCGCCACGCCGGGACGTACCAATTCGAGACATAGCATGCCAAGGTATGCCAGTCCGGAGTGTGGTAAGCCGGGTCGGCAGCGTGAGGGCAGCATGTTCATCGCCATTCTGGACCGGTTGCAATGAGCGTTGCGGAGCGCGTCGTCGCTGCCGTCGGCTGGTCCACCGGGGTGAAGGTTGCGTTCCAAGTCGTCACTTGGGCGATGACGCTCGCGGTCATCCGCATCCTGTCGCCTGATGATTACGGCCTGATGGCGCTATCCCAGGTGTTCATCAGCGTGCTGGCCAGCTTCGTCGGCTTTGGCCTGGGCGACGCCGTGGTGCAGCGTGCGGACGCGCCCCGGCCGTTGCTGGCCGCCGTGGCCGGGCTCCTGCTTGCGGTCTCAGTGGGGCTGGCGCTGGTGATATGCCTCGCCGCTCCGGTCCTGGCTGCTTGGTATGCGGAGCCGCGGCTGGCTGGGCTGATCCAGGCGGCCAGCTTGGGTTTCCTGTTCGAGGGAATGGTCATCATCCCCCGCGCGCAAATCACCCGCGACTTGCGCATCCGCCCGATGGTGACGATGGAGATGGCGGCGGGCCTAGCCGGGGCCATCACGGTGATTCTGCTGGCGGTGGCGGGATGGGGCGTGTGGGCGCTGATGCTGGGCGGGCTGCTCGGCGGGGCGCTGCGGGTGGCCGGGTTCGCGGTGCTGACGGCGCGGGACCGGGTGTGGCCGAGCTGGCATCCGGGGCTGGTGCGCCCGCTGCTGCACTACGGCGCGTTCCGCACGCTGGAGCACCTGGCGTGGATCGCGTTCACCTCCGCCGACGTGATCATCATCGGCCGCTGGCTCGGCCCGGCGGAGCTGGGGCTTTACACCGTGGCGCTGAACTTCGCGGGGATGCCGCTCAGCAAGGTGGCGCCGATCATCAACCAGGTCGCCTTTCCCGCCTTCGCGCTGGTCCAGGCCGACCCGGCGGAGGGACGCTACTACGTGATGAAGGCGATGCGCCTGATGGCGGCGCTGGCGGTGCCGGTGTTCTTCGGCATCAGCGCCGTTGCGCCCGAGGTGGTGGACCTGGTGTTCGGCCCGCATTGGGCCGGGGCGGAGCCGATGCTGGCCGTGCTGGCGCTGGCGATGAGCTTCCGTGCGGTGCTGCTGGTGATCCCCAACTACCTGCAGGGCATCGGCGACGCGCGGGCCGGCTTCCTGTGCACGCTGACGGGCGCCGTGCTGTTCCCGCCCGCCTTCATCATCGGCTGCACGTGGGGGATCATGGGCGTGTGCTGGGCCTGGCTGCTGGGCTATCCCGTGATGTTCGCCGTCAACACGATGATCGCGGCCCGCCGGGGCCGGCTGGACCCCTGGGCGCTGCTGCTGACGCCGCTGCGGCCGATGCTGGCGGGGGCGGCGATGCTGGTGGCCGTCGCACTGCTGCGGCCGGTGCTGACCGGGTCGGAGCCGGTTCGGGCGGCGGAACTGGTTGCCATCGGGGCGGCGGTGTACCTGGGTGCGATGATGCTGGCGTTCCGGCCGCTGGCGACGGAGGTGATGGCGCTGGCCATCCGGCGTCCGTCCCCGGCATAGGGCGGATCAGCGAAGCGCGACCCGCCATGATTCAACGTCGGCCCGTGGTGAAAGGCGCTACGCTTTTCCATCCTGCAGTTTGATTCTTGCTGGCCGGCGCGGGTCCTTTCCCAAGCAGTTATATGCCATCCAAACCTAACGTGACATCTTCAGCCTCTTCAGCAAGGTATGTGCTGCCCTGCGGAAAGGTTCGCAGGACTCAGAAAGCAGCCGCCATGCGCCCCCGCTCCGTTGCCGCTTTTGAACTGCTGCTCATCACCGCGATTCCAATCGGCATCTTTCGAATCGTGCTGGATTGGATAGCGTTCACAAGCAGTCCGGCCCCGCCATATCACGTTTGGATTTCCGTTGCGCCGTTGGTGGTCCTCTTGGGATGTATGGTGGTCGCGGCGGTGCGGCATGCCCCTCTGCAGCAAGTCCATGCATTTACCCTGTTCAACGGCCTTTCAGGCGCAATGGCTATCAGACCTCGCACTCCTTATTGGGTTGCAGGGCTGGCATACACCTCGGTTGCGCTATGTATTACGGGGTTGGTTATATTGATGGTTGGAGCAGCACTCCACTGGAGACGGGAGCAGAAAGCCATCGGAAGCTGAAAATTCCACGCCATGAGACTTAATTCAGCTCCCGCCGCCGACCTAAGGCCGCGCCCAGAAGAACGTAAGCTCATGCTTGTTGTGGAACAGGTGCACCAGCCGCCCACCGGGCACTGCGGCGAAGCGGTCAGCAGCCTCGTGATCCGTCGCGCCCTGGAACTTCACGCTGCACACGATGCGCTGCACCGACCCGGCGGCGATCCACCGCTCCACCAGCGCCAGCAGCCGCGTCGGGTAGGCGATCACGTCGCTGAACAGCCAATCCACCGGCTCCACGGGCAGAGCAAAGGCGCTGTCGTTCACCTGCTCCACGCCGGGCAGGGCGGCCACTCGGGGGTCCAACGCCGCCTTGTCCACCGCACGGACCTGCGCGCCCAGTCCGGCCAGCGCCCACGTCCAGCCGCCCGGCGCCGCACCCAGGTCCAGGCAGCGGTCGCCGGGGCCGGGATGCGCGCCCAGCCGGGTCAGCGCCTCCCATAACTTCAGGTAGGCACGGCTAGGCGGGCCAATATGGTCCTCTTGGAAGCGGCACTCGCCGCCGGGAAACGGGCTGGTCTTGGTGGGGCTGAACAGCAGGCGGTTGGTGTCCAACAGGGTCCAGGCGCCGAGATGGCTGGTCGGCGCCGGGTCCGGAAAGCGCAGCGGCAGGGCGCGCACTGGCGGCAGCCGCTCGGCGATCAGCGCCATCCGGCGGTGGTGCCCGGCGGCGTAGGCAGACCAGTTGCGCTGCACGCCCCGCAGCGCATCGGCGGCGTCCTTCACAGAGGCCGCCGCGCGCTCCTGCGGCGCAGTCCACACATCCAGCGCCCAAACGCTGGGATAGGGCAGGGCCGGTGACAGCGCCAGGCGCCCATGCCAGGCGGTGACCGGCACGCCGGCCCGCTCAAGCTCCTCCAGCAACGGCTGCTCGAACCCCTCTGCCGCCAAGTAGGCGCTGCCGGTCAAGCTCCCGCACGGGCGCGCAGTGCCGACACGCCCAGCAGTCCCCAGCCCAGCATCAGCAGCGTGCCCCCCACCGGCGCCAACGGCCCCAGATGCGGACCGCCCAACGCACCCAGGTAGATCGTGCCGCAGAACAGCAGCAGCCCCAGCCCGAACGACACCCCCGCCGCATGGCCCAGCCAGCCGCCGCGCATCCCCCACAGCCCGACCCCCACCAGCGCCAGGGCGTGCCACCCGTGCATCTGCACCGCGCTGCCCAGGGCGCGCTGCTCCGCCGGGTCCGCCGCCAGGTGCGCCGCCCCGGCCGCAGCCGCCACCGCCAGCAGCCCGGCCGCCCCGCCCAGCACGATCCAAAGGCGGTACGGCGAGGAACGATAAGTTGTATTCATGCGGCGTAGCATTACCCGCGCCCAACCGGTTCCGCCACCACCAGGAACCGTGTAGGATCAGTCGATGCCACGTGGAGACCTGTTCCCCGAAATCGGCCCGTTCGAGACCGGCTACATGCCGCTGTCCGGCGGGCACGTCATGTACTGGGAGCAAGTCGGCGCCACCCGCGGCCAGCCCGTGCTGTTCCTGCACGGCGGCCCCGGCGCGGGCGCGGGCACCGTCCATCGCCGCTTCTTCGACCCCGGCTTCTGGCGCGTCGTCATCTTCGACCAGCGCGGCGCCGGCCGGTCCCGTCCGCTCGGCAGCCTCGCGCACAACACCACGCCGGACTTAGTCGCCGACATTGAGACCCTGCGCCGCCATCTCGGCATCGAGCGCTGGCTGCTGTTCGGCGGCTCCTGGGGCAGCACGCTCGCCCTGGCCTACGCGCAGGCGCATCCGGACCGGGTGCGCGGCCTGGTGCTGCGCGGCGTGTTCCTCGGCCGGCGGGCGGAGGTCAAGTGGTTCCTGCACGGCCTCGGCGCCGTGTTCCCCGACGCCCACGCCGCCTTCATCGGCCACCTGCCGCCGGAGGAGCGGCACGATGTACTCGGCGCCTACCTCCGCCGCCTGACCAGCGCCGACCCGGCGGTGCACATGTCCGCCGCCCGCGCCTGGTCGGTGTACGAGGGCTCCTGCAGCACCCTGCTGCCCAGCCCCGACACCGTTGCCAGCTTCGCGCAGGACCGCACCGCGCTCGGCCTGGCGCGGATCGAGGCGCACTACTTCGCGCACGACCTGTTCCTGCCGCAGGGCGGGCTGCTGGGCGGAATGCACCGCATCGGCCACCTGCCGGCCGAGATCGTGCAGGGCCGCTACGACATGGTCTGCCCCGCCCGCACTGCGTTCGAGCTGGCCGCCGCCTGGCCCAGCGCCCGGCTGACCGTCGTGCCTGACGCCGGGCACTCCGCCCTGGAGCCAGGGGTGCGCCGCGCCCTGGTATCCGCCGTCGAGCGATTCCGCACCGTAAGGTGAGACACACCGGCGCTGGGCGCCGTGCTGTGCGGAAACGCTAAGGTTTCGGCCCGATTGAAACAACGGCCCCTGCAGATCGCGTTGCGGAAGTCGCGCCGCTTGCCGCCCCGGCCTTCCCGTGCATCCTCCGCTCAACGGCGGGGGACGCGCGCGTGAAGGTCGGTGTAATTGGTCTGGGTTCCATGGGCATGGGCAGCGCGGTGAGCCTGGCGCACGCCGGGCACCAAGTCGCAGGATGCGAGGTGCGCCCCTGCGGCGGGACCGAGCTGCTGGCCGCAGGTGGCACCTGCGTCAACAGCCCCGCCGCCCTGCCCAGCGGCTTGGACGCGCTGATCGTCTTCGTCGTCAACGCCGCCCAGGCGGATCAGGTGCTGTTCGGCCCCGAAGGCGCCCTGTCCCACGTCGCAGAGGACGACGTCGTTCTATGCTGCACGACGGTGGCGCCCGAGGCGGCGCGGTCCCTCGGCGAGCAGGTCACCGCGGCGGGCGGCCATGGCGCACGGGACGACGCCTTCGTCATCCGCATCTGGCAGGCGCTGGCCGGGATCGACCTGCCGGGGCGTCCAGCGCCGGAGGCGCCGAATGCTTGAGTGGGGCCGGATGAGCCGGGCGGAGCGCGACGCCGCCTATGACAACTCTGCCGCCGTCGCCGACTCCCAGGTCCGCCTGCAAGCCCTGCGCGACGCCGCCGCCGCCCGTCGCGCCGCCGACCCGGCCGGCCTGGATCAGCCCTACGGCCCCCGCGAGCGCAACCAGGTGGACCTGTTCGCAGCCGCCGACCCGGCGGCGCCCTGCCTGGTGTTCATCCACGGCGGCTACTGGCAGCGCAACTCACGGGAGGGCTTCACCGCGCTGGCGGACGGGGTACGGGCGCACGGCTGGGCGGCGGCGCTGCCCGGCTACACCCTGGCGCCGGAGGCCGAGCTGACGGCGATGGTGGCGGAAATCCACGCGGCGCTGGACTGGCTGGCGGACCGGGTGGCAGGGCCGGTGATCGTGTCCGGCTGGTCCGCCGGCGGCCACCTGGCGGCCATGGCGCTGTCCCATCCGCGGGTGCAGGCGGGGCTGGCGGTGTCCGGCGTCTTCGAGTTGGGGCCGCTGCGCGACACCGTGCTGAACGACAAGCTGCGGCTGACGGATGACGAGGCCGCACGCCTGTCGCCGCTGCGCCTGCCGGCCGTGCCGAAGCCGCTGGCGGTGGCCTACGGCTCGGCGGAGCTGCCGGCGCTGGTGGCGGACAGCCGCGGCCTGCATGCGCACCGCGCCGCCGCGCACGCGCCGGGTCCGCTGATCCCGGTCGCGGGCGCGAACCACTTCAGCATCCTGGACAGCCTGCGCGACCCGGCCGGCGTGCTGACCCGGGCGGCGCTGGCCCTGGCATGGGAGGCGCCCGGCCCCACGTAGCCGCCGAACAGCCTTTGGGATACCCTGCGCGCCGTGAACAAGTTCCTCGTTGCCCGCGCCAACGCCATCATCCTTGCGGTGCTGACGGCGTTCCTGCTGCTGATCGGCCTGGTGACCTGGGACCGGTTCCTCGCCACCCGGTCGGCCCGCGGCTGGGTCGAGCATACTTGGCAGGCCCTGGCCACGCTCAAGGACCTCGACATCGCCGCCCGCGACGTCGAAACCGGGCAGCGCGGCTTCCTGCTGACCGGCGATGCCGCTGACCTCGCACCCTACAAGGCCGCCCTGGGCCAGGTTGCCATCCTGCAGAACGAGTTGCAACGGCTGACTGCCGACAGCCCGGCGCAGCAGGACCGGCTGCGCGCCCTGGCCCCCCTGCTGCAGCTCAAGCTGCAGGAACTGGCGGAAACCCTGAAGATCCGCCGTGACGCCGGGTTGGACGCCGCCCTGCAGGCGGTTCGCACCAACGCCGGCCGCGGTTACATGACCGGCATCCGGGCGGTGCTCGGGGCGATGACGGCACACGAGCAGGCGCTGCTCGCCCAGCGCATGGCCGATGCCGACAGCCGCGGCGCGCTGGTGCGTTGGCTCGCCGCGGCGGGCGCGTTGCTGGCCGTTGGGGCGCTGGTGTCAGCGGCGCGGATGTTGAACGGCGCATGGCGGCGGTCCAGCGCGGCGGAGGCGGAGCAGCGCACCCTGGCGCTGCGCCTGCGCACCACGCTGGACAGCCTGAGCCAGGGCGTGGCGGTGTTCGGCGCCGATGGGCGGCTGGCGCACTGGAATGACTGCTTCCAGGCCCTGCTGCACCTGCCGCGCGCCATGGTCCGTTCCGGTACCCCCTATGCGGCCTTCGCCGAGCACCTGAAGGCGGACGGCATCATCCTGGACTCCGAGGACGATGCCCGGCCGCGCCAGGGCGACGGCGAACCGGTTACCAGCGAGCGCGCCCTGCCCGATGGCCGCCACCTGGAGCTGCGCCGCACCCCGGCCCTGGACGCCGGCTTCGTGCTGACCGTCACCGACATGACCAAGCGCGCGCAGGCGGAGGCGGTGCTGCGCGAGTCGCAGAAGATGCAGGCCATCGGCCAACTGACCGGCGGCATCGCGCACGACTTCAACAACCTGCTGACCGTGATCCTCGGCAACCTGGAGCTGATGCGCGCCGCCCCGGACGCGACGCCGCGCCTGCTGTCCCGGGTGGAGCGCGCGACCTGGGCGGCGCAGCGCGGCGCCACGCTCACCAGCCAGTTGCTGTCGTTTGCCCGCAAGCAGCCGCTGGCGCCGGCGGCGGTGGACCTGGCCGCCAACATGCCCGCCCTGGTGCCGCTGCTGCAGCGCACCCTGGGGGAGCACATCGACCTGCGCTACGTCGAGCCCTCGGCGCTGTGGCCCGCCCACGCCGACCCGGCGCAGCTTGAGAACGCCGTGCTGAACCTGGCGCTGAACGCCCGCGACGCGATGCCCGGTGGCGGCCGCCTGACGATCGAGCTGGGCAACATAGCCATCGACGCCGACTACGCCGGCCGCCACTCCGAGGTCAGCCCCGGCGACTACGTGGTGCTTGCGGTGTCCGACACCGGCCACGGCATGACCAAGGAGGTTGCCGCCCGGGTGTTCGAGCCGTTCTTCACCACCAAGCCCGACGGCAAGGGCACCGGGCTGGGCCTGGCGATGGTGTTCGGCTTCGTCAAGCAGTCGGGCGGGCATGTCGGGATCTACTCCGAGCCTGGGCACGGCACCACGGTCCGCATCTACCTGCCGCGCGCTGCCGCCGCTCCGGCCATCGAGCGCCCTGACCTGCCGGCCGACCTGCCGCATGGCTCCGCGACCATCCTGCTGGTGGAGGACGAGCCGGCGGTGCGGGAGATCGCCGTCGAAATCCTGCGCGGGCTGGGCTACCATGTGCTGGACGCCGCCGATGGCGAGGAGGCGTTGCGCGTGTTCGGCGCCCATGCCGCGGCGGTCGATCTGCTGCTGACCGACGTGGTGCTGCCCGGTGCGTTGCGCGGGCGCGATCTGGCCGAGCGCATCACCGCCGTCCGGCCGGAGGTGCGGGTGCTGTTCATGTCCGGCTACACCGAGAACAGCATCGTGCACCATGGCCGCCTGGACCCCGGGGTGCAGTTGATCAACAAGCCGTTCAAGCGCGACCAGTTGGCGCGCAAGGTGGCTGAGGTGCTTCATGGGCAGGGGACGGAGGCCGGGACGGCTGCCACCAACATCGTGCCGTTGAAGTCAAGGCGAATCGACTGAGACAGGCCTCCATAAAACAGTTGGGCGACCGATGAGGTTGCGTACGCTAGGATACACCAGGATTAAGGTCATCAACGTGGAACATCCCCGTCCGCGGCGCCTGTGCTGCCCGGTGCAGGGAGGTTCCCCTGGTGCGGGTATCCTAGGAGACAGGTGTGCAAGCAGCGTACGGCGAAGCGAGGCGGTTGCGGGAGCTGCACGACCTGCAAATCTTCGATACCCCCCGGGAGAGAGGCTTCGATCGTCTCGTGTGCATCGCCGCTCAGGTCTGCCGGACGCCGATCGCCGCCGTGTCGCTCTTGGGCGCCGACCGTCAGTGGTCCAAGGCCCAAGTCGGCCTGGGCTTCACCGGCCTGACGCGGTCGGAGGCCATCTGCGCGCACGCGCTGCACGACCCGGCGCCGTTGATCGTGGCCGACATGCGGGCGGATGCGCGGTTCCAGGATCATCCGCTGGTGACCGGGTCGCCCTGGGTCCGCTTCTATGCCGGCGTGCCCTTGGCCGCGCCGGGCGGCGCGTTGATCGGCACGCTCTGCGTCCTCGACAGGCAGCCGCGCATGCTGACCGAGATGCAGGAGTGGGTGCTGACGACGCTCGCCGGCGAGGTCTCGGCCTTGATGGCGGCGCGTCACCCGTCAATGGACGGCGAGGGGGTCGTGTACTCCCCCTGGCTGGACAGTTGACCGCCGGACGCATAAGCGTCTGACCTCGGACGGGGTGGCAGGGCGGGGTTAGACGTTGCGGCGCATGGTTCTGGTCGCGTTCCTGGTCCTGGCGCTCGTGCTGGCCGGCGTCGCGGCATGGCTTTATACCCCGGACAAGCCCCGCGCAGTGCTGGAGGCGGAGTATGCTGCCCCGCCGTCCATCTTCCTCCAGGCCGCCGGGCTGCGGATGCATGTGCGCGACACCGGCCCCCGCACCGCGCCGGCGATCCTGCTGCTGCACGGCTTTGGCGCTAGCCTGCAGACCTGGGACGCTTGGGCTGCCCGCCTGGAGACGGATTTCCGCGTTATCCGGTGCGACCTGCCCGGGTTCGGCCTGACCGGGCCGGATCAGGTGACCAACCCCGAGGGGGACTACACCGATGCGCGCGCCATGGTGGTGCTGGCGGCGCTGATGGACCAGCTTGGGCTGCAGCGGGCGACCGTGGCCGGGCACTCGATGGGCGGGCGGATCGCGTGGACGTTCGCAGCCCTGCATCCGGAACGGGTGGACCGCTTGGTGCTGCTGGCGCCGGATGGCTTCGCCAGCGCCGGGTTCGCCTATGGCGTCGCGCCGAAGGTCCCACTGCTGCTCCGCGCCCTGCCCTATGTCCTGCCCACCGCCCTGCTGCGCCCGACGCTGGCGGCTGCCTATGCCAACCCGGCGATGGTGACGGACGACCTGGTCCGCCGCTACCGCGACATGCTGCTGGCGCCGGGCGTGCGCGCGGCCATCGTCGTGCGGACCGGCCAGCAGGTGCTGGTCGATCCGGTGCCGTTGCTGCGCAGCATCCAGGCGCCGACCCTGCTGCTGTGGGGGCAGCAGGACGCCATGATCCCTGCCGCCAACGCCGCCGATTACCAGGCGGCGATCCCGGGCGCCCGGTTGACCGCGTTCCCCGGCGTCGGCCACCTGTTGGCCGAGGAAGCGCCGGACGCCACGGTGCAGGCGCTGCGGGCTTTCTTGGCCGAGGGGCGCTGAGGCTGGCGTCGCCCGGACGTAACTAGCGCAAGGATGCTGCATGCTCCCTCTCCCGCCGGGAGAGGGAGCCGGAGCCAGGACTGCTACAGGCTTGGCCCTGGCGCGGCATCTGGGCCGCGGCGGTCGGCGCGCGGGCCGTGCGGCGGCGGAGCCTGCACCTGCTGCAGCGTGTCGCGCGTCGCGCCGATGCCTCGGACCTCCACCACGCGGCCGAACGCGTTGGTGACGGCACGCCCTTGCGCCACGACCATCCCGCCCGGTTGCAGCATGGCGGACAGGCGGGCGGCCTCTGGCGGCGGCAGGCGCAGCGCGGTGCCATCCTCCAGCATCGCGCCGTTCAGCTCGCCGCGTGGGCCGTGCAACGCAATCAGCACCTTTCCGGACACCTCACCAAGTGAAGCGGGGTCACCGACCGCAGCGCGGGCGGGCGGGGCGCCGGGGCCACGGCCTGGGCCGGGTCCGGGGCGGCGGCCGTCGGGACCGTTGTCAACGACCGTCTGACCGTTCGCGTCGCCCGTCACCGACATCGCTGCGACCATCGGCACCGCCGCCGCCCGCAGGCCGCGCACCGTGACGGCATCGCCGACCTTCACCGCCGCCTCGAGCTGAGCCGACAGGTGCGGTGGCAGGTGGACCTCCGTGCCGTCTGCCAGCACGAAGCCGTCCACGTCGCCCCTTGGGGTCAGGGTGAAGAAGCGGACGGTCCCATGCGTCGCCGGCAACTGGCTGAGGTCGAACGCAGGCTGCGCCTGTGCGGCGGCCGGGGCAGCAGGCGCCGCGGTCTGGGCCAGGGTAGTCTGGGCCAGGGTAGTCTGGGCCAGGGTAGTCTGGGCCAGGGTAGTCTGGGCCAGGGTAGTCTGGGCCAGGGTAGTCTGGGCCAGGGTAGTCTGGGCCAGGACGCCTCCGGCCAGTCCAGCCGCCGCAGTCGTCGCGAGCAGGATCGCCGTGAATTTGGTTCTCATGGTGTCATCTCCGTCACCCGCCCTGCATTCCAGGGCGTATCCCTAATACAGCAAGAGGTATGCCAAAGAGGACGGGGCGGCTTTGCTTGGTTCTACCATGGTACTCGAGGCTTCATGTCAGGTTCTGCGACAGTCCTCGTCGGCTTTCACGACGCGCCGACTTGCGGCTCGTCCAGGCCGTAGCGCTTCATCTTCTCCCATAGCAGTTGGCGATGGATGCCCAGCCTTCGTGCCGCCTCGGTCCGGTTGCCGCCGCTGGCTGCAAGCGCCTGGCGGATCATGTCCGTCTCCAACCCGGCAACGGCGGCTGGCAGGCTTGCCGGCTCTACCAGCGCGGCGGGCCGCGGCGGCGGGGCGGACAGGAATGCCAGGTCTGTGGCTGCGATCACCGGGCTGCGGGCCAGGGCGGCGGCGCGCAGGACGGCGTTGCGCAGCTCCCGCACATTGCCGGGCCAGGGCTGCGACTGCAGCAGCGCGGCGCCAGCCGGGGACAGGCGGCGGGAGCCGGGCAGGGCGCGCAGGAAGTGCTCCGCAAGCGGCACGATGTCGGCGGTGCGGTCGCGCAGGGGTGGCAGGGCGATGGGGATGACGTGCAGGCGATAGAACAGGTCGGCGCGGAACCGCCCCGCCTCGACCAGCGCCGGCAGGTCGCGGTGGGTGGCGGCGACGATGCGGACATCCACCGCCTCCGGCCGGCCGCCGACGGGGGTCACGATGCGCTCCTGCAAAACGCGCAATATCTTGGCCTGCATGGCGGCGTCCATGTCGCCGATCTCGTCCAGCAGCAGGGTGCCGCCGGCGGCCTCGCGGAACCGGCCGGGCTGCGCACGCACGGCGCCGGTGAACGCGCCGGCGATGTGGCCGAACAGCTCGCTCTCCAGCAGCTCCGCCGGGATGGCGGCGCAATTGACGCTGACGAAGGGCCGCCCGGCGCGGGGGCCGTGCTCATGCAGGGCGCGGGCGACTAGCTCCTTGCCGGTGCCGGTCTCCCCGGTCACCAGCACCGTCGCGTCGGAGGCCGCCGCCATGCCGATCAGCTTCTGCACGGCGCGGATGGCGGGGCTGGCGCCGACCAGGGGGCCGTCCTCGACCGGTGCGGCGGCCGGGCCAGCCATGGCAGCCGGGATTGCCGGGCGCAGCGCGCGGGCCAGCACGTCGGCGATGTCGGCGCGGCCGAGCGGCTTGGTCAGGTGGTCGAACGCGCCCTGCCGCATGGCCTCGATGGTGTTGGCGCCGCTGGCATAGGCGGTCAGCACCACGACTGGGAGCGCGGCAGCGGTGGAGCGCAGGCGGCGCAGCACCTCCATGCCGTCCAGGCCCGGCATCCGCAGGTCCAGGAACACCAGGGCCGGGCGGGATGCCTGCGCCAGAACAAGGCCGGCCTCGCCGTCCAGGGCTTGCAGCACCTCATGCCCGAGGTCGTGCAGGGTCTCGGCCAGGCCCTCGCGAAAGGCCGCATCGTCGTCGATCAGCAGCAGGCAGCTCATGGCTCGGCATCCGGGAAGGTCAGGGTGAAGATGGCGCCGGGGTGGCCCGGACGGTAGGCTACGGCGCCGCCGTGGGCGGCGGCGATCTCCCGTACGATGGACAGGCCCAGCCCGGTGCCGTCGGGGCGGGCGGTGACGAACGGCTCGAACAGGTGCTGCGCCACCGCGGGCGGTAGGCCGGGCCCGTCATCGGCGACCGAGAGGTGCAGCGCTGCGTCCGCCATGGCCTTGATTTGCACCTGGCCACCGGGGGGCAGGATCTGCAATGCGTTCAGCACCAGGTTGTCCAGCGCGCGGCGGACCCGGTCGGGGTCCACGGACCAGCGCAGCGGCGGGCCGGGCGCCACGTCCAGCGCGACCTGCCGGGCCGCTGCCGTTTCCCGGTGGAACTCCGCCACCGACGCGAGCAGCGCCGGGATGTCGGTGTCCTGCCGTTGCGGCGCGGCGGTGTGGGTCAGGGTCAGCAGGTCGCGCAACAGGGCGTCCAGCCGGGCGACCTGGGCCAGCACCATGTGCAGCGCCGCCTGGCGGCGGGCGTCATCGGCCAGCAGGGCGTTCTCGGCGCGCAGGCGCATGGCGGCGATGGGGTTGCGGATTTCGTGCGCAACGCCGGCCGCCACCCGGCCCAGCGCGGCCAGCCGCTCGGACTGCGCCACCTGGGCCTGCAGCCGCCCGGCCTCCGTCCGCAGGGTGCGGAGCTGTGCGGTCGCGGCGTTCAGGCTGCCGACGATGCGGTCCAACTCCCGCTCGCCGGTGGGGGCCAGGGGTGGGAGGTCCAGGCCGGCGTGCCGGGCCAGGCTGCGCTCGATGCCGGCCAGCTTGCGCGACCAGGTGAGCAGCAGGTGCGTCGTCCAGGCCGCGGACGCCAGCACGGACAGGCCCAGTACGCCCAGGCCGCCCAGCAGCCGCGTCAGGCCGGCGCCCCCGGCGGTGAACACGCGGGTCATGGTCCAGGCCGTCGCGCCCTCGATGGGGCCAGGGAGCGGGCAGGCGTGCAGCAGCAGCGTCTGCGTCCGTCCGGCCTGGCGGAGGGCCACCGCCCGGTCCTCCTCCAGCGCGTCGGCGTTGATGGCGCGGATGCGGTCCAGCTCCGCCGCAGGCAGGTCGGTCTTGGGGCCGGCGCCGTCGTAGGTCGGGTAGGCGTAGGCCAGCGGCCCGGCCTCGCGCCGCCATATGCCGCCCTCGACGCCGGGCAACGGGATCAGCGCCATCGCGACCACGGCGCGCAGGCCGTCCCGCGCCGCGGCGTCCACCGGGCCGGTCCAGCCTGTTGCCCAGAAGCGGTAACGGTCGTTGATGCCGTCGCAGGCGCGGGCGGCCACGGCATCCGCCCGGGCAATCTGGTCGATGGAGGACTGGCGGTAGAGCTGCAGCAGCAGGGTGCCGACTGCGACTGCGGAGACCAGCGAGATCACCCAGAGCACGAGCAGCCGTCCGCGCAGCGAGCGGGGCCGTTCGCGCTGCGGCTGGGGTGATGACGGCGGCATGGTTTGGGGACCGGTCATTTCAGGTGGCTGAGGCAAGGGCCGTGCCGGGCGGCAATCCGGCCCCGCAACCGGCCATCGCATACGGCACGGGGACCGTTCTGGCTTAGCTCGCTCTGCCGGAGCGGGAAAGGGGACAGGTAGGCGGCCGCCTTATGCCATTCGCATCGGCCACGCGCGTCCGCAATGCAACCCTCCGCGTCCGAAGTCCGGACTACACGCCCAGCCGCTCCTGACCGATCAGCGCCAGCCCCTCGGCCACCGACACGAACTCACCGCCGCCGGACACGCGCTCCCCGCCGAACCGAGTCTCGAACAGCCGGCGCACGGCGGGCACGAACGCGGTGCCGCCGGTCAGGAACACCCGGTCCACCGCGCCCGGCACCAGCCCGGCCATCGCCATCACACGGTCCACCGCGGCCGACAGCGCCGCCAGCTCCGGCGCGATCCAGCCCTCGAAGGCGGCGCGGGTCACCTCCTCCTGGATGTTCAAGCCCGGATGGCAGAAGCGCAGCACCGCCCGGTCGGCGCGGGACAGCTCCGCCTTCACCGCCGAGACGGACTGGTAAAGCTGGTAGCCCAGCTCCTCGTCGATCACCCGGATCAGCCCGCGCAGGCGGTCCGGCTCGGTGGCCGTGCGGGCGACCTCGCCGATCTCGCGCAACGTGCGGGGTGTCCGCATCAGCGACAGGCGGTGCCAGCGCGACAGGCCTGTGAAGTACTCGGCCGGGATCGGCATGTCCTTGCCCATCACGCGGTACGTGCCCTCCTTGCCCAGATGCGGCGCCACGACCCGGTCGATGATACGCGCGTCGAAGCTGTCCCCGGCCACGCCGACCCCGGTGGTGGCCAGCGCCTGCACCGGCCGCGCCGCGTCGGGGTCGAAGCGCAGCAGGGAGAAGTCGCTGGTGCCGCCGCCGAAGTCGCCGATCAGCACGGTGGCGGGAGCCGTCAGGGCGCGGGTGAAGCGGAAGCCGGCCGCCTCGGGCTCATAGGCCACGTCCACCTCGCCCAGCCCGGCCTGGCGGAAGGACTCGCGCAGGCGGGCCTCGCCGACGGCGTCATCGGCCAGCTCCCCCGCGAAGCGGACGGGGCGGCCGGCGACGATGCGGGCGCCCTCCAGGCCGCTGCATCCGGAAGCCTGGGCTGCCAGAAGGTCGCGCAGGAACAGAGCGACCAGCGCCTCCAGGGTGAACGGCCGGCCCATGACCTGCGTGCTGGTGAAGCTGCGCTGCGCTAGGTAGGTCTTCATGGACATGATCAGCCGGGTGTCCTCGGGATCGTCCAGGTAGGCCGCGACGGCCTGCGGACCCGCGGCATGGCGCAGCGCCCCGCGCTCGCTCCAGAAGCACAGCACGGTGCGGAACACGTCCTGCCCGGCCACCCGCGACGTCCGCACTGCGCCGTCCGGTTGCAGCAGGGCGACGACGCTGTTGGTCGTGCCGAAGTCGATGCCGATGATGGGGGGGGTGGAGGACATTGGCGGGCAGGTGATGCGGACTGCCGCCCGCCGGGTCAAGCCGCGCGCTGAACCCGCCCGCCCGCCGGACGCGCCGGCCTGGTGGACGCGCCGGTCTGATGGACATGCCGGTCTGGTGGACCAGGGCGGTTGCCGCCCGGCCCGGCGTCCGGCATATCCGCCCGATGCGGAGCGCGATCCCTGCCGGCCTGCTCGCCGTCCTTGCCGGCACAGCCCCCGTGCAGGCCGCCCCCCGCCCGGTGGACCATGGCGCCTGCGGCCCGGCCATCGCCGCCGCCGAGGGTGCCGCCCACACCGCGCCGGGCCTGCTGGCCGCCATCGGCCTGGTCGAGAGCGGGCGCACCGACCACCGCACCGGCGCCCGCCAGCCCTGGCCGTGGACCGTGACGGCGGAGGGAGCCGGCACCTACTACCCCGGCAAGGCCGAGGCGATCCTGGCCGTTCAAGCGCTGCAAGCCCGCGGCGTCGCCAGCATCGACGTGGGCTGCATGCAGGTGAACCTAATGTACCACCCGGCCGCCTTCCGCACCCTCGACGAGGCATTCGACCCAGGTCCCAACGCCGCCTACGCTGCCCGCTTCCTATCCAGCCTGCACGCCCGTACGGGCGCGTGGCCGGCGGCGGCGGCGGCCTACCACTCCTTCACGCCGGAGCGGGGCGCACAATACGGCAAGCTCATCGCCAATGTCTGGGCCGGCGTGCCGGTGCCGGTGACGGCCAGCCCAGGCGGCGCGGAGGTGGTGAGCTTCCCCGACGGCGGGCAGTTGCGGATTTTCCGCGATGCCGCGGCGCCGGGACGAACCGGGCGGGTGCTGGGATATCTAAGCGGCCCCTGATCTTTCTCCCTCTCCCTCCGGGAGAGGGTCGGGGTGAGGGAGGCCGCGAGGACCTAACCCGCCCATGACAGCACGGAACCCGCTCTCGGCCTGGCGAGGCCTGGCTCTTGCGGCCTCCCTCACCCCGGCTTTGATCCGCTTCGCGGCCCAAGCCCGGGGGGAGAGGGGGAAGAATAGTCATAGGGTTGACTGACCGTCCCGCCCATCATCGGCCCCGGCACGCCGGTCGTGCCCGGATAGCTGATCGGCAAGCCCCGCAGGCAACGCACGGCCAGGAACGCGAAGCACTCCGCCTCAATCGCGTCGCCGCGCCAGCCGAGGTCCTCCGCCGGCATGGCGTCCACCTGGGCGCGGTGGCGCAGGGCGTCCATCACGGCCGGGTTGCGGCGCCCGCCGCCGCAGACGACCAGCCGGTCGGGGCGCCGAGGCAGCAGATCCAGGGCGCGTCCGACGCAGCCGGCGGTGAAGGCGGCCAGGGTGGCGGCGCCGTCCTGCAGCCCCAGCCCATCCGCCATGGCCGCGGTGAAGCTGAACCGGTCCAGCGACTTCGGCGGCGGCGCGAGCAGCCAGGGGTCGGCCAGCAGCCGGGCCAGCCGCTCCTCGTCCACCCGGCCGGCGCGCGCCAGGACGCCGTCGCGGTCCATCGGCTGGCCGGTATGGCGCTCCACCCAGTCGTTGAGCGGGGCGTTGGCCGGGCCGGTGTCGAATGCCATCAGGACTCCGCCCGGCCCCGCCCACGTCAGGTTGCCGACCCCGCCGAGGTTGAGCACCGCCGTCCCTGGCGGCGCATCCCGCAGCAGCGCCGCATGATAAACCGCCGACAAGGGCGCCCCCTGGCCGCCCGCCCGCACATCGGCGCTGCGGAAATCGTGCACGACGGGGATGCCGGTCAGCGCCGCCATCAGCATGCCGTCGCCCAACTGCCGCGTATTCCCCCGCTGCCCCGGCGCCGGCGGGCGATGCAGCACGGTCTGCCCATGGAAGCCGATGGCGCCGACCTCTGCCGCAGGGACGCCGGCCTCGGCCAGGAAACCCAGCACGGCAAGGGACTGCGCGCGGGTCAGCGCGGCCTCGGCCTCGGCGAACACCGCCGGCTCCGGGCCGGTGAAGTCCCACTGCCGCGCCTCGTCCAGGGCGCGCGCCAGCAACGGGCGCATCCCGGCGGAGTAGGGCGCCAGGCTCCAGGGCCCGAAGCCCTGCACCGCCTCGCCGTCCGTGCGCAGCAAGGCGATGTCGATGTTGCCGTCCAGGACGGTCCCGGTCATCAGGCCGACCGCCCAGCAGGGAGCCATCCCGCTAACCCGGCCCCGCTAACCCGGCACTACGCCGGACCAGGCTGCCCGCCACTCCGCAGCACCTGACGATCCGCAGCACCGCATGATGTTCATGCGCCCATCATGCCATCCGGTCCGGCCGTGCGGCAACGCCCTCCGATCCCCGCAAGGGGCCAGTCCGGTCCCCGGGGCCGTGAGCGATGGCCTGCCGCACGCGTCCGCCAGCCTGGTCCAGCCGCCGCCCGGCCTCGTCCGCGTCCACGCCGGCCAGCAGCGCCACCACGGCCGGCTTCACCCTGCCATCCGCCGCCGCCAGCGCCGCCGCCGCCGCATCCGCCCCGGCGCCGGTGATATCCTGCACCATCCGCAGCGCCCGGCGGCGCAGCTTGTCGTTGCTGGCGCGGACATCCACCATGCGAGGGCCATAGGTCCTGCCCAGCGCGACCATGGCAGAGGTGCTGATGGCGTTCAGCACGATCTTCTGCGTAGTTCCGGCGGTCATGCGGGTACTGCCGGCGATGATCTCGGCGCCGGTCAGGACCTCTACCGCCAGCTCTGCCTCTCGTGCGGCGGGGCTGTAGGGGTTGTTGACGACGGCGACCGTGAGCGCACCCCGCTGCCGGGCATGGCGCAGGCCGCCGACGACGTAGGGGGTGCGGCCCGATGCGGCGATGCCCACCACGGCGTCCCCCGGCTGCAAGCCGTGCGCGTCCAGCGCGATCGCTGCGGCGTCCGGATCGTCCTCGGCTCCCTCCGCCGATTGCACCAGCGCCCCCATGCCTCCGGCCAGCAGGGGAACCACCAGGCCGGGCGGGGCGCTGTAGGTCGGCACCAGTTCAGCTGCATCCAGCACGGCCAAGCGGCCAGGGGTGCCGGCGCCCAGGTAGAACAGCCGCCCGCCCTGCAGCATACGGGCAGCGACGGCCTCGACGGCCCGGGCGAGAGACGGGGCAGCCAGGGCGAGCGCGGCGCCGGCCTCGCGCTCCGCGGCCAGCAGCAGGTGCACGACCGCGCCGGGGCTGCGCTGGTCCAGGTCGTCCAGGCCGGGGCGCACGCCCTCGGTCGCGAGCGCATTGGACGCCGCAGCTGCCGGAACGGCCGTCGCCCGCACCAGACCCCGTTCGTGCAGCGTGCCGCGCTGGACCAGCCGCCGTGCGCCGTCCAGCGCGCTGCTAGGCGTCGGGACGGGCGCCACCTCGTCGCCGGCCAGCGCCGCCAGCAACGGGACGGACAGGGCTGCAGCCAACCCGCCAAGCATGGCGAAAGGAACCGGCCGCAGCGTCAGCCGGGCTGCCGCGGTACGCACCGTCGCGGCCAAGACGCCGACAGCCCGATGCAGCAGCGCATCCGCAACCTGGTCGCCGGCCAGGGCCGCCTGGATGACATCCGGGGCAAAGCTGGCCGCCAGCCGGGGTGGGTTCGGGTCCTCCTCCAACCGGCCTGGCAGGGCGGGCAGGGGGCCGAACCGCGCCGCGGCCAGCGCCTGCAGCGCCGTCGCGGGGCCGCGGCCCTCCAGGGCGCGCAAGGCAGCCCGCAGGCCGTGCAGGCCAAGCCAGGCGCCGCCGCCCTCGTCGCCCAGCCAAGGGCCGGCCCCGTCCACGCGGTGCATCACGCCGTCCCGTCCGATGCCGATGGCCGCCGCGCCGGTCCCGGCCACCAGCACCACGCCCGGCCCGCCGCCAAGCGCCCCGGCGTGGGCCATCACCGCGTCGCTGCCGACCACTGCCTGCGCCGCCGACAGCGCCGCGCACAGGCGCCGGGCAAGGTCCTGCGCGGCATCCGGTGCAGCCAGCGCGCCAGGCGCACCGGCCGACACCATCGCCACGCCGGCTGGCCCGACCAGTGGCCGGGCGACGGCGAGGATCGCGGCGGCCGCCCCCATGGCGCCGCCGGATGCCGCAAGGCCAGGAGACCCGTCGCCCTCGGCCTGCCGCTGCTGCTGCCCGCCGGACCACAGCGCCACGCGGCAGCGGGTCCGGCCGAGATCAACCGTCAGCAGCTCCGCCTGCGTGTCCTGCATCCCGATCCGTTCCTGCGCAACCATGTGGACGCCCGGCCATCCCGACCGCCTTGGCCAGCCGCGGCACCTTGGCTGGCGGGTGGAGAGCGAGGGGCCGGGCCTGTCCAGGGCCGCAGCCTGCCCTGTGCGCCGGCCGGGCGCCAGCATGATCAGGCTGCGGCAGTGTCTCAGTTCGGATGTCGGCTTGCGACCCACTTGCGGACATTCTTCGGCCGTGGTCAAATAGCCTTAGCCGGACCGAAGCGGATCGGCGGCTTGCGCCCTACAGTCTGGGCGACCGTCTCTCAATGATGCCGTCGAAAAACAGAGTATGACGTACTTTGTTAGCATTAACCAAAGAAGCAAGAGCAAGTCACAGCGGTTAAAACAGGAGAGATCGTGGCGCAACGACCATCATATCAGGGAATTATTTTTCCAGATCGAGCGGAAAGCATCAAACAGTTCTCGAGCTATCGCGTATTTTTAGATCATTGGAATGATCTCAGCCAGGCGCTAGGGGAAAAGTTCGAGGGCATAGCACTACGTGGAGAGTCGCGCGTCCTAGCCGTTCATGGCGAGCAGGGTCGCGGGAAAACGCTATTTGCGCAGCAGCTAGCAAAAGACTTCGATAGCACGAGAGCTACGATGATGCCTAGAGGCAGTCACCTGCGATTCGATGAAGGCAACTTATGGCATCGGATAGCGGGTGGGCTCAATCGGGACGATGCATTGGTGACACATGCCACAGAGTCTGCTGAATGCATTCATATTGAAGACGATCCAGAATGGCTAAAATCTCTTTTGCCGAAACTGGCAGGGAACAGGGACAGGAATTATATCATCATCGCTGACAATGCGGAACGTTCTTACTTCAGACAGGGATTGGTTAATCTGAGTACTTCAGAGTATCTTTCCATACAGGACAGCCCGCAGTTTTTGACGATGGTTGCCCAGAAGCTCGTCCACCTTTGTCGGACGACGATGGCTCGATGCCTTTTTGTCGCCTTTTCTAATGACCAGTCGTTTTTACTGAACCTGCAAACGGCGGTCGAGATGCAGCACGAGGGCCTCTTCCAAGTGCTGCCCCTTCCTGTTCCGAGCGCCAAAGATAAAGAAGCGATAGTTAGGATAAATACCAATCGTCTGAACGGTATTTCCTACTGGTATTGTCTAGACAAAGCTGGGCCGGAAGAAAAGAGGGCCGTCTTCTCTGCCTTAAGTGGTGCCGACAGCTTTCCAGCGTCATTCAAGGCAGTCAACAACGCCATTCGTCAGGCAAGTCCAACACGGATTGGCAGACCGGCAAAGAAAAATGTGATTTTCTTAGTTGCCTTTGGGGACACCGATGCGCCAATGATTGACTTGCTGTCTATAGGTGAAATCGAAAGCGAAGAAGTAAATGCTTCTTGGTTCAAGGCTATCAAGTTTAGGTCTGGTTGGACCGAAGGTATTCTTGGCGATGCCCGCGAGCGAGGACTGCTAAGCAGCCTTATTTAGGTTGTCGCACGTACGCGGCGTTTGGCGTTCCTTGTTGAGGCGCTTGACAGCGTCCTGGATGCTCGTGTCGAGGTCGGCGCTGTCCTTGAACGTACGGTGGGCCAGGT
>JAABUX010001562.1_pt1 | contig 34251 bp, 30 predicted proteins | sample 5561851 | NCBI WGS metagenome assembly JAABUX01 (sample SAMN10711883, study PRJNA513361) | rock metagenome | isolation source: Antarctica rocks | place: Antarctica: Victoria Land, Richard Nunatak red sandstone | collected 2016-01-03
GAGGCCGGCAGGAACACCCGCCATCGCTGTCGATCCCAATCCCAGAAAACCCGACCAGTGATATAGGGTGGCTAACCATCTAAATGAACGGTATTGCCCTTAGCTCAGCAAACTGACCCGCTGCCCGGTCACGCCGTCCGGGGCAGCGCGGCCAGCAGGGCGGCGGCCTTGATGGCGACGGCGGCGCATCCAGCCTCGCTTTTGCCCCCCACGATTTGCTATTGATAGCAATAGTCTGGGCGATAGAAGGAAAGCGGGGATGGCCACGCAGCAACTCTTGGTGCGGCTGCCGGAAGAACTGGCCCGGCGGCTCAAGCGGCAGGTGCCGGCACGCGGGCGGAGCGCGTTCGTGCAGCACCTGTTGGAGCAGGCCTTGGCGCCGGAAGGCGGCGATGACGACCCGCTCTACCAGGCCGCGCTGGAGGTCGAACATGACGAGCGGCTCGCGGCTGAGATGGCGGAGTGGGACGGCACGGTTGCCGATGGATTGGAGATAGAAGCTTCCAGAGCCCAACACGGGTGAGCCAGCCCGGCGCGGCTTCAGCCGCTGCGCGACGGGGCGAGGTATGGTGGGTAGACCTCGACCCCACGCGCGGGAGCGAGATCCGCAAGACGCGCCCGGCCGTGGTGCTGACGGCCAACGCCTTGAACCGGGCGCGGCGCACCGTGGTGGTGGTGCCCCTGTCCACCGGGCCGGCGCCGCGGCCTCCCATCGTGGTCGCGACGGCCTCGGCCGGGGCGGGAAGCGTCGCGGTGTGCGACCAAATGCGGGCCGTGGACAAGGGCCGCCGACCCGGCGCATGGGACAGTTGACGGCCGCAGATTTGCGTGCGGTCGAAGACGGGGTGCGGGCCGTGCTCGGATTGTAACGCCCGCCTCTGATGGCGTTCAGGCGGGGCCGTTCAATGAAGCCGTCAGCGTCAGGGCTGGCCGCCCAACGCTGCCAGCAGAGCCACCGCTTTAGCTGCGACACTGGCGGCGGTATCGCCGGGCTTGTAAATTGCAGAGCCGATGCCGAACCCGGCCGCGCCCGCCTCCCGCCACGCGCCCATCGTGCCCGCGTCCATGCCGCCCACCGGCAATACCATCGTGCCCGGCGGCAGCACGGCCCGCAGCGCCTTGAGCATGGCGGGGCTGCCGGCCTCCGCCGGGAACAGCTTCAGCGCGTCCGCCCCGGCGTCGAGCAGGCTGAACGCTTCCGCCGGGGTGAAGAAGCCGGGCATGGCGGCCATGCCGCGCGCCTTGGCGGCGCGCACCAGGGCCGGGTCGGCGTGCGGCGTCACGATCAGTTGGCCGCCGGCCTCGGCCACGCGGTCCACGTCGCCCGGGCGCATCACCGTGCCGGCGCCGATCAAAGCCCGCCCGCCGAAGCGTTGCGCCAGGCGGGCGATGCTGGCGAACGGGTCCGGCGAGTTCAGCGGCACCTCGATGATGCGCAGCCCGGCCTCCACCAGCACGTCGCCGACGGAATCGGCCTCGTCGGGCCGGATGCCGCGCAGGATGGCGACCAGGGGGCAGGCGGTCAGGAGTTTCGGGATGTCCATGCGGCTTCTCCAATCGACGCGAGGCCCTGCGCCGCCGCCTCGCCGTCTGCCAGCGTCGCGCTGCCGCCGCAAAGGGTGATCGCCTGGCTATACAGCGCGCACAGCGCGGCGGCGCCGATCAGCAGGACGGGTGATGCCGGGGCGGCGGCCCGGACCTCGTGCCCGATCAGCAGGCCCGAAAGGAACGATGACGCCGCGGCCTCCGGCAGCCTGTCGAACAGGCTTAGGGTGCGGACGCCGAACAGGTGGTGCAGCAGGCCGCCCGGGTCGGCCGAGCGCAGCACGCCGCGGCGGAACGCGTCCGGATCGGACGGCGCGTCCGCCTGCATCAGGCGGCCCAGGATGGTATGGCCGCTGAGCGCCGCGAAGGCTTCCCCGGTCAGGTGGGTGCTGAACCCCTCGACCCGGCCGCCCGCGACCCGTGCCCATTTCGAGTGGCTGCCCGGCAGGCAGACCATTGTGCTTTTTGGCATGTCTCCTTGGGCGTCGCCTGGGGCCGTGCCGAGCGCGCCGAGGATCTGCACCTCCTCCCCGCGCATAACCTCGGGCACGCCGGCCGGGTCGGCGGCGGACAGGCCGGGAACGAGCAGCACCTCCGCCGGGCCGAACGGGACGGGCAGCAGCGCACGGGCCAGGTCGGCGGTGGCGGCGGGGCAGGGCAAATAGGGCGCCTCGACCCAGCCCTGGCGGCTGCCGACCATGCCGGACATGAGGATGCGCCGCTCCCCGTCGGCGAGCCACGGCGCCACGGCGCCCTCCAGCGCCCGCGGGAACCCGCCCGCGGCAATGCTTGAAATGCCGAGCGGCAACGCCACCCGGTCCAGCACGGCCCGGCCGCGCAGCCGGTAGGCGCGGAAGCTGGTGGTGCCCCAGTCTATCCCGATCATGGGTCTATCCCGATCATGGGCCTATGCCGATCATGGCCGCATGGATGGCACGGCGGCCCTCGTCTTGCCAACCGCCGATCCGCGGCGCCCGATCAGCGGTAATCGTTCCAGGCGGTGGTGAACGGCTTGCCGAAATACGTTGCCCAAAGATAGTTCGCGCTGTAGCGCACGCCGGTCATGATCAGCCCATCCCCGCGGAGCCGCCGGCCCGACGACTTCGCGGTGAGCGCGTAGGTGAACCGGACATCCCCGATCCGGCTCATGCGGCTCGCGACGTCGGTGTCCTCGCCGTAGAATGTGAACCGGTCGCTGTAGCCGCCGATGCCGGCCAGCGCGTCCCGCCGCAGCACGAAGTTGCCGCCCTGCACCATGGAGCCGCAGCCGAGCACCCGCTTGTTGAAGACGTAGGTGGCGAAGCCCACGGCGTAGAACACGCGGGCCGCCGCGCGGATGTGGGCCGGCACGTCGTAGTAGTCGTAGGGGCCGCTGAGCACGACCAGCCGCGGGCTGCGCGCGAACTCCGCCAGCACCCGGTCGAGCCAGCCCGGCGGCACCAGCGTGTCCGCGTCGATGTTGGCGACCAGCTCGCCCCTCGCCGCCGCGAACCCGGCGCTGCGCGCCTGCACGAGGCCCTTGAGCGGCTGGTCCACCACGACCACCCCCGGCACCGCCGCGGCGACGCGGCTGGTGCCGTCCGTGCTGGCGTTGTCCACCACCAGGATCTCGGCATCGCATCCGTTGCGCGCGATTTCGGCCCGGATGGCGGCCAGGCAGGCCGGCAGCAGGCGCTCCTCGTTGAAAGCAGGCACGACGAAGCTGACATGCGGACGGCTGGTTATGGGCAACCCAATTCTCCCAATGGGGACGGCTTCGGCTGACACTGGCACAGCAAGAACGTCCAGCGACAGTTCTATGTCAGCCCGGCGTCTGGCCGCGCCGCCCGGGTTGGGGATAGGCTGGCGCCGAGCATGGAGGACCCGATGGCATACTCGCCCCCGCCGCATCTGACCCAGCACTGGACCGTGCAGAAACCGGCAGCGACCGGGCGGCGCGGCATGGTGGTGTCGCAATCCCGGGACGCGGCGCTGGCCGGAGTCGCGGTGCTGGACGCCGGCGGCAACGCGGTGGATGCCGCGGTGGCGACGGCGCTGGCGCTGGCGGCGGCCGAGCCGTGGAACAGCGGGCTGGGCGGCATCGGCTTCGCGCTGGTGCACCGCGCCGGGCAGGCGCGGGCGGAGGTGGTGGACTTCGGCCCGCGCGCCCCCGGGCGGCTCGACCCGGCGCGCTTCAAGCTGACCGGGCGCACCGCGGCGGACCTGTTCGCCTGGCCCGAGGTGGAGGGCGACGCCAACGTGCACGGCCCGCTCTCCTTCGCCGTGCCGTCCGCCGTCGCCGGCTACGCGCACCTGCATGGCCGGTTCGGGACCCTGCCGCTGCGGGAGCTGATGGCGCCGGCGGTCGCGCTGGCGCAACGCGGGCTGCCGCAGGACTGGTTCACCACGCTGAAGGTCGCCAACGCCGCCGCGATCCTGCGGCTGTATCCCGAGAGCGCGCGCATCTACCTGCCGGGCGGCCTGCCGCCGGTGCCGCCCTACCAGGGCAACCCCGGCGCGTTCCGGCTGGGCCGCCTCCCGGACACGCTGGAGCGGCTGGCCCATGCCGGGCTGCGCGACTTCTACGAGGGCGACGTGGCCGCAAGCATCGCCGCCGACGCGGCTGCGATGGGCGGCGTGCTGGACATGGACGACCTGCGCCGGTGCGAGGCCCAGGTGCTGCCCTGCCAGGACGCGCCGTGGCAGGGCCGGACCTTGCAGCTTGCCGGCGGGCTGACCGCCGCGCCGACCTTGGCCCGGGTCCTGGAGGGCATGGCCCCGTCCTCAAGCGGCACGCCGGACGCCGCGTGGTTCGCGGCCCTGGCCCGCGCCATGAAGGCCGCCTACGCCGAGCGCCTGGCCGGCCTGGGCGACGCCGAACCCCGCGCGGCCGAAAGCTGCACCACGCACCTGACGGTGTGCGACGAGCAGGGCACGATGGTGGCGATGACGACCACCCTGCTGTCCTCCATGGGCAGCCGGGTGGTGCTGCCCGGCTCCGGCGTGCTGATGAACAACGGGGTGATGTGGTTCGACCCGCGCCCTGGCCAGGCGAACTCGGTCGGCCCTGGCAAGCGCCCGCTGACCAACATGTGCCCGGTGATCCTGCGCGACGGGAACCGCCCGGTGCTGGCGGCGGGCGCGTCCGGCGGGCGGCGCATCCTCGCGGCCGTGGCGCAGATGCTGGCCTTCGTCGATGGCTTCGGCATGGACCCGGAGGCCGCGGCGCTTCACCCGCGCATCGACGTGTCGGACCCGGCGACCGTCCACGCCGACGCGCGCCTGCCGGAAGACGTGCTGGCGGCGCTGCGGGCGGACGGCCCGGTCGAGGTGATGGAGCACGCGGTCCTGCCGGTCAACTTCGCCTGCCCCAACCTGATCCAGGACCGGGACGGGACCCTCACCGGGATCAGCGACGCGCTTTCCCCCTGGTCCGCCGCGGTGGCCCAGGCATGACTGACCCCGCGCTGATGTCGGCGGAAACGCTGCTCGCCCACTACGCCAGCGGCCAGCTCAGCCCGGTCGAGGCGCTGCAGGCGGTGATCGAGCGGGTGGCCCGGCACAACCCGGCGGTGAACGCCTTTGCCGTGATGAACCCGGGCGCCCTGCAAGCCGCCGGCGAGAGCGCGCAGCGTTGGCGGGCGGCCCGTCCGCTGGGCGCGCTCGACGGCGTGCCCTGCACGGTGAAGGACCTGCTGGACCTCGCGGGCCTGCCGACGCGGCGGGGCAGCCGCACCACCTCGCCCGACCCGGTGCCGGACGACGCGCCCGCCGTGCTGGGCCTGAAAGCGGCTGGTGCTGTGATCGTGGGCAAGACCACGACGACGGAGTTCGGCTGGAAGACGCCGGGCGACTGCCCGCTGCACGGCATCACCCGCAACCCGTTCGACCTGTCGCGCACGCCGGGCGGCTCGTCATCAGGCGCGGCGGCGGCTGCGGCGGCTGGGTTCGGGCCGCTGCACGTGGGCACGGACGCGGGCGGCAGCATCCGCATCCCTGCGGCCTGGTGCGGCGCTGTCGGGTTGAAGCCGACGTTCGGGCGCGTGCCGCAATGGCCGATTGGCGCGTTCGGCGCGGTGGCCGTGGCCGGGCCGATCACCCGGACGGTGCGGGACGCGGCGCTGATGCTGTCGGCGCTCGCGCGCTTCGACGGGCGCGACCCGTTTTGCCTGCCCGACGACCCGCGGGACTGGCGGGACGGCATCGAGCAGGGGGTCGCGGGCCTGCGCGTGTCCGTGCTGCGGCGCCCCGGGTTCGAGGCGCCGGTCGATCCCGACGGCATCGCCGCCGTGGAGCACGCCGCCGCGGTCCTGGCCGATGCGGGGGCGGAGATCGAAGACGAGGACCCAGGCCTGCCGGATACCGCTGCCGCCTTCGGCCGGCTCTGGGGCGTGGCGCTGGCGACCCTGGTTGAAGGCCTGTCCACTGAAAAGCGCGGCCTGATCGACCCCGGCATGGAGGAGGTCGCGGCGGAGCAGGCGGACCTGTCCGCCGCGGAGATGCTGCGGATCGAGGCGATGCGGGTGGAGGCCGGGCACCGGATGGCGCTGTTCCACCGCCGGTTCGACCTCGTGCTGTGCCCCACGGTGCCGGGTCCGCCCATGCTGGCCGACTCGCCCACGGCTGAGCCGTCGCAGGCGCTGATGCGGGACTGGGCGCCGTGGACCGCGCTATTCAACCTGACCCGGCAGCCGGCGATCACCGTGCCGCTCGGGTTGGGCGCCGCCGGGCTGCCGCGCAGCGTGCAATTGGCGGCGCCGCTGTACCGGGACGACCTGGTGCTGCGCGCCGCCCGGGTGCTGGAGCGGGCTGTGCCGTTCTCGACGGCCCGGCTGGGCTAAAGCTGGGGCGCGCGGGCGAGGGCGGCGCGCATCGGTTTCAGCACCGCCAAGGCCAGCACGGCCGTAAGCAGGTCGGCGCCGATGGCCAGGCCGAACACCGGGGACCAACTGCCGGTTTGTTCGTGCAGCAGCGACGCCATCGGGCCGCCGAGGATCGCGCCGATCCCCTGGGCGATGTACAGGCAGCCGTAGTTCTTGGTGGCATGCGTGGCCCCGAACGTGTCGGTGAGCGTCGCGGGGAACAGCGAGAAGATCTCGCCCCAGCCGAAGAACACGACGCCGGACAGCAGCACGAACAGCACCGGGTTGCCGGCCGAGGCCAGCCAGGCGGCCATCGCCAGGCCCTCCAGCCCGAAGGCGAGCGCCATGGTGTTCTCCCGTCCGATACGGTCGGACACCCAGCCGAAGAACGGCCGGGTGAGGCCGTTGCAGAAGCGGTCGATGGTCAGCGCCAGCGGCAGGGCGGCGAAACCCCACACGGCCAATTTGGCGATGCCGAAATCCCCGGCGAACGCGCCGATCTGCGACGTCACCATCAGGCCGGAGGTGGACATCATCGACATCATCGCGAACATCAGCCAGAAGACCGGGCTGCGCAGCATAGACGCGGTGTCCAGGTCCGCGGCCCCGCTTGCCAGCCGCGTCGGCGCTGCAGCGGCCGGCGGCGCGCGGAGGCCGAGGGCCGCGAGCACCCCGACCGCGCCGAGGATCAGGCCGAACTTGAGCAGCGTCGCCTGGTAGCCGTCCGCCGCCAGGCTGTCGGCGATGGGGAAGGTGGTGACGATGGCGCCCATGCCGTATCCGGCCGCGACCATGCCGGCCGCGAAGCCGCGCCGGTCCGGGAACCAGCCCACCATCTGCCCGACGACGCCGATGTAGACGATCCCGGTGCCCAGGCCGCCCAGCAGCCCATAGGTCAGGTAAAGCCCGGCCAGCGAGGTGGCGGACGCGGCGAGGACCCAGCTCAACCCGGTCAGCCCGGCGCCGAACGCGATCAGCCAACGCGGCCCGAACTTCTCGACAAGCCAGCCCTGGAACGGGCTGAAAAAGGTTTGCAGGACGACGAGGATGCTGAACGTGACCTGCACGCCCGCGGCCGAGGCGCCCAGCGTCGCGCCGAGCGGCTTGGTGAACAAGGTCCAAACGTATTGCGGGCTGGAAATCGCCATCATGCAGACCAGGCCCAGGCCCAGTTGCACCCACCGCGTGCTGGCGATGGGCACGGCGGCGGTTGGTCGAAGCGTTGCGCTCATCATGGTCCCTGAGACGGTTCGCCTCGGGCTACGCAAGACTGGTGCCAAATGGGAGCCGCGCCCGCCGCTACTCCGCAGCCGTGGCGGTCAGGCGTCTCGCCGCCCTGCAGACGCTCGCCAGCGTATAGGGCTTGCTGATGAACACGTCCCGGGCGGAGCCGTCCGTTTCCTCGTCCGGGCCGCCTGTCATGAAGATGATGGGCAGGTTGGGCTGGCTCTCACGCGCCTTCAACGCCAAGGCATGGCCGTTGATCTTCCCCGGCAGTTGGATGTCGGTCAGCAGCAGGCTGATTTCCCCGTAGCGTTGCAGGATCGGCAGCGCGGCGTCGCCGGTTTCGGCTTCAAGGACCTGGAACCCCTCGTCGCTCAACGCCTCGACCAAGGTGAGGCGGACAAGGAACTCATCCTCGACGACAAGTACTTTGGACTGCTTGCCATCTGTATCCGACATTCCCGCAACCTCGCGAATTAACGGCGCGTTGGCAAGTTGTTTGCATCTTTCTCACGGTCAAGCGGCCGTGACCAAAAAATGAGTGCGAAGCCTCCGTCAAAACAGGTTCGATGTCGATCCAAGTATTGTCAGGGGCCAGAGACTGCCGTAGCGATGCGGCCCAGCGCGGACGTTGCACCGCAGCCGGGCGAGGCATAATAGCCTGCGCCCAACACCGACGCCCCCCACCGACACTAGGTGACGCGGCATGGAGTCTTCGATGCGGTTGCTTCCGACGGTCCTCTTGCTCGCGGCGTCCATGTCCGGCTCGGCCTGGGCCGGCGGCCTCGCCATCGTGTTGAACTCGGGCGACGCGACCTTGAGCGTGCTCGACATGACAAAGGAAACCGAGCTGCGCCGGGTGCCCGTGCTGCGGGAGCCGCACCACGTGGCGCTCAGTCCGGACGGGTCCGAGCTGCTGGTCGGCGACGCGGGCGCGAACGAAGTGCTGTTCCTCGATTCGCGGACCGGGGAGATCCGGCGCCGCATGCCGGTGGCCGACCCCTACCAACTGGCGTTCAGCCCGGACGGCAAGTGGCTGACCGTGACCGGCCTGGCGCGCAACCAGGTCGATGTGTACGACGCGGCCAGCATGGCGCTGGCCAAGCGTTTCCCGCTCAGCTCGATGCCGAGCCATGTGGCCTACGCGCCGGACAGCAGCATGGCCTACGTGACGCTCCAGGGCACCAATCGGCTGGCGGCCATCGACCTCCGGCGCCAGGCGGTGAGCTGGACGGTGGAGGTCGGTGCGACGCCGGCCGGGGTGATCTGGCTGAACAGCAAGGTGCTGGTGGCCAACATGGGGTCGGACCACTTCGCGGTAGTGGACCCCGTCGATGGCCGGGTCGAGCAGCGCATCCGCACGGGCCGCGGCGCGCACCAGTTGTTCCTGTCGCCGGACCATAAAATCCTGTGGGTCAACAACCGGGTGGACGGCACGACGGTGGCGCTGGATGCGGCGACCTACGCGGTGATCCGCAGCTATCGGGTGCCGGGCGGGCCTGACTGCATCGACTTCGCGCCGGACGGCAAGCTGTGGATCACCCAGCGCTTCATCCAGAAGGTCGGCGTGCTCGACCCGGCGACCGGCGCCCTGCAATCCATCCCGGTCGGCCGCTCGCCGCATGGCATCTTCCTGACGGGCGCGCGATGACGGACCCATTCAGCCTGGCGGCCGGATGGCTGACCGAGGCCGTGCTGCTGCCGGTCCTGTATGCGGTCGGCGGGATGGAGTGGGAGGAGATCGCCTTCGGCTGGGCGCTGTTCGCCTGCTACGGCGTGGCGCAGGTCGCGGTGACGTTCGCCGTCTGCCTGCCGCTGGAACGCTGGCGCCCGGTGGAGCGGTGGCCGGACCAGAAGGCCGTCTGGGTGGACGTGCTCTACACCCTGCTGTCCCGCGTGGGCGTGCTGCCGCTGGTGACGTTCGTGCTGTTCTACCAACTCCAGGTGACGCTGAACGGGTGGCTGTCCGACCACGGCTGGGTGCCGCCGACGCTGGAGCGGCTGGCGCCGGCGCTGCTGGGCCATCACCTGCTGACCTTCTTCCTGTATGCCGTGATCCTGGATTTCTCCGAGTATTGGCGGCACCGGCTGTCGCACCGGTTCGGCTGGTGGTGGGCGCTGCACTCGCTGCACCACGCGCAGCGGCAGATGACGTTCTGGTCCGACGACCGCAACCATCTGTTGGACGATCTGATCGGCTTCGTCTGGTTCACCGCCGTGGCGCTGCTGATCGGCATCCCGCCCATGCAGTTCCCGCTGCTGGTGCTGCTGCTGCGCTTCCTGGAAAGCCTGTCGCACGCCAACGCAAGGCTGTCGTTCGGCTGGCTGGGGGAGCGGCTGCTGGTGTCGCCCCGGTTCCATCGGTCGCACCATGGCGTGCTGGCGGCGGGGCAACAGAGCGCCAACTACGGTGCGATCCTGCCGTGGTGGGACGTGCTGTTCGGGACGGCCGATTTCGACCGCGCCTACGTCCGCACCGGGGACCCCTCGGCGGAGGAGGCGCTGGCGACCGGGAGCTACGTCCAGCAGCAATGGGCCGGGCTGCGCCGCATGGCGCGGATGGCGGGCTGGACCGGTCCCCGCCGGGCCGGGAGCCTCAAGCGGGGACACTGAGCCGCGGCGGCTACGGCTTCGCGGCAGCGACCGACTTGCGGATGACCTCCTCCGCGGCCTCCCGCCCGGCCCAGCCCGTCACCTTGACCCACTTGCCCGGCTCCAGGTCCTTGTAGCGGGTGAAGAAATGCTCGATGGCCGCGCGGGTGATGGCCGGCAGGTCCTCGACCGCGTGGACGTCGGTGAACTGCGTGTGGATCTTGTCGTGCGGGACGCAGATGATCTTCTCGTCCTGGCCGCTTTCGTCCTCCATCTGCAGCATGCCGATGGGGCGGCAGCGGATGACGGCGCCGGGCACCACGGGGGCGGGAGCGAGCACGAGGGCATCGGCCGGGTCGCCGTCGTCGGCGAGGGTGCCGGGGATGAAGCCGTAGGCCGCCGGGTAGGCCATAGGCGTGAACAGGAAGCGGTCCACGAAGACGGCGCCGCTGTCCTTATCCACCTCGTACTTGACTTGGCTGCCTTGCGGGATCTCGATCACCACGTTGATGTCGTGCGGCGCGTCCTTGCCGGTCGGGATTTTGGAGACGTCCATCGTGCGGTTCCATCGTTGGTTTGGGGCAGCGGGACCATAGCCGCGCGGGTGGGGCTTGCCAACGCGAGGCGGCGGGGATGGCTTAGCTTGAATGTCGGCTGTTAACCCGTAGCGGTCGTGTCAGGTTTGTCTTGACGCCCTCGCGTGTCAGGGTCTACCTGACTGTCAGGACAAACCTGACGGAGTTCCCCATGTCTGAAGCAGCCGAGAACGTGGCGCAGCCCGCCGCAACCGCTGGCGGAGCCTCACCATCTAGGACGCTTTATTGTTCGTTTTGTTTTAAGTCGCAGCATAACGTAAAAAAGCTGATTGCAGGTCCGGCAAGCATCTTCATATGCGATGAGTGTATCGACTTATGTAGTAATATAATCGCAAACCGCTCAATCGATCCGTCAAAGATTCCGTCTGATAAAGAGCTACCGACAGAGCGGCTCTTAGAGAGACTTCAAGCAATTGAGGAGACACTTCAGGGTAAAGGCAGCCAACTTCAATGGGTAGTTGAACTTCTACGATCCCGAGAAGTGAGTTGGGCGCAGGTCGGAGCCGCTCTTGGAGTTTCGCGGCAGTCCGCGTGGGAGCGATTTACGTAAGCGCTGCCTGAACAGCTTCGGGAACACGGGGCAAAATCTTTGATTTCCGCACCATGCTGAATATCCGCTTTCACCAGTTGCGAAAATTCAGACTGAGACACGACTCGATACCAGGCCGCCTTGAGCGCCGAAGCGGTGGCGTGGTAAACAGCCTGGGGGCGCCTGTAGCTCAGTTGGTTAGAGCGGGCCGCTCATAACGGCTTGGTCGCAGGTTCGAGTCCTGCCGGGCGCACCCGCTTGTCCCCCAGCACGCGCGACCTTAAACAGGTCGAGACACACGCCTCCAGGAGCCTGCGCCATGGCCAGCTACCAATACGTCTATGTCATGAAGGACGTGACCAAGAACTTCCCCGGCGGGCGAGAGGTGTTCAAGGGCATCACCCTGTCCTTCCTGCCCGGCGTGAAGATCGGCATCCTCGGCGTGAACGGCGCCGGCAAATCGACGCTGCTCAAGATCATGGCGGGGATCGAGACCGAGTACGGCGGCGAGGCCTGGGCAGCCGAAGGCGTGCGCGTCGGCTACCTGGAGCAGGAGCCGAAGCTCGACGACGACAAGACGGTGGCGGAGAACGTGCTGATGGCGTTCGGCCCGCTGACCGCGGCGCTGACGCGGTTCAACGCGATCTCCGAAGAGTTCGCCGAGCCGATGGACGACGACAAGATGACAGCGCTGCTGGCCGAGCAGGCGGAACTGCAGGAGAAGATCGACGCGGAGGACGGCTGGGACCTCGACCGTCGGGTGGAGATCGCGCTGGACGCGCTGCGCTGCGCGCCGCCGGATTCCAACGTGGCGCGGCTGTCGGGCGGCGAGCGGCGCCGGGTGGCGCTGTGCCGGCTGCTGCTGGAGAAGCCCGACCTCCTGCTGCTGGACGAGCCGACCAACCACCTGGATGCCGAGAGCGTCGCCTGGCTGGAGCGCACGCTGCGCGAGTTCGCCGGCACGGTGATGATCGTCACCCACGACCGCTACTTCCTGGACAACGTGACCAACTGGATCCTGGAGATCGAGCGCGGGCGCGGCTACCCGTTCGAGGGCAACTACTCGTCCTGGCTAGCGCAGAAGCTCAAGCGCCTGCAGCAGGAGGAGAAGGAGGAAAGCTCCCGCCAGCGCGCCCTGGCCGCCGAGGAGGAGTGGATCCAGAGCAGCCCGCGCGCCCGGCAGACCAAGAGCCGCGCCCGCATCGCCAAATACGAGGAGATGCAGCAGAAGTCGCTGGAAATGCAGTCGGGAGTGGCGGAGATCGTCATCCCGCCGGGTCCGCGGCTGGGCGGTTTGGTGATCGAGGCCGACAAGGTCCGCAAGGCCTACGGCAACCGGCTGCTGATGGACGACCTCGACTTCAAGCTGCCGCCCGGCGGCATCGTCGGCGTGATCGGCCCGAACGGCGCCGGCAAGACGACGCTGTTCCGCATGATCACCGGGGAGGACCACCCGGACTCTGGCGCGCTCAAGGTGGGCGACACCGTGAAGCTGGGCTACGTCGATCAGTCCCGCGACAGCCTGGACGCCTCGAAATCGGTCTGGGAAGAGATCAGCGGCGGCACCGACGTGATCTACCTCGGCAAGCGCGCGGTGCCGTCCCGCGCCTACGTCGGCGCGTTCAACTTCAAGGGGTCGGACCAGCAGAAGAAGGTCGGCATCCTGTCGGGCGGCGAGCGCAACCGGGTGCACCTGGCGAAAATGCTGAAATCCGAGAGCAACGTCATCCTGCTGGACGAGCCGACCAACGACCTGGACGTGGATACGCTGCGGGCGCTGGAGGAGGCGCTGGCCGAGTTCGCCGGCTGCGCCGTCATCATCAGCCACGACCGCTGGTTCCTGGACCGGCTGGCCACGCACATCCTGGCCTTCGAGGGCGACAGCCATATCGAGTGGTTCGAGGGCAACTTCCAGGCCTACGAGGCGGACAAGCGACGACGGCTCGGTGCCGAGGCGACCGAGCCGCACCGGATCAAGTACCGGCCGCTCGCCCGCTGATCCGCATCCGGCGGCAGCGTCGTGAACCCGGCCTGGGTGATCCGGACCGGGCGCATGGTGCTGTCGCCCGTGGGCTGGCAGGACCTGCCGGACCTGCAGGCGTTGAAGGGCAACCCGCTTGTGTTCGCGCACATGCTCGGCGGCGTGCGGTCGCCGGGCCAGGTCGCGGAGGAGTTGGCACAGGATATCGTGTTCTGGCCGGCGCACGGGGTGGGCATGTGGCTGGCGCGGGACGCGCCAGGCCAGGTGGCCCTCGGCCTGACCGGCGTGCATGAGCGTCCGGACGGCCGCGGCATGGGGCTGCGCTTCGCGTTCCGTCCGGAGGTGCGGGGGCGCGGGTTGGCGCGGGAGGCCGCAGGCGCCGCGCTGCGCTTTGCCCATGATCAGGCCGGGCTGCGCCGGGTGATCGCGGTGGCGCGGGACAGCAACTTCTCGTCCCGCGTCCTGCTCGGCGCCATCGGCATGCGGCCGTGCGGCTCGTTCGAGCGCGACGGCCACGCCATGCTGGTGTTCGAGAGCGTGTCTACGCGGCCGCCTGCTGGCGCATGGCGTTGATCAGGGCGCCCACGTCGTTGTTGTTGCGGGAGATGTACGCCGCATAGTCGCTGCGCTGGGTGACGCGCAGGCTGATGCCCTCGGCGATCACGTCGATGATCTTGGGCTTCCCGGTCGCGTTGCTCACCACCCACTGCACGTTGTTCGGCTGCTGGTTCGGGCGGCGGATCACCGTGCCGACCAGGCTGTTGCCTTCCTGCTGGGTCGTGGTGGTCGGGCTGAACGTGACGCCCTGGAACTGGCCGAGCCTGCCGCCGATGTTGTTCAGCAGCACGGCATGGAAAAGCTGGCTGAACTGCTGCTGCTGCTGCGGCGTCGCGGTGCGCCAATAGCGGCCGAGGCAGAAGCGGGCGATGGCCTCCACGTCCACGGATTCCTCGATGAGGGGGCCGAGCTTGCGCTTCTTTTCCTCATAGGAGCCGGGGCCGTTCACGATGCCGACCAGCGCGTTGCCGAGCTGCACCACGAATCCCGTGGCGTCCCCGGCCGGCTGCGCCCAGGCGCGTGCCCCGGGCCGGAGGGTGAAGACCGCCGTGGCGGCTATGGAGTAGGTCAGGAGGTCGCGGCGTGTCAGCATGGCTGGACTCTGCTTTCGATGATCGTATGGCGGTTCTACGACGTACGGTCTATGATCCCATAGACAGACCTGCGGAACGTGCGGCGAGGCATCACGTTGCGCGACGGCCGCCATCGACTAAAGTGGCGTGGACAGCGCGCCAGCGCCAGCATAGCCGGGATTGCAGCATCATGAACCAGATCACCGCCCAGCCGCCCGAGGGCGAGACGCCTGCCACGCTGGAGCGTTGGCTGACCGGTCCCCGCTTTGCCGGGCTGCCCGCCCGCTCCGCCGCGTTGCCGCCGCCGGCGCTCTCCTTCGAGTTCTTCCCGCCGAAGAACGACGCGCTGGAGGCGCAGCTCTGGACTTGCATCCGCCGGCTGGAGCGGCTGGCGCCGCGCTTCGTGTCCGTCACCTACGGCGCGGGCGGCACGACGCAGGCCCGCACCCACGCGACGGTCAGCCGGATCGTGAAGGAGACCGGGTTGACGCCGGCCGCGCACCTGACCTGCGTCGGCGCATCGCGCGGGGAGGTCGATGACGTGGCCCGCGAGTATTGGGACGCTGGCGTGCGGCACATCGTCGCGCTGCGCGGCGATGCGCCGGCCGGGGAGGATTACGCGCCGCATCCGGAGGGCTACACCTACGCCGTTGATCTCGTGGCCGGGCTGAAGCGAATCGGTGATTTCGAGATCTCGGTCGCGGCATATCCGGAAATTCACCCCACCGCGCTGAGCGCGGACCACGACTTGGACAACCTGAAGCGCAAGCTGGACGCGGGCGCCACCCGCGCGATCACCAACTACTTCTTCGAGGGCGAGGTGTTCCTGCGCTTCCTGGACCGGGCGCTGGCCGCGGGGATCACCGCGCCGCTCGTGCCCGGCATCATGCCGGTGTCCAACTACGCCCAGGCGGCGAAGTTCAGCGCCATGTGCGGCGCGAGCGTGCCGGAGTGGCTCGGCGCCATGTTCGAGGGCACGGAGGACGACCCGGAGACCCGGCGCATGATCGCCGCCATCGTCGCCGCCGAGCAGGTGCGCCTGCTGCAGGCGAACGGGGTGGACGAGTTCCATTTCTACACGCTGAACCGCCCGGACCTCACCTTCGCCATCGCCCACCTGCTCGGCGTCCGGGCCAAGCCGGCGTCAGTCCCGGCATCCTGAGCGGAGCGGCTGCGTCCCGAGTGGGACGCCGCCGGGCTGGCCGGGTTGGCGGCGTTTGCCATCCGTTCTATAGCCGCGTGATGCCCGCCTCCAAGATACCCGCCCCGTGACCGACTACCTCGCCCGGCTCAACCCCGAGCAGCGCCAGGCGGTCGAGGCGGTGGATGGCCCCGTCCTGGTACTGGCCGGCGCCGGCACCGGCAAGACCCGTGTCCTGACCACCCGGTTCGCCCACATCCTGCTGACCGGGCGGGCGGCGCCGGGCCAGGTGTTGGCGGTGACGTTCACCAACAAGGCCGCGAAGGAGATGCGGGAGCGCGTCGGCGCCATCCTGGGCCGCCCGGCGGAGGGGCTGTGGCTCGGCACCTTCCATGCGCTGTGCGCCCGGATGCTGCGGCGTCATGCGGAGCTGGTGGGGCTGACCTCCGGCTTCACCATCTTGGACTCCGACGACCAACTGCGCCTGTTGAAGCAGGTGATGGAAGCCGCGCGCATCGACGTGAAACGCTGGGCGCCCCCGGCGCTGATGGGCATGATCCAGCGTTGGAAGGACCGCAGCCTGACGCCCGACCGCGTGACCGCGGCGGAGGAGGGCGACTTCGCCGGCGGCCAGTCCCGCACCCTGTACGAAGCGTATCAGGCGCGGCTCAAGCAGCTCAACACCGCCGACTTCGGCGACCTGCTGCTGCACATGACGGAAATCCTCCGAAGCAAGCCGGAGATCCTGGCGCAGTATCACCAGAGATTCCGCTATATCCTGGTGGACGAGTACCAGGATACCAACCTGGTGCAATACTTATGGCTGCGTCTTCTGGCGCAGTCGCACAAGAACATTTGCTGCGTAGGAGATGACGATCAATCCATCTACTCGTGGCGCGGCGCCGAGGTCGAAAATATATTGAGGTTCGAGAAGGACTTCCCCGGCGCGCAGATCGTCAAGCTGGAGCGCAACTACCGTTCCACCGCGCCGATCCTGGCCGCCGCCGCCGGGCTGATCGCCAACAACGAGGGGCGGCTGGGCAAAACCCTGCGGTCCGGACGCAACGACGCCCATGGCGAGAAGGTGAGCGTCGTCAGCCTGTGGGACTCGGACGAGGAGGCCCGCATGGTCGGCGACCGGATCGAGGCGCTGCGCCGCGAGGGCCACGCGCTGGCCGAAATGGCGATCCTGGTCCGCACCGGCGCGCAGACCCGCGCCTTCGAGGAGCGGATGATCACGCTCGGCCTGCCATACCGCGTGGTGGGCGGCCTGCGCTTCTACGAGCGCGCCGAAATCCGCGACGCCATCGCCTACATGCGCGTGCTGCACCAGCCCTCCGACGACCTGGCCTTCGAGCGCATCGCCAACGTGCCCCGGCGCGGCGTCGGCGAGGTCGCGCTGCGCGCCATGCACGTGGAGGCCCGCACGCAGCAGATCCCGCTCGCCCTGGCCGGCGAGCGCCTGGTGCAGTCGGGCGGGCTGAAAGGCCGGGTCGGGACCGCGATGCGGGAGCTGTTCCAGCAGTTCGCCCGGTGGCGGGAGGAGCTATCGCGCGACGGCCACGTGCTGACGTTGGCAAAGATGCTGGACGAGAGCGGCTACACCGACATGTGGAAGCAGGACAAGTCGCCGGATGCGCCGGGGCGGCTGGAGAACCTGAAGGAGCTGGTGCGGGCGCTCAACGACTTCGAAACGCTGGCCGGGTTCCTCGACCACGTGTCGCTGGTCATGGAGAACGAGCAGAACGCCGAGGGCGACCGCGCCAGCATGATGACGCTGCACGGCGCGAAAGGGCTGGAGTTCGACACCGTGTTCCTGCCGGGCTGGGAGGAGGGCCTGTTCCCCAGCCAGCGGACGCTCGACGAGGGCGGTCTGAAAGGGCTGGAGGAGGAACGACGCCTCGCCTATGTCGGCCTGACCCGCGCCCGCAAGCTCGCCATCGTCAGCTACGCCGCCAACCGGCGCCTATACGCCAACTGGCAGATGAGCATCCCGAGCCGCTTCGTGGAGGAGCTGCCGGAGGCGCATGTGGAGCGCGCCGGCTCGGCGGCGATGCAGCGGGAAGCGCGGTTGATTTCCGCCCCCAGCGTGTTCACCGGCGGCCCTCTGACCGCCCGGCGGCCCGCGGCGTCGCACGTCGTCGAGGCCTGGGAGCAACCGGCGCGGCCGGCCCGGCAGGACGCCATCGCGGTGGGTAGCCGGGTGTTCCACCAGAAGTTCGGCTATGGCCAGGTGCTGGCCGTCGATGACGACCGGCTGGAGATCGTGTTCGAGAAAGCCGGGCAGAAACGTCTGCTGGACCGTTTCGTGGAGAAGGCATGAGGCGGCATGCCGTTCCGCTGGAAACCCTGTCCGTCGAGGTGCCGGACGCGGCGGTGGAGGCGTACGAGGCGGCGCTCGGCACGGTCTGCGCGACGGTGGGCTTCTTCTTCGCCGACGAAGCGCGCGGCATCTGGCGGGTGGAGGGCGTGCATGACGCCGGCGCCGACGAGGCCCGGCTGCAGGATGCGCTGGCGTTGGCGGCCCTGGTTAGCGGCGTCCCCGCTGCGCTGCGCCGGCAAGCGACGGAGGCGGAGGGATGGCTGGCGCGGACCCAGGAGTCCTTTCCGGAACAGCATGTGGGCCGGCGGTTCGCGGTGCGGGGTACGCACCAGGCAGGTCCCGGAACGCCGGGCCGGCTGACGCTGACGCTCGACGCCGGGCTGGCGTTCGGGTCGGGGGAGCACGGATCGACGCGCGGCTGCCTGCGCGCGCTGGAGGTCGTGGCCTGGCGCCGGCCGCGGCGCATCCTCGATCTGGGCACCGGGTCCGGCATCCTGGCCATGGCGGCGGCGAAGCTCTTGCTCCGGCCCGTGCTGGCAACAGACATCGAGCCGTGGTCGGTCAGGGTCGCTGGGCAGAACGCGGCGGCGAACGGGATCAGGCGGCTGGTGCGGCCCGTGCTGGGCAACGGGTGGCAGGCGCGTGCCGTCCGGGAGGGCGCACCCTATGGCCTGGTGCTCGCCAACATCCTGGCCCGACCGCTTTGCCGAATGGCGCGGGACTTAGCACTCGGCTTGGCGCCCGGCGGCACGGCGATCCTGGCAGGGCTGCTGGCCAGTCAGGCGCGAATGGTGTTGGCAGCACACCGGCGCCAGGGCCTCCGGTTGGAGGCGACCTGGCGGGAGGGCAATTGGGCTACCCTGGTGCTACGGAAGACGGGGAGGGCGGGCTGAACAGCCCGCCCCGCGTCTTGTCAGATCGCGGCCGTTTGGCGGAAGCCGCCCGGCACCGACTTGCGCCTGCGCTCGGCGAACTGCGGGTCGAACACGCGGCTCAACTCGCTCCGGTTCAGGCCGATGTCGGCCAGCTCGCGGTCGCTCAGCGAAGCCAACTCGTCCAGCACGGCACGGCGGCGCGGCATGGCGAGCAGGTTGTTGAAAAAGTCGCCGATACGTTGTGTCAGACTGCGGGGGGCCAGGCTGCGCGGGGCTGGACGGGCATCAGCGATGGTGCCGTCCGTGCCCTCGACGACCGGACTCCGATACGTCAGACTATCGGACATCAGGAGCGCGATCTGCTCCTTGGCAAGCGGGGCGTTCATTCTACTATCCTCAATACTCACGCGCGCCACGATCCGAGCCGGCACTTCCGATGCCTCGCTCCCGTGGCGCAACCGGAATATGCGCTCGTTATGCTGCAATGCAGCATGCATTGTTACGCTGTCAGCTATGCGTTCAGCGCGGTCGAAATGCTTGAGCTATGACAAAACATGAAGATAATGTGACCATGCAGCCGGCAGAGCGGTTGGCCCGCGTGCGGCAGGCAATAGCGGCGCAGGGCCTGGACGGCCTCGTCGTGCCGCGTGCCGACGAGCATTTGGGCGAGTACGTGCCGCCTGCGGCCGAGCGGCTCGCCTGGCTCACGGGCTTCACCGGAAGCGCCGGGCTGGCCATCGTGCTGGCGGACCGGGCGGCCGTGTTCACAGATGGGCGGTACACGCTGCAGCTCGCGGCGCAGGTGGACGCGGCGTTGTATGAGGCCTGCCACCTCACCGAGCAGCCGCCGCCGGCTTGGCTCAAGAAGCACGCCGCCCCCGACGCCCGGATCGGCTACGACCCATGGCTGATCAGCCAGGACGGCCTGAAACGCTTGTCCGACGCCGGGCTGGAGATGGTGCGGGCCGATCCGAACCCGGTCGATCTCGCCTGGGCCGGCCGCCCCGCCGCCCCGTCGGCGTCAGCGGTGCCGCACCCGTTGGCCTATGCCGGACGGTCCTCGGCCGAGAAGCGGGCCGACGTGGCGGCGGCCTTGCAGGCGGACGGGCAGGATGTCGCCGTCATCACCGACCCGGCGTCGCTCGCCTGGCTGCTGAACCTGCGCGGCGGCGATGTCGATTACACGCCGTTCGCCTTGGGCTTCGCGCTGCTGCGCGCAAACGGCACGGCGACGCTGTTCATGGAGCCGGAGAAGCTGCCGCCCGAGACGCTGGACTGGCTGGGACCCGACGTGACGTCCATGGGCCGCGCCATGCTTCCGGGGGCGCTGGCGCAGTTGTCCGGGCAGCGGGTGCGGGTGGACGCCGCGGGGTCGCCCGTGTGGTTCGGCCAAACGCTGGAAGAGGCGGGCGCCACGGTCCTCGACGGCGCCGATCCCTGCCAGTTGCCGAAGGCCTGCAAGAACCCCACGGAACAGGCCGGCGCGCGGGCGGCCCATGCGCGGGATGCTGTGGCCGTCTGCCGCTTCCTGCACTGGCTGGACGGCGCGAACCGGGCGGCGCTGACCGAGATGGCGGTTGCCGAGCGGCTGCTGGCATTTCGGCAGGCGGCCCCGGAGTTCCGGGGGGAGAGCTTCCCCGCCATCTCCGGGGCCGGGGAGCACGGCGCGGTGATCCACTACCGCGTGACGCCCGAGACGGACCGACCGCTCCGCGCCAACGAGGCCTATCTGGTCGACAGCGGCGCGCAGTACCCGGACGGCACGACCGACATCACCCGCACGGTCTGGACCGGGCCGGACGCGCCGTCGGACGAGCTGCGCGACCGGTTCACTCGCGTGCTGAAGGGCCATATCGCGCTGGCGACGGCGCTGTTCCCGCAAGGCGTCGCCGGCCCGCATCTGGACGCCTTCGCCCGGCGCTCCCTATGGCAAGCCGGGCTGGACTACGACCACGGCACCGGGCACGGGGTGGGCAGCTACCTGTCGGTGCACGAAGGTCCCGCGAGCCTGTCGCGCGCCGGGCGCATGGTGCCGCTGGCGCCGGGCATGATCCTGTCGGACGAGCCGGGCTACTACCTGCCCGGCGCCTACGGCATCCGGCTCGAAAACCTGCTGATGGTGCGGACGGCGGACCGGCCCGCGGCCAAGAAGCCGTTCCTGGAGTTCGAGACCCTGACGCTGGCCCCGTTCGACCGGCGGCTGATCGACCCGGCGCTGCTGACGACCGAGGAGCGGCGCTGGATCGACGATTACCACGCCAGGGTCTTGGCGGAGGTCGGACCGGCCTTGGACGGGGCGGCGCGGGATTGGCTGGCGGCGGCCTGCGCGGGGCTTGGCTAAAACCCCGCCATCTCCCGCCACTCGGCCTCCGTCACCGTCGCCACGCCCAGCTCCGCGGCTTTTTTCGCCTTCGATCCCGCGTCGGCGCCGAGGACCAGCAGGTCCGTCCGTTTCGAGACGCTGTCGGTGACGCGGGCGCCCAGCGCCTCCGCCTGCGCCTTGGCCTCCGGGCGGCTCATGGTTTCGAGCGTGCCGGTGAACACCAGGTTCTTGCCGGAGAGCGCGCCGTCCGCCGCCGCGGTGAGCTTGGCGTCCTGAATGGTGAGCAGCGCCGCCAGCTCGTCCAGCGCCGCCAAATTGCGCGGCTCGACGAAGAACGCCGCCAGCTCGTCCGCCAGGGCCTTGCCGACCCCCAGGATGCTGCCTAGGGCCGAACGCTCGTCGCTGCCCACGGTCGTCGCCGCCAGCATCTGCGTGCGCCAAGCGGCGTAGCTGGTGTAGTGCCGGGCCAGCAGCTTGGCGTTGGTGTCGCCGACCCGGCGGATGCCGAGCGCGAAGATGAAGCGGTCGAGCGGCACGGTGCGGCGGCTCTCGATGGCCTGCATCAGGTTGCGGACGGATTTCTCCTTCCAACCCTCGCGGGTCAGCAGTTCGGCGCGGTGCTGCTCCAGCCGGAAGATGTCGGCCGGGCCGTGCAGCCAGCCGAGGCCGTGGAACTCGTGGATGGATTTCTCGCCCAGGCCGTCGATGTCGAAGGCGCCGCGGGACACGAAGTGGATCAGCCGCTCGACGGTCTGCGCCGGGCAGATCAGGCCGCCGGTGCAGCGGCGCACCACCTCGCCGGCCGCGCGCACCGCCAGACTGCCGCAGGCGGGGCAGGTTTCCGGCGGCACGAAAGGCGCGGCGCCGTCCGGGCGGCGGTCGGGCATGACCTGGACGATCTGCGGGATCACGTCGCCGGCGCGCTGCAGCACCACCGTGTCGCCGACGCGCACGTCCTTGCGGGCGATCTCGTCCTCGTTGTGCAGGGTGGCGCGGGTGACGAGCACGCCGCCGACGTTCACGGGCGTGAGCCACGCCACGGGGGTCAGCGCGCCGGTGCGGCCGACCTGGATGCGGATGTCTTCCAAGGCCGTGATTGCCTGCTCCGCCGGGAACTTCCAGGCGATGGCCCAGCGCGGCGCCCGGCCGACGAAGCCGAGGCGGCGCTGCAAGGCCAGGTCGTCCAGCTTGTAAACCACGCCGTCGATGTCGTAGCCCAGGCCGGCGCGGGCCAGGGCGGTCTCCGCTTGGAACGCCTCCGCCTCCGCTTCCCCGGCCAACATGCGGGACAGCGGGTTGACCTCGAAGCCCCAGGCGCGGAGCTGTTCCAGGTAAGCGGAGTGGGTGCCGGGGACGCTTCCCTGCACGTCTCCCAGGGCGTAGGCGAACAGGGACAGCGGCCGGGTCGCGGTGATGGCCGGGTCAAGCTGGCGAAGCGACCCGGCGGCGGCGTTGCGCGGGTTGGCGAACACCTTCTGCCCCGCCGCCGCCTGCGCCGCGTTGAGCGCCAGGAAGTCGGCCTTGGTCATGAACACCTCGCCGCGGATCTCGATCAGGGCGGGGCAGGGGCCGTGCAAGCGGTTGGGTACGGTCGCCATGGTGCGGAGGTTGGCGGTCACGTCCTCCCCCTCCGTGCCGTCGCCGCGGGTGGCACCGCGCAGGAGGGCGCCGTTCTCGTACAGCAGGTTGATGGATAGGCCGTCGATCTTCGGCTCGGCGACGAAAGACAGGCCGGCGTCCTCCGGCAGATGCAGGAATCGGCGGATGCGGGCGCAGAACTCGGTGAAGTCCGGGGCTGCGAAGGCGTTGTCGAGCGACAGCATCGGCACGCGGTGGCGCACCTTGGCGAAGCCGGCCGTGGGCACAGCGCCTACCCGGCGGGTCGGGCTGTCGGGACGGATCAGGTGGGGAAATTCGGCCTCGATGGCCGCGTTGCGCTGCCGCAACGCGTCGTACTCCGCGTCGGCGATCAGCGGCGCGTCGTGCTCGTGATAGGCCTGGTCATGCCGGGCGATCTCCGCGGCGAGGGTCGCGAGCGTCTCTGCCGCCTCCTTCTCCGTCATGCACCCGCCTTCACGCAGCCGTGCCGAGCAGGCTGTCGGCGGCGGCGCGGGCGGCCTCCGTCACGCTTTCCCCGGCCAGCATGCGGGCGATCTCCTCCCGCCGGGCCGGCAGGTCGAGCGCGAGTACGCGGGTTTCCGCCCGGTTCTTGGCGGCGATCTTGGCGACCTGCAGGTGGGCCGCGCCGCGCGCCGCGACCTGCGGGCTGTGGGTGACGACCAGGACCTGCACCTGGTCGGCGACGCGCGCCAGCCGGTCGCCCACCGCCGCCGCCGTGGCGCCGCCCACGCCGCTATCGACCTCGTCGAACACCAGCGTCGGCACCGAGCCGCCGCTGACCAGCACCACCTTCAGCGCCAGCATCAGGCGGGACAGCTCGCCGCCCGAGGCGATCTTGTCGAGCGCGCCCGGCGCCTGGCCGGGATTGGTGGCGATCAGGAACCGCACCGAGTCCGCCCCGGCGGCGCCCCAGCGGACCTCCTCCAACGCCTCGACCTCCACCGTGAACCGCGCCTTGTCGAGCCGGAGCGGCGGCAGCTCGCCCGTGACCGCCGTTTGCAGGCGCTTGGCGGCGACCTGCCGCGCCGCCGTCAGCGCACTGGCCGCGGCGGCATAGGCCGTGCGGGCGGCGGCGGCTTCGGTTTCCAAGTGCGCGATTTCGGCCGCCCCCGTGTCGAGCGCCGCGAGCCGCCCGCGTAGGCCGGCCAGCAAAGCCGGCAACTCGACAACGGCCGTGCCGTGCTTGCGGGCCGCGGCGCGCAGCGCGAACAGCCGCTCCTCCGCCTGTTCCAGCAAGCGCGGGTCGGTGTCGGACTCGTCCGCCAAGCGGCTGAGCAGCGTCTCGGCCTCGGCCAACGCCTCCTCGGCGCGCTCCAAAGCGGCCAAGGCTGGAGCGGCGGGGTTGTCGGCGTCCGGCTGGTTGGTGGGCACGAGCTTCTGCAAGGCGCGCGACGCATTGCGGAGCGAGGCGGCCGGCCCGGCGCTGCGCCGGTCCTTGGGCGCGATGTCCGACAGGGCGGACGCAATCGCCTCCGCCCGGCGCTCTCCCTGCTGCAGCCGCTGGCGCTCCGCAGCCAAGTGGTCCTCCTCCCCCTCGACCGGGGCCAAGGTTGAAAGCTCCTCCACCGCGTGGCGCAGCCAATCCTCTTCCCGCTTTGCCTCGGCGATGGCGGTTTTGGCGTCTTGCAGCCGGGCGTTCGCGTCCCGCAAAGCGCGCCATGCCACGCTCGCCGCCAAGCGGACCGGGGCGTATCCGCCGTAGGCATCCAGCAGCGCCGCATGCGCCGTCGGGTCGGCGAGGCCCATCTGGTCGCCTTGCCCCTGCACCTCCACCAGCAGCGCCGCGGCCCGGCGCAGCAGCGCCACGCCGACCGGCTGGTCGTTGATCGCGGCGCGGGACCGCCCGTCCTTCGACACCACGCGGCGCACGACGATCTCGTCCTCAAGCGCCACGCCCTGCTCGGCCAGCAGTTCCAGGGCAGGATGGCCGGGCGGCGGGGCGAAACAGGCGGTGACGCTGGCCTGCTCGGCGCCGGCCCGGACCAGGCCGGAGTCGGCCCGCGCCCCGAGCGCCAGCCCCAAGCTGTCCAGCAGGATGGATTTGCCGGCGCCGGTTTCCCCGGTCAGCACGGTCAGCCCGGTGCCGAACGCCAGATCCAGACGCTCGATCAGCACCACGTCGCGGATCGACAGGGCGGTCAGCACGTGGGGGCTAGAAAACGCTGCCCAACGTGCGGGCGAAGAAGCTGTTGGCCCGTTCGGTCGCAGGCGTCGGCGGCGCGATGCCGTTCTCGGCAAGCCGGTCGTAGCTGTCCTCATACCAGCGGCTGCCGGGGTAGTTGTGGCCCAGCACGGCCGCGGTCCGCTTCGCCTGGTCGGTCAAGCCCAGCAGCAGGTAGAGTTCGGTCAGCCGGTGCAGCGCCTCGGGCGTGTGATTGGTGGTCTGGTAATCCTCGATCACGCGCTGGAAGCGGCCGATGGCCGCCGCGTACAGCTTCTGCTGCTCGTAGTAGCGGCCGATCTCCATTTCCTTGCCGGCGAGGTGGTCGCGGCAAAGGTCGATCTTGAGCCTGGAGTCGCGGGCGTAGGCGCTGTCGGGAAAGCGGTTCACCACGTCCTGCAAGGCGGTCATCGCCTGCTCGGTGCCCTTCTGGTCACGCTGGATGTCGGCGATCTGCTCGTAGAAGCTGAGGGCGCGCAGATAGTAGGCGTACGACGCATTGGTGCTCGTCGGATGAAGCTGGATGTAGCGGTCAAGCGAGCCAATCGCTTCGGTATAGTGATTTTGCAGATATTCCGCATAGCCATGCATCAACTGGGCATTCACTGCCCAGGACGAGTAGGGATAATTCTGCTCAACGGCATCGAACTGCGAGACCGCGGTGGCGTAGCGCTTCTGATTAAGCGCATCCACCCCGTTGTTGTAAAGCTCCTCGACCGTCTTTGCCGAAGGGTCGGCTTTCGCCTTCAAGTCCTCGGCCTTGCCGTTCCATTGCGTAATCGAACTGAGCGTCTCGCACCCTTGCAACATGGACAAGGCGACGAGGCCCGGCAGGACGCGGGCGGGCAGCATGCGGCGGAGGCGGGTGCGTTGCTTCATGACAGCGGCCCTATAGCACGCCGATGCGGTGGCGCGGAATGCGTTATGCGGCTTGCAGCACCGGCGCCGCGGCTTGCTCCTGCGGCGTGACCTCCCGCCAATTCGACCGGTCGGCGAACAGGGCGCGAAGCACGCGGTTGTTGAGCGTGTGGCCGGAGCGATGCCCGACGAACCGCCCTTGCAGCATGGCGCCGGCCATCGCCAAGTCGCCCACCGCGTCGAGCATCTTGTGCCGCACGAACTCGTCGCTCATCCGCAGGCCGCCGGGGTTCAGCACCCGCGCGCCATCGACCACGATGGCGTTGTCCAGGCTGCCGCCCTGCGCCAGCCCCGCCGCCTGCAACCCGGCGACTTCATGCGCCAGCGTGAAGGTGCGGGCGTCCGCCAACTCGTGCCGGACGGCCGGGCCGCTCGCCGCGAGAGACAAGGCCTGCCGTCCGATGGCCGGGGCGTCGAAGGCGATCGACATGGACATCTCAAGGGCGCCGGACGCGCCGGGCCGCAATTCGGCGAAAGCTTCCCCGTCCTGCACCCGCACCGTCCGCACCACCTCGATGACCCGGGCCGGCGCCTGCTGCTCCACCGATCCCGCGCAGTCCAGCAGGAACACCCATTGCGCGGCGGACCCGTCCAGCGCCGGCAGTTCGGGACCATCCAGTTCAACCCGGATGTTGCTGATGCCGCAGGCCGACAGCGCCGCCATCAGGTGCTCAACCGTGCCGATCTTGGCGTCTGGGCAGTCCGGCGATGCCAGCACGGTGCAAAGCCGGGTGTCCGACACCTGGTCGAAACAGGCAGGGATGTCGATGCCCAGGTCCGTGCGCCGGAACACGATGCCCAAATGCGCGGGGGCCGGCTTCAGGACGACATTGACCCGCTGCCCGGAATGCAGGCCGACGCCGACGCAGCAGATGGCCGACTTCAGCGTACGCTGCGCCACGTGGGCCGCAGGGGACAGCGCCAGCTCGCGCGCCATCGGTGGCAATTCGGGCAGTCCGTCCATCATTATCCTCAACCGACCATCGGGTTGGAGTGACCATGCGGACGCCCAAACGGCGCCCCCTGATGCAACCTAAGTGGTTGCCAGGGGAACGCCAAATCAATGAATGTTTCTGAACATTACGCCTTAATGCCTTGTAAATGTTAAACCTATGACTTGGCCTATGACTTCTGGCGGCGCAGGAACGTCGGGATGTCGAGGCCTTCGTCTGCCGGCTCCTGCCGCGGCGCCGCAACGGCGCCGTGCACGGGGAAGGATGGTTCCGCCCGTTGCGGCTCCGGGTCGGACACCGCCACCCGGCGGCTCCGCCCGATGCCGGTCATGATGTCGAACAGGCTCCGCGCCGTGCTGGGCGGTGCGGGCGGAAGCGGTTCGGCGCGGGACGGCTCCGCCGGCGCGGCGCCGGTCCGCGGCGGCGCGGGCCGAAGCGCCGGGGCAGGAGCCGCATAGTGCTGCGGCCCGCCATGCTGCCCCCCAACTTGATGCGCCCCATACGGAGATGCCTCGCCAGGCGATTCCACCGCGCGGGGCGTGAGCAACTGCGCCGGCACCAGGGAGGGTGTCGGCTGGCCTGCCATGGCGAAGGACGGCGGCATGGCGGAGGGCGCCGGACCCGACGGCGCCGCCGGGCCGGAGGAGACCGCATGGGTCGTGCCGCCGCCGCCCACCGCGACCAGGCGCGGCTTCTGTGCTTCTGTCTGGGCAAGGTCGATGCCGGTCGCGACCACCGAAACCCGCACGCGCCCGGCCATATCCTCGTCGATGGCCGAGCCGAAGATGATGTTCGCGTCGTCCGCCACCTCCTCCCGGATGCGGTTCGCCGCTTGATCGACCTCGAACAGCGTCATGTCGTCGCCGCCGGTGATGTTGATCAGCAGGCCGCGCGCGCCGCCCATGCTGGTGTCCTCCAGCAGCGGGTTGCTGATCGCGGCCTCGGCCGCGCGGATGGCGCGGTTCTCGCCTTCCGCCTCGCCGGTGCCCATCATCGCCTTGCCCATCTCCGCCATCACCGTGCGGATGTCGGCGAAGTCGAGGTTCACCAGGCCCGGCGCCACCATCAGGTCGGTGACGCCGCGCACGCCCATGTACAGGACGTGGTCGGCCATCTTGAACGCCTCCTTCCAGCCGGTCCGCTCGTTAGCAAGACGGAACAGGTTCTGGTTCGGGATCACGATCAGCGTGTCGACGAACTGCTGCAGCTCGGTGATGCCCGCCTCCGCCGCCTTGCCGCGCCGGGCGCCCTCGAAGGTGAAGGGCTTGGTGACGACGCCGACCGTCAGCACGCCGCGCTCCCGCGCCATGCGGGCGATCACCGGGGCGGCGCCGGTGCCGGTGCCGCCGCCCATGCCGGCGGTGATGAACACCATGTGGGCGCCGTCCAGGTGGCGCATCAGTTCGTCCGCCGCCTCCTCCGCGGCGGCGCGGCCGATTTCGGGCTTGGCACCGGCGCCGAGGCCCTGCGTCAGGTGCGGGCCCAACTGCACCCGGCGGTCGGCCCGGCTGTGCTGCAACTGCTGCGCGTCCGTGTTGGCGACCACGAACTCCACGCCCTGCAGGTTCAGCGCGATCATGTTGTCAACGGCGTTGGTGCCGCCGCCGCCGACCCCGATCACGGTGATGCGCGGCGTGAAGTCGGTGTGGTTCTGCTGCGGGACGGTGAGGTTCAGGGTCATCGAGGCTCTCCCAAGCTGATCGCGATAAGGTGGCGTTAACGTTAGTTACGGATTAACACATATATCGGTTTCAATTAATTTGTTACAGTCTATTCCGAATGAAGTTGACGGCGCGGCTGATCCAGCCGGCCGCTTGGTCGTCGGACGTGTCGATGTCGGCGAGCGTCCGCCCGACGCCGCCCGCCCAGTTCAACAGGCCTGCGGCGGTGGCGAAGCCCGGGCCGGACACGTCGTCCGCCAATCCCCGCAACGGCAACGGGCGGCCCAGGCGCACCTGGCGGTCAAGCACCCGGCCCGCCATCTCCCGCGCGCCCGCCAGTTGGCTGGCGCCCCCGGTCAGCACGACGCGCGTGCCGGCCTCCCGCGCCATGCCGGCCCCGTCCAGGCGTTCGCGGACCAGCTCGAACGTTTCTTCCAGGCGCGGGCGGATCACGTCCACCAACTGGCTGCGCGGGACCTTGTTGAAGTGGCGCTCCTCCTCGCCCACCAGCGGCACGGACAGGATTTCCCGCTCGTCGTCCGGGCTGCCTTCCGCGTTGCCGTAGACGGTCTTCAGCCGCTCGGCGTCGGCGACCGAGGTGGACAGCACCCGCGCGAGGTCGTTCGTCACATGGCTGCCGCCCACCGCGAGCTGTGCCGTGTGCAGCAGGTTGCCCTCGCTCCACACGCCGATCCCCGTGGTGCCGCCGCCCATGTCGATCACGGTGGCGCCCAGTTGCCGCTCGTCCTCCACCAGCGACGACAGCCCGGCCGCCAGGGGCGCGCTGACCAGCTCCGAGATATACAGCTCGCAGCGCAGCACCGCCGTCTCAAGGTTGCGCAAGGCCGTCGCCGTGGCGTCCACCAGGTGCAGCCGGGCCGACAGCAGGCCGCAATGCAGGCCGCGCGGGTCGGCCACCCCGAGCGTCCCGTCGGCTGCGAAGCCGAGCGGCAGGGCGTGGATCGTTTCCCGCCCCTCGACGGCTGCGCGGGCACGGCCCTCCTGCACCACGCGCCGGATGTCCGCCTCGGTCACGGCGCGTCCGCCCACCGGCCATTGCACGCCGAACACCCGGCTTTCCGGCGTGCCGCAGGTGAGGTTCACCACGACCGAGCGCAGCCGGTGGTCCGCCTGGATCTCCGCGTCGCCCACCGCGCCGCGCACCGCCTGCTCCGCCCCGTCCAGGTCGGTGATCCCGCCCGCCCGCACGCCGCGGGACTGCCGCATCCCGAAGCCGAGCACGCGAAGCTTGCCGTCGCCGTCCATCCGGCCGATCAGGCACGTCACCTTGGTGCTGCCCACGTCCAGCACGCCGAACGGCCCGGCGCGCAGCGGGCGGCGGGGCGGCGGGTCCGGGGCCATCGGCGGCGGCAGATGCGGCCCCAGCGACCGCCCGGCATCCGGCTTGCCGGCGACCAGCCTGGCGGCGCGAGGCTCGGCGCTGCGGGTCATGTCGTTCATCCCCGCCCCCTCACGTCGGCCGGCGCGGGTCGGGCGGCACCGGCAGCGGCGGCTCCGGCAACGGCCGCACCACCAACCGGTCGGGCAGGCGCAGGTCGAGGGCCTGCACCGGGCGGTCCAGCAGCGCCTGCGCGGTGTGCATCTCCATCAGCCGGGCCATGGCGGGCGCCTCCGCGCCCTCCGGCAGCAGCACGTCGGCACCGTTGTTGAGCCGGAGGTTCCACCGGCGCTCCCCCACGCGCACGGCGGCCCCCACGCGGGCGCGGAGCGCGGGCAGGGCGGCGAGCTGGTCCAGCAGCGCCGCCGCGTGCTCCGGGGCGCCGGCGCCCACGACCAAAGGCAGCGTGGCGAAGGCGGCGGCGTCCTTCACCGGGTCCTGTTCGGCGACGACCTGGCCCGCCCGGTCGATCAGCACGAACTTGCCGCCTGACTGCCACAGGGCGAAGGGGTGGCGTTCGGTGATCTGCACGACCAAGGTGCCGGGCAGCCGGCGCTCCAGCGTGGCGTGCTGCACCCAGGTCAGCCGCTCGATCCGCGCGCGGGCGGCGTCCAGCGACACGTTCAGCAGCTTGTCGCCCTTCGATACGCCCAACGCCTCGCGCAGCTTCGGCTCGGGCGTCAGCGACCGGCCTTCCACGACGATGCTGCGCACGGGCAGGCTGGTGCCGGCGGCGATCCAGTCCCGCAGCAGCGCGACGGAGCGGGCCGGCTGCACCGCCCGCACCACAGCCGCGCCGCCGGCCAGCAGCGCCACGCCGGCCAGCCCGTAGGCAACCGCCCGGCGCTGCCGCCGCAGCAGCAGCCGCCAGCGCGACGGCCGCGTGTCGAGCGGGCGCGGCGGCTTGGCCGGCGTGCGCGGGGAGCGCAGGCCGGGGCCGGCGCTGGCCGGGGCGCGGCCGGGGGGGGCTACGCGCGGCACGCGGCTTGCTCCACCATCCAGGCGCACAAGGCGGGGAAGTCGATGCCGAGATGCGCCGCCTGCTCCGGCAAAAGGCTGGTCGGCGTCAGGCCCGGCTGCGTGTTGACTTCCAGCAGCACCAAGCGGCCCGGCTTGCATAGCGTATCGTCGTAGCGCAGGTCGGCCCGGGTGGCGCCGCGGCAGCCCAGCGCCTGATGCGCCGCCAGCGCCACGTGCAAGGCGTGGGCGTACGTGTCCGGGTGCAGCGCCGCCGGGACCACATGGCGGGAGCCGCCCTCGGCGTACTTGCTCTCGTAGTCGTAGAAGCCCGCCGCCGCGGTGATCTCCGTCACCGCGAGCGCGCGTCCGCCCATGACGCCGACCGTCAGCTCGCGGCCGGGCACGTACTCCTCGACCATGGCCGTGCGGCCGAACTGCCAGTTGCGCGCCAGCTCCGCCCGGCGGTTGTCGCCGCCGCGCAGGATCTCGACGCCCACCGACGACCCCTCGTTCACCGGCTTCACCACGTAGGGCACCGGCACCGGGTCCGCGGCCTCCAGCTCGTCCATCTCGACGACCCGCCCCCGCGCCACCGGCAGTCCGGCGGCGGCGAACACCGCCTTGGCCGCCTGCTTGTCCATCGCCAGCGCCGAGGCGCGGACGCCGGAATGGGTATAGGGAATGCCGAGCCAATCCAGCACGCCCTGGATCACCCCGTCCTCCCCGAACCGCCCGTGCAGCGCGTTGAACACGGCGTCCGGCTTGGGATCAAGCGCCGCGACCACCGCGCCCAGGTCCGGCCCGACCAGGATCGGCGTCACGTCGAACCCGGCAATTTCTAGCGCTGCGACCACCTGGCGTCCGGTGGACAGGCTGACCTCGCGCTCCGTGGAGATGCCGCCGTACAGGACCGCGACGCGCTTCATGGGGTCTTCCCCACGCCTTCGACGCACCAAGGGGCCGGGCCGGACGGGATGCCCATGCGCTTGATCTCCCATTCCAGCGTGACGCCGCAGGCCGCGTGCACGCGGCGGCGCAGCTCCTCGCCCAAGCCCTCCAGGTCGGCCGCCGTGGCGCCGCCGGTGTTCAGCAGGAAGTTGCAATGCTTGCCGCTGCACGCGGCGGCGCCGCGCGTGAGGCCGCGCCCGCCTGCCGCGTCGATCAGTTCCCATGCCCGCATTCCCGGCGGGTTGCGGAAGGTAGAGCCGCCGGTGCGGGCGCGGACTGGCTGGGTGTCCTCGCGGCTGCGGCGGATGTCGGCCATGCGGGCGGCGATGGCGGCGCGGTCGCCGGGGCGGGCGCGGAGGCGGGCGCGGACCACGACGGCGCCGGGCGGCAGGCTGGCATGGCGGTAGGCGAGGGCGAGCGCGGCGGCGTCCAGGCGGACCAGCTCGCCGGAACGAGTGACGACCTCCGCCCAATCGAGGCAACCCGCAACATCGCCGCCATACGCGCCGGCGTTCATAGCGACGGCACCGCCGATGGCGCCCGGGATGCCCGACAGGAACTCCAGCCCGGCCAGCCCCGCCGCCGCGGCGTGCTCGGCCACCGAGGCGTCCAGGCAAGCGGCACCGGCGACCACGCCGTCCGGCTCGACACGGACCTCGCCGAAGCCGCGGCCCAGGCGCAGCACCACGCCATGGATGCCGCCGTCGCGCACGATCACGTTGCTGGCGGCCCCCAGCACCTGCACCGGCACGTCGTGCGGCAGCGCCGAAAGGAAGGCCGCGAGGTCGGAGGCGCTGGACGGACGCACAAGCGCCTCCGCCGGGCCGCCGACGCGGAACCAGGTGAAGGGCGCCAGCGGCGCGTGGGCCTGCACCCGGCCGCGGATCGGCGGCAGGCGGTCGGCCAACGCTGGGGACTGCACGGCGGGGATCATCCGGCCCGCCGCGTGCTGGCGGCCTGCAGCGCCGCGAGTTCGCCGGGCAGCGCCGCCGCCCATTGGGTGACGGTCCCGGCGCCCAGGCAGATCACGAAGTCGCCGGGCTTGGCGATGGCATGCACCATCTCGCCGAGGTGTTCCGGCCCCGGCAGCGGCACGACGCTGCGGTGGCCGCGGGCGCGCAGCCCGTCCACCAGGCTGTCGCGGGAGATGCCGGGGATCGGCGCCTCGCCGGCCGCATACACGTCGGCGACGATCACCGTGCCGGCGTCGTTCATGCAGGTGCAGAACTCGGGAAACAGCGATTGCAGCCGGGAGTAGCGGTGCGGCTGCACGATCGCGAGCACGTCGCGCGCCCCGGCCTGGCGGGCGGCTTTCAGCACGGCGGCGATCTCCACCGGGTGGTGGCCGTAGTCGTCGATCACGGTGATGCCGCCCGACTCGCCCGTCTTGGTGAAGCGCCGCTTCACGCCGCGGAACCCGGCAAAGGCGCTGCGGATCGTCGCCTCGTCCACGCCCATCTCGATGCCGATGGCAACGGCGGCCAGCGCGTTCTGCACGTTGTGCTGGCCCAGCATCGGCAGCCGGAACGGCCCCATGCGCCGGGCATGACCGCGCCCGCGCCCGGCCGAGATGACCTCGAACGTCGCGCCCAGCTTGTCCATCAGCACCCGCTCCGCCCGCACGTCCGCCTGGGGGGAGAAGCCGTAGGTGATCACCCGGCGGTCCGATAGGCGCGGGATCATCTGCTGCACGCCGGGGTGGTCGATGCACAGCACGGCGAAGCCGTAGAACGGCACGTTGGCGACGAACTGGTCGTAGCCCGCCACCATGGCCTCGGCAGTGCCCCAATGGTCCAGGTGCTCGGGGTCCATGTTGGTGACGACGGCGATCACGGCGGGCAAGCGCAGGAAGCTGCCGTCGCTCTCGTCGGCCTCCACCACCATCCAATCGCCCTCGCCGAGGCGGGTGTTGGAATTGTAGGCGTTGATGATGCCGCCGTTGATCACCGTCGGGTCCATGCGCGCCGCCTCCAGCAGGCAGGCGACGAGGCTCGTGGTCGTCGTCTTGCCATGCGTGCCGCCGACGGCGATGGCCCATTTCAGCCGCATCAGCTCCGCCAGCATCTCAGCCCGGCGCACCACGGGCACCAGGCGGGCGCGGGCGGCGGCGACCTCCGGGTTGTCGCGCTTCACCGCCGTGCTGGCCACGACGACCTGCGCGTTGGCGACGTTGCCCGCGTCGTGCCCGATGGCGACCGGGATGCCGGCGTCGCGCAGCCGGCGCACGTTGGCGTTGTCGCTGAGGTCGCTGCCCTGTACGGCGTAGCCCAGCGTATGCAGCACCTCGGCGATGCCCGACATGCCGATGCCGCCGATGCCGACGAAGTGAATGGTGCCGATGCCGAGCGGCAGTGCCCTCATGCCCGTGCTCCTTCTTGGGGGACCTGCGCCATCTGCTCCACCAGGTCGGCGAGGCGGGCGGCGGCATCGGGAATGCCGGCGCGGGCGACCGTGCGCGCGACCTCGGCGAGGCGCGCGGGCGAGGACAGCCGGGCGGCGAGCGCGTCGGCCAGGACCTGCGGCGCCCCCTC
>JAABUX010001566.1_pt1 | contig 34195 bp, 31 predicted proteins | sample 5561851 | NCBI WGS metagenome assembly JAABUX01 (sample SAMN10711883, study PRJNA513361) | rock metagenome | isolation source: Antarctica rocks | place: Antarctica: Victoria Land, Richard Nunatak red sandstone | collected 2016-01-03
GTCAAGGACGGCGAGGGACACTGGCAGGGACGGTCGCCGGCGATGGCGGCGGGCCTGTCCGATCATGTCTGGACCTGGCGGGAGTGGTTCACTCGCCCCGCCACTCAATCAGCGTAGGACACCACCGGTAGCCGTCGCCCGGCTCATAGGTCTGCGTCGTCAGGTAAGGCGCCGGGCTCGTGGCCTGATAAGCCGGGGCCGACTGGTACCCGCTGTAGCCGCTGGAGTAATTGTTGTACCCCGAGTTGCCGTAGCCATAGCCGCCATTGCCGTAACCGTAGCCGCCATATCCGTAGCCGAGGCCGAGCAGTCCCAGGCCGCCAAGCCCGTACCCGCCGCCATAGCCACCATATCCACCGTAACCGCCGTGATGACCCCCGTATCCACCGCCTTGATACCCGCCGCCACCGTGGTATCCACCGCCGCCGCTATGACCTCCGCCGCCGTGGCCGCCGCCACCCCCACCGCCGTGACCACCTCCGCCGCCGCCGCCGTGGGCGAACGCCGAGGTGGTCGAGCCGAGCGCCAAGGCGATCGCGAAGGCGAGGGCCCGTCCGGCCTTCCCGGCATGATCGATCGAGAAGTTCATCGTTGTTGTCCCCGGGATGTGCGACCTCGATTCGGAGTTGGGCCCCCGCTCGATGCCGGGCCTCGACGAGATTCCTGCGTCGCGGGATCGGCACCGGGTCACGGGATCTTCACCGGCCGTCGAATCGGGCTGGAATTTGCGGGGCGAACGCCCCATCCTGGTCTTGCAGGCGGTACTCGCGAGGCCGTCAAGACACCCCTGCCTTCCCCCACGCCGACGGACGCCCCATGATCCCTCATCGACCCGGTTCACGCAGAGTTTGTCTCCCCGTCCTGCTCACCGTCATGGCAGGGATCGGCCCGGCCGCGGCCGATGCCCAGGGGCCCACGGCCGGCGAGGTCCGCGAGCTGAGGAAGCGGATCGACGACAACCTCCGCCAAGAGCTGACCCGGCTCTGGTATCCCCGGTCGATCGACCGCCACCTCGGCGGCTTCCATCAGACCTTCGCGCGCGACTGGTCGGCCCTGCCCGACGAGAACCGGGCGCTGGTGTACCAGTCGAGGATGACCTGGACCGCCGCCGCGTTCGCGGCCTACTCCCGCGAGCACCACGACGAGTACGCCGGCTACGCGCGACGAGGCGTGGAGTACCTCGACCGCGTGATGCGCGACGGCGAGTCGGGCGGCTTCCATTGGGTCCTCGGGCCCGACGGCAAGGTCGACCCCGCGCAGGGGGCCGAGAAGCACGCTTACGGGACGGCCTTCGCCCTCTATGCCGCGAGCAAGGCGCACGAGGTCACGCATGACGAGCTGGCGCTGAAGGTCGCCCGCGACGCCTTCGACTGGCTCGAACGGCACGCGCACGACCCGGTGCACGGCGGGTACTTCGAAGCCCTCACCCGCGAGGGCAAGCCCATCCTGACCTGGAGCGAGGACGCACCGGTCGGCAAGCGGTCCGATCGCCTGGGCGTTTATTACGGCTTCAAGTCGATGAATTCGCACATCCACCTGCTGGAGGCGCTCGCCGAGTTCTCTCGGGTCGAGAAGGTCCCGCTCGTCAAGGAGCGGCTCGGCGAGACCCTGGCCATCGTCCGCGACCGGATCGCCGCCGAGCCCGGTGCACTCAACCTTTACCTCACGCGCGACTGGCGCGCCGCCCCCGCGCACGACTCATTCGGCCACGACGTCGAGACGGCCTTCCTGCTGGTCGAGGCGTCCGAGGCGCTCGGCCTGCCCGACGACCCCAAGACCTGGCACGTCGCCCAACGGCTGGTCGACCACGCCCTCGACTGGGGCTGGGACGACGCCCACGGCGGGTTCTACGACAAGGGCGACGTCTTCGCCGGCCGGGCCTACGACACCACCAAGGTCTGGTGGACCCAGGCCGAGGGGCTCAACGCCCTGCTCCTAATGCATCGGAAGTACGGCGCCCGGACCCCCCGCTACTGGCAGGCCTTCCGCAAGCAGTGGGACTTCATCGAGCGGCACATGATCGACCCCGTCCACGGCGGCTGGTTCTGGGAGACCACCGCCGACGGCAAGCCGTCCGGCGAGCCCCGCAAGGCCACCCAGTGGAAGGCGAACTACCACACCGGCCGGGCCCTCATGAACGCGGCGACGATGCTCGGCGAGATGGTCGAGAAGGGGGAGTGAGGCAGGCGGGCGGGGCGAGGGGCGGTCGTCGGCCCTCGCCCCGCCGCCCCCTTTCGGCTCAGGCCGCGTCGCGGGCGGGCCCGTCCTCGGCATGCTGGAGGGCGTGCAAGGCGAGGCGGCGGAACTCCTCCTGGGTGACCTCGAACGGCGCCCCGTGGAGCGACCAGATCGCCTCGATCACCCCGTCGAGGCTCGCGTCGGGCTCGTCCCAGGTGACGAGGAAGGTCCGGCCGTCGCGGACGAGGACGTCGGCCCCGAGGTCTTCGAGGTGGGCCTCGATCGCCGCTCGGTGCCCCGGCTCGACGGCGAAGGTCCAGCGGATCAGGTCGGGCGTGGCTTCGATTTCCGGGCTCATCGGGTCGGTCTCCTCCGTGCGGCTCATGGTCGGTCGTTCGGTCGATCGATCCGGATGCGTCGCTTCGTCCATCGTTCGGCCGTCGCGGCGGCCCGGCTTGAGCGAATCCGGCACGGGCCGGGCCGTCGTGTCTCCGCGGCGGGCGAAGCCCGGGTCCCGCCTCGCCAATCCTCTCAGCCCGCGGGCTTCAAGTGGGCGTCGAACCAGTCGGCCAGGGTGTCCATGTCCTTGATCATGCTGAGCCAGCCGTGCCCGGCATGCGGCTTGATGACGAGCCTGGCGTCGACGCCGGCCTCCTTGAGCTTGGCGACGATCGACTCGGACTGCTGGAGCGGGACGAGGTTGTCGGCGTCGCCGTGGAGGATCAGCGTGGGGGCGTCGTCGGCCGTGACGTGGGCGATCGGCGAGATCTCGCGGGCGATCGCGCGGAGCCTCTCGGGGTCGGCGACGTTGACCCAGAGGTTCGAGGCCCGGTCGATCTCGCGGAACTCGAAGGCGGGGCGGAAGGTCCGGCCGAAATCCTTGGCCTGGACCATCTCGCGGCCGGCCGCGCCGTAGTTGAGGAAGTCGGTCGGCGGGAAGAAGCAGGCCACCGCCTGGACCCGGCCGGAGGCGCGGTCGACGGGGTCGGAGGCGTCGGGCTTGCCCTCCTTGCCGGCGGTGCCCAGCATCAGCGAGAGGTGCCCGCCGGCCGAGGCGCCGGTCGCGCCGATCCGGTCGGGCGCGACCCCGTAATCGGCCGCGTGGTGGCGGATGAAGCGGATCGCGCGGTTCACGTCGGCCACCATCTCGGGCACGGTGAACTGCGGCTGGCTCCCGTGGACGACGGCGAAGACCGTGTAGCCGCGGTCGATCAGCGGGCGGAAGAAAGACGGGTTGATCGCGTCGTGCGACGAGAAGTAGCCGCCGCTGACGATCAGGACGACCGCCGCGCCGTTGGCCCCCTTCCTGGGCGCGAAGACGTCCATCGTCAGCGCCGTGCCGTGCTTGCGGCCGTAGATCACGTCCGTCTTGCGGTCGAAAACGGGCTCGTCGGCGGGATAGGCGAGGGCGGGGCCGAGGGAGGCGGCGAGCAGGATGGCCAGCGGGATCGATCGTCGCATCGCGTCCTCAAGGTCGATGGGAAAAGGCCTGGCCGGGCGGTCCGACCGTGTCAACAATCCATTTTGGGACTTGCCCGGAGCGATCGTCCATCCTCCGCCCCCGATCGCCCGAGAGATCCCGCCGATGACCCGCTCCAAGCGCGACTTGCCCGAGAAAATCTGCCCGGCCTGCGGGCGGCCGTTCGCCTGGCGGAAGAAGTGGGAGCGCGACTGGGACCGGGTCGAGTTTTGCAGCGACGCCTGCCGGAAGGCCGGGAAGCGGCGCGGCGGCTCGCCCGGGGGCTGAGGCCGGCTCAGGGCTTGTCCCGGGCGATCGCCGCGACCACGGCCCTCACGGCCCGGATGTAGTCCTCGGGGCCGATCAGGATTTGCAGCCCCCGACGGCCGGCGGAGACGGAGATCAGGTCGAAGAGCCGGGCCGTCTCGTCGAGGTAGACCGGATAGTCCTTCTTGCAGGCGAGCGCGGTCACGCCGCCCCGGATGTAGCCGGTCAGGGGCTCGACTTCGCGGAGCGGCACGGTGTCGACCTTGCGGTCACCCGTCTCGACCGCGAGCGCCTTGAGGTCGAGCCGGGCGTCGCCGGGGACCACGGCCAGGCAGACGCCCCGGCGGTCGCCGCGGGCGACCAGCGTCTTGAAGACCTGCTCGGCGGGCACGCCGAGCTTGAGGGCGACCGACTCGGCGGCCAGGTCGTCGGGGTCGACCTCGTATTCCCGGACCTCGTGGGCGACGCCCATCCGTTCGAGCAGCCGGACGGCGTTGGTCTTCGAGGTCGCCAAGGTGCATCGCCTCCCCGGTAGTCATCCGTCGCGGTCAACGCCCGATCGGGGCGGCCACGAGCGCGGCCAGGGCGTCGCAGGCCGCCGCGGTCCCGTCCTCGGCCCGGATTGTGGTGCCGACCTCGGCGGCCCTCACCGAGTAGGACGGCGCGCCCAGCAGGCGATCCAGCTCGGCGGCGGCCCGAGCGGCCCGGAACCGGTGGCGGGGGACGACCCGGGCGATCCCCAGCCGCTCGACCCGCTCGGCGTTATCCGGCTGGTCGTGGGCGTGGGGCACCACCACCATCGGCCGCCCCGACCGCATCGCCTGGCCCGTCGTGCCGACACCCCCCTGGTGGACGATCGCGGCGGCCCGCGGGAACAGGAGGGCGAAAGGGGCGTAAGGAACCAAGATGACGTCCGATGGGAGCGTCCCGATGGATCTATCCGCTGCCTCCTGGCCGACCAGGAGGACCGCCCGGCGTCCGAGGAGCCTGGCGGCCTCGGCGGCCTCCTCGTAAAACCGGCCGGGGACGGCCACCGCGGCCGAGCCGAGCGTGAACACGATCGGCGGCGGCCCGTCGTCCAGGAACGCCCCGAGGGTGGGGTCGAGGCCCGAGTCGGCCTCGTCGTGGAACGCGAACCCGGTGATCCGGGCCTGCGGCGGCCAGTCCGGCTGCTCCCCGCCGAGCAGGCGCGAGAACATCGCCAGGACCAGCCCCGGCGCGTGCTGGCCCTCGAAGAGCGGGTCGCCGGCCGGGGCCAGCCCCAGCTCGCCGCGGAGCCGGTGCCAGGGGTCGGACCACGGCCAGATCGACCGCCGCATCCAGCGGAACAGGGGGCCGTAGAACCGCGGGCCCAGCGGCCGGAACCGCGAGAGGAACGGCGCCGGGGCCAGGGCCGGCGGGTCGTGGATCGAGAAGAACCCCGTCGGCGCCAGGACGCACGACGCCCAGGGGATGCCCCGGACCTCGGCGGCCAGGCGGGTGGCGAAGGTGATTGGGTGCGAGACCAGCAGGTCGGCGCCCGACGAGGCCGCCATCATGTCGTCGAAGCTGTCGCGGACCCGGGGCATGAAGTAGTGGCGGATCAACTGCTCCGGCCCCGTCCTCAGGTCCATCATCCGCCGCATGAACTCGGGGATCTCGGCGGCCTCGGAGTGGTCGGGCCGGACCGGGCGGAACCCGAGGCCCAGGGCCTCGACCCGCTCGCGATAGGTCGCGCTGGTCGCGACCGCCGCGTCGAAGCCGCGGGCCTTCAGCCCCACCGCCAGGGCCAGGGTCGGGTGGAGGTCGCCGAGCGAGCCGAAGGTGCTCAGGACGATCCGGGGGGCGGGCCGCCCGGCGATCGGGCCGGCGGTGGCTTGGCTCATGGAAACTCCTCGGCGCGGGCTAACTTCGGCAAGCGGCTCCGACTGTTATCGGCCCGGCTCCCCGCCCCGTCAATTCCGGCCGGACGGGCGGGAACTGTCCTAAGCGGGCGCGACCGATCGCGATGATATAGGGAGACGGCGCCCCGGCGCGCCGTCCGGGCGGTCGCCGAGGGCTCGGCGGCGGCGACTCCGGGACGAGAATCGGAGAGGAGCGCGACGAGGATGGGGCTCGTTGGGGCGACGTCGAAGAGGGGGGTGACGCCTTGGTTGGGTTCGTTTCGCTGATGAATGCCCTGGCCTGGCCGGTGGCCACGCTGGGGATCGCCTGCCTGTTCCGCCGCGAGATCCGGGCGGCGATGGGCCGGGTCGGCCAGTTCAAATATCGCGACCTGGAGGTGACGTTCCGCGAGGAACTCCGCCAGGCCGAGACCCTGGCCCGGGCGCTGCCGACGGCCGCCCCGCTCATGGCGTCGTCGCCCGGCGGCCGGGTCGTCCTGGAGGCGGAGACGTCCGAGCCGCCGGAGCTGGGCGGCGTGATCCTGGCCGAGCCCAAGGGCCCGACGGGCCGGCCGGCCCCGGCGATCGGCCGCGACGCCCTCGACCGCCTGGCCGCGCGGTCGCCCCGCGACGCCGTCCTGGAGTCCTGGGCGGCGGTCGGCCACGCGCTCGTCAAGGCCGCGGCAACCCTGGGCGACCGGAGGGCCCCGGCCCCGACCCGGGCCGAGGATGCCGCGCGCTTCCTCGTCGACCGTGGCTGGCTCGCCGGCCCCGAGGCCCGGCTCGTCGACCGGCTCCGGGCGCTCCGCGACCGGGCGGCCGATCCTCACGACCCCGACCCCGGCCCCGACGAGGCCCGCCGCTACGTCGACCTCGCCTGGCCCCTGGCGGCCCGGATCGAGGCCCTCGGATGAGCCGGGGACCGCTCGCCGGGTCCCCGCCCGGCGAGCGGTGGCGGCGGGCCCGTCCTATTCGGGTCGGGTCGACGGGGGAAGTTCGGTCGGATGTGCCCGGGTTTTCCGGTGGAGCAACGCAGCCCCCCACCCCAGCCATCCCCCACCGAGGGGGGGAGGGAGTCACATGGGGAGAGGCCGCCTTGCGTGACCGAGCCGCCGACGACGGCATCCCTCCCCGCTGGTGGGGGAGGGCTGGGGTGGGGGGTCGAGATCGTGGCACCACCGGAATCCCCGGTCACACCCAGTCCGGTCGACTCCGGGCAATTCCTCGGTTCGGTTGCTTGATCGCCCGGCCTCTCGTAGATTGAATTCGGGTGTCGATCCGGCACCGAGGCACATCCAGACTCCCCCCCAGACGTCCCCCTCCCGAGGACGGATCGCGAGCGATCGCCATGAGCGTCCAGACCACCGAGAGGCCCACCGGGGCCGACGCGGCCGCGCCCGATGTCCCGATGTCCCCCCTGCCGGGCCACTGGCGGTCGCTGCCGAGGGCGTTCGTCCACACGGCCCGCCGCCACCGGTCCGAGGCCGGGATGGCCGACAGCACGGGCGTGAAGCTGACCTTCGGCTCGGCCCTGACCCGCGCCCTCGCGCTCGGCCGGGCCCTCCGCCGCGAGCTGGGGCCGGAGCCCTATGTCGGGGTGATGGTCCCGCCCAGCGTCCCCGGCGCGATCGCGAATATCGCGTTGTTGCTCATGGGCAAGATCCCGATCAACCTGAACTACTCGGCCAGCCAGGCCGTCATCGACGCCGCCGTCGACCAGTGCGGCATCCGCCACGTCGTGACCTCCCGAAAAGTGGTCGAGAAGGTCAAGCTCACGCCCAAGGGGACCCTGGTCCACCTCGAAGACATGCCGGCCAAGGTCGGCAAGCTGGACAAGATCTGGGCCGCCGCCGCGGCCCGGGTCGTGCCGATGGCCGCGTTGGGTTCGTTTTTGCCGGGCCTGCGTGGCGACCGGCCCGAGGCGACGGCGACGATCATCTTCACCTCGGGCTCGACCGGCGACCCCAAGGGCGTCGTCCTCACGCACGCCAACATCCTCGCGAACGTCCATCAGATGAAAGATCACCTCCGGCTCGGGCCGCTGAAGGTGGTGGCGCTGGGGGTCCTGCCGTTCTTCCACTCGTTCGGCCACACGGTGGGGATCTGGACCATCCTCCTGCTGGGCAAGAAGGCGGTGTATCACTCCAACCCGCTCGACGCCAAGATCGTCGGCGACCTCTGCCAGAAGCACGAGGTGACGCTGCTCCCGGCCTCGCCGACCTTCTTCCGCCACTACCTCCAGCGGTGCAAGCCCGAGCAGTTCAAGCACCTCTTCCACCTCGTGCTCGGCGCCGAGAAGCTCAAGCCGGAGATGGCCCGCGAGATCGAGGACGCCATCCACCTGAGGCCGCTCGAAGGCTACGGGACGACCGAGATGTCGCCGATCTGCGCGGTGAACGTCCCGTTCGAAGTGACCCTACCCGACGGCCGACGGGTCGACGGCAACCGGTCGGGGACCGTCGGCCGCCCCCTGCCCGGCACGTCGATCAAGACGACCGACCCCGACACCGGCGCCGACCTGCCGAGGGGGGCCGAGGGGATGATCCACGTCAAGGGGCCGCAGATCATGGCCGGCTACCTCGGCCGCCCCGAGGCGACCGCGGAGGTCCTCCGGGACGGCTGGTATCGCTCGGGCGACCTCGGCTACCTCGACCCCGACGGCTTCCTGGTCATCACCGGCCGGCTCAGCCGGTTCGCCAAGATCGCCGGCGAGATGGTCCCGCACGAGGGGGTCGAGTCCGCCCTGATGAAGGCCGCCGGCGTGAACGAGCAGGCGGTCGCCGTCACCTCGGTGCCCGACCCCCGGCGCGGCGAGCGGCTGGTCGTCCTCCACACCGCCTGGGCGAAGACGCCCGCCGAGGTCTGCCGCGACCTCCTCGCCGCCCAACTCCCCCGCCTCTGGATCCCCGCCGCCGAGGACTTCCGCCAGGTCGAGGCGATCCCGATCCTCGGCTCCGGCAAGATCGACCTCCGCCGGCTCAAGGAGCTGGCGCTGGAGGGGACCGGTTGAGTTCGACCCGACCTCCCGGGCCACCCCGGCGTCCCGGCCTCGAAAATCGGGCCGCGAAGCTCCATCCTCTGCGTCTCCCCCCTTCTTTCCCGACTCTCCCCCATCATGGCGGCCTGGCCGTGGATTTCGCATCGGGCCTTCGCAGCTTCCGGAGCCTGGGATGATCGTGGTCCTTCGGGTCACCGCCGGCCCACATACGGGGATGGAATACACCTTCGACCGCCACGAGACCTTCGTGATCGGGCGCTCTTCGCAGGTACAATTCCCGGTCCCCGAGGACGGCTTCCTCTCGCGGAACCACTTCCTGATCGAGTTCAACCCGCCCGTCTGCTTCCTCCGCGACCTCGGGAGCACCAACGGGACCAAGGTGAACGGCACCCGGATCGACGCCGTCCGGCTCCGCGACGGCGACGAGATCGCCGCCGGCGAGAGCGCCTTCGTGATCCGGGTCGAGCAGACCTCGTGGGACGGCCGGCCCCGGATCCAGTGCCTCGGCTGCGGCCGGGTCGCTCCCGCCGACCTCGCCGTCAACGCCCTGCCCGACGAGCAGGACATCAGCTGGCTCTGCGACGCCTGCGTCGAGCACCGCCGGAAATACCCCACGACCGACTCGGAGTACCTCATCGAGAAGCGGATCGGCGGCGGCGGGATGGGCGAGGTCTACCTCGCCCGCCATCTCCCGACGAACCAGCCCGTCGCCATCAAGATGATGATCCCCTCGATCGCCGCCAGCGACCGGGCCAAGCTCCGGTTCGAGCGCGAGCTTGAGGTCCTCAAGAACCTCCGCCATCCGAATATCGTCACCTTCTACAACATGTTCGAGCTCGACGGCCAGTTCCAGCTCGTCATGGAATACGTCGTCGGCAAGGACGCGCACGGGTGGGCCCAGGACCTCCCCGCGCCGATGTCGGCCGCGACGGCGGCCCGGATCGGCGTGCAGCTCCTGATGGCCCTCGACCACGCCCACGCCAAGGGGTACGTCCATCGCGACATCAAGCCGTCGAACCTGCTGGTGACCGGCCCGCCGAGTCGGCCGTCGGTCAAGCTGTCCGACTTCGGCCTGGCCAAGAGCTTCCGCGACGACGCCGGCTTCGCCGGCCTGACCCACCAGGGCGACATCGGCGGCTCCGGCGGGTTCATCTCCCCCGACCACATCCGCGACTTCCGCGTCGCCAAGGAGCCCGCCGACATCTACAGCACCGGGGCGACGCTCTATTATCTGCTCACGAATCAGTACCCCTTTTATAATTTCGAGCCCAACCGGGCCGATTGCTACACGATGATCCTCGAACACCCCCCCGTCCCGCTCCGGGCCCATCGCCCCGACCTCCCCGAGGCGCTCGACCGGGTCCTCCGCAAGGCGATGGAGAAGCAGCCCCGCGATCGATGGAAGTCGGCCGCCGCGATGGCCGCCGCCCTCAAGCCGTTCCTCGACCCCGCCTGACCGGCACGACGCCCCGGGCCGAGAGGTCGCGCCGACAATCGGCCCGGCATCCGCTAAGATCGGGGGCCCGTCGCGCGGGCGGGTCGGGCGGGGGTCGAACGGGGGTGGGCGACTTGGAGCGAATCGGGACGGTGGCGATCGTCGGCGTCGGCCTGATCGGCGGCTCGATCGGGATGGCCCTCCGCGGGCGCGGCCTGGCCGGTCGCGTGGTCGGGGTCGGCCGCGACCCGGCGCGGCTGGAGGCGGCCCGGCGGCTCGGGGCGGTCGACGCCTGGACGACCGATATCGGCGAGGGCGTGGCCGGGGCCGAGGTCGCGGTCGTCTGCACGCCGGTCACCCGGATCGTCGAGGACGTCCTGGCCGCCGCCGACCGGGGTCCGGAATCGATCCTGGTCACCGACGCGGGGAGCACCAAGGCCCGGATCGTCGCGGCGGTCGAGCGTGACCCGCGCGGCCGGGCCACCTACGTCGGCGCCCACCCCATCGCCGGCTCGGAGCGGCAGGGGGCCGAGCATGGCCGGGCCGACCTGCTCGAGGGCCGCTCCTGCGTCCTGACCCCGACCCCCTCGACCCGCCCCGACCGCCTGGCCCGGGCCCGCGACTTCTGGTCCGGCCTGGGCTGCCGCCTCTTCGAGGTCGACCCCGACGGCCACGACGAGCGTCTGGCCCGGACGAGCCACCTGCCCCACGCCGTCGCCGCCGCCCTGGCCGCCTCGGTCCCGCCCGAGTGGCTCCCGCTCGCCGCCGGCGCCTATCGCGACGGGACCCGCGTGGCCGCCGCCGACGCCGCCCTCTGGGCCGGGATCTTCCGCGAGAACCGCCGGCCGCTCCTCGATTCCCTCGCCGCCTTCGACGCCCAGCTCGCCGAGTTCCGGGCCGCCCTGGAGGCCGACGACCCCGCCCGGCTGGTCGCCTGGTGGGACCGGGCGCGGGCGGTCCGGGCCGGCTTCCCCCGGCAGGAAAAGGCCGATGAGCCGGGCCCATTCCCGGGGGCCGGGCCGCTTCCGGTTTGAATTCCCGGCGTGGACTTTTCATAATGGGCGCTTCGGTCCGTCAAATGTCCCCACGCCCACCCGGGCGGATCGGGGTTTTCGAGGCCCTCCCGCGACGCGAAGCCGGCCGCCCCCCCTCGACGGGACGGCCGGGGCGCGGGGGCCGATCCCGCGAGATCACGAGACGAGCCCCGGCCCCATGCTCTGGCATCTCCAAATCGACCCCGCCGCGGGGCAGATCGACCGCGCGGGCCGTCGGGTCGCCACCGATGCCATCGAGCTCGGCCTGCCCGGCCCCTGGTCCGTCGCCGCCGGCCGGGGCTTCCTGATCGAGGGGGCCGTCGACCGCGAGGCCCTGGCCCGCGCCGCCGTCGACGTCCTGGTCGACCCGGTCGTCGAGTCGTTCGCGATCCGGCCGGCGGCCGAGGCCCCCCGATCGGCCGGCGCGGGGACGGTCGTCCACGTCCTGCCCAAGGCCGGCGTGACCGACCCGGAGGGGGAGAGCGCACTGGCCCTGCTCCGCGACCTCGGCCTGGACGTCGAGGCCGCGCGGACGATCCGGACCTATCGCGTCGAGGGGCCCGAGGCCGCCCTGGACCGGCTGATCGGCCGGGTCCTGGCCAACGACGCGGTCGAGCAGGCCGTGATCGGCGTCCTGCCGTTCGACCGCCTGGGCCAGGGGACCGCATACCGCTTCGCCCGCGTCGAGGTCCCGATCCGGGGCCGGTCGGACGCCGAGCTGATGGCGATCAGCAAGTCGGGCCAGCTCCACTTCAGCCTCGCCGAGTTCCGCGCCGTCGAGGCCCATTTCGCCGGGCTCGGCCGCGAGCCGACCGACTGCGAGCTGGAGACCTTGGCCCAGACCTGGAGCGAGCACTGCTCGCACAAGACCCTCCGCGGCCGGATCGAGTTCGAGGGGGAGGTGATCGACAACCTCCTCAAGCAGACCATCTTCGCCGCCACCCGGGAGATGGGCTGCGACTGGCTGGTCAGCGTCTTCGCCGACAACGCCGGGGTCGTCCGGTTCGACGACGACCACGACGTCTGCTTCAAGGTCGAGACCCACAATCACCCCTCGGCGATCGACCCCTACGGCGGGGCCAACACCGGCCTCGGCGGCGTGATCCGCGACCCCCTGGGCACCGGCCTCGGCGCCAAGCCGATCTGCAACACCGACGTCTTCTGCGTCGCCCCGCCCGACACGCCCGGCGACGCCCTGCCGGCCGGGGTCCTGCACCCCCGGCGAATCCTCAAGGGCGTCGTCGCCGGCGTCCGCGACTACGGCAATCGGATGGGCATCCCCACCGTCAACGGGGCCTTGGTCGGCCACCCCGGCTACCTGGCCAACCCGCTGGTCTTCTGCGGGACGGTGGGCGTCCTGCCGCGCGGGAAGTCGGAGAAGTCGGTCGAGCCCGGCGACCGGATCGTCGCCGTCGGCGGGCGGACCGGCCGCGACGGGATTCACGGGGCGACCTTCTCGTCCGTCGAGCTGAGCGGCGAGAGCGAGTCGATCTCCGGCGGCGCCGTGCAGATCGGCAACGCGATCGCCGAGAAGATGGTCCTCGACGTCGTCCTCCGGGCCCGCGACCGCGGCCTGTTCCGCTCGATCACCGACTGCGGGGCCGGCGGCTTCTCCTCCGCCGTCGGCGAGATGGGGGCCGGGCTCGGCGCCGAGGTCGACCTCGACCGCGCCCCGCTCAAGTACGAGGGGCTGTCCTACACCGAGGTCTGGATCTCCGAGGCCCAGGAGCGGATGGTCCTGGCCGTCCCGCCCGCAGACTGGCCCGCCCTCCGCGCCCTCTGCGAAAGCGAGGGGGTCGAGGCGACCGACCTCGGCCAGTTCGTCGCCACCGGCCGGCTGACCCTGAAGTATCGCGGCGAGGTCGTCGGCGACCTGGCGATGGACTTCCTCCACGACGGCCGCCCCGCCGTCGTCCGCAAGGCGACCTTCACCCCTCCCGCCGACCGGCCGATCGCCCTGCCGTCCGACGCCGACTACTCGGCCGACGTCCTCGCGATCCTCGCCGCCTGGGACGTGTGCAGCAAGGAGTGGATCGTCCGCCAGTACGACCACGAGGTCCAGGCCCGGACCGTGATCAAGCCGATGGTCGGCGTGCTCGACGACGGGCCTGGCGACGCCTCGGTCGTGCTCCCGGTCGCCGGCTCGACCCGCGGGCTCGCGATCGGCTGCGGGATCAACCCGCGGTACGGCCTGATCGACCCCCGCGCGATGGCCGGCTGCGCGATCGACGAGGCCGTCCGGAACTGCGTGGCCGTGGGCGCCGACCCCGACCGGATCGCGATCCTCGACAACTTCTGCTGGGGCAACACCGAGCGGCCCGAGACCCTCGGCTCGCTCGTCGTCGCCGCCCGGGCCTGCCGCGAGATGGCCCTGGCCTACGGTACCCCCTTCATTTCGGGCAAGGATAGCCTGTACAACGAGTACACCCACGAGGGCAAGAGCCTGGCCATCCCCCCGACTTTGCTCATCAGCGCGATGGGCCAGGTGCCCGACGTCCGCAGGTGCGTGACGATGGACCTGAAGGAGGCCGGCAACGTTCTCCTCCTGGTCGGGACCACCCGGGTCGAGCTGGGCGGGTCGCACTGGGCGATGGCCCGGGGCCTCGAAGGGGGCCAGGTCCCCCGGGTCGACCGGTCCTCCGCCCGCAAAGTCTTCCGCGCGGTCCACGCCGCGATCGCACGCGGCCTGGTCCGCTCCTGCCACGACCTCAGCGAGGGGGGGCTGGCCGTCGCCCTGGCCGAGATGGTGATCGCCGGCGGGCTGGGCGTCGAGGCCTCGCTCGCCGGGGTCCCCCGCGAGGGCGGGCCCGGGGCCTCGCACCCGGCGTCGCTCCTGTTCTCCGAGTCGCCCACCCGGTTCGTCCTGGAAGTCCGGCCCGACGACGTCGCGGCCGTGACCGCGCCGTTCGATCGCCTGCCCCTCGGCCGGCTCGGGGCCGTCGTCGAAGCCCCGCGCCTGATCGTCCGCGACGAGGCGTCCTCCCCCCGAATCGACGCGACCATGGAAGCACTCAAAGCCGCCTGGCAGGCCCCGCTCCGCTGGTGATCGGGCCGTCCGGGCGTGCCCTTGGCCCCCCGTCTCTCCGAATTGTACCGCGGTCGCGAAGGGAGATAGCATGCTGCGTTTCGTCACATTCGTCGACGGGTCGAACCTCGACGGCGTCCTGAAACACCTGAACTTACGGGTCGACGACTACGGCTCGTTCTACCGTCACGTCTTCGAGCAGAGCGTGCAGTACTGGGGCCGGACCTTCGCCGACGGCTCCCCCTGGCCCTCGGCCCAGCACTCGCGGATCTACTGGTACGTCGTCGGCAAGATGGACGAGTGGGACCTGAACGATCCCAAGGCCGAGGCCCGGCTCCGGAGCCGGTTCGAGCTCAACCCCCGGCTCCGCGACAGCTACCTCGAAGACGTCGTCCGTCGGATGCCGGACCTCACCCATGAGCGGCGCAACGAGGAGGCCTGGAACCTCTGCTTCGCCGAGACCCGCGACTGGTACGAGAACAAGCGCCGGGCCCTGGAGCGGAAGAAGCGGTTCTACCACGGGGTCCAGGCCGCGACCGACTTCGTCGAGATCCGCCAGGAAGGCCACTGGAAGGTCGACCTCCTGCACCACACCCTCAACGAGAAGGGGCTCGACACCAGCCTGGCCGTCGACATGGTGGCCTTGCAGGAGACCTACGACATCGCCATCCTGATCTCCGGCGACGCCGACGGCATCCCCGGGATCAACTACGTCAAGGGCCGCTCCAAGCACGTCGGCGTCGCCGAGTTCCGCCGCGGCGCCCCGGCCGACTTCCCCACCAAGGGGGCGTCGTCGCGGCTCAAGATCGCCGCCGATTTCGTCGTCCAGGTCTACGAGGCCGACCTGATCCGCCGCAACCTCGCCTACCGCGCCGAGCCGGACTATCCCGCCAGCTACTCCTCGCCGCAGACGATCCCGCACGAGGGGAACTACTGAGAACGGGCGTCGGGCGCGGGATGTCATCCCGCGCCCGGCCCCCGCGATCTTCGACCCCGGCCCGCTCCAACCCGCCTCAGGAATCCCGACCATGCCCAAGCCCCGCGTCCTCGTCCTGCGGGCGCCCGGGACCAACTGCGACGAGGAGACGGCGATCGCCTGGGGGCTCGCCGGGGCTGAGGCCGAGACCCGGCACGTCGGCCGGGTCGTCGAAGACCCCGCCGCGCTCGACTCGTTCCAGGTCCTGACGATCCCCGGCGGCTTCTCCTACGGCGACGACCTCGGCGCCGGCCGGATCTTGGCGACCCGGCTCGGGACCGTCCTCGGCGACGCCCTCCGTCGCTTCCGCGACCGCGGCGGCCTGGTCCTGGGGATCTGCAACGGCTTCCAGGTCCTGGTCAAGGCCGGCCTCCTGCCCGGGACCCCCGCCGACCAGGGCCCCTCGACCTTGACCTTCAACGACTCGGGCCACTTCGAGGCCCGATGGGTCCGCCTGCTCCCGACCCCCGGCCTCTGCCCGTTCGTCGTCGACGACCGGCCGATCGAGCTCCCCGTCGCCCACGGCGAGGGGAAGTACGTCGCCGCCGGGCCCGACGCCCTGGCCGCCCTCGAAGCCGCCGGCCAGGTCGTCCTCCGCTACGCCGACCCCGACGGGCGGGTGGCCTCGACCTACCCCGCCAACCCCAACGGCTCCCCCGGCGCCGTGGCGGGCGTCTGCGACCCGACCGGGCGGATCTTCGGCCTCATGCCCCACCCCGAACGCCACGTCGACCCCCTCCACCATCCCCGCTGGACCCGCCTCGGCCTCGACCGCGAAGGGGACGGCCTCCGGATCTTCCGCAACGCCGTCCGGGCCCTCGAAGGTTGATTCGGATCGGCCTCTGGTCGGGTGGATGGAAATCCACCAATCCTTCGGCGTGGCCGGACCCTGGCCCCGGTCGGTCGGTCGTCGCCCGTCAACGATGATCGGATCGATCTTGTAGGGTGGATGAAATCCACCAAGGTTCGGGCCACGTCGGAGGGGTTGGTCGATCTCGCCAGGGTCCGGACGCATTCAAGAATTGGTGGATTTCATCCACCCGACCAGAGGCCGGGAACACGAGCGAATTGGGCATTTTCCCCGCATGAGGCGACCGTTCCGGGCCTCATGACCATCCGTGTCGGACCCGGCCAGACGGTGAACCTCGGCCGTCTCGGTGACGTAGTAATGATCCACATCACCGAGATCACGCGTCCGCGATCATCCGAGGAGTCGACCTTGAGCCAGCTTTCCTCCTACATCGCCAAGTACGGCCCGATCGCCGGGCCTAAGCTCTACCATGCGCTCCGGAGCCGCGCGGCCTACATCGGGGCCAACGGCCGGCGGCGGCGGGCCATCGAGCGCCTGACCGGGCGACCGACCCCGGTCCGGAAGCCGGCCGACCGTGCGGTCGACCGGCCCACTCCCCTCCTGGCCGCGATCACACAGTCCGGGCTCGAGGCGGCGGATCGGGGCTGAGTCTCGGGTCGGCATCGCGACGGATGAAGGGATGGATCAATTCGGGGCCTCGAAGGCCGGCGCTTTACGCGACCGCGGGCGTCGGTTAATCTGGTCAAGTGTCGGGCGTCCTCTCCGCGCGTCCGCCGTCCCACGCCCGGGACCCCCTCCACCTCCTCGATCTCGGGCGGTCCCGAGGTCTCTCCGGTCGAAAGGAAATCCGCCATGGCGCAAGCCGTCGTCGACCCGGCCGAACTCCGCCGCTTCGCGCAGAACCTCCGCCACTTCAATACCGAGCTGCACAACAAGATGGCCGTCATCCACGGCCAGCTCGCCGGCCTCAGCCAGACCTGGCGCGACAAGGAGCAGGAGAAGTTCACCGAGGAGTTCGAGGCCACGCTGATCGTCATCAACCGCTTCATCGAGGCCAGCAGCGCCTACGTCCCGTTCCTGATGCGGAAGGCCGAGCGCGTCGAGGAATACCTCCAGCAGCGTTGAGCGAGCCAGGCCGGAGCCCGGTCGATCCCCATCCCCAAGTCGAGCCCGCCAGGAGGCCAGGATGAGCGAGTCCGCACGCGTCAAGTCGGTCGACGCCCTCCGCGAGTTCCGCGAGGCGCTCGGGACCTTCATCGAAGATGCTCGGAACGCCCTGACCTCCGTCGAGATGGAGAACCGGCGGATGACCGAGTGGGTCAACCAGACCCAGAAGTTCTACTGGCTCAACGAGGTCAAGCGCCGTCGCGAGAAGATGAACGAGATCCGCGGCGAGCTGCACCGCAAGAAGCTCTCGGGCGGCGGCGAGACCGAGGCCAAGGAACTCGTCCGGATCGCCAACGCCCGGCTCCGCGAGGCCGAGGAGAAGGTCGAGATCGTCAAGAAGGCCGCCCCCGTCCTCCAGCACGCCATCGACGAATACCTCGGCCTGGCCCGGCCGCTCGGCGACATGCTCACCGGCGAGCTGGAGAACTGCATGGCCCTGCTGGAGCGGATGGCCACCGCGCTCGACGACTACCTCAACATCTCCCTGCCCGCCGGCAGTTAATCGCCCGCAACCCGACCGGAGGCCCGGACCATGAGCAGAGAAGGCTCGACGAAGCTGACTTATGCGATCAAGAACCTCCGCAAGCACTGGGAGCTGGCCCGGGTCCAGTGGCAGGACCAGGTCGCCAAGGACTTCGAATCGAACCACCTCTTCCCGCTCGAGACCCGGGTCAACGCCGTGTCCCGGGGCATGGACAAGCTCGCCGAGGTGACCGCCAAGGTGAAGCGCGACTGCGCCTCCTCGCAGTGAAGGTGACGGCAACGTCGACCGGCCGTGTCGTCGGCGCGATGCCGGCCCGGCCTCGAATTCGAAGGCGGGCGTGACGACGAGGTCGCGCCCCGGCTCGCCCCGTTGGAACTCGCCTCCCCCGCCGGCCGTCGAAGGGGGGATGGCCGAAGCCCCGATCGCCCGCAACCCGTGTTGGACCTCATCCGATGCCCGGACCGTCCCTGATCCAGCGCCAAGTCGACGCCCTCAAAGACCTGGCGCGCCTGGCCGTCGCCCGCGCGGGGCGCGAGACGAAGACCGACGCCGATCACGCGAAGGAGAAGTCCTCCGCCGAGCGGCTCTACCAGTCCGCCCGCCAGGGGGCCGTCAAGCGCCAGGAACTCCAGGTCCGGGCGATCGAGGATGAGATCACCGCGCGGCGCGACTCGCTCCAGGCCCGCTACTCCCGGGCGACCGCCGACGCCAAGTCCGAACGCGACCAGAAGATCGCCCACGCCAAGAAGCGGTTCCAGGTCGAGAGCGAGGCGGCCGACACCCAGCTCGAAGAGGCCGGGTGGGAGGCCGGCGCCGTCTACGACGCCAACCTCGACAAGGTCAACAAGAAGGCCGATCAGTTCAAGCGCAGGCTCGACGGGTCGCTCGCCCACCTCGCCGACGTCCGGGGCGCCGCCGACGTCTACCTGGCCAACTACCGGCGCTACATCGTCACCGGGGCCGAGTCCGCGGCCGACCCCGCGGCCGAGGCCAACGACGACCCGATCGCCGGCCTCGACCGCGCGACCGACCGGATCGCCGAGACCTACCTGGGCGCGTCGAAGCTGAAGATCCTCCCGGTCGTGAAGCTCGACTTCTTCGTCTTCCTCTGCGTCGTCCTCTTCCTGATGGTGGCCGGCGTGGTCGGCTTCCTGGCCGGCTGGATGATCGGCCTGGGGGCCGGCGCGGCCGTCGCCGTCGTCGTCGGCCTGGTCGCGCGGCAGGCGCTGGTCGCCGCGGCCCGGAAGCAGATCACGGAGGCCGCCGGCCCGATGCTCGTGGCCGTCTCCGACGCCGACCGGCTCGCCGATCGGTCGACGAAGTGGGTCGACGAGAACACCAAGCGGCTCCGGTCCGAGGTCGAGCGTCGCCGCGAGGCCCTGAACAAGAAGGCCACCGACGTCCACGCCAAGCTCGTCCCCGAGCTCGAGCAGCGGCGCGACGGCGACATCAAGGCGGCCGAGGAGCGCTACCCCCGGGCCCTGGCCGAGGCCCGCAAGGCCTACGAGGCGGACACGATCGCCGCCGAGGAGGAGTACGAGAAGGAGCTGGCCCAGGCCAAGGCGGAGGGCGAACGCGACCTCCAGGAGCTCGACGCCCGCCACTTCGCCGAGGTCGAGGCCCGCCGGGTCGCCTACGAGGCCGCCTGGGACAAGCTGGTGGCCGACTGGCGCGACGGCCTGGGCGGCGTCCGCTCCGAGATCGACGCCGTCGGGGCCGAGGACCGCCGCCTCTTCCTGCCCTGGCACGACCCCGCCTGGAACCCCTGGACGCCGCCCGTCGAGTCGCCGCCGGTGCTCCGGGTCGGCGAGTTCCGGGTCCCGATGAAGCAGATCCCCCAGGCGGTCCCGGCCGACCCCCGGCTCAAGGAGCTGACCCCCGAGGCGCTCGACCTCCCGGCCTTCTTGCAGTTCCCCGACAAGATCTCGCTGCTGCTCAAGGCCCACGACGAGGGCCGCGGCCCGGCCGTGCAGGCGCTCCAGGTCGCCATGCTCCGGTTCCTCACCGCCGTCCCGCCCGGCAAGGTCCGGTTCACGATCCTCGACCCGGTCGGCCTCGGCCAGAACTTCTCGACGTTCATGAACCTCAAGGACGTCGACGAGTTGATGGTCAACAGCCGGATCTGGACCGAGTCGGCCCAGATCGAGCACCGCCTGCTCGACCTGACCGAGCACATGGAGAACGTCATCCAGACGTACCTCAGAAACGAATACGCCTCGATCGAGGAGTACAACGCGATGGCCGGCGAGGTGGCCGAGCCCTACCGCGTGCTCGTCGTCGCCAACTACCCGGCCAACTTCTCCGACATCTCCCAGCGCCGGCTGGTGAGCATCGCCAGCAGCGGCCCGAGGTGCGGCGTCTACGTCCTCGTCAGCCTCGACACCAAGCTCCAGAACGCCACCAACCAGCTCGCCAAGGACCTCGAGCCGAACACGATGAACCTCGTCTGGAAGGACGGCAAGTTCGTCTGGAAGGACAGCCCGCTGGAGCAGTACCCGCTCCGGCTCGACATCCCGCCCGACGACGCCGAGTTCAACCGGATCGTCAAGCTCGCCGGCGAGGCCGCCAAGGCCGCCAAGCGGGTCGAGGTCCCCTTCGAGGTCATCGCGCCGGCGGTCGACAAGTACTGGACCTGGGACAGCCGGAGCACCGTCGACGTCCCGCTCGGCCGCGCCGGGGCCACCAAGTTCCAGAACCTCAAGCTCGGCAAGGGCACCTCGCAGCACGTCCTGATCGCCGGCAAGACCGGCTCGGGCAAGTCGACGATGCTCCACGCCCTCATCACCAACGCCGCCCTGATGTACAGCCCCAAGGAGCTGGAGCTGTACCTGATCGACTTCAAGAAGGGCGTCGAGTTCAAGACCTACGCCGCCTACTCCCTGCCCCACGCCCGCGTCATCGCCGTCGAGTCCGAGCGCGAGTTCGGCCTCAGCGTGCTCCAGCGGCTCGACGTCGAGCTGAAGACCCGGGGCGACAAGTACCGCGACGTCGGCGCCCAGGACGTGGCCAGCTATCGGCGGATCACCGGGGAGTATCTCCCCCGAATCCTCCTGCTGGTCGACGAGTTCCAGGAGTTCTTCATCGAGGACGACAAGCTGGCCCAGGAGTCGTCGCTGCTGCTCGACCGCCTGGTCCGCCAGGGCCGGGCCTTCGGCGTCCACGTCACCCTCGGCTCGCAGACCCTCGGCGGGGCCTACTCGCTGGCCCGGACCACGATCGCCCAGATGGCCATCCGGATCGCCTTGCAGTGCTCCGAGGCCGACTCGCACCTGATCCTCAGCGAGGACAACGCCGCCGCCCGGCTCCTGACCCGCCCCGGCGAGGCGATCTACAACGACGCCAACGGGATGGTCGAGGGCAACCACATCTTCCAGGTCGTCTGGCTCCCCGACGTCGGCCGCGAGGAGTACCTCAAGACGCTCCGGCAGATGGCCCTGGACCGGGGGATGATCCCCGACACCCCGCAGCTCGTCTTCGAGGGGAACCTGCCGGCCGTCGTCGACAAGAACCCGCTGCTCAACCAGGCGCTCGAGGCGCCCACCTGGCCCGACGAGGTCCGTTCGGCCCTGGCCTGGGTGGGCGACGCCATCGCGATCAAGGACCCGACCTCGGCCTTGTTCCGCCGCCAGAGCGGCAGCCACGTGCTCCTGGTCGGCCAGCAGGACGAGGCGGCGTTGGGCATCCTCTCCACGGCGCTGGTGAGCCTGGCCGCGCAGCATGCCGACCCCGGCGACAACCCCAACCCGCCGTCCAACACGGCCAAGTTCTACGTCTTCGACGGCTCGCCGCCCGATTCGCCCAACCTCGGCGTCCTCGGCAGGCTCGCCGACGTCATCCCCCACCCGTTCCGGGCCGTCTCCTGGCGCGAACTCGGGCCGTACATGACCGAGGTCGCCGACGAGCTGGCCCGCCGCCAGGCCGACGAGAACGGCGACTACCCGTCGATCTACGTCGTGATCTACGACCTCGGCCGGTTCCGCGACCTCCGCAAGTCCGACGACGACTACGGCTTCTCCTCCGGCAAGTTCGGCGAGGAGGAGAAGCCCAGCCCGTCGAAGCAGCTCGGCAACATCCTCCGCGAGGGGCCGAATCTCGGCATCCACGTCCTCGCCTGGTGCGACACCCTGGGCAACCTCAACCGGACCTTCGAGCGGTCCACCGCCGGCGAGTTCGAGCTGCGGATCTTGTTCCAGATGAGCATCAACGACTCCAGCTCGCTGATCGACTCGCCCGCCGCCGGCCGCCTCGGCGAGAACCGGGCCCTGTTCTTCAACGAGGAGCAGGGCAAGACCGAGAAGTTCCGCCCCTACGGCCTGCCTGACCAGGCCTGGCTCGACCGGGCCCGCGACCTCCTCGCCGCCAAGCCCCGTCCCGCCTACATCCCGCGCCCGGTCACCTCAGCCCCCGTCGGCCCCGCCGACGGCGATGGCGACGGCCGGCCCGATCCCGAGCCGTCGGGGCCGTCCAACGGCGATGCCAACGGCCACGACCAGGGCGACGACGCCCGCCTGTTCGACCCGGCCGGCGACGCCTCGCCCGGCTGAGGTCGCCGACCGCCCGGGCCCGGCTCAGCCGACGGCGGGCAGGCCGTCGGCCCGGGCGCGGGCCTCGTCGGCCCTCCGCCGGTTCTCGTCGACGAGGTCGCCGTAGCGGCCGGCCCATTCCTGGAGCCCGGCCAAGGCGGGGATCAGGCTGGCGCCGAGGGCGGTCAGGCGATACTCCACGCGGGGGGGGACCTCGGCGAACACCGCCCGGCTGACCAGCCCCGACCGCTCCAGCTCGCGGAGCCGCTTGGTCAGCTCCTTCTGGGTGATCGGCGCGACCTGCCGCTGGAGCTGGCGGAACCGGGTCGGCCCCGGGGCGGCGTGCAGGTGGTGGATGATCGCCACCGTCCACTTGTGCGCGACCAGGTCGAACACGCGCGAGGTGGGGCAGACCTGGGGGGCGACCGCCTCCTGGCCTGATCGGGTTGGTTCGGGCATGACATCCCCCGCTGGTATCCATCCGGTGCCTGCGTAGGCGAACGGTGCCTACTTGCCGGAGGATACCAGACGGCTACTCTTTGTGCGAGCCGCCGCGTCGGATCGCGGCGGCGAGCCGGACCGTGTCCTCCATCCCTGGCCGATCCAAGAAAGCGAGCAATCCGATGTGGCGTTTGTACCCGGAATTCGTGGGCGGTGCCCGGGGCGTGGCCCTGCTGTTCCTCCGGCTGGTGGCCGGGGTCGCCTTCATGATCCACGGCTGGCCCAAGATCCAGCACGCGACCTCCTGGATGGGCCCCGACGTCCCGATCCCGGGCGCCCTCCAGTTCATGGCCGCCCTGGCCGAGTTCGGCGGCGGGCTCTGCTGGGTGCTCGGAGCCCTCACGCCGTTCGCGTCGTTCCTCCTGCTCTGCACGATGGGCTTCGCCACCTTCGCGGTCCACGTCCGGATGGGCCATCCGTTCGTGGGCGACGTGAAGACCCACGGCCCGTCCTACGAGTCGGCCCTGGGCTACCTGGCGATCTCGCTGCTCTTCCTGCTCGTCGGCCCGGGCCGACTCTCGCTCGACTCGCTCCTCTTCGGCCGGGGGCCGATCGTCAAGCCCGACCCCGCCCGCGACCTCTCGGCCTGACGACCGCCGCGTCCCCCCGCGGCACGGACCGCCGATCTCCCCAGCACGATACGATCAACCTCCCGAAGAGGCTATGCCGCATGAAGGTTCAGATCATCTTCTACAGCACTTACGGGCACGTCTACCACTTGGCCGCGGCCATCGCCGAGGGGGCCCGCCAGGTCCCGGGGGCGGAGGTCGAGGTCTTCCGGGTGCCCGAATTGCTCTCCGACGAAATCCTCGGGAAGATGGGGGCCAAGGCCGCGCAGGAGGTCTACGCCCATGTCCCGATCATCAAGCCCGAGCAGCTCACCGAGGCCGACGCCCTCATCTTCGGGTCCCCGACGCGGTACGGCAACGTCTGCTCCCAGATCCAGAGCTTCATGGATGCCACCGGCCAGCTCTGGGCCAAGGGGGCGCTGGTCGGCAAGGTGGGCAGCGTCTTCACCAGCACCGGCAGCCAGCACGGCGGCCAGGAGACGACCATCCGGAACTTCCACACCGAACTGCTCCACCACGGGATGATCATCGTCGGTGTCCCCTACTCCGAGCAACGCCTGGTGACGATGTCCGAGATCAGCGGCGGGACCCCCTACGGCGCCTCGACGATGGCCGGGTCCGACGGCTCCCGCCAGCCCTCCGAGAACGAGCTGGCCATCGCCCGCTTCCAGGGCAAGCACGTCGCCGAGATCGCCGGTAAGCTTGCCGTCGGCCGCTGAGTCGAACCCCTCCGCCGGTGCGAGGCGGTTCGTCGCCGCCGCGACGTCCTCGCGCCGGCGCGAGAATCCTCGCGACGCCCCCAGGTCGCTGTCGTCCGCCAGACGACTCTTCGAAGTCGCGGCGAGGTCGATACGGCCTGTGTCGATGACTGGCAACGACTTGCGACCGAATCGATTCGCTCGAAAGCGTTTGGCACGCCCGCTGCTTTTGTCCTCGCTCGTTCGGCTCCCACGGATCGTTCATCGGGCGCGTAAGAAGCGAGGGACGAGAGCATGACGCGGTCACTGGCGACTCTGGCCTTGGCGGGCATCCTGACGATCGGCGGCCTCGGGACCGGCACCGCCCGGGCCCAGTATGGCTACGGATACGGTGGCGGGGGCGGCTACTCCGGCACCGGCTACGGCAACAACTGCGCGACCCCGGGCTACGGTGGCGGCTACTCCGTCGGCGGGAGCTATTACGGGGGAGGCGTCGGCGTGACCATCGGCGTCAACTCCGGCTATGGCTACGGCTCGGGGTACGGTTACGGGGGCGGCCAGCCCGGCTACAACCCGAACCTGCCCTATTCCCCGGCCCAGCAGCAGGGATATCGCGAGGGGCAGGTCTATTACGAGACGGGATACGCCCCGAACCGCCCGCTCTCTCCGGCCGAGGCCCGCGGCTTCGTGGCCGGCGAGCGTCGCTCCGCCGCGACCCCCTGGCAGCTCGACCCGGTCCGCCAGCAAGGCTATCGCGAAGGCCAGCTCTTCTGGGAGACGGGCATCGCCCCGAACCGCCCGCTCTCGCCCGCCGAGGCCCAAGGCTTCAACGCGGGCGAGCGACGCGCCGCCGTCGGCTACTACCGGCCTTACTGACCTCACGAGAGGTCCGACATCGCCGAGGGCGTCGCCCGCCAAGCCGTCACCGGCGAGGCCCGCGACGCCCTCGGTCGTTCCGGGCCCGGGCACGCCGGGCAACAGGACTCAGAGGTCTCAGGTCATGGCCGAGGCGGCGGTGGCGGCGGCCGACGCGGCGATGCTGTTCTGGGCCTTGTGGAACAAGGCCATGTACTCGATCGGGATCGAAGCGGCCGACGAGGCGACGTCCGCCCCGGCCGTGGTCCCGGGGGTCGAAGTCGAGGTCGAATCACCCGGGTCGAGGTCGGCCGGCGGCGCGAACGACGCGATCCGGGCATCGAGGGCCGCGAGGCTCCGGGCGTTCCACGCCCGGAGCCGGGCCCGATCCGCCTTGCGACGATCGGCGGCCCCGGCGTCGACCCGGGCCGGCCGGTGGACGCCGCTCGAAGGTCGCGCGGGGGGCGGCTTTGTCGGCTCTTGAGGGCCGGCGAAGAGGAGGATGGCGATCAACGTTCCGTTCATTGCGGAGGGGTCTCCTTTCGATCGAGGATCGGCCGGGATGGAGGTCCGAGGAGTTGGTCGGGCGGGCCCGGCCGGCCTGACGGGAATCCTCCACCGGATCGGACGGCGGCCGGCCTCGCCGCTTCCGGCCGGGCATCGGGCCGGTTAAGCTGTCGCGGAGTCTGCCCGGGCCGACGGCGAACACCGGACCTGCCCGGCAAGCGGCCGGCACGTCACGACCGACCGTTGGAGAAGCATCGACGATGAGCACGACCGCGCCAGCACCGATCGCGACGACCCCGGCGACGAAACCCGGGCGGCTCGTCTCGCTCGACGTCTTCCGGGGCCTGACGGTCGCGGGCATGATCCTGGCCAACAACCCGGGGTCGGGGGGCGCGGTCTACCCGCCGTTGAAGCACGCGACGTGGGACGGATGGACGCCGACGGACCTGATCTTCCCGTCGTTCCTGTTCATCGTCGGCGTCTCGATCACCTTCGCCCTCTCGAAGCGGCTGGACGACCCGGCGGGCCGGCCCGCGGTGCTCGCCAAGATCCTCCGCCGGACGCTGGTCATCTTCGGCCTGGGGGTCCTCCTGGCCGGCTTCCCCTCGTACAACATGGCGACGATCCGGATTCCCGGCGTGCTCGCCCGGATCGCGATCTGCTACGGCGCCGCCTCGCTGATCTTCCTCTCGACGAGGGTCCGGGGCCAGATCCTCGTCGCGGCCGGGCTGCTGCTGGGATACTGGGCGCTGATGACCCGGGTGCCCGTGCCCGGCTTCGGCCCCGGCGACCTGGCCCGGGGGCACGACCTGGCATCGTATCTCGATCGGCTGCTCTTACCCGGCCACACCTACAAGCCGGATTACGACCCCGAAGGGCTCCTGAGCACCTTGCCGGCGATCGCGACGACGCTGCTCGGCGTCCTGGCGGGCCACTGGCTCCGCTCGGGCCGCGAGCGCCACGAACTCGACTCCGGCCTGTTCGTCGCGGGAGTGGCCGCCGTGGTCGGCGGGTCGGCCTGGGCCGCGACGTTCCCGATCAACAAGGCCCTCTGGACCAGCTCGTTCGTCCTCCTGAGCGGCGGGCTCGCCCTGATCGGCCTGGCGACGTGCTACTGGCTGGTCGACCTCCGGGGCTATCGCCGCTGGTCCTACCCGTTCCGCGTCTTCGGCGCCAACCCGATCGCCGCCTACACCCTGGCCGCCGTCGCCGCGCGGGTCCTGAATATGCCGACGATCGCGGGCGAGGGGGGCCGGAAGCTGAGCGTCCACCGCTGGCTCTACGACGGCCAGCTCCTGACGCTCCTCTCGCCCATCAACGCCTCGCTCGCCTACGGGCTCCTGCTCGTCCTGGCCTGCTTCCTGATCATCGCGGCGATGGACGCCCTGGGGTTCCACATCCGCGCCTGACGGGCCTTCGGACCATCATTTTTCGATCGCGTCGACGGCCGCGACCTCGTCGCGCGAGAGCGGCCGGACCTGAACACTGCGGACGGCCCCGGCGGACCTCCAGGCGGCGAAGCCGAGCGGCTGGCTGGCGCGGGTCTCGATCCGGGTGCCGACCTGGATGCCCTCGTGGTCGACGGCGAAGAGCTCGCGGTCGTCGACCCAGCCGCGGATGACCTTGGCGGTGACCCGGACGCGGAACCGGTACCAGGTCCCGTTCGCATACTTCACGAACTTGTTGGTCTCGTTCTCCGAGGCGTCCGACCCGTTCAGGCTCGACAGGCCGGTCACGCTCCCGCCCCAGCCGCCGTTGACGAGCGTGATGTGCGACTTGCCGACTGGGAACGTTGCGGCGGCGAAGAAGTCGTCGCCCGAGACCCGCTTCGCCTCGTAGGTCAGCTCGTAGTCGGTGGTCGGGAGGTCGCGGCGGGTGCTCGTCACGCCCGACAACGGCCGGCCCGCCGGCAGGACGATGGCGCCTTCCTCAACCTTGACCTCGGACTCGGCCGACTTGAAGAACTCGGTCTTCTTCCAGCCTTCGAGGCCCTTGCCGTCGAACAGGACGAGGGCCTTCGCCGGGCCGGCCGGCGGCCCCTCGAAGCCCCGGGCGGGCCCGGCGGCGATCAGGATCAGCAAGACCAGCGACACTCTCGCGGACGGGACGGGCATGGCGACGGCTCCGGCGGGTTGGACGTGGGCGGCGAGACCAGCGATCACCCTACAAGGCCGGCCGGCGACGGGCAACGCCGGCTCATTTGCCGATGCAGAAGCGGCGGAAGATCCGGTCGAGGAGGTCGTCGGTGACGACGGCCCCGACCACCCGGCCGAGGTCGTCGAGGCCCTGGCGGAGGTCGACGGCGACCATCTCGTCGCCCAGGCCGAGCCGGAGCGTCGCGGCGGCGGCGTCGAGCGCGAGCCCGGCGCGGGCGAGCCCCTCGCCGCAGCGGGCGGCGGTCCCGGCGGGGAGGTCGCCCTCGGCCCCCTGCGCCCGGAGCGCCCGGGCGATCGCGCGGCGGAGCGGCGCGACCCCCTCGCCGGTCGCGGCGCTGGTGGGCAGGAGGCCGGCCGGGTCGGGCGGGGCCGAGGCGTCGGCCTTGGTCCAGACGACCAGGCGCGGGCGGCCGGGCGCGAGTCCGAGGGCGGTCGAGTCGCCGGAGCGGCAGTCGAGGAGCAGGTCGGCAAGGTCCGACTGCTCGACGCCCGTCGCCTGGGCCCGCCCTTCGATCGCACCCCGGGCCTCCTCCCGGCCGGCGGTGTCGACGAGGTCGACGACCAGGCCGTCGCAGTCGCAGGCGGCTTCGAGGTAGTCGCGGGTCGTCCCGGCGACGGGCGAGACGATGGCCCGCTCGCCGCCGAGGATCGCGTTGAACAGCCGGCTCTTGCCCGCGTTGGGCGGGCCGACCAGGACCACCCGCGGTCGACCGACCGGCCGGTCACGCGACCGGAGCCGGTCGGCCAGGCCCGCGACCTCGGCGGCGGCCCCGTCGAGTTCCGCCGCCAGGGCCTCGCGGCCGAGCGGGTCGACGTCGGGCTCCTCGCCGAAATCGAGGTTCGCCTCCAGGTGGGCGAGGACGTCGGCCAGCCGATCGCGGAGCCCGGCGATCGGCCCCGCCAGCCCGCCGGCGAGCTGCCGGAGCGCCGCGTCGAGCTGGCCGGCGGTCCGGGCCTCGATCACGCCCAGGACCGCCTCGGATTGGGTCAGGTCGATCCGCCCCGACAAGAAAGCCCGGAGCGTGAACTCCCCCGGCTCCGCCAGCCTCGCGCCCCGCGCCAGGCAGTGCGACAGCAAGGCCCGGAGCAGCGGCGGCGAGCCGGGCGCGTGGATCTCGGCCAGGGGCTGGCCGGTATACGTCCGAGGGCCCGGCCAGAGGCCGATGGCGACCGGCAACGACGTCCTCAAGCCGTCGACCCGGAGCCGGCCGGCCCGCCGTTCCGCCCGGGTGGGCATGGGCCGCACCTCCCCGGCCTCGAATCCCCCCAACGCGATCGCCCAGGCGTCGGGGCCGGTCACGCGGACCAGGCCCCGGAGCCCGGCGCCCTCGGGGCTGGCGATCGCGGCGATGGTGTCGGACGGGTCGAGGCAAGTCAACGTCCGCGGTCCCGACGGGGTGGCCGATCCGCGCCCCGGTTCGAATCAAGGGGCAAGGGCCGGCCGACCTGCTCAACGCCTCTTGCCCGGCGGCTTGTTGGAGCGGGGACGGGGTCGGTCACGCTCGATCGATCGGCCCGTGGTCGGCTCGGGGGCCCGGTCGGCGTTGCGGATCGTCTTGTCCTTGGCGGCGTCTTCGAGGAGCTTCTCCAGCTTCTTGCCGAGCCAGCCCTGGACGCCGGGGCCGCCCCTGCCATTGCCGTTTCCGTTCCCATTGGGGCCGCTGCCGCCGCCCCCGCCGTTGCCGCGCCCCTTGTCGTCGAAGGGATCTTCGTCGACGGCGGGCTTGCCGGGCTTGGCGACGAGCTTCGGCAGGAGCAGGCGCTCGCCGATCTGCCAGAGGCTGCCGGTGATGAAGTAGAGGCCCAGCCCGGAGGGGACCTTGTAGAACATGACGGCCATGACGACCATCATGTACTTCATCATCTTCTGATTCATCTCGGCTTCGGGCGTGGTGGGCGGCGGCGCGAACAGCCGGGTCTGCACCAGCATCAGCGAGACGACCAGGATCGGCAGGAGGTTGAAGTATTTGCCGAGGAAGGGGACCTCGAATCCGTAGGGGAACTGGAACAGGACGTCGGGGGCGGCGAGGTCGCGGATGTAGAGGAACGTCGAGTGCCGGAGCGCCACGCTGTTGTTCAAGGTCTGCCAGAGCCCGGTGAAGATCGGGATCTGGATCAGGGCCGGCAGGCAGCCGGCGGCGGGGTTGACCTTGTTCCGCTTCCAGACGGCCATCGTCTCGCGCGTCAGGGCCTCCTTGTCGTCCTTGTACTTCTCCTTGACCTCGGCCAGGATCGGCTGCAAGTCCTGCATCTTCTTGGCCATCATCGCCTGCTTGCGGCCGATCGGGAACATGATCAGCCGGACCGTCATGGTCAGGAGGATGATGGCGATCCCGTAGTTGCCCTTGGTCACGCCGAAGGCCCGCGAGACGGACTCGGTGAAGGCGTAGATCCGGTCGAGCAGCGGCGAGATCAGGTTCTTGGCCAGCCACGAGGCGCCCGGGATGGTCAGCCAGGTCTTGCGGTACGAGGCCAGCTCCTCGGCCTCGTAGGGGGTCAGGGCGGCGAGGGTCTTGGGGCCGGCGAAGACCTTGTAGGAGTGGACGATCTCGCCGAGGTTGGGGGCGGCCAGGATCGGCTTGGAGACGATCTCGACGCCGATGTCGGACTTCTGCGGCGCCGCCTCGTCCTTCTTCACCAGGATCGCGCCGGCGTCGACGTCGCGGCGCTCGTCCTGGGTCCGGGGGATCGGCCAGGGCTCAACGAAGGTGGCGAAGTACTGGTCCTCGATCCCGGCGAACTTCAGCGGGAGGGCCGAGATCCGCTGCGTCGGGTCGAACTCGTACTTGACCACGTCGTGCGACGGCTGCGTGGTGATGGCGGTCCCGGTGGCGGTCCCATTCGTCTGGCCGAAGAAGGCATCGCGGAAGGTGGAAGTGTACCATTCCCCCTCGATCGGGATGCCGTGCGGGCCGTAGAGGTGATAGGCGAACCGGGTGTCCTCGCCCGGCGAGGCGAACTTGAGGTCGACCTCGAAGCCGTCCTGCCCCTGCCAGAGGCGGAAGACCTTGGTCACCTGCAACGCCGGCATCTCCTTGGGCCTGATCCGGAAGGCGATCTCCTGGCCTTCGACCGGGGCGGCCGTCCCGGGGACGACCCGGGTGAGGGTCCGGACGGCGGGCGCACCGTCGCGGTCGCGGACGACTTCCCAGGTCCGGACGTCGAGCGGCGATTCGAGCTTGCCGGCGGGCTCCGCCGCGTCGCCGTCAAGGTCGGCGACCGGGGGCCGGGCGGCGTTGCTGGCGGACGCGATGGTGATGGCGAGCGAGCCGGGGGCGTCCGACCGGGCGTTCCGCGCGATCAGCTCGAGCCGGGGCCGCTTCGCGTTGCGCGGGGCGGCGGGGTCGAGTTCGGCATCGAATCGGGTCGAGGCCGCGGAGTCGACCACCGCGCCCCGCTGGCTGAGCTGCAACCGGAGGTAATACGGCGAGTTCGCCACGCTCGCGTCCGGGCCCAGGACCAGCTCCGACTCCTCGGCGAGCTTCGGCCCACCCTGGGGAGCGGCGGCGGCGGCTGCGGGCGACACGTCGGGGGTGAACGGGTCGGCGGGAAGCTCGCCCTTCTTGGCGACCAGGGAGGGGCGGTCGGACTCGGCGAGCCTGGCCCTCTCCCGCTCGCGCTCCCGGACCCTCTCGCGGTCGCGCTCGCGGGCCGGGTCGACCTTGGCGACGGCGGGTGCGGGGCGGGGCTTGGGCGGGACGATCAGGCCGGTCCGCTCCATCAGCGTCTGGAGTCCGTAGACGGACGCGATGGTGAGGACCAAGCAGAGGACTAACCGCTTCTCGCTGCTCATCGTGGGGAAGACCTTGGCGTCGGTGGTGGGCGCAAGCGACGAGGGGTTGGTCGGGGGGTCGGGAAGTCAGCGGCCCTGGCGGAGCCGATCGCCCAGGAAGGGTTCGAGCTCGGTGATGGCGTAGATCTTCTGGATCGTCGCCTCGTGGTCGTACGCCAGGCGGCGGAACGTGACGCGGACCGGGCCGGAGGGGGCGGGCTTGGGGAGGTCGGGCGCTTCCCTGGTATCCGGGTCCTCGCCCGGTTTGTCACCCCGGGCCGGCCTCGGGAGTTCCCCGGCCGCTTCGGCCGGGGGGGCGGCCCCGTCGAGCCCGTCGTCGAGGATCACGTAGCAGGCGCGGGGGTCGCCGTCACGTGGTTGGCCCACCGAGCCGACGTTGATCATCACCTTGCCTTCGCCCAGGGTATACTCGTTGTCGATCTCGTCCGGCGCGTAGAACTGGAACCCTTCGGTGAACACGCCGGGGACGTGGGTATGCCCCTGGAAGCAATATTTCTCGACGAGCTGGAACAGCCGTTCCATCTTCCGGTGATTGTAGATGTCCTCGGGGAAGATATACTCGCTCAGGGGGTTGCGCGGCGACCCGTGGACGAAGAGGAACGAGTCGAGGCGATGGCTCCGGGGCAGCATCCCCAGGAATTCCCACCGCTTCTCGTTGTTGGCCCGGTCGTGGGGGCTCTCCAGTTGCTCTCGGGTCCAGAAGATCGCCCGTTCGGCGCCGATGTTGAACCCGTCCGGGTCGAACATCGCCCCCTGGTCGTGGTTGCCCAGCAGGGTGGCCGTACAATTCTGCATCACGCGGTCGATGCACTCCCGCGGGTTCGGTCCATAACCGATGATGTCGCCGAGGCAGAAGATCTCGGAGATCCCCTGGGCCTTGATGTCGTCGAGGACCACCTCCAGGGCTTCGAGGTTGCCGTGGATGTCGCTGATCAGGGCGCGGCGCACCGGGGAGGACCTCCGAGCGAATCAGGGGCAGGCGACGGGCCGTTCGATCGCGTGTCGAGGGATTCGCCGCGACGGATGGGGGAACCCGTACCCTACAAAATAGAGCGGATCACGGTCGACGGTCAAGGCCAAGCCCGCCCCTCGGTCCCGTTCGGGGCATCCGCCCGCGGCCGGCTCCGGAGCCCTATCGGTCATTCGAACGAGCGGATCGAATATTATCCGGCCCGATCTCCGGGCCGTCGGGGGCCGCTCGCTTGATCCTCCTCGCCATCGACACCTCGACGCCCCGGGCCGCGGTCGCCCTCGATCGCCCCGGCCGGCCCGCCCGGTTCGCCCCGCCCGAGCCGGGCCTCCGCCACGGCCGTGGGCTGGTCCCCGGCATCGCCGGGCTCCTGGCCGCCGAGGGGATCTCGGCCCGCGACCTCGACGCCATCGCCGTCGGGGTCGGCCCCGGGTCGTACACCGGGCTCCGGATCGGCCTGACCGCCGCCAAGTGCCTGGCGTACGCCGCCCGCAAGCCGCTGGTGGCGATCGACAGCCTGGAGGCGATCGCCGGCAACGCCCCGGCCGACTCCCGGGCCGTCGCCGTCGTCGTCGACGCCCAGCGCGGCGACGGCTACGTCGCGGAGTTCGCCCGCGACGCCCCGGGCGGGCCGTTGCGTCGCCTCGGCCAAACCCGGATCGAGCCGCTCGGCCCCTGGGCCGCCGCTCTCGCCGAGGGGACGCTGGTCCTCGGCCCCGCGCTCGACCGCCTGGCCCTCGATTGGCCCGCCGCCGTGCAATCGGGCACCGCCGACCAGGGCCATCCCCACGGCTCGACCCTGATCGACCTCGGCCGCGAGGCCCTGCTGGCCGGCCGGGTCGTCGACCCGTTCGCGCTCGAACCGAGCTACTTCCGCCGGAGCGCCGCCGAAGACCAGTGGGACGCCCGGAAGCCGACTGGCCCCCGGAAACCGGACGGGAACGCCGCATGACCGACGCCCCCTCATCCCCCTCCCCCCTGCCCGACCAGGACCGGACCAAGTTCGCCTACGGCCTTCAGTGGAACCGGTTCCGGATCGTCCGGCCCGACGAGGACCGCGCGACGTTCCGCAACCGCACGGGACTCGACCCGTCCGACCTGGCGGGCTCGCTGGTGCTCGACGCCGGCTGCGGGATGGGCCGCTATCTCCGGGTCGTCGCCGAGTCCGACGCGCGGGCCGTCGGGCTCGACTTGAGCCGCGCCGTCGAGGCGGCCCGCGACCTCACGGCCGACTGGCCGGGCGTGGCCGTGGTCCAGGGCGACCTGCTCCGGACCCCGTTCGCGGCGGGCACGTTCGACCACATCTATTCCCTCGGCGTGCTCGACCACACGCCCGACCCCCACCGCGCCTTCCTCGGCCTGGCCGCGCTCCTCAAGCCCGGCGGGCGGATCGCGATCTGGGTCTACCCCCGCGAGCGGCCCGCCCTGGAGCGGATCATGGACGCCCACCGCGCGGTCTCGACCCGGCTCCCCCTCGGCCTGCTCGTCGCCCTGAGCCGGCTGATGGCCCCCGTGGGCGGGGTCAAGCGCCGCCTGATGGCCAGCCCGAACCGACTGGTCGCGCGGTCGGGAGTCGCCTTGAACCTCCTCACCATCGGGGTCTCGATGCACCCCGACCCCGAGGTCCGGGTCTGCGACACCCTCGACTGGTACGCCCCGCGATACCTCACCCGGCACACGCCGGCCGAGGTCGCCGGCTGGTTCGCCGAGGCCGGCCTGGTCGACGTCGTCGACCTCGCGAAGTCCCAGACTCATTTCCATGCCGGCCAGGGGAATGGGGTCAACTTCGCCGGGCGACGGCCCTGAGTCATCCCCACTTCGAACCGACCTCAATAGTTGCCCATCGGATCATCCGTAAGATTTGATCGGGTGGGCAGTTGAGCCGATCGACCATCGCCTTGCCGATCGTGAACACGCTGCATTCGCG
>JAABUX010001567.1_pt1 | contig 34194 bp, 36 predicted proteins | sample 5561851 | NCBI WGS metagenome assembly JAABUX01 (sample SAMN10711883, study PRJNA513361) | rock metagenome | isolation source: Antarctica rocks | place: Antarctica: Victoria Land, Richard Nunatak red sandstone | collected 2016-01-03
CCGCGAAAGGCCTCATAGTTGGCCAGCTGCGCCTTTCGCGTAAAATCTGCAAGGTTGCGGATTGCCCCGTACCGATGAGCAAGGTTGAAACTGTACTCATTGCCTCGCTGGGCGCCCGCGGCCATGTTGTGCTGTGCCCAGTCGTCGTTTATGGTCTCCCAGTCCTTCTGCGGCATCATGCCCTGAATGGATTCGAGCGTAGGGACGGAGACTGAACCCGTCTCCGTCTTGAAAGCCTCGTTGATCTGGTAAAAGAACTGCGGCGCGCGCCAGTAGTACGGGCCGTGCGACGAGACGCCGTGGCCATCGGTGGAACTGCTCTGGTAGAGTCGGGTCGGATCGAGACGCTTCATCATAGCCGCAAGCGCCTCGTCCAGCGCCTCAGGCGGCCGACCCTCGTTTCGCGCGCACCACACCACGATGGATGGGTGATTGCGGTAGCGCAACACTTTGTCCATTACGTTCTCAAGGTAGGTGTCGTAGTCGGTGACATTGGGACCGTCGCCCGGGTTGGGCTGGAAGAACTCGCCCCACAGCAGAATGCCATACTTGTCAGCGAGATCGTACAGGTCAGGACTGGTACTTTGGCCCACCCAATTGCGGAGAGGTTGAGGTTCGCCAAGGCATGCATTCGGATTTGCGCTTCCATCCGCTCACGCGGACTGCGCTTCATCGCCTCGTCCATACCCCAATTTCCGCCGCGCACCATCACTTTCACATTGTTGACTACCAGGGTGAGAACGTCGGTGCCGGGCACTGCATACTCCACCTTGCGAATGCCGAACTGCACGTCTGTTTGATCGGAAGTCGACTTGCCTGTCTCGAAGCGTAAGGCGAGGTGATGCAGGTTAGGACTGCCGTAGCCGTTCGGCCACCACAGTTTCGGCCCTACAAGGTGCAGCGCCGGCGTATCCGCGGCGTCGGAAGCGACTTCCTTGTGGCTGTTCGGATCTATCGTGATCTTCTTCGGAATTCGACAGGTTGACTCTCGCCGATGATCGTGCCAACAAGCATCCCTGTGACTGGATGATCCGTGTGGTTGGTCAGCGTTGTCGCGATGTTCAAGTCTGCGCTGTCGAGCCCGGTCGAGAGGTGGCTGACAACATGCGGAGCTTCGATTGTGACCGGACCGCTGTCAGAGAGAGCCACGGGCTGCCACAGGCCCGTATCGCGATCGCGCACGGCCATGAGCCAGTCCCAGCCGATAGTTGAAAGAAAGGTGGGTCCATCGATGGCGGTTTGGCCGCCATTGTGGCCCGTGCCGTTGGCGACTGTGTGTTCGTGTGGAAGGCCAGCATGCGGCTGCGGCGCAACCAGCACCGCTAGTCCGGCGGGTTTACCGGCCTTGACCAGGCCGGTAATGTCGAAGTCGCCGCGAGCGAAGGCGCCCTTCAAGGTGCCTAGCTTCGTGCTGTTCAGCCAAATCTCCCCTGCATAGTTCACGCCGCCGAAGTGAAGCCAGGTGCGCCGCCGCCTGTAGGTGGCGGGCACGTCGATGGTGGTGCGGTACCAGTAGCTGACTTTGTTCAGGGCCTCCGGTATCGACCGCATGTTTTCGCCGTACAGCGGCTCCGGGTAAACCCGTTGTCCACAAGTGTGGTGAGAACCGTCCCGGGTACCGTTGCCTGGTACCAGCCAGGTGGGTGAAAACGCGCAGCGCTCACCTCCGCTGCGGAAGCAGTGACTTTCGAAGCATCTTGCAGCTGCCAATTGCCCACCGTCTGCCGTTGCTGTGCAACCGCAGCGGTGGGGCTCAGATACAGGGCGAGTAGAACGTGACGGAATCGCATCGACTCCAGAGTAAATCCGCTTTAAGAATTGCAGGGAAGCTAAGCGTAAATCACGACAGCCATTCTGTCGCACGCTCGTCAGCTAACGTGAAAGTGTCAGAAGTTCAGCCGGGTAACAATCTGAGAAAGCGATTTGAGGTGGATCCGGTAATCAGGCCAAACGAAGGCTGGTTGAAATAACCATGTGTCGCATCCGTGATCAGGCCCAGGGAAGTTCCAGGCTTGACGAAAAGCTGGACTTGTCACACATTGTATGTACAGGAGGCTTATATGCCAGTAGTTGCTCAGAAGGGACGCACGGAACGACTGAACGTCCGCGTCACAGAAGTGCAAGCTCGTCTGATTCGCTTGGCTGCAAAGGAGACGCGGGCAAACATGTCCAACTTTCTGGTAGAGAGTGCCTGCCTGAGGGCCGAAGAAGCACTCGCCTCGCAACAGCATTTCGTCTATAGCGCAAAGCAATGGGATGCGTTCACTGCTGCGCTGGATCGTCCGTCACAAGACAAGCCACGCTTGAATAGGCTGCTCACCGAACCAAGCGTTTTGGAGCGGCGATAGATAGCCGAACGCTCTCAGGTCGAGGTATTGAACAAGGCTCATGACCTGAGCCAGTTCGATTGCGGAACGCATGAGTCTCTAAATCTCTGGCTGGAAAAAATACGCTCTTCAGAACCAGGCGAACGACAGTGCCCGCACGTATGTCGTTCATCGTGATATGCGGTAGTAGCTACTATATGATCTCCGCTGGCAGCATAGCCAAAGAAACCGCTACAGCTCGCGTAGACCAAGGACTCGCGAATCATCCCATTCCTATCAGTTTTCTGGGACGGCTGGAGTTCACAAAGAAGAGCAGGGAAGTGGCCTCGGTAGCGCACTCTTGAAAGATGCGTTGCTCCGTATAGACAAGCCGCTGATATCCTCGGTATTCGAGCGGTGCTAGTTCACGCCATCGACCATCAAGCCAGAGCATTCTATGAAGAATTCGATTTTGACCCATGCCTCGATGATGAGTTGCATTTGATGTTGCTCATGAAGGACCTTCGCAAGATGCTTGCGAAGCTGGCTAGATGAATACAGATGGCTTAGTCAGTCAATCACGTTAAGGAGGTTAGATATGACACATTAGCTCGCAAATGAGAGAGCACATGTGTCTCGTTCTTACCAGAAACCCTATACTGCCGTCACCGGGAACAAAAGCGCCCATGCTGATAAGAAATTGGCTGCGCGCGGTCTGCGCTGCCTCCAGAATCAATGGCTACATATGCTGAGAGACGCGGATGAGGCGTTGGTCCCGCATCCGCCTGGAATGCGCCTGCAACAACACCTATAACTGCGAAAGAGACGGTCGCCAGCATCTTGTATTTCCTGGCTCTCAGGGGTCGGCCCGCTTCAATTTCAAATACCACTATTGAGTAAAACTCCATCGGAAATAATCGCGTTTCTTAGATCGCGATGTGCGCTGCTGCAGCGCTACTCGGAGTCGCGGATGGGAAAGCTGCGGCTGAGGGCGGCGTCCATGTTGTAGTACCTGGGCCCGCGGAAGGCGTTGCGGCCGAGGTTGCCGTGGTGCCGGGGGGGGGCGGTCGAGGCCGATGCCGGTGAGGGAGTTATCGGCGCCGGAGGTGATGTTGAAGGTGGTCGGCTGGGTCGACGACGACGGACTGGACGCTGACGAAGTGGGTCTGGTTGGTGGCTTCGTCGGTGAAGGCGTTGGGGTTGGGGAGCTTGCGGCCGGGCCAGTTGTTGACCTCGGGGTTGGGATAGGCGACGGCTTTGCCGTTGACGATCTCGGCGACGGTGAAGGGGACGTCGTCGCCCCAGCGGGCGAAGTTGACGAAGATGCGGTTGTGGCGGGAGACGGTGACGCCTTCGGGCATGGGGCCGTTGAAGGTGGCGACGGTTTCGAGGTTGCCGAAGGTGTGGTCGGCGGGGGTGTTGGGCGGGTTGGCGGTAAGGGAGCTTTGGGCGAGGGCGGAGGCGGCGAGCAGCGCGGAGGCAAGGAGGGCGGAGAGGTTGCGGCTTCGGTGCGGCTTCATGGTGGGGTTGGATGCGGGGTTGCGGACTGTGCTGCCAAGGGGCGTTTTCTCGGGGCTGAAGCATAGAGACGGGTGAGTAAAGGCCACCCCTCCCTGAAGGTGTGGCGTGAGGCTGTACGGGTTTCTGGACGCGTGAGGGCGATGGGATTCCTGGGTAGAGAAGCAGATTCCACCGCTCCGCTGCGGAATGACAAGCAAAGAGCAGCGGGCCTCTGCGGAGGTGATGGGCGTTGGCTGGGTCCGTTTTACGAGCGAGGTGCGGCCATGGACGGCATACGAGGCGGGAGATGCGAGCGTTCGGGGCGGGGTATGCCCTGTTTGTGGGACGGCGGAGAGCAGGGTGGGGACCGTAGGCTCGGAGGGATGAGTTCGCGTCCGAAGGCCGCTGCGTTTTACCGTCCGGAGCTGGATGTGCTGCGGTTTGTGTGCTTTCTGCTGGTGTTTTTTCACCACTCGATGTCGCGCGCGGGCGAGGGCTGGCGGGCAGCGCTGGTGGATGTGGGCGGGTTTGGTGTGCCGGTGTTTTTTCTGCTGAGCTCGTTTCTGATTACGGAGCTGCTGCTGCGGGAGAGGGAGAGTTCGGGGCGGGTGCATGCGGGGGCGTTTTATCTGCGGAGAATTTTGCGGATATGGCCGCTTTACTTTGGGTTTCTGGGGTTCTGCTGGGTGATGGGGAGGGTGGGTCTGCTGCATCCGGTGCCGACGGCGATGGGCGTGAGCTTTCTGCTGATGGCGGGGAACTGGTTCTTTGTGGGGATGGGGACGTCGTTGAGTCCGGCAGGGATTCTGTGGAGTGTGTCGCTTGAGGAGCAGTTTTACCTCGTGTGGCCGTGGATGATGCGGATTGGCCGGGTGCGTCTGCTGGCGCTGGTGAATGGCCTGATGGTAGCGGTGGCGTATGGGGCGTTGTGGCGGCTGGCGGCGGCGGGGCATGGCGCGGACATGGCGATCTGGGGCAACACGCTGGTGCAGATGCAGTTCTTCGCGGTGGGCAGTTTGCTGGCGATGGGTCTGCGGGTGTGGAGGCCGAAGATTTCAGGGCTGTGGCGTGTGCTGCTGGCCGGCGTATGCGGCGCGGCGTGGATGGTGGCGGCGTGGGCGTGCCGGGTGAAGCGGTTCGACGCGACGATTGCGCCGGTGCGGGTGTGCGCGGGGTATGGGCTGATTGTGCTGGGAGCGGTGTGCCTGTTTGGGGCGGTGTATGGGATGCGAATGGGGAGGGGTCGCGTGAGCCGGGCGCTGGTGTATCTGGGCCGCGTGAGCTATGGGCTGTACGTGTTTCACATCCTGATGATCAATGCGGGTGGGCGGCTGTTGAAGGCGGTGGGGCTGCCGGCGGAGCAGGGGTCGGCGGCGATGGTAGTGCTGTCGCTGGGGATGACGATTGTGGCGGCGGTGGTGTCGTATGAGCTGTACGAGAGGCCGTTTCTGCGGTTGAAGGGGCGATGGACGTTTGTGCGGTCGAGGGAGGATGGTGGGCGGGTGCGGGCGGGGGTAGCGGAGCCGTTGACGGAGAACCTCGCGACGCGCGGAGGTTGAGTTCGGCGGTCGGGCGGTATCCATGCGAGATGTCGATAGTTTGGCGGCGGTGTGAAAGGAGTTTGAGGTGGTCGATGCGAGGGCTGCGGGCTGCGGCCATCGCCGGGGAGAGGTGCATCTCATGGTCTGGCACGAGCGCACGTAGATTGACTTTGGAGATTGGAAGAGATGGCGAATCAGCTGGCAGTGGTAACGGGAGCATCGATGGGCATTGGGTACAACCTGGCCAAGGTGTTTGCGGAGAATGGATTTGATCTGGTGATTGCGGCGAACGACGACAAGCTTTCGAAGGCGGAGGCCGACTTCCAGGGGATGGGCGTGCAGGTAAAGTCTGTCAACGTGGACCTGGCGACGTATGACGGGGTGAAGAGCTTCTGGGGGGAGGTCGAGGCGCTTGGGCGACCGGTGGATGCGATCGCGGTGAATGCGGGCTTTGGCGTCGGAGGTTTGTTTGTCGAGACGAGCCTGGATGACGAGATTGCGTCGGTTCGCACCAATGTGGAGGGAACGGTTCACCTGACGAAGTATGCGGTGCAGCACATGGTGAAGCGCGGCGCGGGCCGGATTCTGATTACGTCGTCGATTGCGGGCGAGATGGTGGCTCCGCGAGAGGCGGTGTATGCGGCTACAAAGGCGTTTGACCTTTCGTTTGCGAAGAGCCTCCGGTCGGAGCTGGAGGACACGGGCGTGACGGTGACGGCGCTGCAGCCGGGGCCGACGGATACGAACTTCTTCCATCGCGCGGGCATGGATGACACGGAGGTGGGGACGAAGGGGAAGAAGTCGTCTGACCCGTACGATGTGGCTAAGCAGGGCTTCAAGGCGCTGATGGCGGGTGACAAGCATGTGTATGCGGCGGACCTGAAGACGAAGTTCCAGGGTGCGGTTGCGAACCTGGTGCCGGATGAGGTGAAGGCGTCGATGCACGAGAGTATGGCGAAGCCGTTGAGCGAGAAGTAACGATTCTCGAAGGGAGCAGAAAATGGGCGGCATCGATTTGGTGCCGCCCGTTTTACGCGGCAATGTGGTGAGGAGATGGGTTGGTAAATATAAGAACACGTATGCTGCCAGCTAAATGGAACACCGCGCTCCTAGCTATGGGTCTTTCTGCCTTGATTGGGCAGAACCTGCTGAGCCAAACAGCCCAACTACCCCCCTCAACTAAAGAACCACCAAGCTCCGCGACGGACGAAGCGCCCCGTTACGATGTGGTCTCTATCCGCCCTGTGGACATGACAAAGGACACAAGTGGCTGGGGGTTGGCATTTGATCCAGGGAAATTTAAGGGGTATCAGGTAACGGCCAGCATGCTAATTTGGGCCGCAACCGGAATCACTGATCTACATAGAATCAAGGGTTTGCCCGATTGGGCGTCCAAGATCAAATACACAATCGATGCAAAGGTAACAGGGGACGAGGCTAAATCGCTTTCTTTGGACAGACAGACGAAGCAAGCCCTGCTGTTATCGATCCTTACCAGCCGGTTTCATTATTCAGGCCACTATGAACGTGCAGAGAGTCCGGTGCTGGCCTTGGTCGTTGCGAACGGGGGAGTAAAGCACATGACCCCGCACATTCCTGGCACCAAGCCAACATCGCCCAGATCGTGCTGGAGCGGAAAGAGCCGTCCAGGTTACATCAAAGCAGAGGGGTGCCGTATGGCAGATCTGGTGGCCAACCTCGATGTCATCGATGATCGTCAGGTTCTTAACCAGACAGATCTCACGGATCGCTATGATTTTGAGCTACGTTTCGACAACACGGCGACCTCATTCCTGGTGAACGGCTGGACAACTCCTGTTACGCACGACCCCAATGCAGAGTGGCCCTCGATCTACGAAGCGCTTCAGGAGCAGCTCGGTTTAAAGCTGAAGCCTACAAAAGCGGAGTTGCCCGTTCTTGTCGTAGATCATCTGGAGTTTCCGACAGAGAATTAGCGGCTGCCGATGCTTGTTCGGATGTCCAGGCTGAAGCCTGAACCTATCTCAGAACCAACAGCACTGAATACCAAGACTGGTGGTTCTTGGCAGGGAGGTCGCTTTCGCGTGAGATTCCACGCATCTTCGATGCATGGGGGGGGCACCCGCCTTTAGCTTCGAGGCTGGATGCGGTGGTGGTCCTCGGTTGGGTGGGAGACAGTATGGATCGGCTACTGGGCTGGGCCGGTGTGGGTGGGTGGTTCGGTGATGGCGAAGCGGCCGTTGGGGGTGCGGGTGAGGGTGGGGGCGTAGGTACCGAGGAGCTGGCGGGTCCACCAGATGTCTTTGAGGTCTTTCTCGGCGGGGGTCGAGAACCAGTACTGCCAGAGGACGGCGCGGATGTAGCGGGGCGGGGCGGAGGGGAAGGGGTTGGCGGCGAAGAGTCCGAGGACGTCGCGGTCGTCAGTAAGGAGGAGCTCTTCGGTGCGGGGGACGATGGGGTAGTCGGTCCAGGAGCCGAGGGATGCGAACCAGAGATTCCAGTCGAAGCGCGGCTGGTAGGGGGCGTAGATGCGGGGGCGATCGGTGGGGTTCTGGGGCTTATAGAGGAAGGGGTAGGCGGTCCAGTTTGTGCCGTCGTTTGAGCCCTGGAATTCGATCTCGTAGCGGTGCGGGGTCATGACGGCGAACAGGCCGTACTGGTTGGCGATGCGGAAGGGTTCGAGGGCGACGAGGGGTTTGGTGCGAAGGGGGGAGTTGGGCCAGAACATGTCAATGAGCTGGACGGCGGTGCAATAGGCGATGAGGGTGAGGGCTAGGGTGGTGATGGCGAGGCGGATGGCGGCGAGGTGGTTGTGGAGGGCAGTGGGTTGTGAGGTGTGTTCCGGGGTGGAGCACAGGGGTAGAGAAGCAGGTTCGGCTGTGGAGTTTAGGGGTAGAGAAGCGGGTCCCTCCACTGCGGCTTCGCCTTCGGTCGGGATGACAGGGTTTGGGGCTGTGCCTTCGGTCGGGATGACAACACTTGTTTCGCTTGCGGCTGCTTGCGTAGGCAGGATTTGTGGGCGCCAGCGGGCTGGGATGAGGCGACGGAGGAGAGTGTCATCGAGGAGGAGGATGGCGAGGATAAGGACGAGGTAGTTGAGGAAGGCGTAGTTGGCGGTGAGGATGACGACGGTCTGCCAGGTGGTGACGAGGACGAAGCAGGCGATGCGCCAGGGTCGGGGGAGGAAGGCCATGAAGACGAGGACGAGCTCCATGAAGAGGGTGAGGGCAGCGGTGGCAATGTGGAACCAGTGGGGGAGCTGCTGGAGGTACCAGCCGATCCAGGTGGGGAGCGGGCCGTTTTGGTAGTACTCGTACATGGCGGTGAGATTGCGCCAGGTGGGGTCGCCGGAGAGGAGCTTGACGATGCCGGACTGGAAGTAGATGCGGAACCACTCCCAGAGGAGGAGGAAGTACGCGGCGCGAGAGGGGAGGCTGTGGGCGCCGAGACGGGGGCGGAGGCCGCGGGGGGCGAGGAAGAGGGAGAGGAAGCCGGCTTCGAGGAGCATGCCGTCGGACTGGTAGCTGGAGAAGTCTCCAGCGGCGGAGACGAAGGAGAGGAAGCAGGCGAAGCAGAGGAGGAGCGAGGCGCGGGGCCAGAGGTTGAGGACGACGAGGACAGAGGCGAGCATGCCGACCCAGCAAAGGGCGGTGAGGGCGGGGTTGGTGGAGGAGATCCAGAGAAGGGTGGGGGCATACCAGAGGCGGGCGAGGGGGCCGAGACTTTGGGCGACGGTGTGGAGGTAGTCGGCGGCGGGGAGGATGCCGGCGGGGCCGATGAGGCCGTGGATCTGGAAGACGAGCGAGAAGAAGGCGGAGAGGTAGATGAGGCCGAGGGCGCGGAGGAAGAGCCAGCGGGCGAGGAGGTGGTTGGGAAGGCCGTGTTCGGAGGAGAAGAGGCGGCGGAGGGTGGTGGCGGAGGTCATGGTGATGTTTCGGGTTGGTGAGGCTTGGATGCGGCGGCGGGTTTGTGGGTGTGTTCTCGGCGCGCTGCCTGGTGGGAGTTGCGCGACGCGGGGTTGGGTGGATGGACGCGTGTGGCTTCTTTGAGCGGAAAGACCTCGCCGTGGCGGGACCGATAGGGCGGAGCAAACGTCTAAGATGGACGGCAGGCGTTTTGTGATGGCGTTGCAGGCTGTGCGGCTGGCGTGAGCTGGCCGGCGGTTCGGGCTCGCTTTCGGCATCTCGCATCGGTTCTTCTTATGAACGAGTTTGTAGTTAGGCTGGCGGATGAGCGGGGGCGGGTGCAGGAGCAGAGGCATACCGCGGCGACTGCGGAGGACCTTCGGGCGCGATTTTCGCAGGCTGGTTACCACGTTTACAGCGTGAAGGCGCGGGGGGCGCTGGGCGGCAGCGGACGCAAGAAGGTGAAGCTGGAGACGTTTCTGGTGTTCAACCAGCAGTTTTTGACCCTGATTAAGGCGGGTCTGCCGATCCTGGGGTCGCTGGAGCTGCTGGCGCGGCGGCAGAAGCAGCCGAACTTTCGGGCGCAGTTAGAAGATGTGGTGTCGCGGGTGAAGACAGGGGAGTCGATCTCGGGGGCGTTTGAGGCGCAGGGCGGGTTCCCTGTGGTGTACACGACGACACTTCTGGCGGGGGAGCGCTCGGGCAACCTTGAAGAGGTGCTGCAGCGGTTTCTGGATTTTCAGCGCGTGTCGCTTACGTTTCGGAAGAAGTTGAAGGCGAGTCTGATCTATCCGGCGCTGCTGATCGTGATGGTGATCGGTCTGTTTATCTTTCTGATTACGTTTGTGGTGCCGCGATTTGCGCAGCTTTATGACCAGCTTGGGACGCATCTGCCGGCGCTGACGACGTTTCTGCTGGATCTCGGGAAGGGAGCGCAGCACTACGGGATCTATGTGGGCGTGGTGGTTGCGGCGGTGGTGTATGTGCTGACGCGCTGGGTAAAGACGGATTCGGGCGCGAGTGCGGTGGACCGGCTGCGGATCGGCCTGCCGGTGCTGGGCCCGGTGTGGCTGAAGTACCAGGTGGGGCTATTTTCGCGGACGCTATCGACGCTGCTGACGGGCGGTCTGCCGCTGGTGCCGAGCCTGGAAACGGCGGCACGGTCGATTGATTCGCGGCAGATTGGGTCGGCGGTGTTCCGGTCGGTGGAGACGGTGCGCGAGGGAAAGGGGCTGTCGGCGAGCCTGCAGGCGACCAGGGTGTTTCCGGACCTTGCGATCGAGATGATTGAGGTAGGGGAGAGCACGGGCGCGCTGCCGGGGATGTTGAACTCGGTGGCGGAGTTTTTTGAGGAGGATGTGCAGACGAACCTGACGGCGGCGATGAGTCTGATCGAGCCGCTGATTCTGATTGTGATGGGGCTGGTGGTGGTGACAATCCTGATTGCGCTGTATCTACCGATCTTCAACTTGAGTGCAGGTGGGGTAGCGGGGCAGTAGATTCACGGATATTGCGGCAAGGAGGGGTCAGGCGACTGCCGGCCCCTTTTTGTTTGGTGGGCTTGGGATTCAAACGGGGTGAAATAGCTCTTGATTTATCTTAGATATATCATACTACTTGCGTGAGATGGAACTTTGAACATCAGACACAACGAGGATGCTGCGGTGCAACACGAGACCGTAGCGATGTGCGGCACTTTGGTGGCCGTGGAAACTTTGGACATGGGCGCGGACCCTTTGGCGGCCCACGTGGCGCCGGGGCGGGAAGGTTTTTCGAGACAGGAGCTTTGCGCTTTGTGATCCTGAGCCTGATCTCGGAGGCACCGCGTCATGGCTACGAGATCATCAAGCTGATCGAGGAGAGGCTGGGTGGAGCGTATGCGCCGAGTCCGGGCGTGGTGTACCCGATGCTGACGATGATGGAAGAGATGGGACAGGCGACGGTACAGGTGGATGGAACGCGCAAGCTTTACGCGATTACCGAGGAAGGCTCGCGGGTATTGGCGGAAAACAAGGCTGCCACAGACGCGATCTTCGAGCGGATGAAGGCTGCGGGAGCCGGACAGCAGGCGGAGCGCAGGCCACAGATCATGCGAGCGATTGAGAACCTTCGGATGGTGCTCCGGATGAAGTCAGCATCGCTCACGGAGGATCAGGCAAATCGAGTGACGGATATTCTGGATGCGGCCGCGAAGGAGATTGAGCGGGCTTAGGCGGAGCTTCTATTCGAAGTGGACAAGTTCTGGGTATTAGCCAGAGCTTTTCTGTCCAGCCAGATCACCAGATGGTGGTATGACCATGGTGAGGTATCGCGATGAGGACGATGGCGGCGGGAAGATTTAAGGCGACGTGCCTGGCGGTGATGGACGAAGTGCAGGCGAAGCGGGAGCCGGTGGTCATCACGAAGAATGGGAAAGCCGGTGGCGAAGATGGTGCCGATCGAGATGGAAGAGGATCCGATCTTCGGGTTCTACAAAGGAAAGATCAAGATTACGGGTGATATCGTCGCGCCGATGTACACCGACGAAGAGGTCGAGCAGATGCTTGAGGCTTCGATGAAGGTTTCGAACATTGATTCTGCTGGACACTCATGTTGTGGTGTGGCTGGCGGAGATGCCGGAAGAGCTCTCGGACGCGGCGTCTGCGGCGGTTCGGCGGGAGCGGGAGAGGGATGGGTTGGCGATCTCTGACAAGAGCCTGTGGGAGCTGGCGTGGGCGATTGCCAAAGGGAGGATGCGTGTGCTGGGGCCGTTGCGGCAGTTCCTGGAGACAATGGAGCGTACCTTTACAGTGCTGCCGGTGACCGCGAGGGTAGCGGAGCAGGCGTCTCTGCTTTCTGAGTTGTATCCAAAGGACCTTGCAGACCGGGTCATTGGCGCGACCGCTCTGGTGCATGGAATGGAGCTAATTACGCGCGATATGAGGATACGGGCATCGGGTGAGGTTCCGTGCGTCTGGTGATGGCTGGGCGGGTTGCGGCTTTGGGGGCATTGACGGCGGGCGGCTTGTGACGGATGGTGGGTACGGGAGTCTGAATAGCATATGGCTACGCCGGTTGCAGTGCCGCTTTCGATGGCTGACATGGGGATGGACGAGACGGAGCGTGCGCAGGCTTTGGCGCGGCGGTACCATGCTGAGTTCGTGGATCTGAAGAACTTCAGTATTCAGCATGAGCTGTTCAAGAGCGTGCCGGTGGACATGATGTTCCGGTACAACTTCGTTCCGCTGGAGCAGCATGACGGGCGGCTGGCGATCGCGGTGAGCGATCCCTCGAAGCTGAATGCGCTGGACGAGATCTCGGGGCTGTTGGGAACGCGGCTGGTGACGCGGGTGGCGACACTGAGCCAGATTACCGATCTGCTGAAGAAGTCCGAGCAGAGCCAGCGGGTGCTGGACGAGGCGAGCGAGGGTTTGGCATTTGATGTGCTGTCGGCGGACGACTCGACGGATGAGAATATTTCGATTGAGCGGCTGACAGGCGAAGACGATATTTCGCCGATCATTCGGCTGGTGGATACGACCATTTACACGGCGCTGGAGCGGCGGGCCAGCGATATTCATCTGGAGACGTTTGACGATTCGCTGCTGGTGAAGTACCGGATTGACGGCGTGCTGCAGCAGGCGATGGCGCCGATCGCGCGGGAGCATCACCAGACGATTCTGTCGCGGATCAAGGTGATGAGCGAGCTCGATATTGCGGAGCGGCGGGTTCCGCAGGACGGGCGATTTCGGGTGCGGTACAAGGGGCGGCTGATCGACTTTCGCGTGTCGATTATGCCGACGGTGCATGGCGAGAATGCGGTGCTTCGTGTGCTCGACAAGGAATCGATGTCGGAGAAGTTTACGAAGCTGTCGTTAGACGTGGTGGGGTTTGCGGAGAAGGATCTGGTGCGCTTTCGGCGATATATTAAGGAGCCGTACGGGATGGTTCTGGTAACGGGGCCGACGGGGTCGGGAAAGACGACGACGTTGTATGCGGCGCTGAACGAGATTAAGAGTGAAGAGGACAAGATCATTACGATCGAGGACCCGGTGGAGTACCAGATTCGGGGGATCACGCAGATTCCGGTGAATGAGAAGAAGGGGCTGACGTTTGCGCGGGGGCTGCGGTCGATATTGCGGCATGATCCGGACAAGATTCTGGTGGGTGAGATCCGGGATGCAGAGACGGCGCAGATCGCGATCAACTCGGCGCTGACGGGTCACCTGGTGTTTACGACGGTGCACGCGAACAACGTGGTGGACGTGCTGGGTCGGTTTTTGAACATGGGTGTGGAGCCGTATAACTTTGTTTCGGCGCTGAACTGCATATTGGCGCAGCGGCTGGTGCGGCAGGTGTGCGACTTCTGTGTGCGTGGCGTGCGGTACACGGATGCGCAGCTTGTCGAGAATGGGCTGGTGCCGGAGGAGTGGCACGGGTTTGTGTTTCGCGAGGGTGCTGGGTGCATTGAGTGCGGCGGGACGGGGTATCGCGGGCGGTCGGCGATCCACGAGCTGCTGGAGCTCGACGACGAGATTCGAGAGATGCTGCTGGCCAAGAAGCCGGGGAGCGAGATTCGGAAGAAGGCGAAGGAGAAGGGGATGGCGTTTTTGCGGGATTCGGCGCTGGAGCGGGTGCGGGCGGGGATCACGACATTGAAGGAGATTAACAAGGTTACGTTTATCGAGACGGGACGGTAAGTAGGATGGAGTAACGCGCGGAGCGGGAGACGGAGATGCTCGGGACGGTATGGGAGTTCGATGTCGTATGTACCAGCGATGCCTGCCGCTCTACGTGACGGTTGTCTTCGGGACGATCTCAGTGTTTGCTGCGTTCGAGATTTTTCCGCAGCGTCGCACAGCAAGCAGGTTTCGGTTTTGCTTCGTGTTTTTTCTGTTCGTGGGATCGCTTCTTACCTGGGCGTCCGCGATCAGTGGTCAGGTTTCAAATGCAACGACGACGAGCCGAACAGTCCGCAATCGAGCGATGAACAGGTAGTCTAGGACGGCATGGAACTTTTACCGAGAACGATGGGGACGCGGCCGCGGGTGGCGGTGGAGGTGCGTCCGGAGGGCGTGGTGGCGGCACGCGCGGAGGTTGGAGCGGGGTTGCTGGCGGCTATCTCGCGAGGCGATCTGGCGACGGGTGCGTTGCGACCGGGGTTGAAGGCGGGGAACATCCTAGATCGGGCGGCAGTGGTCTTGGCTGTCCGCAGGGTTCTGGACGGCATCGCGGCACGGGGTGGGGAGAGGTCGCGGTATGTGACGCTGGTGATTCCGGATACGGCGGTGCGGGTACTGCTGCTGGACTTTGACGCGTTGCCGACGAAGCCTGTGGAGGCGCTGGCGGTGGTGCGTTTCCGGCTCAAGAAGCTGCTGCCGTTCGATGCGGAGCATGCGGTGGTGACGTACCAGGTGATGTCGAGCGGGCGGGACGGGGTGCGGGTGCTAGCGGTGGCGATGCCCTGCGACGTCCTGAGTGAGTATGAGGGCGTGGTGACGGACGCCGGATACCTGCCGGGAGCGGTGCTGCCGAGCACGCTGGCGGCGCTGGCGGGCCTCGATAGCATTGAGACTGGGCCGGCTCTGGTGGTGAATGCGGGGCAGGATGCGGTAACGACGGCCATTGTGCAGGGAGGTGTGCTGCTGCTGCATCGCAACGTGGATCTCGGGAGTGAGATGGGCGGAGAGGAGGCGGAGGGCGTGGAGGTGCGCGGAGGCGGCTCATCTTTGGGCAGACCCGCGCAGAGCAGCGTGGTTGAGACGGCGTGGATGCTTGGGGAACGGGCGGAGCTCGACCGCATGGATGCGGGGGCCCAGATGCAGGCACAGGTGCTCCGGAGAGCGGACATGACCTTGCCGAGCGAGCCGGACGAGGCTGTGCAGGTGCTGAACGCGACGGAGCCGGTGAGCACGGGGCGCGAGATCACGCAGGCGGTGAGCGTGGCGGCGGCGTACTTCGAGGACACGCTGGGCGGAGCGCCTCCGGTGGTGCTGGCGGCGGGGTCGCTGGGTGCGGAGCGACTGGGCGCGGTACTTGGGATGTATGGCATGGATGGGATGCAGGTTCGGGAGATTGTGGACACGGCGGCGATCGGGCCGGGCGCTGGGACGGCGGTGATATCGCGCGGGTTGCTGGCGGGTGTGCGGGGGGCGTTGAGGAGTTGATGAGGATTTCAGTCAATCTCGCGACCAAGCCCTTTGTGGAGATACGCCCGCTGCTGGCGCGGCTGCGTATGGCGATGGCGGTGCTGGGGGTGTTGGCGATCGGTCTGGGAGTGTGGCTCCATGCGCTGAACCAGAGAGCTGCGGTAGCCGAGGCGCAGATGGCCGCGGTGCGGAACAGGACGGCGCAGATGCAGGCGGAGCGGCAGAGAAACGAGGCGAGGATGCGGCAGCCGGCGAACCAGGCGGTGCTGGACCGGAGCCACTTTCTGAACGGGGTGTTTGCGCGCAAGAGCTTTAGCTGGACGGCGGTGATGATGGATTTGGAGCGGGTGCTGCCGGTGGGTGTGCAGGTGACGAGCATTGAGCCGCAGGTGTCGAATGCAGATGGGTCGGTGACGATCCGGCTGCGGGTGAGCGGAGAGCGCGACCGGGCGGTGCAGCTGGTGCGTAACTTGGAGGGCTCGGCGCGGTTTGTGCATCCGCGGCTGAGCGGTGAGGCGGCGCAGGCTTCGGACACGAATGGACGGGTAGTGCAGGCTTCGACGCCGGCGGTTCCGGGTGCGGTGGAGTTCGACATTCTGAGTGGGTATAACCCGCTGCCTGAGGTGCGGCGGACGGTGCGGTCGGCGGCCCCGAACGCAGGGACGAACGGGGCTGCGGGCGTAAAGGCAGGTGTGCGATGAATCTGCCCAGTGCTGTGACGACGGAGCGCTTCAGCGAGCGGACGCGGAGTCTGCTGACGTTGGTGAACGTCCATTATGCGGGTGTGGCGCTGCTGGGTGTGTTGAACCTGTTTCTGCTGACGCAGATGTACGTGGCATGGAGGGCACAGAGCACGCAGGGCGCGGATGCGCTGGCGCAACAGAGGCAGTTGATGACGACAGCGGAGCAGCAGGCGAGGCCGCTGGAGGGGTTGGACGCGAAGCTGACAACCTCGACGACCGAGGCGGACCATTTCTATGAGCGCCGGCTACCGTACGCACATAGCCAGTTTTTGACGGAGCTCGGTGCGCTGACGAAGCGGGCGGGTGTGAAGCTAGTGGGCGTGAAGTATGCGGAGGAGCAGGCGCTTGGGGGAGGAGATGTGGGTGGGGCTCTGACCGAGGTGCGGATGGACGCCAACCTGAGCGGGGACTATCGGGGTCTGGTGCAGTTCATCAACGCGTTGGAGCGGGACCGGATGTTTTTTGTAATTCGCGGCGTGACGCTGAGCGGACAGCAGAGCGGGACGGTCGGTCTGCGGTTAGGGCTGACGACGTTTCTGCGTCCGGCTGGGCCGGGGGAGACGGCGGATCGGGCGCCAGTGCTGCCCGTGGTGAGTGAGGCGGCGGAGGATGCGGTCGCGGGAGGTCTGGCGCGATGACCGAGCAGCAGAAGAAGATTGCGGCAGGCGGGGTGTTCGCGGTGATCGCGGCGGCAGTGCTGTATTTCCAGTTGAGCGACTCGGTCGGGACGCCTGCGCCGCCTCCGGCGCCGGTAGTTACGACGGTCGGGACTCCCTCGGGAACGACGACGACGGGTGGGTCTAGGGGGGCGACGGGAACGGCGAAGCGTGCGGGGATGAGCGCGGCGGATCTGGATCCGACGCTGCGGATGGGGCCGATGCTGGTGACGGAGTCGCTGGTGTACTCGGGTTCGGGGCGGAATATCTTTTCGGGAACGAGTGTTCCTGTGGCTTTGCCGAAGCCGGTTGCGCCGGCGCGGCCGAAGGTGATTGCGCAGGCGCCGGTGTATACGGGGCCGGTTGGACCTCCTCCTCCTCCTCCGATTGATTTGAAGTTCTTTGGGACGGCGACTATGGCTTCGGGGAGCAGGCAGGCGTTTCTGCTGCGCGGGGAGGACGTGATTCTGGCTTCGGCGGGGGATGTGGTGCAGCGGCGCTACAAGGTGGTCTCGATTGCGGCGAACTCCATTGTGGTTGAGGATCTGGTGAACAGCAATCGCCAGACCTTGCCATTGTTGGTGAACTAATGCGAGTGAATGGGGTGAGGGGATCTGGCCGGCCGTCTTCTTCGTCTTCGGGCGAGGATGGGTTTCTGCTGATTGGGGTGCTGGTGGCGGTGTTTCTGGTGCTGCTGGTGCTGAGCATAGCGGCGCCGACGATGGCGCGGCAGCTGCGGCGGGAGCGCGAGGTGGAGGCGGTGCACAGGGGCGACCAGTATGTTCGGGCGGTCCAGCTGTATTACAAGAAGACGGGGGGGCACTATCCGGGCTCGATGGAGCAGCTGGAGAAGACGAACAACATTCGGTTTCTGCGGCAGAAGTATGTGGATCCGATGACGGGCAAGGCGGACTGGCGGCTGATCCACGTGGGGGAGCAGAAGACCACGGTGAAGGGATTTTTTGGGCAGCCGCTGACGGGGGTGGCGAGCTCGGCGCTGGGGAGTGCGAGTGGGACATCGTTTGGCGGGGGGCCGTCGACGGTGGGGGGTGGCGCGGGGTCTCCGGGTGGTGCGTTGGGCGGGTCGGCGGCGGGTGGGCTGGGATCGGGCGGGTTGGGGACGGGTTCGGGTGGGCTGTCTGCGGGGGGGACAGGTCCGGGGGGGACGGTGGCGGATGGATCAACGGGGAGCGGTTCGGGATCGGCTGGAGTCTCGAGTCAGTCGGCGACTAGCTTTAAGGGGTCGGGGGCGCCGATTGTGGGTTTTGGGAGTTCGGCGGCGGGGAGTTCGATGGTGGTGTTGAACGAGCAGACGACATATCCGACGTGGGAGTTCATCTATGATCCGCGGATCGAGGCGTTGAAGGCGAAGGTGAATTTGCTGGGTGGGGGGATGGCGAGTTCGGGGGCTTCGAGCTTTGGGAGTGGGAACAGCTTGAGTTCGCCGCCGGCGGGGAGTTCGACGCCGCCGGCATCGGGTTCGCCTCCGACTGCCCCCTCGGTGCCGACGTCACCGCAGTAGGTGCTGGGTGTTCTAGTGTTTCGCGGGACTGAGGGAGCATACTTGGGGCCGTTGGACGAGCTTCTGAACGGGTTGCGGCGGGAGTCTAGCTGGAACGGTCGCGTCGTTTGCGCGATATCCCCGGCCTTTGTACCCCACACTTTCGGATGAAGCGCGAGAGGGTGGGGCCACCGGGGTGGTGGCTTGGTCTAGGGTTTGAGGGCGTCGTCGCGGAGCTTGCCGATGCGGCCGTGGGGGCCGACGACGAAGGGGAGCGAGAGGGCGTTCCAGTTTTTGTCGGCGTCTGGGGGCTGTCCGGGGCCGGGTTTGAGGGCGTTCCAGTTGCGGCCGTCGTCGGTGGAGATGTCGGTGCCGTTGGGGCCTGTGGTGATCCAGGTTTTGTGGGTGGGGTCGTAGGCTACCGAGGAGCGGTATCCGTGTGGTGGGGTACTCGGTCTCAAGGGCTCTGTGAAGTAACTGCTGAAAGGTATATGAAATCCGCTTTTCTGAGCTAACAAGAACGTCGTGCTAGGTTGATTTGGTTTCGCATAGTCACCACCTACGACCATAATTCTCTCCGGCAGCCATCCATCCCACTTAGTAATGGCAGTCGCGAACGCTCCTGAAGTGGAGGTGTGCTGGGCAAAGTTCAGATGGTCCGCGATGAAGTTTGTCGAGCAGGGAGGGCCGTCCCACTCCGAGTAGTCGCTCGATAGCAATCTTGAGCCCAGTATTCCGCCAGTCACGAAGAGGAACTCGGGATGAACTGATGCGTTCGCGAGTAATGCTTGATTGCTTGCGGCAAACAGGCCTTCACCCTTTTCCGCTCTTGCCTTGCGTTCACCACAAGGACCCTTCCATCCTGATCCGCCAATGCCCCACCTTCGCCAAGTGTCACCGCTGTTGTCGCTCACGTAGATTGCAAAACTGCCGTTTACAGGGTCTCCGAGCAGAACGCCCTGGTTACGTGACGAGAACTGCAGGGCATCCCAGAAGCCTTCTTTGTCGGGGTTGGTGAAGAGGAGTTTCCAGGTGCGGCAGCCGTCGGTGGTTTTGTAGAGGCGGGAGAGATCTCCTTTTCCGGAGGACATGACGACCGCGGTGTTTTCGTCGAAGGCCTGGATGCCGCGGAAGTCGAGGTGTTCGGCGCCGGGGGGGATGGCGCAGGGCTGCCACTCGAAGCCGCCGTCTTCGGTGCGGAGGACGGTGCCGTCGGTTCCGCTGGCCCAGGCGATGCCGTTGCCGACGGAGTGGATGCCGCGCAGGGAGGCGGTGGTGAGGGAGTCTTCGAGGTCGAACTGGGCGTGGGCTTGGGTGGTGGCGGCCAGGGTGAGGGCGAGGAGGATGGTTTGCTGGAGGCGTGTGGATTGGTGGTGCATGGTGTGCTCCTCCCCCCTCCCCTACTGAAGTGGGTCAAAGTCTTCGATCGAGGTGGTTTAGGTTTGGACTTCGGATTCCGGACTTCAGACTTCAGGTGGTGGTGTTGGGTAGATGTCTCCGTGCGCTTACATGTCTTATGGTACTTGGTCGAGGAGGGTGTTTGCGCCAGTTTGGGGGATGGCGCTTGTGCGAGAGGAGGGGCAACCGGCAGTGGCGAGACCCAATACAGGGGTCCTTCGCTGCGCTCAGGATGACGGCGTGAAACATGCAACGGCAACGGCAACGGCGAAGGAACCGAAGGGGAGAGGCGGAGCAGATCCTGCACTTCGCTCCTGAATGGGAAGCAAAGAGCAGGCTCCTGAATGGCATTAAACGGCCGGACAGAAGCAGACGAAAAAAGCCCTAAGGGGAAAAGCGGAGCAGGTTTCTTCGCTTAGGTGTGCCGTTAGTGGGCGCCAGCGGGGGCTTTGCCGGGTTTGACTTTTTTGAAGGTCCAGACGACGGCGACGCAGAGGAGGCAGATGAGGGAGAGCCAGCGGAAGACATCGACGAAGGCCCAGTTTGCGGCCTGGCGGCCGAGTTCGCCGTAGAGGCGGCCGAGGGCGGGGGCCATGGTATTTGATTTGCCGAAGTAGGTGGTGAGCGAGCCCCGGGTGGCGGTGACGGCGTTCTGGAACTGCTGCCCGGACTGGGGGACGGAGTTGATGATCTCGTTCTGGTGGACGGCGGAACGGCGGGTAAGGAGGGTTTGGGCGACGGAGATGCCGATGGATCCGCCGACGTTGCGCATGAGGTTGAAGACGCCGGAGGCGTTGCCGACCTGCTCCTGCCTGAGGGTGCCGTAGGCGGCGGTGGAGATAGGGACGAAGACGAAGGAGAGGGCGAATCCGGTGAGGAGGATGGGTAGGAGGAGGGTGGTGGGGGAGATGTCGAGGGTGACGTTGCCGAAGTAGAGGGTGGTGATGCCGAAGAGGCCGAAGCCGAAGGTGAGGAGGTAGCGGGGGTCGACCTTGTTGGAGAGATAGCCGATAACGGGCATGCCGCAGATAGCGCCGAGGCCGCGGGGGGCGACGGCGATGCCGGCGGTGAAGGCGGTGTAGCCGAGGAGCTCCTGATAGAAGAGCGGGAGGACGGTGGTAGTGGAGTAGATGGCTAGGCCGAAGAGGAAGATGAGGGTGGCGCCGACGAGGAAGTTGCGGTCTTTGAAGACCTTGAGGTCGACGAGTGGATCTTTTTTGGTCCAGGAGTGATAGATGAACCAGATGAAGGAGACTACGAGGAAGAAGACGGCCCAGCGAATCCAGACGGCGCCGAACCAGTCATCTTCCTGGCCCTTGTCGAGGACGACCTGGAGGCAGCCGATCCAGACGATGAGGGTTCCGAGGCCTAGGTTGTCGAACCTGGGGGCCTTGGCGTTCTTGATGTAGTCGGGATCGTGGATGAAGGTGTTGATCATGAACAGCGCCGCGATGCCGATAGGGATATTGATGTAGAAGGCGTAGCGCCAGGAGTAGGTGTCGGTGAGCCAGCCGCCGAGGGTGGGGCCGAGGACGGGGGCGACGACGACGCCGAGGGCGAAGACGGCCATGGCAGCACCGCGCTTGGCGGGAGGGAAGCTTTCGATGAGGATGGCCTGCGAGATGGGCTGGAGGGCACCGCCGCCTGCGCCTTGGAGAACGCGGGCGGCGAGGATGAAGGCGAGGGTGGGCGCGGCTCCGCAGAGGAAGCTGGCAACGGTGAAGATGGCCACGCAGGTCATGAGGAAGCGCTTGCGTCCGAACCGGAGGGAGAACCAGTTCGACATGGGGAGGACGATGGCGTTCGAGACGAGATAGGAGGTAAGGACCCAGGTGGCCTCGTCGGTGGAGGCGGAGAGGGAGCCGGCGATGTAGGGGAGGGCGACGGCGGCGATGGAGGTGTCGAGGACCTCCATAAAGGTGGCAAGCATGACGGCGGCGGCGATGAGCCAGGGATTGACGCCCTTGGTGACCTCGTCGGCGGCCTGCTGTTCGGGTGCGGTGACGGTGGCAGCGGCCATTCCGGGTGAGGATCCTTCCCTGTGAGTGGGGACGCGCCTCCGCTGGGGGAGACGGGCTTACAGGGTTGGATGCAGCAGTTTGCGATTGGCTACATTGAGTGCAGGGTCGGGCTGACTTGAGTTGTTTGTGAGCTGTGAGCCAGGGAGTTTAGGAGCTGTGAGTTAGGGTGAGGGTTCCGGTGCCGGTGTCGGAGCCGCAGGGGCTTTGGATGGTCCAGTTGGAGAGCGTGATGGCCTGGCCGTCGGGGGAGGTGGTGCCGCTGGCGGTGATGGAGGTGCCGGTGGCGGGATCGGTGTAGGTGGTGGAGATGCTGCCGCCGTCGATGGTGGAGGCGGTAGCGGGAAGCGAGTTGGGGACGCAGGTGTTGCCGGGCGAGGCGGCGGTTCCGCTGACGTGGTAGACGCCGTTGCTGTCGGGCTGGCTGGTTTGGGTGAGGTTGGAGGTAAGGGTAAAGGTTTGGCCGTCGCTGGTGGTCAGGGTTCCGGTGTAGGTGCCGGAGACGGGCTGGTATTGCTGTGCGGTGACAGGGGCGCCAGAGTCGCGGGCGGAGATGGTGGGCGTAGAGAGCGGGCAGGCGCCGCCGCGAACGCCGTAGCTGGCGCCGGTGAGGCTTTTGCCATCTTCGGCGAGGGTTCCGGAGAGGTTGAGGGTGCCACCGGAGAGAGGTCCGGTAAGGGTGAGGCGGCGGGAGCCGTCGATGGATCCGGTAACGGGAAGGGGGATGGAGGTGCCGACGCATTGGCCTTTCGAGGACAGGGCGTGGAGCGTGCCGGTGACGGTGTTGCCTTCGACGCTGAGACTGCCTCCGAAGGACGATAGCCGGGCGGAGGCAGTGGCGGAGGAGCTGAACTGCCAGTTTCCGGAGGCTTGGGCGAAGGCGGTGGAGGTCGAGGCAGTGGAGGTGGTTTGCGTGCTGCAACCGGAGAGCAGGCCGGCGAGGAGGCCGGCCAGGCCGAGCGAGGTGACAGCGAAGATGCGGCGGCGGGTTCCGGAGGAGCGGGCGGTGCGCTGGGGACGGGACGGCAGGTTTGGGGCAGGGGCGGGCGAAGGCATCGGGGTTTCGACTTTCCGGAGTCTGGACGATAACTCTCTGCGACTCTCCGGGAAGATAGAACGGTGAGGGTGGGCGGAGGAATAACTCGTTTGGGGGAGCGGGTGGGCGAGTGCGGGGCGAGGATTACTGTCGCGGAATAAGGGAGGCGATGGTGCATCTTCCTACGAGTTTCGGCATCAGATTGATTGACAGTAAGTGACTCAAGTGTAAGGATTGGGTTTGGTCAGGAGCTTGGCCGGGAGAACCGAAGAGATCGGCTGCCGGGATGTTTTGAGGAGAGGGTTAGTATGGCGAAGATTATTGGAATTGATCTGGGAACGACGAACAGCTGCGTTGCGGTGATGGAGGGCGGCGAGCCGAAGGTGATCCCGAACGAAGAGGGCGGGCGGACGACGCCGTCGGTTGTGGCGTTTACGAAGAATGGCGAGCGCTTGGTGGGCCAGGTGGCGAAGCGTCAGGCGATCACGAACCCCGAGAACACGGTGTACTCGATCAAGCGGTTTATGGGCCGGCGGATGAACGAGGTCGGCGACGAGATGAAGATGGTGCCGTACAAGGTTGTCGCGAAGGGCGACAGCGTGGCGGTGATGGCGCAGGGTAAGGAGTACACGGCGCCGGAGATCTCGGCGATGATTCTGCAGAAGTTGAAGAAGGCGGCGGAGGACTACCTGGGCACAAGCGTGACCGAGGCGGTGATCACGGTTCCGGCGTACTTCAACGACGCCCAGCGGCAGGCGACCAAGGATGCCGGAAAGATTGCCGGCCTGGATGTGAAGCGGATCGTGAACGAGCCGACAGCGGCGGCGCTGGCGTACGGGCTCGACAAGAAGAAGGACGAGACGATCGCCGTATACGACTTCGGCGGCGGAACATTTGATATCTCGATTCTTGAGGTCGGCGACGGCGTGATTGAGGTCAAGTCGACCAACGGTGACACGCACCTTGGCGGCGACAACCTGGACCAGCGCATTGTGGATTGGTTGATCTCGGAGTTCAAGAGTGAGACGGGCCTGGACCTGACGGCGAAGGGCAACGAGATGGCGCTGCAGCGCTTGAAGGATGCGGCGGAGCGGGCCAAGATCGAGCTGTCGACGGCGCAGGAGACGGAGATCAATCTGCCGTTTATCACGGCGGACGCGAGCGGACCGAAGCACCTGGTGCGGAAGCTGACGCGGGCAAAGCTGGAGAGTCTGGTCGATGATCTGCTGCAGAAGTCGGTTGGACCGTGCAAGCAGGCGATGAAGGATGCCGGTGTCGACGCAAGCAAGATCGACGAGGTGGTGCTGGTTGGCGGACAGACACGTATGCCGGCGATCCAGAAGCTGGTGAAGGATCTGTTCGGTAAGGAGCCGCATAAGGGCGTCAATCCGGACGAAGTTGTGGCGATCGGAGCGGCGGTGCAAGCGGGCGTTCTGTCGGGCGAGGTGAAGGATCTGCTGCTGCTGGACGTAACTCCGTTGACGCTCTCGATCGAGACGATGGGCGGTGTGGCGACGAGCATGATTGCGCGCAACACGACCATACCAACGAAGAAGACGGAGACGTTTTCGACGGCGGCTGACTCGCAGACCGAGGTGGAGGTGCATGTGCTGCAGGGCGAGCGCCCGATGGCGGCGCAGAACCGGACGCTGGGCAAGTTCAAGCTCAGCGGGATTCCACCGGCTCCGCGTGGCGTGCCGCAGATCGAGGTGACGTTCGACATCGACGCGAACGGCATTCTGAATGTGACGGCGAAGGATAACGCGACCGGCAAGGATCAGAAGATCACGATCACGAGCTCGTCGGGCCTGAGCAAGGATGAGGTGGAGCGGATGGCGAAGGATGCCGAGGCTCACGCGACGGAGGATAAGGAGCAGCGGGATGCGGTGGAGGCGCGTAATGGGCTCGACTCGATGGTCTACAACGTCGAGAAGATGCTGAAGGAGAATGGCGACAAGGTCTCCGGCAGCGATAAGACGGATGTGGAGACGGCGTTGGCGGATGCGAAGTCGACGCTGAGCGGAAGCCCAAGTGCGTCGGAGCTAAATGCGGCGCGCGAGAAGCTGACGGGCGCGAGCCATAAGCTGGCGGAGGCGATGTACAAGGCCTCTGCGAGTGCGCCGACCGACGGAGCGACGGCTGCCGAGGGAGTGACCGAGGAGCCGAAGAAGGAAGAGGGTGTGATCGACGCCGAGTATGTGGACACGAAGTAAGTCCACGATGGAGCGAACGGCCTAGGCTGCACACACGTAGGTAATAGGGAGGGGCGTTCCGTATGGGGTGCCCCTCTTTTGCTTTACCGCTCGGGCGGGGGGCTGCTGTGCATCGTATCGATGTACAGCCTTGACCGAGCGACTTGCGCCACGGAAGGGTGTTGAAGCATAAGAGGAATTAGACGAACTGTACACGGGATGTGAACTGGCAGTTGGATTTAACCAGGCGAGTGGAGGCAGAGCGATGACGGAGACGATGTGGAGATGCGACCAGATGCGGGCCGGCCAGCTTTATAACCGGATGATGTTTGACACGCGCGCCGAGGCGGAGCAGTTTGCGCGCAAGATGCGCGAGGCGGAGCCGGACCAGATGTTTTCGGTGGAGGCGGTTGAGGCGCGGCAGGTATGGAACTGAGGCGGATGTGCTGATTATCACGGACTGGGTTGAGGTGCAATCGATAGCGACGCTGGCGCTGGTGCTGACGAGCGCCGGCGCTATTGCGTATGCGGGGTTGCAGCTGCGGCACGAGCGCGAGTACCGGGCGGTGGCGAATCTGGAGAAGCAGTTGGGCTTCTTTTTGTCGGACGGATTTGTGGCGGCACGGCGGCGGCTGGCGGAGGCTCGGCTGAGCGATGAGGGGCTGCGGACGTGGGACGTGGACGACCCGCCGGTGAGTGCGTTTGAGGTGCTGGATTTTTATGAGCATCTGTCGCTGCTGGTGAAGAAGGGTCACCTGGATGTGTACGACGTGTGGCACACGTTTTACGAGTGGGCGCAGCCGGTGTATGTGGACATGCAGGCGATGATTGAGAGCGACGACAGCCCATTTGCGGATCATTACTCCGATTTGCGGAAGCTGATGCGGCAGATGGATGAGATCCAGTTGAAGCGGATGCACGCGAAGAATGCGAACCACTGGGCGTTGTGGACGCCGGAGCGGATTATCGAGCACTACAAATACGAGGTGAGTACGGGGGGGCGGCCGCGGCGGACGCGAAGGAGGGAGCAGGCGCGGCAGGCGGCTCTGGTGGAGGATATGGACGCGAGCGCCGCGGCGGAGAGGGAGAGCGTGGATGCCTGAGGGCAATGAGGTTCATCGCTGGGCGGAGCGGCACACGGAGGCGCTGGTTGGAAGGAAGCTGCATGTGGAGGGACCGAATGGGCGCTTTGCGGAGGCGGGTGCGCTGGACGGGCGAAAGCTGGAGCGGGTGATGGCGGTGGGCAAGCACCTGGGGTATGACTTTGGGACAGACCGCATCCTGCATGTGCACCTGGGCCGATATGGGGACTGGACGGAGGGGCAGATGCCGCTGGCGGAGGTGAGGGGCATGCTGCGGCTGCGGATGTGGAGGATGGGAGCGAAGGCGGTGAAGGGCGCGGTGGCGTCGGCGCCGCGCCACTACACGAGCGATGACGGTACGAAGAGCTTGCCGCCGGGGACTGTAGATTGGCTGGAATTGCGCGGGCCTACGGACTGCAGCGTGTATACGCAAGAGAAGTGGGACAAGCTGCTGGAGCGGTTGGGGCCGGATCCGCTGAATGGGGATGAGCCGGACGAGGCATTTCGGAAGATTGCGAAGGTGAAGAAGCCGATCGGGGTGCTGCTGATGGAGCAGGACGTGATGTCGGGGATCGGGAATATTTATCGTGCGGAGCTCTTGTTTCGGGCGCGGCTGAGTCCGTTTCGGATGGGGCCGGAGGTGCCGATGGGGACGCTGAAGTCGATCTGGAAGGAGTCTTTGCCGCTGCTGAAAGCGGGCATGGTGGATCGGCGGATTGTGACGACCTTGCCGAAGGATCGGCCGCATAGGGATGAGCGGCCGCCGCTCAAGGAGGAGGTGCATTATGTGTATCGGCGGAGTGGAAAGCCGTGCTGGGTGTGCGGGACGACGGTATTGAAGAAGGATATGAATGGGCGCAGTTTGTACTGGTGTCCGACGTGCCAGGCGGAGTAGAACGTGATGCGTATAACGCGGCGCGTGATACTCTCATGGAGTGATTGGATGTTTGTCGGATCGCGATGCAGAGCTGATCTTTGATGGTGCGCGAAGTCGCCGTTATGCCGGTATTGAACGCAATATCGAGCGTAAGCTCAGGGTACTGCAAGCGGCAGTAACCCTCCAGGATCTGGCGATACCGCCGGGAAATCGGTTGGAGGCGCTCAGAGGAGATCGTGAGGGTCAGCACAGTATTCGAGTGAACAGCCAATTCCGGATTTGCTTCCGATGGGAAAGAAGTCATGCCTACGAGATCGAAATCGTCGACTACCACTGACGTTCAGCCGCGTCATTCTAAGCGGCAACTTCCGCCAATTCACCCCGGCGAGATGCTGCGGGAGGAGTTACTGCTGCCGATGGGCCTAAGTGCAAATGCGCTCGCGATCGCTCTTGGAGTGCCAGCGACGAGAATCGGGGAGATCGTCAACGAGCGGCGTGGGATTACAGCGGATACAGCTCTGCGATTAGGAAGATATTTTCGGATGAGTGCGGAGTTCTGGATGAATCTGCAGAGCCACTATGACCTCCAGCACGCGCGTTTTGTGACAGACAAACAGACTCTTGAGCGAATCAAGCCCGCGCCGCTGGATCGGAAGACGGGCTCTCTCAAGATAGCGATGACGGCGTAACGAGGTCAGCAGGATGGCGACGACACAACAAAAGGACTACTACGGCACGCTTGGCGTAAAGAAGACGGCGACGTCCGATGAGATTCGCAAGGCGTTTCGGAAGATGGCGCGGAAGTATCACCCGGACGTGAATCCGGGCGACAAGAAGGCCGAGGAGAAGTTCAAGGAGATCTCCGAGGCGAATGACGTGCTAAGCGAGGAAAAGAAGCGGAAGATCTACGACCAGTTCGGGTTTTACTCGGACAATATTGATGCTGCGGCGGCGGAGGCGGCGGCGCGGGGTGGGTATGGCCCTGGCGGGTTTCCGGGTGGAGGACGTGCGGCGGGCGGCCGCGGGGGCGGGGCGCAGGAGGTTCCGTTTGATTTTGGCGGCTTTGATTTTTCGGGGTTTCAAGGCGGTGGCGGAGGGGCGGCGCAGACGGAGCAGGGCGGCGGCGGCTTTGGCGGATTCCGCGACATCTTTAGCGGGATGTTTAACGGCGGAAAGGCGCAGAAGGGGCCGCAGCCGGGGACGGATCTGGAGTACCAGGTGAGTGTGGATTTTTGGACGCTGATTCACGGCGGTGTGACGCGGCTCGAGATCACGCGGCAGGAGACATGCAAGACGTGCAAGGGCCGGGGGACGCAGGGCGGTGTGGTGGAGTGCCCGGAGTGCCATGGGTCGGGGCAGGTGACGCAGATGGGCGGGCGGATGAAGTTCAACGTCCAGTGCCCGAAGTGCGGCGGGAGTGGAAAGGTGCAGAACGCGTGCCCGACGTGCGACGGGGCGGGTGTGGTGACGCGGAAGGAGCCGCTTGAGTTCCGGATCAAGGCGGGGACACGGGATGGGCAGAGGATACGGCTGGCGGGCAAGGGCAACGCGGGAACGGATGGCGGGGCGGCGGGCGATCTGTATCTGATTATCAAGGGCGGATCGCATCCGGTGTTTACGCGGACGGGGGATGATGTGTATGTAACGGTCCCGGTGACGATTACGGAGGCGGCCCTGGGAGCGAAGATCGATGTACCGACGATTGATACGCATGAGGGCGGGGGGCGGACGCAGCTGAAGATTCCGCCGGGAGTGCAGACAGGGCAGAAGCTGCGGCTGCGGGAGAAAGGAGTGCCGAGCGCATCGCGGGAGGGTGTGCGGGGGGACCAGATTGTGGAGGTGAAGGTGGTGGTGCCGAAGCTGCAGGATGAGCGGTCGAAGGAGATACTGCGGGAGTTTGCGAAGTTGAATGCGGAGGATCCGCGGGCGGCGATGTTTGCGGAGGTGTGATGGGATGGGAGGGATTACGGTTCGAGTGGGATGGCAAGAAGGCCCGGTCGAATTTTCGCAAGCATGGCGTGAGCTTTGATGAGGCCAGCACGCTGTTCAGCGATCCTGAAGAGTTGATCTTGCCCGACCCGGATCACAGCGAAGATGAGCAGAGGTCTATCAGTATCGGAAGGAGTTCGAAAGGAAGACTGGGTGCTAGCCTGCTACACGGAGAGGGCCGATACGACTGATTACCGCGAGAGAGGCCGCTCCGAAAGAACGTAAGGCGTTTGAACAGCGGAGGAAAGAACATGCGTAAGGAATACGACTTCTCAAAAGCGACGCGTGGGGAGCATGCTTCCCGCTATGCCAAGGATGTGGAGATCGTGGTTGACGATCAAGATTCCGCTTTGAAGGGGAAGTCGTCTGATACGCAGTTGACCGAACTCGCAGGTCGCCATCTTGTGATCTCAGAGATGACGAGGGATGGTCTTGAGGTCGCTATTCCCGTTCGAGACCACGGGGTTGATCTTGTAGCGTACCTGGCCGTAGACCTGGACGTAGAGAGAAGCGGCAAATTTCTCGCGTGCCCTATTCAGTTGAAGGTCAACACGGGCAGGAGGTTCGGGCTCGATCGGAAGTATGAAAGGTTCTCAACCTCCTGATCGTTTACGTATGGGATTTGCATTCGGCTTCTGATCGCTCAATATACGCTTTGACCTACCGAGAGGCGGAAGAGCTTCTCGTGCGGAAGGGCCATAGTCTGACTCCCTCTTGGATTGAAGCTGGCGCTTATAGCATTGGGAAGCTAGACAAACGGCTTATGGGACTGCTAGAAAAATTCCGGGTTGAACCGGAGGTTGGAAGAAGCGAATTGAAAGCGCGTTGAAGGAAGATCTTCCGAAATCAGCTTAGGGTGAAGTCCTCTCTACCATTCCGGGAGTCAGGCCTGGTTGTGGGCTTGTTCTAGTTTTGAGTGGCCGGACTTTTTGAGGTGGGCGCCGGGTGTGAGTGGGGTGGGGTTGGCTGGTGGGCTGGGAAGAAGGTAGTGGTTGGCGAGGGCGGCGGCGAACTGGGATGCTGCGGGTGCTAGGCCGACGATGCGGGCGGCTAGCCAGGCTTGGGGGGTGATGGTGATCTCGGCGCAGCCGGAGGCGGTGGCGTTGTAGATGCGGTTGGCGGCGTGCTCGCTGCTGGCGGCGAGTCCGGGTGTGGTGGCTCCGAGGGAGAACCACTGGAACTCTTTTTCGGCCTGTCCGGTGAAGGAGGCCTGGATGGAGGAGCCGGTGCGCATGAGGCCGGGGCAGACGGTGGTGACGCGGATGCCTTTCTGGCGGAGCTCGGCGTGGAGGCCTTCGGAGAGGCCGGTGAGGGCGAACTTGCTGGCGACGTAGGGGAGGAGGTGGGGGACGGGGACCTTGCCGCCGATGGAGGAGATGTTGACGATAGAGGCGCGGCGGCCGTGGCGTTTTTCCTGCGCGAGCATGCGTGGGAGGGCGGCCTGGATGGTGTGGAGGGCGGCGTAGAAGTTGGTGTCCATGGCGCGGTGGAAGGCTTCGAGCGGCTGATTCTCGAAGGGGCCGACCTCGATGATGCCGGCGTTGTTGATGAGGACGTCGAGGCGGCTGAAGCGGGCGTAGGTCTGCTCGATGACGTGTGCGGCCTCCGCGGGGTCGGTGAGGTCGGCGGGGACGAGGAGGATGTGGTCTGCGGAGGTGACGGATCCGGCTTGGAGGAGGGCTGCCTGTGCGCGTTGGAGCTCGTCGGGGTTGCGGGCGGCGAGGACGAGGCGGGCGCCGGCTTTGCCGAAGCGATGCGCGAGAGCGAGGCCGAGGCCGCGGGAGCCGCCGGTGATGAGGACGACGTTGCTGCCCGAGCGGCGCTGGCGTGGAAGGAGGAGCCATGCGGCGGCAGCGACTCCGATGCCGGTGAGAATCTGTGCGGTTGAGGCGGAGCTGATGGATCGTTTCATGGTTCTTCTTGAGATGCGGCGGGAATGGGTGTGAGATTTTTGGCGGTTTCTCGACGGTAAAGGCTAGACTTTTTGTGCACCGGGCGGAATGGAGCAGACGCAATGGCGACGAAGCGGAAATCGAAGGGGGCCTACATGATCTCGGCGGTTGCGGAGATGTACGAGATACATCCGCAGACGCTGCGTCTGTATGAGCGAGAGGGGCTGCTGCGGCCGTCGCGGAGTGAGGGAAACACGCGGCTGTATACGGACGAGGATTTGGAGCGGCTGGAGTTTATTTTGAACCTGGCGCGGGACCTGGGCGTGAATATTGCGGGGATCGCGATTGTGCTGCAGATGCGGGAGCGGATGGAGGAGATGAACCGGCAGATGCAAGGGTTTGTGGATTATGTGCGGACGGAGATGCTGAGCCGGATGCAGCAGGCGCAGGGGTCGGAGGCGGGTCTGGTGCCGCTGCGGCGGCCGGTGGTGATGACTCCGGAGAAGCCGCCGGCGGGGAAGAAGAAGCAGGGACTTTGATGAGGGTGGCTGGGCGGATGGGACTGGCTGGGCGCGGTTTGTTCTGGGTGGCGGCGGTGGGGACGGTGACGTCGACGATTTACTCGTTGATGGTGGTGGCGGGGGCGGTGCGGTTTGGAGTGCGGAAGCGGCGGGAGGATGCTTTGCCGCAGGCGTTTCTGCCGCCGGTGAGCGTGTTGAAGCCGCTGCATGGGGCGGAGCCGGATCTTGAGGAGAATCTGCGGGGGTTTTTCCGGTTGGAGTATCCGGAGTTTGAGTTGCTGTTTTGTGCGCGGCAGGCGGAGGACGCGGGGCTGGAGACGGCGCGGCGGGTGGGGGCGGAGTTTCCCGGGGTGCGGGCGCGATTCTTGACGTGTGGGGAGCCGCGGTTTCCGAATGCGAAGATGTGGTCCCTGCGGACGCTGGCCGAGGCGGCGGGGCATGAGGTGCTGGTGACGAGCGATGCGGATGCGCGGGTGGATCGCGATTATCTGCAACGGTGCGTGCAGGTGCTGGCGGATGGGACGGTGGCGCTGGCTTCGTGTTTGTATATCGGGCGGACGCATGGTGGGTTCTGGGCGCAGATGGATTCGGTGGGGAAGAGTGTGGAGATGGCGGGTGGGATCCTGGTGGCGGACATGCTGGAGGGGACGCGATTTGCTCTGGGGGTGACGATGATTTTGCGGAAGGAGGCGTTTGCGGAGGCGGGTGGGTACGAGGAGCTGGGGCAGTGGTTTGCCGAGGACTTTGTGCTGGGGAATCGGCTGGCGGAGAAGGGGCTGGGGGTGCGGATGTCGAATCATGTGATTCGGCTGATGGTGCTGCCGCAGGGGTTTGGGGGGGCGTTTCAAGATCAGCTGCGATGGATGAAGAGTACGCGGAGGTCGCGGCCAGCGGGGCATCTGGGGACGGGGCTTACGTTTGCGGTGCCGTTTGGAGTGATTGGTTTGGTGTGGGGTGTGGTGAGCGGGAGTGCGGGGCTGGGGCTGCTTTGGCTGCTGGGGACTTGTGTGGATCGGTGGCTGATGGCGGCGGCGGTGCTTTGGGCTCTGGGAGATGAGCGGGCGACGGTGCCGGTGTTAGTTTATCCGCTTCGGGATCTGCTGGGTGGGGTGCTTTGGGTGAGCAGCTATACGGGGGGGAATCTAAGGTATCGGGCGGGGTCGTATGAGCTGGGGCCGGATGGGCGGTTTGTGGCGGTGCGGGGTTAGCGCTGGGGCGGCGGGGGCGAGGTGATGCGCTGGGTCGCTGAAATACCATGTGCGGCGTTCTCTTGGGATGTGAGCAGAGTTGCGGAAACACCGAGGTACGGCAGCTTGAGCTCTGTTAGCCTCGCCGTATGCAGCGGCTCCTTCTGTTCGTATTTACGTGCGGTGTGATTGCCCCGAAGTCCTTGGCACAACTGCCTGGCCGGACGTCATCACCAACGATGACGGATCATAGGCGTGAATTCGAAGTTGCTTCTGTCAGGGAGAACAGATCAGGTGGTCAGGCGACCTCGAACTTTCCGCTTGACCGCGGAGATGTTTACTACCCCACAGGGGGAGCTCTCACGGCGACGAATCAATCCGTTGTCACTCTGCTCATCTTTGCCTACAAGATACATATCACCGAATTTAGAGGCGGCTTGATGCGCCGCCTGCCGAGTTGGGCAATGACGTCTAAATTTGACATTAATGCGAGAGCAGAATCTGAAAAGCCAAGCAAGGAAGACATGCGGTTGATGCTGCAGTCTCTTCTTGAAGATCGGTTCAAACTGAAGGTTCACCGAGAGGAGCAGCAGATGCCTGTCTTTGGGATGTATCTCGTAAAGCCCGGACAAACTGGGCCTCAGTTGAAACCTCATGATCCGACTGCGTCGTGCTCGGCTCCTCTACCACTTCCCGTTTCGGGGACACCCGCCGCGAGATTGGTTGGGCTTTGGCCGGCAAACTGCGGGGATGGCACTGAGTCACGGATGTCCAAGTATCTGCTCAGGGAGGGTGGCCGCGACATGACCATGAGTGCAGTTGCGGATTGGTTGACTGGCTCAGGGGAGACTGACAGGCCTATCTTGGATCAGACCGGCCTGAACGGAACATTCGATTTCATTCTCGAGTTCGATCCCGAGTCCTTGGGTAGGGAAGGTTTGGACGCCGTGCAACGCGACGATTCGGGTCCGACCTTTATGGATGCTGTGAAGGAGCAACTTGGTCTTCAGGTCAAGAAGCAGAACGGGTCTACCACTATCTTTGTTGTGGATCATGTCGAGTACCCGTCAGCGAACTGATATCTGAAGAGGCGATTCCACGCTAAATGGGGAAAGGAGGTTACGGGCGGTTGGTAAGGATGGACTTGCCGCCGGCGCTGGCTAGGGTGCGGACGGGGGCGGCGGGGATGAGATCGTGGGTGCGGGTTGTGGGGTGGTTGGTGAGGAGGAAGATGCGCTGGGGGCTGGACCAGAGGGTGCGGAGGGTGGCTTCGGTTTCGAAGATGGCGGGGGCGTCGGGCCAGAAGCTGCCGTACCAGGGGCCGTTCATGCGACCTTCGACGAGGTGGACGGGCTGCCCGGTGTAGAAGAGCAGGGTGGAGCCGGAGGTGAGCTCGCCGTCGATGAGGATGAGGTCGGCGGACGAGCTGTTTGGAGGCTGGGGGTGGAGGTGCTGCTCGGCGACGATGGCGTCGGCGAACGGTTTTGAGCCCAGGATGGGGTAGAAGCGGGCGAGGCCCTCGTGGACGCAGAGGAGGAGGCCGGTGGCGGCGGCGGCGAGGGTGAGGTTGGCAGCGAAGGTGTGGCCCTGGCGGCGGATGAGCCAGGCTCCGGGGCCGATGGCGAGCATGCAGAGGGCGCAGGCGGCGAGAGGTGCGCGGAAGAGACCCATGGCGGGGCCGGTGAGGTCGTAGATGTGGCCGAGGGAGAGATTGTAGGCGTCGGAGGCCTGGGAGAGGAGAGT
>JAABUX010001568.1_pt1 | contig 34148 bp, 28 predicted proteins | sample 5561851 | NCBI WGS metagenome assembly JAABUX01 (sample SAMN10711883, study PRJNA513361) | rock metagenome | isolation source: Antarctica rocks | place: Antarctica: Victoria Land, Richard Nunatak red sandstone | collected 2016-01-03
GCCTGCCCGCGCAACTCATCCCGTCGCGCCTAACCGGGAGGCCTCCGCCCCCCGTCTGGCTCTCCTCCACTCTCCCTATGGTGAGCGGCTACATCTCGCTGCCTGCTTGTAGTCTAAACTCCAGTCACTAACCTGTACGCCCATTTCAAGATGCGTCGCGATCCAGGAGCGACAGTGAAGCCAGTACATGTCTTGGTAGAGCAACTGGAGCTGCTTAACGGAGGAGTTATCCGACCGGCCATGTCGCCATTTGGCGTCGTCCCACGTTCTAGTACGTGAATAGGACGGCAAGAGAGGAATGGGACGAATGGCTGCCGATAAGTATAGGATCAACATAACCAGATGCGGGAGACGCCGTGATCGTGCGATCTGATGCTGGACCGGAACCAAGCGTCGACGAAGAGGCGCTGGTGCACTCGGCGCAGGGTGACCGTGCCGCTTTCGCCCCGTTGTACGAACGCTACGTCGACCGTGTGTACGCTTACCTACGCGCTCGTACTGCCTCCGAGGAAGATGCGGCCGACCTCACGCAGCAGGTGTTCCTGCGCGTGCTGGACGCTTTGCCTCGCACAAAGAGCCAGCATCTGGTCTTCGCGCCGTGGTTGTTTCGCATCGCGCGCAACGCCGCTATCGACGCACACCGTCGCCATCGCGACAGCGTCGCATGGGATCTTCTGCCGCTGGACCTCCATCCGACGACCAACGATGATCTCGATGCCTCGCTCATGCGTGCTGAGGCTGGAGCACGTTTGCGAGAACAGCTTCAATGCCTGAGTCTAGATACACGGGAGATGCTTGCTCTGCGTTTCGGCGTCGGCTTGAGCGTTGCCGAGGTCGCGGTCGTGATGGGGAAGTCGGAGGCAGCAGTCAAACAACAGATTGTACGGACGGTGCGCAAATTAAGGACGCAGTACGATGACACAGCTTACTGAGCGGTATCCTGAGTTTCAGGACGAGGAGAGCGTCTCCCTCGATCTGGTCATCCACGACCTTGAGCAGGCTTATAGCACGTCGATGCCGCTGCAAAGACGCGCCGCCCTCGCGCGAGCGCTTCGTGGACCCCACCCCGTCGCCGCGTCCAGCACACGCAGGTTCCAGAAAAGAACGTCGTTCTGGCCATGGAAAGGGCGCGCCGCGACGCGTCCAGCGGCGCTTGCCAGCGTCCTGCTCGTGCTCGTGCTCGTCACGGGCATCGCCTATGCAGCGGTACGCATTTTAGGCGGCGACCAAGCACTCCTGGCTGCCCCTGATACGCGTGCAATAGTGCAACACAATTTAGGCGTTCCCTTGAACGTCACGCAGCGCTCGTGCGGCTATAGGGTCACCTTCAACCGCGCCTATGCCGACGCCCATCGCATCGTCGTCGCCTATACGGTGACGCCGCCGCATGGGCACACCATTCTCACTCATTATTACCCCGACCCAGATTTTGCGTTTGACTCCGTAGGGAAGCCAGCACTTTCGCCCGAGGAGTCGAACCAGTATCAGGGCGTGACTCCTGCTGGTCCTTATGGCGGTGATCCTGATGCAACCACTCAGAGGTTCGACACTGGTGGTGCGGCGTCAGGGCGTCTCCTCATCTTTGACGCCGGTACGATTCACTCTCGCCCTCTGCGCAGCCTGAACCTGCATGTTGTGATGCCAATTGTGACCGCGTTCGAACGTCTGGATACATCGGGGATGGTGCTTCCCGTGTGTGAACAGCGCGCCGACGGGCGAATGGCTGCCAAGGGACTGTCGGGCGGCGGCCCTTCCTCGTTTCGAGCCATCGCAGTCAACGGCCCGTTCCATCTCGATGTCACAGTCCCGTTTTATCCCGAGGCCATCATCAACCTGTATAGGACAGCCCATGTGGGACGGACAAAGTATACATTAACGCGTGAGGAAGTTACTCCCCTCGACACGCGCGTTTATATCACTACGAACAATTTGGCGGCCACCACACGGGTCGTCAAAGGCTCATTATTTCCGCTCGGTCTTCAACTTCAGGTCTATGCGCGCTTCAAAGAGGGCAGAACGCTTCCATTCGGCCCTTGGGAGGCAACCGTCTATCATGGACAATCAGCCTACGTCTTTAACTTCACCCAACCCTACGGTTATCACAGCCGATGGACCCTGTACTTACGGGGAGCATTAAAAGGAAGGAGGCTCGGTTTCAATCCCAATATATGGCCGGCAAAAGACACGACGCCGCTTGCGACCTTCACTGTACCTCTACCGTAGCGACAGCCCGGTGTAACTGGCCAGCGTACTACCGACTAAGTGGCTTTCAGCTAGTCTGGCGTTTAATGAGGCTCAGACGTCGACGCGGTGGAGCACTAGTTTTCTACTGATAGATCGTGGCCGGTGGGCCGTTCACGGGATGCCGCTGTATCGCTAGAGGGCGCCACGGAGGAAGGTCGGACCCAACTTGACCAAGCGGGCCGCGAGTTGGCGGTACGACGCCGTGCCGCCGACCGCACCGACGGCGAGGTCGCGCAACGAACCGTGCGTTCCTATATGCCGGAGCAGAAGGTTAGGGTAGCGATAGGCGATCGTCTGCACGACCCAGGCGTAGCTTAGGTCGATTCCAACGGAGGAGGCGATGGCCCGCTCGTAGGGCGCGAACGACCGCGCGGTCCCACCCAGCCGGTCGAGCACGGCTTGGCCCGCCATCCGACCGCTGGCCAGCGCGTAGCAGATGCCTTCGCCCGTCATGGGGTCGACGAGAGACGCGGCGTCGCCCGCGAGGACCACGCGCCCGGCGGCGCGCGCCTTGCGGTGGTGGTAGAGCGGCACTTTATGGCCGCGCTGCAGGATCTGCTTGCCCCGCGCGAGATCGGGGTGCGCTAAAAGACGGGCCAGGGCAGGCTTGAGGGTGCGTCGGCCACGCGGATCGAAGGCGCCGACGCCGACGGAGAGGTGGTCTCCTTTGGGGAAGATCCAGCCGTAGCCGCCGCGCAGGCTGGACAGATCGAACAACGCGTCCGTGGCATAGCGCACGTTGGTCGCGTCGTCGACCGCCAGTTCCACCTCCAACGCCGCGGCGGGATCGCCGGCGGGCGCGATGCCGGCCAGGCGACCAGTCACGCCGTTGACTCCATCCGCACCCACCACGTAGCGCGCCAAAACGACGTCTGTCCCCACTGTCAGACGCACGTGGTCGCCTCTCGGCTCAAGCATCGAGAGGGTGGATCCATCGCGTAGAGTTGCCCCAGCGGCGATTGCGTGCTCCGTGAGGTAGGCGTCAAAGTGAGCGCGCATGACCATAGAGAGGGGGGCCGGCAAGGGGCACTCGACGCGCAGCGCGCGGTGCGTGAGAACGAGGCGCCCCACGCGGGCCAGCGGCGTCACCGGAGCGACGAGCGGCGACGCCTCGTACGAGCGCAGGCTAAGGGCGCCCCCGCAGGGCTTGTAGCGCGGCATCGACGCCTTCTCAACGAGCAGTACGCGCGCGCCGCCCTCCGCCAGCACGTGCGCTGCGCTGGCCCCGGCTGGTCCCGCGCCGACGACCACGGCGTCATACACATCGCTCACGCATCGTCCTCTACGTATCGCCTCTACGGCGGCGTCATCGCTTGGTTCGTCGGTTACCAGCGTAACAGGTCGGGTAAACGTGGGGCGGCCCAGGGGGCGTCCGGCGCCTCCGACCAGCTTCACTCAACGCCGTCACTCGGTCAGAATCCGCGTGCTAAGCTCACGCCCCGCGCGCAACTCTTTCTCGTAACGGTCGTGCATGGCCGCCACGTGCATGCCGCCGCTCTCGTAGAGGCGCGTGGCTCCCGTCAAGCTCGTGGCGTCGACTCCGAGCTTGACCGTACGCGTGCTGCGTCCGTAAAACGCGGCGAACGAGGCATGCAGGAGGGCCAGCCCCAGGCGGCGACGCCGCCAGGCACGTCGTACGCCGAGCGTATGCACCCAGCCCGCGTCCTCGTCCTGGGCGCAGAGCGAGAGGCCGGCAATCGCGTCGCCGTCCACGGCCAGCAGCCAGAGCGTGGGATCGAGGTCCGCGACCTCGACACGGCGACGGCGAAAATCCTCGAAATTGCCCGGTAGATGGCCCCAGTGGTCGGAGAAGGACTCTTCGAGCGTCTCGAAGACGGTGTGGTCGTCCTCACCACGTCGAAACGTCCGTAAGACGACGCCATCGGGAAAGACCGGCGTGGGCGGCGCCTCGTCCATGGTGATCTCCATACGTTGCCAACGACGCGCGGGCATATAGCCCCGCGCCGTGAACAGTGCTTTCGCGCTCTCGTTCTTGATATTGGTCCACGTGCTGATCGAGACGCGCGCGTCCGCCAGCACATCGTGTATGCGCGCCCGGGCCATCTCCTCGGTCCACTTGATGAGAGCGGAGCCGAGACCCTGGCCGCGCCGCGCTGGGTGGACGCAACCGAACGCGTTGACGCGAACCGGCTCCCGATCGTGCATCTCAGCGTAGGCGACGAGGGCGCCGTCGGTGTCGAGGACGAGTCTCGTCTGCCGTGCCAACTCCAGGCCATACCATTCCTGGCGCAGTTCGGTCGCCGTCAGGTCGGTCTCTCCCGTGTCATGGAGATCGCAGGCGCCGACCAAAGCGACCGTCGCCGCGAGGTCTTCGATCGTGGCGGAGCGCACCCTATAAGGGAGACCAGGCGGTAACTCGATCGTCTTTTCGTTCATCTAGGACGTCTCCTCGTCGATATTTTTGAATTGTTTCCGTTCCACTGTCGCGTCTCGTACGTCGTCGATACGTCCCCGGTGCGCCGGCCGCGCCGCAACGCAAAAAAGAGGCCGTGGGCGCCGATGTCGTCTCGGTCTGCCCACGGCCTCTGTCGAGTAAGCGCGTCGTGTGGTGTTAAGGCGCTACGCGACCTCCGAGGAGGATAGATGCCGAGGCAAGGCCGCTGGACGTAGGGATAGCGTGCTGAGATATCCCGCGGCGGTTCACGGTCATGTTTTTGCTCGTCATGTGTCTTCCTCTCGCGTTGAAAACAGCTCTCGCCGTCAGAGGGATAATAAACCAACATTGGAGTCTCTGTCAAGACAGCGTTTTCCCTTACCGTGCTCTGTCGCGACCAGCCTAGCACGATCTCTATGGTGGTGAGAGCGAGGCGTTGATCCGCTGTCTACGAACCGACGCGTTGCAGCCTCGACCGGTCCTTGAACGCGGAGCCCGGCTGGGTATACACTAGCGATCAAACGGAGGGTTGGTGAAGGCCGCGGCAACGCGACGGAGGCAGCGCAATGCAGAGCTACGTACACGGCACGTCGGAGACGAGCTTGCTGGGCATGACCATCGGCGATCTACTGCGCGAGACGGCGCGAACCTCTGGCGAGGGCGAGGCTCTCGTCTCGCGGCATCAAGGGCTGCGCTACACCTACAAGCAACTCGACGACGAGGTCGATCGCGTGGCGCGGGCGTTTATAAGCGCGGGGATAGAGGCTGGCGATCGCGTCGGCATCTGGTCGCCCAACTGTGCCGAATGGGTGCTGGTGCAATTCGCCACGGCGCGCATGGGAGCAATTATGGTCAACGTCAACCCCGCGTACCGCTCACGCGAACTAGCCTATGTGCTGGAGCAGTCGGGCGTGAAACTGCTCGTGGCCGCGCCGCGCTTCCGCGCCCACGACTACCGCGCCACGCTGGCGGAGATCGTCCCGGCGCTCGGTACGGCCCCCGCGTTTATGACCCTCTTCGAGCCTAGCCTGCCCGACCTGCGCGGCATCGTCTTGCTGGGCGACGAAGAGGCGCCCGGCATGACGGCATGGACCACTTTTCTGGCTGGAGCGGAGAAGACAAGCCTCGCCGCGCTGCACGCCCATGCCGCCCTGCTCCAGTTCGACGACCCCATCAACATCCAGTACACCAGCGGCACGACGGGCTTTCCCAAGGGCGTCACGCTGAGCCACCACAATATCTTGAACAACGGCTTCTTTATCGGCGAGTTTCAGAGGCTCTCGTCGGTTGACCGCGTCTGCATCCCCGTGCCGCTCTACCACTGCTTCGGCATGGTGTTGGGAAATCTGGCCTGCGTCACGCACGGCGCCGCGATGATTTATCCCGCCGAGGCGTTCGACCCGCTCTCGACTATGGAGACGGTGCAGGAGGAGCGCTGCACGGCGCTCTACGGTGTGCCCACCATGTTTATCGCGGAGCTAGAGCATCCAGAGTTTTCCCGTTTTGATTTCACGACGTTGCGCACGGGCATCATGGCTGGGTCGCCCTGTCCCGTCGAGGTGATGCGCCAGGTGACCTTGCGCATGCACATGCCCGAGGTCACTATCTGCTACGGCATGACCGAGACTTCGCCCGTCTCGTTCCAGACGCGGCCGGACGACGACGAGGAGACGCGTGTCTCCACCGTCGGCGCCATCCATCCCTACGTCGAAGCCAAGATCGTCGACGCCGTCACGGGGCGCGTCGTCGAGCGCGGCACGCCCGGCGAACTGCTCACGCGCGGCTATCCCGTCATGCTTGGCTACTGGAACAACGAGAAGGCGACGGTCGAAGCGATAGACCGCGCGCGTTGGATGCATACCGGCGACCTCGCCGAGATGCGCGAGGACGGCTACGTCAATATCGTGGGCCGCATCAAGGACGTGATTATCCGCGGGGGCGAGAACATTTATCCGCGCGAGATCGAAGAGTTCCTTTACGGACACCCTCAGATCGCCGACGTGCAAGTCATCGGCGTGCCCGACGAGAAGTACGGCGAGGAAGTGTGCGCCTGGATCAAGCTCAAGGCGGGGGAAGCGGCGACGGAAGAGGACGTCCGCGCTTATTGCCGGGGCAAGATCGCTACCTATAAGATTCCACGCTACGTCGCCTTCGTCGACGAGTTCCCCACTACGGTAACAGGTAAAGTGCAGAAGTATTTGATGCGCCAGATGTACGTGGAGATGCGGCGCTAGGAGGCGTAGCCCCGTGAGGGCTGAACGACGGAGATCAACGCCTTGCTCTCGTCGTCCGGCCCCTACTTTTCCGTCGCCACGGTCGCGAGGCGCGAGAGGGCGTCGTCGTAGACCTTTTTGAGCGCGCCGGGCGCGAACAGGCGCTCGAAAAAGCCGCCCACGCCGCCGTGGCCTTGCCATTCGGTGACGAGCGTCACGCGTGAGCCCGCGCCTTGAGCCGTCACGGTCCAGGTGTTGACGAGCGTGGACCCGGCGTCGCTCTCGGTCAAGATGCCGCCGCTGCGCGGCTCGGCCACGGTCATGTGGTAGGTGCGGTCGCGCGAACCGACCTTGAAACCGTACGAGTAGACCGTTCCCGCGCCCTTGCCGCCCTTCTCCACCTTATAATCGTGGTAGTTCTCCGGCAGCCAGCGCGGCCGTTCGGTCTTGAAATCGGCGATATACTTGTACACCTGGCTAGCGGGAGCGGCGACCTCGCGCGTGCTCTCGACTTTAATCGTGGCCATGGATAGCTCTCCTTATCGTCCTTGTGCTCCTAAAGGCCGGTAAAATCATGTGTGAAGGCTTTCTCAGTGTACTCCGCCTTTTACCGAGCGGAGCACGTCCTTTAACGGTCCCACCCGGCCATGTAAACTAAGGGAGACGGACGTGACCGTCCGCGACGCTCCGCGCGCCGCGCGACCACGGCCACGCCGTACGATGTTTTGCCAAACAGGAGGCTCTTGATCGTGACGACGCAGACCGCCCAATCTGGCGCTGAGACAGCGCAGTGGCACGAACTCGCGCAGCAGTTGCGCGTCGACTCGATTCGTTGCACCACCGCGGCCGGTTCCGGCCATCCTACCTCGTCGATGTCCGCCGCCGACCTGATGTCCGTGCTCCTCGACAAATACCTGACCTACGACTGGCAGACGCCGCATGACCCGCGCAACGACCATCTGATTTTCTCCAAGGGTCACGCTTCGCCGCTGCTCTACTCGATGTACAAGGCCGCCGGCGTGGTCTCGGACGAGGAACTCCTGACCCTGCGCAAGTTCGGGTCGCGGCTCGAAGGTCACCCCACGCCGGAGATCCCCTACGTCGACGTGGCCACGGGATCGCTCGGTCAGGGCATGCCCATCGCCGTCGGCGTGGCGCTGGCCGGCCAGTACCTCGACAAGCTGCCCTACCGCGTCTGGACCATCTGCGGGGACAGTGAGATGGCCGAGGGCTCGATCTGGGAGGGTTTCGACAAGGCGTCGCACTACCGCCTCTCCAACCTCACCGTGATCGTCGACGTCAACCGCCTGGGCCAACGCGGTGAGACCGAGTTCGGCTGGAACCTCGACGCCTACGCCGCGCGCGCGCGTGCTTTCGGCTGGCACGCCATCGAGATCGACGGCCACGATCTCGAGGCCATCGACAGGGCCTACGCCGAGGCCGAGGCGCACAAAGACGGCCCTACCTGCATCATCGCCCGCACCATGAAGGGCAAAGGCGTCTCGTTTGTCGAGAACAAGGAAGGCTGGCACGGTAAGGCGATGAACGCCGATCAGGCGCGTGAGGCCATCGCCGAGCTTGGCGGCGAACGACACATCGTCGTCGACGGCCATAAGCCGCAGTTCGAGGGCAAGCCCGCGCAGCTCTCTCTGCCCGCGGGCACGCTGCAACTGCCACAGTACGAGAAGGGCGGCAAGGCCGTGGCCTCGCGCAAGGCTTACGGCGACGCGCTCCAGGCGCTGGGCGCCGCCCGCCCCGATGTGGTGGCCCTCGACGGTGAGGTCAGCAACTCGACCCACGCCGATGAGTTTGCCCATGCCTACCCCGACCGTTTCTTTGAGATGTACATCGCCGAGCAGCAACTCGTCGCCTCGGCAATCGGCCTTGGCGTGCGCGGCTACGTGCCCTTCGCCTCGACCTTCGCCGCGTTCTTCTCGCGCGCCTACGACTTCATTCGCATGGGCGCGATCTCGCGTGCGCAGATCCGCCTCGTCGGGTCCCATGCCGGCGTGTCCATCGGCGAAGACGGCCCGTCACAGATGGCGCTCGAAGACATCGCCATGATGCGCGCTGTCGCCGACGCAACCGTCTTGTATCCCAGCGACGCCGTCTCCACAGCGCACCTGACGGCGGCTATGGCCGATCTCAAGGGCATCTCGTTTATGCGCACGACGCGCGCCGCGACGGACGTCCTTTACGGTTCTGAGGAGACGTTCCCCATCGGTGGATCCAAGACGTTGCACACGTCAGACGACGACAAGGTTGCCGTCATCGGCGCCGGCATCACGCTGCACGAAGCCCTGAAAGCATACACGCAGCTCCAGGAGGTAGGCGTCAACGCGCGCATCATCGACGCCTACTCGGTCAAGCCCATCGATACGGAGACGCTGGTGAAGGCGGCGCGTGAGACCAAGAACATCATCGTGGTCGAGGACCATTGGGCGGAAGGCGGCGTCGGCGGCGCCGTTCTCGAGGCGCTCGCCGCGGTCGACGAGAGGTCGGCCAAGGTGGTTCAACTCGCGGTCACGCTCATGCCGACCTCGGGCAAGCCCGAAGAACTGCTTTCCGCCGCGGGCATCGACGCCGCCCACATCGTAGCGGCGGCCAAGAAGCTGGCCGGCGTCTAAAACCTGTCGCGTTCACGCGGCGCTTCTATGAAAGAGGGGGCTCCGACCGTCAGCGGTCGGAGCCCCCTCTTTGGCATGCGGTGCGAACACGAGGTCGTCGCAGGCGGAGAGCGGCCGGTCCGCCACCTGCACGTGCGCCGACGAGGAGCACGGCGGTTAAAACGAGGGCCGTGCGTAGGGCGCACTAGGACAGCCCGTGCGCGTGGTCGTGCGCGCCAGCGCCTCCCGGCGAAGCTCCCCCTTTCGCCGTCTCTACAGACATCGTCTCGCCCTCCACAGCACAGCGAACGATTGAGTAGTTACTACATCGTTTAGTGTAACACGATCGTCGTGAGCGGCGCCCGTGTATCAGTGTATCGCGCGCGGAGTCCTACGGCGTAAGCAGGATTTTCCCGATGGCGCGGCCGGCCCCCATCTCTCGATGGGCTTGCGCTGCTTGCTCAAGGGGAAAGGTTTGATGGACGAGGGGCACGATCTTACCGTCGTGAAGCAGTCCCAGTAGAGCGCTGATATCCTCGCGGTACCAGTCGGGATGGGCGGACACGAAGGCGCCCGACCCATAACCAACGACTCCAATGCTTTTGGTGAAGTAGGTGAGGTAGCTCGTCCGCGGCGTGCGCAACACGCTGCTCACCAGCCGAGGGACGTTGCGCCGGCCATTTTTGAAGCCAGCGGACAAGCCATAGGCGACGAGGAGCCCACCAGGCCGCAATAAGGAGAGGTCCTTTTTCCAGTCGCCGCCGCCGACGCCGTCGTAGATCGCGTCGATGCCGGTGGGAGCTTCGGTGCGGATGCGTTGGGCGTAGTCCTGCGTGCGGTAGTCGATGGGTTCGGCGCCCGCTTGAGCAAGGAGATGGGTTTTAGAGGTGCTGGCGGTTCCGAACATACGGAGTCCACGTAATGCGCCGAGTTGCAGGAGCGCGAGGCCCACTCCTCCGGCGGCGGGATGCACCAGGATCGTGCCGCCTCGGGCGACAGGCGCCGATCGGGTCAGCATCTGATACGCGGTCAGATAGTTCAGGATCAGGCTTGCAACGACCTCCGGGCGTAGCTCCGCCGGATACTCGACCACCGCCCAAGCCGGAGCAAGGACGTGAGCGGCGTACCCGCCCCTGCCGCCGGTCCACACGGCGACAGGGGCGCCGACCGACACGTTGGTGACGCTCGCCCCAACGGCAAGGACGACGCCGGCCGCGTCGTAGCCCGGAATCGACGGCAGCTTCACACCGGGATGGAGTCCTTCCCGCAGCAGCAGGTCGCCGAAGGCCACCCCGGCCGCGCGGATTTCTACCACGACCTCGTCGGGTCCGGGGGCGGGGACATAGTGGTCGCGCACTTCAAGAACGTTAGGGCCGCCCCGCCTGCTCACGAAGACGGCGCGCCCGGCGTAGCCAGCCCGTGTCCCACCGGTCGTCGGATCGCTCTGCAACTCAGGACGAAGGCCGGCGTTGGTTTGAGGAGCGTCTGCCTCGTGTCGTATCGTCATGGTGTGTCTCATCTCCCGTGCTCTGTCGATCCGGTCTCGTCGCGGCGACCGGTGCGCCAACGCCCCCGGAACTCATTGATATTATCAACTATATAATTGAAAATATCAATGATAGAATCAAGGTATAGAGGAGGGCGCTGGAGCTGGTTCGTCCACGGAGTCATGCGCCTTTTACCGCACCGTGTCGCGCGACGCCCTCTCTATGTGGGCGCGTACTGCACGGACCGCCGAGGCAGAGGAGACAGTGGAGCCTTCTACCGCGGCGGCCAAGAATGAAATAACCCTGGTAGGATGCTGATATGAGAAGCGCCGCTAAACAAGACCAAACATCATCGATCTCTTTGCTCAACCAGGTCGTCGAGGTCGCTACTCTCACGCGCGAGCAGATCAACGACGTGTTGGCCGAGTTCGATCTGACTGAATCCCTCGCCGGCGTGCTGTGGTCGCTCGATCCCGACGAGGCGCCGGTCGCGCTGCGCGAACTCGCCCGCCGGCTGCGCTGCGACCCCTCGAACGTGACCCTCATGAGCGCGAAATTGGAGCAGACAGGACTAGCCGAACGCCGCCCCCACCCTACCGACGGTCGAGTTCGCGTCCTTGCTCTTACCGAGCAAGGTCAAGAGGTTTGGACGAGGTTGGTCCATCGACTCCAGGCGACCTCGCCGGTATTGAGCCTCACCCATGGTGAGCAGAATCAATTGAGCGCGCTGCTGGCCAAAGTGCAGACGGCGTCGCGCTAGTCCTATCCGTCTCGACGTGCGGCTCGTGCGACTGGCGCCGCCGGCAGCGCGGTCGAGTTGATCGGGTTTGGACACGTAGCGAGGATGACGACGAGCGCCGCCGGCCAGCGGCGTCACGCGAACGGCGCATCGTTTTGTTGCGCCACGACGGCGCCCATGCTTTCTATAAACGATAGAGGGTTGAGGGAGACCGCGGCGCGGGGCTAGTAGGTGAGCCAGAGCACACGGATTATGCCAGCCCGCGTGAGGCCGCGTCCGGTTCGGCGCCCTACAATGAAGACGTGACGGGCAAACGGCCTGGCTAGAGACCGCGAGGCGCGGGGAGGATGGATGGCGCGGAAAACGGCGGTGCTGGGAGCGGGGGCGCTGGGTCTGACCATCGCCTATCGGTTGGCGGAGGCGGGCGACGAGGTGACGGTGATCGAGCGTGAGCCGGAGCCAGGCGGTCTAGCCGCGGGCTTCCGCCTTGGCCCTTCGTGGCTGGAGAAGTATTACCACCACCTGTTCCGCTCCGATCGCGCGGCCACGGGCCTGATCGAGGAGATGGGACTAGGCGACCGCCTCGTCTGGCCACGCCCCGTCACCGCGACCCTCATTGGAGGCCAACAGCGCCAACTCGACTCCGCCGTCTCGCTGCTGCGCTACACGCCCCTTAAGCCCATCGATCGTGTGCGCATGGGCGCTGTGCTGGCTTACCTGCGCGCGGAAAAAAGTCACACGCGCCTGGAGGGCAAGTTGGCCGACGAGTGGCTGCGCACCTGGATGGGTGAGCGTGCCTACAAGGTGCAGTGGGAACCGTTGTTCAAGAGCAAGTTTCACGATCACTACAAAGAAATCGCGCTGCCGTGGTTTTGGTCGCGCGTCCACCTGCGCTCTCCAGAGTTGGGCTACCTGCGCGGCGGCTTTCAGCAGCTCTACAACGCGCTGGCGGAGAAGATCGGCGCGCGCGGCGGCGCGCTGCGCTTTGACCAGAGCGTGACGGGCATCAGTGGCGAGGGCGACGGCGCCGTGCGCGTGGATATCGCGACGCCCGACGGGCCGGCGACGCTCGGGGCCGACCGCGTCGTCTCCACCCTGCCCACAAAGCTGAGCTTGCGCCTGACCGCCGGGCTGCCCGACGACTACAAAGAGCGCTACGACTGGGGCGATGCGCTCGGCGCGCACTGCGTGGTGCTCGAACTCGACCGCCAGTTCGGCGACGTCTACTGGCTCAACATCAACGATCCCGGCTACCCCTTCCTGGCCCTGGTGGAGCACACCAACTACATGTCGCCGGAGGACTACGGCGGTCGCCGTCTGCTCTATCTCGGAAACTACCTGCCGATGGATCACCCCTTGTTCTCAATGAGCAAGGATGAGGTTCTCGCGCTCTACCTGCCCGCGCTCAAGCGCATCAATCCGCGCTTCCGCGACGAGTGGATCACGGGCTACCATGCCTTTTCCGCGCCCTACGCGCAGCCGCTGGTAACGCCTGAGTACGCCCAGCACATCCCGCCGCACGAGACGCCGATCCCCCACCTCTACATGGCCAATATGTTCCAGATCTACCCGCAGGACCGCGGCCAGAACTACTCCGTGGCCATGGCCGAGCGCCTCGCGCGCCGCCTAATCACATCCACGTAAACCAGGGGACGCGCCTACCGTCGCAGCCATCACTAGCGGGACACTGGAAGACGGCTCACGCGCTCCGTTAGTAGGAGCTGTGTGTACTGACGAGCCCGACGAGCGATGCGGAGGCGAGACGAATTTCGGCTCATGGAGGAGGCGATGGGCGCACCAATCGACGCCAACAGCGGCGCGGGTGCGGAGGCGCCGCCAGGCAGTTCGCCGTGGCGCAACCGTGATTTCATCCTCCTCTGGAGTGGTCAGGCTGTATCGATACTGGGCGCGCAAGTCGCTTTCCTGGCTGTGCCCCTCTTGGCCCTTGCCCTGACGCACTCGCCGGCCCAGGCAGGATTCGTCGAGGCGGTTGGGGCGCTCCCCTATCTTGTCCTGGCGCTGCCGGCCGGCGCGCTCGTCGATCGCTGGAACCGCAAGGCTGTTATGATCTGGTGCGAGTTCGCGCGCGCCCTCGCTTTCGGATCTGTCCCATGCGCCTATGCCGTCGGGCGCCTTGGTATGGCCCACCTCTACGTCGTGGCGGTCGTAGCAGGCGTCGCGTTTGTCGTTTTCGATCTCGCGAACAGCGCCGCGCTCCCGCGCGTGGTCTCGCCCGCGCAGTTGCCACGAGCCAGCGCCCTCATCGGGACAGCCACGTGGACGGTTTCCCTCCTTGGTCCCGGCCTTGGGGGCGCTCTCATCGGCTTCGCTGGCGCGACAACTCTCGGCAGTGTCCTGGCCTACGGCGTCAACGGGCTCTCCTTCCTGGTGTCCGCCGGTTCCCTGCTGCTTATGCGCGTCGCCCTCCAGGAGGAACGCGACCCGGAGAGGGGACAGACAATCCGTATGCTGCCGGCGGACATCATTGAGGGGGCGCGGTTCTTCCTCGCTCACGCGCATCTGAGGCTGTTGGCGTTGCTCGACGCCAGTATGAGCTTCCTCGCCGGCCCCGCGACGCTCGCCGTGATCGTCCTGGCCCGCACGACCTTGCACGCCGACGCGCGGACGATCGGTCTCATCTTCAGTGTGCTGAGCGCGGGCGGGGTCATCGGATCGCTCGTCGCCCCGCGCATCGCGGTGCGCGTCCCGTTCGGGACCATCGTCGTCGGTGCGTTCGCCACGATGACCCTCGCCGCGCTCCTGCTCGCGGGTGCGGTCGTCCCCGCGATGTTGATGTTGGGTGGGGGCCTCGTCGTCCTCGCCGCCACTATCTACAGTATCCCGCAGAACGCCTACCGTCTCTCACTCATCCCCGATGGCTTACAAGGACGGGTCAACAGCGCCTTCCGTTTGTTGTTCTTTGGCATCGAGCCGCTGAGCATGGATGTGACAGGCGTGCTGTTGGGACTCGTCGGACCGCGGATTGTATTTGTGCTCATCGCCGCGATCGTGGGAGTGGGCGGTCTGGCGGCGAGCCGAACCTCCCTGCGTCGCGCAACGCTATCTTGACGGCGCGGACCCATGACAGTACAACGCCCTGCCCATCCCTCGCTCCTGTATTGCGGTTAAAGGGCGATTAGGTGCGCTAACTCTTGCCGGCGGCACGTCCGCGTTCCCATGATCGTCAAAGGCCAGTGAGACGGCGGAGCGCCGTTCCTACGACGCGGGGGCGCGGCGCACGAGTGCGCGCAGGGGACGGCGCAGCAGGCGCGCGGGCCTGCTCAACCCCAGAAAGCTCAGCGCGGCCGACTGCACGCCCATGGACAGCGTGGGGTAGACGTGGATGGTGCGGCCCAGGGCCGAGGCGCTCAAGCCGTGGCGCATGGCCAGAGTGACCTCCTGAATCAACTCGCCCGCGTGGGCGCCCACGATATGACCGCCCAGGATCGTGCCGCGCCACGGTAAGACGATCAGCTTGACGAAGCCTTCGGCCTGGTCGTCGCAGCGCGCGCGATCGACGTGGGCGAAACTCGAACGCAAGACTAGGATCTCGTCGCCGTGGGTACGGCGTGCCTCGTCTTCGGTCAAGCCAGCACGTGCGATCTCGGGGTCCGTAAACGTCGTCCAGGACATCGGTTCTAGCGCAGGCTTGCTCTTGAGCGCCGGTAGAAGCGCGTTACGCACCGCCGTAGCCGCCTGAAAGCCTGCTGCGTGCGTGAACAGATAGGGGCCGGTTACGTCGCCGCAGGCCAGGATATGCCCGGCCGTGGTGCGTAGATACGGGTCGACCTGGATGCCGTGCTCGTGGTCGTAGGCCACGCCGGCGGCCTCCAGCCCCAGGCCATCGACGTTGGGCGTGCGGCCAAGCGCGATCAGGAGTGCGTCTCCATCGATGGTTCCGCCCTCATGTGAGACGTGGATCGCATCGGACGCGCCCTCGCCCCCGGCCACGGAGGTGATCTTCGTTCGATGAACCGTGATGTCCTCGCGGGCGAAGAAGGCGGCGACAGCGGCGCTGGACTCACGGTCTTCGCGCGGCAGCAGACCGCGTGGGCCGACCAGCACGGTCACACGGGAGCCGAGGCGGCGGAACGCCTGCGCCATCTCCACACCCTGCGGCCCGCCGCCAGCCACGATCAGGTGGTCCGGCAAGCGGCGCAGATCGAACAAGGTCTCATTGGTGAGGTGCGTCACGGCGTCCAGACCGAGGATAGGCGGCACGGACGCGTGCGACCCGGTGCAAATGATGAAGGCGCGTCCGTGCAGTCGCCGTCTGTCCACGTCGAGCGTGTGGGGATCGAGAAAGCGGGCATCGCCGATATGAACGTCGACGCCGCGCGCGCGTAGTGCGTCCGCGTTCTCCCCTCGTTCGATCGTCGCGATCACTTTCTGAACACGGTCCATCACGGCGTCCAGGTCGACGGGACCGAGCGACCCGGACAAGCCGAAACGGTCGAGTGCGCGCGCCTGGTGAGCCGCTCGCGCCGCCGCGATGAGGCTCTTGCTGGGCACACAGCCCGTCCACAGGCACTCGCCGCCGAGCGCGCGGCGATCGATCAACGCCACGTGGGCGCCCAGGTGCAGGCCGGCGGCGGCCGCGGTCAACCCGGCAGATCCACCACCGATGACGATAAGGTCGTACGATAGATTGTTCGACGGCATTTTCCCCTCGTTCTCCGTTTAGATGTGACCCACGACACACGTGGCGCCGTCGCGGACCCCAGGCTCCGATGCGTACCGAACACGGTTCACGGTCAGGCCGGCGTCAGTGTGATCGCCTCTCATGCTATCCTTTTAACGACCGGCGCCCCTGTTGACAAAGGACTACCATCGTGAAAATGCCCGTGCTCCAGACGGAGCGGCTGCGTATCCGGCCTTTTATGCGAGGAGACCTCGAGACGATCCACACGATTCTGGATGTCGAACTAAGCAACGCCGAGATGGGGAACGAGGGCGCGCAGTCGTACGAGGCACGGCGCCGCTGGCTGGACTGGGCGATCTCGAACGAAGAGCAACTGGCTATGCTCTACCAGCCGCCCTACGGCGACCGTGCTGTCGTAAGAAAAGAAGACGGCCTCCTCATTGGCGCTTGTGGCTTCACGCCCGCGTTCGGCCCGTTTGGGCAGCTTTGGAGCACGGGCGAGGACGTACCGACGCGCGCGGCGTTTGCGCCGGAGTTCGGTCTGTTCTGGGCCATCTCGCCGTCGGTGCAGCGTCAGGGCTACGCCTCCGAGGCCGCTCAGGCGATGCTCGACTACGCCTTTTCGGCCCTGCACCTTCAACGCGTCGTCGCGACGACGACGTACGACAACGCGGCCTCCATCGGCGTGATGGAGAGACTGGGGATGCGCATACTGCATAATCCGCTGCCAGACCCACCCTGGTTCCAGATCGTAGGCGTGCGCGAGGGACGCCTGCCCTAAAGTTTCTCCTCACAGCGTCAATAATGACAAGCAACGACGACCCTTGCGAAAGGACAAACGATGATGACGATGATGACCACGACCACCAAGACGCCTCGTTCGAACGCGCACCGCGCTATCGCCTCCGCTTTTCTCCTTTGTCTCGCCGCACTTGTGGTCCCCCAGCCGACAGCGCGAGCGGCGCCGCACGGCGCCGCGGCCATCAATCCCTGTGGGGTCGTGACGCTGGCCGTGGCTAAGACTATCTTAGGCTCCGCGCCGCGACCGGGCATCCCCTCACGCATCCCCCGTTAGGACGGCAGCGAGTACACCGCGTGCGTCTACCTACGCACGGGACGCGGACGGTTCGCGCAGCTGCAATTTGGCGTCTACCAGCACGATCCGTCGTCGCACGCCCCCTGGGACGCCAACAGCGAGTGGGCGAACCTGAAAACGGGATTCAAGGGGGCTGGATACGCGACGCAGGCCGTGCAAGGACTGGGCGCTGGCGCCGTCTGGACACCCGCTCTCAGCGAGTTGTCGGTGCTGGAGAAACCGAGGGCGATCGTGGTGCTCATTTACACCATGGCCGGAAAGCAGACCGCGCTGGCGACCGCGCGGAGCGCCATGAAGGCGATCCTCACCCACTTTTAGGGACCGGACGCTCAGCTATCTCAAAAGTCGCCCACGTTCGCGGGCGCAAACCGGGTTTTGTAGCGCAAACAGTATAGATCGTCGTCGGTTTTGCGACGCTGAACGACGCCATACTGGTAGACAGGGATGATCTGACCCTGCCCTGCCGCGAACAAAATCCATAGTGAGTACGCCGGGCGCGAGTGGAACCTGAAGGAGCGAACGATGCATCAATCCGTCTACAAGTGGCGCGCGGCGACCACCGTCTGCCTTCTCCTCGTCAGCGGTTTTCCGCTGCTCTCACCTGGAGTCGTCCATGGCCCCTTGTCTTCTATGGCTCAAGTAAGCGCATCTTCACGATCTCAGGCCATCCGCCCTGCGTCTTTGTCTCCCTTAGCGGCCCGTTCGCTATTGGCGCGCTATGGACAAATGCCCTTGCGTTTCGAGATCAACCGGGGCCAGACCGCGTCGAGCGTGCGCTACCTAGCGCGCGGCGCCGGCTACACGCTGTTCCTCACGGGAACGCAGGCCGTCCTAGCGCTGGCTGCACCGTCCTCCACGACCCCATCCGGTTGCACCAACCCGTCGATGCGAGGAGGCTCGGAGCAGGGAGCCACGGCGCGGGGGACCACGGCGGCGAGAACTCTTGAATCGGCATCCTCCGCGGATGTCGCCGGCCCTCACGCCGCCCATGCACGATCTCATGCCGCTGGCGTCGCGCCGTTCGATAGTGCAAGCGCATCAGGCTCGTGCCCGCCGTCGGCGGCCGCCGCAACGGACGGACAGCAGGCGGGGAGCGTGTTGAAACTCGACTTCCTGGGCGCCGCGGCGCATCCCGCCGTCGCGGGACAGGACCTCTTGCCAGGAGGGAGCAACTACATGACCGGGCGCACGGCGCACACCTGGCTGCGCGCCGTGCCCAGCTACGCCCGCGTGGTCTACCACAATCTCTACCCCGGCGTCGACCTGGCCTACCACGGCCAGCAGAGCGGGCAGGTCGAATACGACCTACACGTCGCGCCGGGCGCGGACCTGAGTCGCATTAAGCTGTCCGTGCAGGGAGCGGGCGCGCTGCGCCTGGACCGCTCTGGAAATCTGGTCGTGCCGGAGGCGGGGAAGGTGCAGCTGCAAGAGCGACCGGTCGTCTACCAGCAGACGGCGCGTGGACGTCACGCCGTGACGGGCCGCTACGTGCTCTACGGAGGCGGCGCCGTCGGCTTCGCCGTGGGACGCTACGATCACGCCCTGCCGCTGGTGATCGATCCAGTGCTGGTCTATAGCACCTACCTCGGCGGCTCCGGCGGCGGCGGCGGCGGCGACTCCGCTGCGCGTATCGCGGCTGACGGTTCCGGCGACGTCTTCGTCACTGGAATGGCCTACTCGCCAAACTTCCCCACGACGACGGGTGCGTACTCGGTTACGCTGGTCAACACCTACCGCAATAGCCCCAACGCCTTCGTCAGCGAGCTAAGCGCCGACGGCAGCCGCCTGATCTATAGCACCTACCTGGGCGGCAGTGGCGGCATCTACGGCGCCGGCGACAACGGTTCCGGCATCGCCCTGGCCTACGGATGCATGTCTGGCTGCGCCGCCTACGTTACCGGCTACACCTACTCGCCGGACTTCCCGACCACGACAGGGGCCTTCTCGCGCACCCTGGCGGCGACCAACACCGCCGACCTGTTCGTGGCCAAGTTGAGCGGGGACGGCGGCAGCCTGCTCTACGGCAGCTATCTCGGCGGCAGCAAGCAGAACTTCGACTACAACTACAACAACTTTAATGTCAACAACAGCATCGCCGTCGACGTGGCGGGCCGCGCGTTCGTCGCTGGCACGACTTATTCGTCCGACTTTCCTACCACCACCAACGCTCTCTCCCCGACGATGACCAATACACAGAAGGGCAGCGAGGCCTTTCTGTCCGAGTTCGATCCAAGCATCAGTGGAGCCGGTTCGCTCGTCTACAGCACCTACCTCGGCGGCAGTGGTGGCCGTACCTGCTTGTCGCAGTACAACTGCTACTACAACGACTCCAGCTTCGGCGTAGCCGTCGATGCGGCCGGACACCCGTTCGTCGCGGGATACGTATCGTCTAAAGATTTTCCCACCACCACCAACGCTTACGCGCGGCGGTCCAGCAACAGCTTGGTCAACGCTTTCGTCTCCGAGTTCGACACCACCCAGGCGGGGACCGCCTCGCTGCTCTACAGCACGTACCTGGGTGGAAACAGCTTTGACTACGCCACGGGCATCGCTACGGACCCGTCGGGACGCGCCTATCTTACGGGATATACCAACTCGTACTCGTTTCCCACGACCACCAATGCCTACTCGCGCACGATCGGTTCGACGAACGGCAATGCCTTTATCTCCAAGATCGACACTGCCATCAGTGGGACAGGGTCGCTCGTCTACAGTTCGTTCCTCGGCGGCAGCGGTGGTTTCCGCACGAGCTCGACGACCGTGATCGGCGACGGGGCCAACGCCATCGCCGTCGACGGATCGGGCCGAGCCTACGTGATCGGCGGCGCGTACTCCCGCGATTTCCCCACCACGGCTAACGCGTTCGCACGCACTCCGAGCCACGCCAGTTCGGCCTACAGTGCGGCAAACGTCTTCGTCAGCGTGGTGGACACGACGATCTCCGGGGCAAATGGACTCGTGTACAGCGCCTATCTCGAAGGCTCCACGAACGACAGTGGAGCCGGCATCGCCATCGCGGTCGGTTGCGTCACACAGTGCCTCGCCTACGTAGCGGGAAGGACGTATTCTACCGACTTTCCCACGACCGCCAACGCGCTCTCGCGAACGCTGGGCAGCTTCAACGGCATTGCCTTTGTGTCGGCGCTCGACCCGTCGATGAGCGGGGCGGCCTCGCTCCGTTATAGCACGTATCTCGGCGGCAGCGGCGGCACGTACGGCGGCGACAGCGGCTCTTCCATTACGGTAGACGCCTCCGGTCACGCGTATATCGTCGGCTCCACGCGGTCCGCCACGTTCCCGACCACGACGGGCGCCTACGCCACGACTAGCGGCGGCTATGGGGCGTCAGACGCCTTCGTCACGGAATTGAGTTCAGACGGCTCCGCGCTCGTCTACAGCACCTACCTCGGTGGCAGTGGTTACTCCTCTCCGACGGGAATCGCCTTGCGACCGGGCTGCGTCAGCGCGTGCAACGCGTATATCGTAGGATCGACCTCGTCTCCCAACTTCCCTGCCACGAGCAACGTGGTGGGCGGGACGCTGCCTATGACCGCGAGCCATGCCTTCTTGAGCGAACTCAGCGGTGATGGCGGTTCGCTCCTCTACTCCACGTTGCTGGGCGGCGGAAGCAGCGATTCCGCCGGGGGCGTTGCCGTCGACACGACGGGCCGCGCCTATCTGGCTGGCACGACGCGCTCCGGCGACTTCCCCACGACGACCAATGCCTACTCGCGCACCCTCGGCACGGCAGCAGGCGGCAACGCTTTCGTGGCCGAGATCGACCCGTCGATCGCCGGAACTAATGGACTGCTCTACAGCACCTTTCTCGGCGGCAGCGGCACGGTCCATTACTTCTCTACCTTCAGCTACATGACTGGTGATTACGCTAGTGGTCTTGCGCTGGACCCCGGCGGCCGCGTCTTCGTGACCGGCGAGGCCGACTCAGCCGATTTCCCCACCACCACCAACGCCTACTCGCGCACCGTCGGCACGACCGATGGCAACGCTTTCGTCAGCGAACTCGATCTCACCAAAGCAGGTCCGGCCTCGTTGCTTTACAGCACCTTCCTGGGAGGAAGTAAATTCGTCTACGGGACGAGCATCGCCACCGACGCCGCCGGCCACGCCTTTATCACCGGCGAGACCGACGCCGCGGATTTCCCCACCACCACCAACGCCTACTCACGCACCATCGGTACGACCGGCGGCAATGCCTTTATGAGCGAGTTTGACACGACCATCAGCGGGACGGGTTCGCTGCTCTACAGTACCTTCCTTGGCGGCAGCGCCTTCGATTACGGCCAGGGCATAGCGGTGGATCCAGCGGGCCGAGCCTTTATTACTGGTGAGGCGGCCTCCTCTGACTTCCCCACCACGACCAACGCCTACTCTCGTACGCTGTCCAGTTTCTCCAACGCCTTCGTGAGCGAGTTGGACCCCACGATCGCGGGGACGGCCGGCCTCGTGTACAGCACCTTCCTCGGCGGCAGTTCCTTCGACTATGGCCAGGGTATCGCGGTCGACCCAATGGATAATGTCTACGTCACCGGTAAAGCCGGATCGTCCGACTTCCCGACCACGGCAGGGGCCTATCAACGCACCTTGCGCGCCCCCTTCGGCAACGCCTTCGTCGCTCGCCTCAACCTCTCTACGGCGCCGCTTCCGACCCCGACCGTCCCGGCGTCCGCGACATCCGCGCCCGTAAGCACGATCACGACCGCGCCGGCGGCCACGGCGACCGCGCCGGCGTCCACGGCGACGACCGCGCCGACGGCCACGCCGACGGCCACGCCGACGGCCGCGACGACAAGCGCGCCGGCGGCTACGGCGACGACGGCTGTATCGACGGCAAGGGCGACCTCTACCACGGGGGCGCAAGCCGCGTCTACCGCGACCACGACGAGTATGCAAGTCTCAACTAGTACAACGGTTCCGGCCAAGATTGACGCTCCCAAGAGCACGGCGACCTCCGTTTCCGTCGTGTCGCCGGCCCCCAGCCAAACACCGTCGCCCACGACTCACCCGGCGGCGAACTGCGCCCTCAGCCTCTTGTTGCACATGAATCCCGACCTGCCTCCCGCGCGCGGCTACATGCATGGCCGCCCCGTCGCCGTCGTCCATGGCCTCACGAACGCTCACCAGCGCGTCGTCTCGCTCACGCCCCTCTTCGTCGACGGGCAGGGCTTCCTGCTCTTCTCGTCGCGCACCTACGAGGCCCTTTCTTGCGGGCGCTCGACGCAAGGCCTCGTCTCCATGCAGGTCACGGGCGCCGCAGCCTACGGCATCATACTGCTGCACGGACGTGGACGCACCGGGACGGGACGCAGTCTTAAGGGCGACACGTTTATCGTCACCGTGACGCAAACACGTCAAGGCATTCACAAGACGCATGGGCGCGACGTGCTGTCGGCCTACCGCCTGCACGTGCATATACCCGCCATCGGTTATGACCGCACCTTCGACGGGCTGATCGGTCCGTTCGTCCTGACGCGTTCCACCACCTCCGCGTCGTAGAGGAGCCCGTCCAGGCCGCGGCGACCGGCTTCCTTCGTGGGGAGGAGGCCGGTCGCCGCCGCCCGGCACCATGTGGGTCGACGGCCCGCACCGGTCCCCCGACGCCGTCGATCCCGTGTTCCGCGCGCGCGCCTACGCTATGGGGCTGCGCGTGAACGAGCGCGCGGCCACGGACCCGCGAGCCGTCCGCCTGCCGCTCGACCCGCCGGCAGTGGGACGGCTCGGCGAGGTGCGTGTCCCGGCCCTCGTGATCGTCGGCGACCGAGACGTTCCGTTCATTCAAGCCAGCGCGGACGTGCTGGCCGCTGGGATCGTCGGCGCGCGTCAGGTCGTTATGCCCGGCACGGCGCACCTGCCCAACATGGAGCAGCCCGATGCCTTCAACCGCATCGTGGGCGACTTACTCGCCGCTTTGTAGGGTGCGCGGGCAAGCGACGGGAACCGGAGTCTAGAAGACCCCGGTTCCCGTCGCTCATCCATGAAGACCGAGCGCGTTACGCCGTGGCGCGAGCGGCTATCTTGGCGCGGCGATGCACGATCATCTTCATGCCGTACTTCGGACGCAGCGTGATGAGAGCTTCCGGCTCGATCTTCTGCCCTTCCACGAACTCGAAGGTCACCCGCTGCGCCAGCGCCGCCAGCAGGATATGTCCTTCCATCGTGGCGAACTGGCTGCCAATGCAGTTGCGCGGCCCGCTGATGAAGGGGAGATAGGAGCCCTTGGGCATCTTGTTCTCCGCACCATCGACGAAGCGGTCGGGGTCGAAGACCTTGGGGTCGTCCCATACTTTCGGGTTACGGTGGATCGTGTAGGGGTTCACGATGAACCACGTCCCTTTCTTGAAGCGGTAGCCGCCCACGACCACGTTCTCGCTGGCCTCACACGCTACGGTGGGCACGGGCGGATAAAGGCGCACGGACTCCTTGAGCACCTGCAGCGTGTAGGGCAGTTGCTTGAGGTCGGCGAAGGTCGGCGTCCTCCCGTTCAGCACCGTGTCCACTTCGTCCAGCATCTTTTTGTAGACGTGCTTGTTGCGCGGCTGTGAGAGCAGGTACCAGGTCCAGACCAGCGCGTTAGCCGTCGTCTCGTGGCCGGCCAGGAAGAGCGTCATAGCCTCGTCGCGCACCTGGCGGTCGTTCATGAACGAGCCGTCGTCGGCGTCCTGGGCGCTCAGCAACATAGAGAGCAGGTCGCCGCGGTCGCCAGGGTCGGCCCGCCGCTCCGCGATGATGCGGTAGACGATCTTATTGATCTTATTCACGGCGTCGCGGTCGCGCCAGCTGCGGAGGGTCGGGGCCCAGAGCGGGATCGGAAAGAGTCCCGTGGTACGACGGATGAGGAGGCGGTTGCCGCGCACGATAGGCTTGTCGAGGGCGGCGGCATCGCCCAGCACCTCGGCGTCGAAAAGGGTCTTGCCCACGATCCACATGGTCAGGCGCATCATTTCGTGGGAGAGGTCGATAGACTGGCCCTCGGACCACTCACGCTGGATCAACTCAGCGTCCTCGGCCATGACGTCGGCGTAGGTAAGGACGCGACGGTGCTGGAAAGCGGGGGCCACGAGCTTGCGCTGCTTGCCGTGGAACGAGTTGAGCGAGGTCACCAACCCATTGCCGAACAGCGGCTTGGTGAAGTTGCGCAGCGTAAAGGGCTTCTCCAGCGATGCGGCGCGCGTGACCAGCACCTCGTGGGCCGTCTCCGGCGCGTTGACCACGACGATCTTGGCAGGTCCCGCGTGGAAGACGCCGATATCGCCGCACGTGTCGATGACACGCTGGAAGAGGCCGAGGCGGTCGTGCTGGACGGCGTACATGTGACCGATCAAGGGCGGTCCGGGCAGGACCGGGACAGTCGCGCCGTCACGTGTCGGTGCATCAGGGGCGGGAGCGGAGGCGGTCGTCATACTATCGGTCTCCTTATAAATAAGAGGCGTACTAGCGGCGTTCGGAGCCAAGATCGTCATCGGCCAGGATGCGGTAGAGGTGGCGGCGGGTCGCGGCCAGAAGCTCTTGCGCCGCCGCGACCTGCGCCGGGGTCCCGGCGTAGGTCACCTGCTTGAGCGCGGCTCCGACCTGCTTGTAGAGATCGCGTACTTCCACGGCGCCCCCATCCATGCGGCCGGTCACCGCTTCGCGCGCGGCGACGAGCACGTCGTGGTGCGCGTCGATATACGCTTGGCCGCTCTCCGTCAACCGGAACACGCGACGGCCCTCGTCTTGATTGGCCACGACGAACCCTTCATCTTCGAGCAACTGCAAGGCGGGATAGACCGACCCGGCGCTGGGACGCCATAGGCCGCCGCTGCGCTCGTCGATAAGCCGAATGATCTGATACCCATGCAGAGGTTCTTCGTTCAGCAGCAGCAGCATAGCCGCGCGCACGTCGCCGCGCCCCACGCGCGGCCCCTCGCGGTCGTGCCTGCTCCGCCGGCGCGGCTCACCCGCGGGCGCCATCCCATCGTCCCGTCGCGACCGACGATCGCGGCGGTGCTCTGAACGAGCGCTTGCCTCTATCACAATCTCTCCCGGCGTCTCCGCGTCATCACGATGTCGCTCGTGAACAGATTTTATCGCCATCCTCTATCTCCATCATTACTAGATATGTCGTAGATATATCTACGATACATCGCTCAAAGAGTTCTGTCAATACCCTTAGCTTCGTCCACCATGGCGCGCCGGCACGAGGCTTCCGAGCGCGACTCACCGATGCTGGCTTGCCGCCCTACAAAAGCGTCTCCATGAGCAGCGTGGCTCCGTCGTACACTAGGGGGAGAAACTCCTGACGCGGGAGAAAGGAGCCTTGATGTCGTCGAGCATGCCCCCAGCCGACTACGATAGCCCGTGGAAAGAAGCTATCGAGCGCTTCTTTCCGGCTTTCCTGGCCTTCTTCTTTCCCACGATCCACGCGGCCGTCGATTGGACGGTCGCGCCCGACTTCATGGATGGGGAGCTTCAGCAGGTCGTGCGCGACGCCACGACGGGCCGCCGGCACGCCGACAAGCTCGTGCGCGTCCGCCTGCGCACGGGCAGCGCCCTATGGCTGCTCGTCCATATCGAGGTGCAGAGCCAGGTGGATCCGACCTTCGCCCAGCGTATGTTCGTGTATTACTACCGGCTGACCGATCGCTTCGACGAGCCGGTCGTCTCTCTGGCCGTGCTCGCCGACGAGGGGCGGGGCTGGCGACCTTCGACCTATGAGGACGCTCTGTTAGGTCGCGAGGTCATGCTGCGCTTTCCGATGGTCAAGCTCCACGACTATCGGGAGCGGCGGGAGGCGTTGACCACGGACGCCAACCCCTTCGCCTTGGTCGTCGAAGCGCATTTGAGCGCGCAAGACACGGCGGCGCAAGTGGGGAGGAGGAGAGGCGCGAAACTGCGTCTGGTGCGGCGGTTATACGATGCGGGCTACACGCAGGAGGATCTGCTCGAACTCTATCGGTTGATCGATTGGCTCTTGGCCCTGCCGCCGCCGCAGGAGCGGTTGTTTTTACAGGATGTTGAGGTTTTAGAGGAGGAAGTACGGATGCGCTATGTTTCGAGTGCGGAGCGGATCGGACGCGAGGATGGATTGGAGCAAGGTCGCCAGGAAGGCGTAGCCCTGGGCCGGCTAGAGGGCCAGCGTAAGGCGCTGCGCCAGATCGTGGCGACGCGCTTCGGCGTCGTGTCGTCGGATCTCGAGGTCCGTATCGCCGGCGCCGACGAGGCCGTCCTCGACGACCTCCTCGCGCGCGCCATCACCATCGCGACCGCCGCCGAACTCTAATCCGGGCAGTTCCTCTAGCGGACGGCGTTACCGTCGGCTAGAGAAAGCAGCCTTCACGTCTATTTTCAGTATGAAAGACGGCTCCTGCTCATGAAGCAGGAGCCGTCCCTCTCATATGAGTTAGTTGCGGAGGGATTGGAGCGGGCCGGGGATGTGTCCGCCGCGCCGCACGAAGGCCGTCGAGTCGCCGCCGCGCACGGAGAGGATGGGCGTGCGTCCGAGCAGCCCTCCGAAGTGCGCCCACTCGCCCGCGCTCTTACCGTGGACCGGGATGAGGCGCACGCCGACGGTCTTGTTGTTGACCATGCCGATGGCTAGTTCGTCAGCGATGATGGCCGCGAGCGTCTCCACCGACGTGTCGCCGGGGATGGCGATCATATCCAGGCCCACCGAGCAGATCGCCGTCATCGCCTCCAGCTTCTCTAGACCTAAGAAACCTTCCGCCGCCGCCGCCATCAGCGCGGTGTCCTCGCTCACGGGGATGAAGGCGCCTGAGAGGCCGCCTACGTGGGACGAGGCCATGGCCCCGCCGCGTTTGACCGCGTCGGTCAGCAGCGCCAGCGCGGCGGTCGAGCCGGGCACGCCCGTGCGCGAGAGGCCCATCGCCTCCAAGATCTCGCCCACGCTGTCGCCCGGCGTGGGCGCGGGAGCCAACGAGAGATCGACCGAGCCGAAGGGGATGGAGAGCCTGGCGGCCAGGGTGCGGCCCAACGCCTCGCCCGCCCGCGTGATGCGGAAAGCCTGGCGCTTGATCTCTTCGGAGAGAGCGCTGAGATCGGCCTCGGGGTGCGCCCTCACGGCGCGAGCGATCACGCCGGGGCCGCTGATGCCCGTGTGCAGGCAGACCTCGGGCCCATCGACGCCGTGGAACGCCCCGGCCATAAAGGGGTTGTCGCCCACGGCGTTGGCGAAGATGACCAGCTTGGCGCAGGCCAGCGAGTCGTGCTCCGCGCTCAGCCGCGCCGCCTCCAGGATGGCCCCGGCGGCGGTCAGTATGCCGTCCATGTTGATGCCGGAGCGCGTGGAGGCGAGTTCCAGCGCCGCGCAGACGCGCTCGGTGGACGAGAGCACGTGGGGCAGAGCGTGCAACAACGCTTTGTCAGCCGAGGTGGCGCCGCGCGCCATCAGCGCGGCATAGCCGCCGATAAAGTCGACGCCCAACTCCTTTGCCGAGGCGTCGAGCGCGGAAGCCAGCAGGGGAAAGTCCGCCGGGTCGCAGGCCGCGCCCACCAGCGCTAGCGGCGTGACCGCGACGCGCTTATTGACGATAGGGATGCCGAACTCCGCCGCCACGGCGTTGGCCAAGGGCACGAGGTCGCCGCAGTGGCGACGCAGCTTAGCGCGCATCAGGTAGGCCGTCTCGGATGCGTCGGCGCGGGCGCAGTCGAGCAGAGAGAGTCCGATAGTGGCCGTGCGGATGTCGAGCTTCTCGACCGCGACCATGCGGATCGTCTGGAGGATTTCCTCGCTAGCGAAGGCCATGGCGGTTAAAGCCTATGCATGGCGTGGAAGATCTCTTCGCGCTGGATCAACACCTGGACGCCGAGCGTGCGGCCCTCGTTTTCGAGGGCGCCTTGCACCGCCGCGAACGGCGCAGTGGCGGACCCCAGGTCGACGAGGGCGATCATGGTGAACAGGTCGTCCATCAGGGCCATACGGATGTCTTCGATGTTGACGGAGTGGGCGGCCAGCACGGTGCAGAGGCGCGCCACGATGCCCACGCGGTCGACGCCGAGCACGGTCAACACGGCATGGTCGTCGCGCCGCTTGCTCTCGGTAGAATCAACCGCCATGCTGCTTCTTGCTCGACAGTTGGCGCGACAACACGAAGGGGACCACCCACGGCGTGTAGCGCTTCATGCGGTCGAGCACCCGCGCGACCGGGCCGGGAAAGACGTGCAGTTTGTCGTGCTTGACGCCGTTGACGAGCGCGGAGACGACGTCCTTGGGGGAGGTGAAGAGCGCGGTGGGCAACTCGGGCCGAGGAGCGCCGTAGTGCGGCGCATCGATGATGGCCGTGGGCGAGAAGAAGGGGTAGAGGATGGTGGCCTGTATGTTGGAGTCTTTGACAGCGCCGGCGACGGCCTCGCCGAAGCCGCGCAGGCCAAACTTGGCCGCGCTGTAGGCCGAGATGGTGGGCGTGCCGATGATGCCCGCGACCGACGAGATGTAGACGAGGTGGCCGCGCCTGCGCTCGATCATGGCGGGCAGGAACTGCGCCGTCACACGCATCGGCCCGAGCAGATTGACCGCTATCAGCTTCTCCCAGGCCGCGCGCGGCACGTCCGAGATCACGCCGGAGACGGCGATGCCGGCGTTCATGATGAGGACGTCGATGGCGGGTGCGAGGGCGACCGCCTGCTCGTACAACGAGTCCGCTCCCTCCGGGGTGGACAGGTCGGCGGCGATGTGGCCGATGATGCGCCCACGGGCGCCCGGCGCTTCGCTAGCCGTCGTGGGCAGCGTCGCGGTCTCCAGGTCGGCGAGGATGACGTTGCTGCCTTCGGCAAGAAACTGGCGCGTCATCTCCTTGCCAAAACCGCCGTCCGCCCCCGTGATCAACACGACTTTACCGGCTAGTGCGGTCACCGTTCTCTTCCTCGCCCTCTACATCCCGTCACGACCATCATCGACCGCGATCCCGCGTGCGGCGACAGCGTTTCCAATAGCGTCGCCCGGCGCCGATGGTCAGACACATATGGGCCTAGTGTACACCATAATCTTCCGGGAACCGGTATGCACTGGCTTGCCCTCGGAGCCATGAATGGCAGGTAAGATGCGGAAAGGTGAGGCCGTCCGGGCGCTGGAGGTTCGCCTGGCGCGGCGCGGGAGTCTCGCGTCCTTCGAGCATAGCGACGCGGACGCTTAGACGCGCCGACGAGGTGCGTCCGCGCTCCCAACCTGGCTTTACGCGGACCCTCCTCTACCCCTCATTGCCGCTCGACCGACCCAGGCGCAAGGTCAGCCAAGCGACCCTAAAGCGATAATCGTCGTGGCCTGACGGGTGCATACTGAAGAGTTGGGAAAACATCCTAAACGGTTCCAGCGAACCGTCCAACCGTCTTGCAAGGAGCATAAGCACGATGACCACGGAGCAAGCGCCTGTCGAGGCGTCGGCCGCCGGCACGATCACCATCGGCGGAGATATGACCGTCAATCGCATGGGCTTCGGGGCCATGCGCATCACGGGCGAGGGCATCTGGGGACCGCCCAAGGACCACGACAACGCCATCCGCGTGCTCAAGCGCGCGGTCGAACTGGGCGTGAACTTTATCGACACGGCGGACGCCTACGGCCCGAACGTATCTGAGGACCTTATCGCGGAGGCGCTGCACCCGTATCCCACCGGCCTCGTCATCGCCACCAAAGGCGGCCTACTGCGCACTGGCCCCGGCCAGTGGCCCAACAACGGCAAGCCAGAGCACCTGCGTGAGGCGCTCGAAGGCAGCCTGCGCCGCTTGAAAATCGACACGATCGACCTCTACCAGTACCACCGCCCAGACCCCAACGTGCCGATCGAGGACTCCATCGGCATGCTCGTCGATCTACAGAAGCAGGGCAAGATCCGCCATATTGGCGTGTCCAACTTCAACAGCGCGCAGCTGGCGCAAGCGCGCGCCATCGCTGCCATCGTCTCGGTGCAGAACCGCTACAACGTCTCCGACCGCGAGGACGAAGACGTCTTAGAAACCTGCACGCGCGACGGCATCGCCTTCCTGCCCTGGGCGCCCGTCGCCTCGGGTGACCTGACGAGGCCCGGCGGCCCGGTCGACAAGGCCGCGGAGCACCATAAGGCCACGCAGGGCCAGATCGCCCTGGCCTGGCTGCTCCAGCGGTCGCCCCTGGTCTTGCCGATCCCCGGCACGGCCCAAATCGCGCACTTGGAAGAGAACATCGCCGCCGCGGCCCTCAAGCTCGACGACGACGAGTTGAAGGCCCTAAACAACCCCTCATAAAGTCGATCTCGACGGAACGCGCCGGCGCGACGGCTAGCCTATGGGCGTCGGCGTCGGCGTCGGCCCCCTGCGTCGTCCTCGCTCCCGAGGTAGGGGTCGCCAGCGCCGTTGGGGTAGACAGCGCGGGCAGGTTTGGGGCCAAAACGGCTAGGGCGACGGCGCGCAACGTAGACGGCAGCGCGCCGTCGCCCACGCCCGTCACTGTTCGCTGTCCCTCTGGCCAGAGCGCCGCCGCGAGGTAGACCGCGATGGTTCGCGCCTCCGCGCTCGTCCCACCACAGGTATCGACCTTGACGCTGTAGGGTAGGGAGTGCGCTCCCGCGCCGGACGTAAGACAACCCTCGCCACAACATCCTGGTTCCGCGCCTTTCCCAGCGAAGCAGGCCTCGGTTTCGTAGGTACGATCATAGGAGATCAGAGTACAATAGGTTTGTTTGCGGCTTGATGCTCCATAGGAGGTGTAAGGCGTGACTGACCAGTACAGGCTCTGGGAGCGTCCTCCTGATATGGAGGAATATCGCTTCCTCTGTCGCGCTGTCGGCTGGGAAGAGTTCATCAATTTCGACGCGGCTCGCGCCTCCTTGGTCAACTCCCTGTATCACGTCGTAGCGCTGTACGACGAGGTCGTGATTGGCATGGCGCGCGTCGTCGGCGACGGCGCCCTCTTCTTCTATGTCCAGGATGTGATAGTCATTCCCGCGCATCAAGGGCGCGGAGTCGGCGCCTTGCTCGTAGGGCGCGTCATGGACTATATCAAGGGGCACGCGCCAGAGAAGGCGTTTGTGGGGCTCTTCGCCGTAGAGAGAACCCTCCCCTTCTACGCGCGCTATGGCTTCGCCGTCGATCCCGGCCTGACGGGCATGTCCCGCGTCGCCCCCGTCTAACAATCCTCGCCCCGCGGCGACTGCCGCGCGTCCTCCTTCTCATCTCTATAGGATTAGCCGAAGCGTGCTGCCGCTGCGTTCATGGACCAGGTAAGACGCACGCTCCCGCTCTTTCCATGTCCGATTCTCGAAGGTGGCGCGCGAGTAAAGTATTGTAGCCGCGTGAGTTCAATATATTATTAGAACAAGTGTGCTATAATGAATGGAGATAGAGGGTGGGGGAAGCCGCGTCGAGTGCGGCGCCGCTCCTCACAACCGCATTCGAGACAGAGGAGGCGAGACATGGCAGGCAGCTTCAACCGCATCACGATCGTCGGCAACCTGGGGCGCGATCCCGAGACGCGCGACCTACCCAGCGGCGATACGCTCGTCGAGATCTCGGTGGCCACAACGGAGCGCCGGCGTGGCGCTGACGGGCAAACAAGCGAGTTGACCACGTGGTTTCGCGTGTCGCTTTTCGGCAAGCTCGGTGAGACGGCGATGCAGTACCTGCGCAAGGGCTCGTATGTCTACGTCGACGGTTCTTTAACTACACGCGACTACACTGACCGCGACGGACAGCCGCGTCACGTGCTGGAGGTCCGCGCGCGCGAGATGCGTATGCTCGACCGCCGCGAGGACGCGCAGGCCGTGGCTCCCGCCGAATCTCCCCGCGCCTTGGTTGCCGCCGGTTCACCGGATCTACCGTTTTAACCGAGGCGACCGCGAGTAAAAAGATAGGGCGCAGGACATACTACGCCGCATCGCGCGAGACGGACTGCTGGACTTTCAAAGATAGTGGAGTTCACATCGATTGAGCCGTCCTCTGCGCGCCATTGACCAGGAGGATAAACATGCCGTTCGACCCGAAAGAACACCTGCGTAAGCTCAAGGGCCAGGACTACCTGGACTGTAAGTGGCGCCTCATGTGGCTGCGCGAAGAGCATCCCGACGCGTCAATCGCGACGGAGTTGATCCACATGGACACGGAAAAGGGCTTTTATATGTTCAAAGCCCACGTGTCCATCCCCGGTAAAGGCGCCGCGAGCGGCCACGGCTCCGAGACCGACCATGACTTCCCCCTCGGCGCGCCCGAGAAGGCGGAGACCAAGGCGATAGGACGCGCGCTCGCCGCGCTCGGCTTTGGCACGCAGTTCGCCCTCGAACTCGACGAGGGCGACCGCGTGGTCGATGCCCCGGTGACGGCGTCGACGCGCTCGACGCCGTCGACCGCATCGCCGGCTCAACGCGCCGGACTCAAGGTCGTGGCTGAGGAGCAACCAGCGGCGTTGAAGGTCGTGGCCGAGGAGCATTTGGCCAAGCCGGTGGACCCCTTCGGCGCGGTCGACCCGACGGAGAGCTTGCGGCGCGAAGTGGCCGCGACCCTGGCCGCCAACAGCGACGCGGCGGCGCGACTGCCCAAGACCGCCGAGGAGATGACGCTCGACGAGTTGGAGAAGACGATGACGTGGCTGCGCAACCGCGGCCGTTCGCAACGCCAGGCATAGACATTCGTCCTCACTCGCTGCAACGCCAGGCCGCCGATCACGCAAAGATCGGCGGCCTGGCGTTGCTTGGTCGACGCGGGCGTTGGTTAAGGATTGTCGAGCGAGATGCGCGTAAGGCGTCCCAGTCCCAGTCCACGTAAGTGGGAGAGCGGAGGGGGCAGTTGTTTAAGAGGGCGGACTGGGGGCAGGGTCGTCATCCACGGAGAGGCCATCGACGTAGGATTGCAGGACGGGGGCGACGAGGGCGATCAGCGGCTCGACCTCGCCTGTTGAGAGCGGCTGGCTGTGGATGACGTCGCGCGCGACGGCCAACCCGAGCAGATAGGCCGCGATAAGTCCAGCCCGTTGCAGAGCGAGGTCGCCGCCCAGCCAGCGCGCCATGGGAAAGATGAACTGCTCGTCGACGACCTCGCGCACCGCTGCCGCCACGCTCTCATTGGCCGACGAGCGCAGGAGGGCCAGCAGAGGGTCGAAGGCGCCCTGCACGTCGCCTTTGCGTATCATGTAGTGCGCCAGTCGTTCGCCGAGACCGGCGCGATCGCCCGTCACGAAGGCGTCGAAGTCGAAGCCCTGAGCGATCGCGGCGGCGAATAACCCGTCCTTCGATCCGAAATAGCGCATCACCAGGGCCGCGTCGACGCCCACGACCGCCGCTACGTCGCGTATTCCCACGCGCTCGTAGCTCTCGCGCGTGAAGCATACGCGGGCAGCGGCGAGGATCGCCTCCCGTGTCGCCGCCGCGTTGCGCGGACGACGCGCGCGGCCCCGTTCATCCGGTCCCATCATCTTTTTTCCTCATCTACACGGCGTCGCTTCGGCCTCTCCTCTCAAAAAGTCAACAGATGTTGACAAAGATCGCCGCCGAAGATATGATCTTGTATGTCAACGATAGTTGACTTTGCAGAGGACTCCGCGTCTCGGGCTTCGGTGGGAGGAACGCATACATGTCGTCAGCATCGCATACGAAGGTCGCTCTGGTCACGGGCGCCTCGTCGGGGGGTGCGCGCCACTTTTTCGCGCTAGGCACAGCGGGGACGGCGAAGCGAACCGTGGCGCCAGGGGTGATCGGCGGCGGGCTTGTGGACACGTGGGGGAGAGGGCTTAGTGAGGGGGAGCGTTGAC
>JAABUX010001569.1_pt1 | contig 34148 bp, 36 predicted proteins | sample 5561851 | NCBI WGS metagenome assembly JAABUX01 (sample SAMN10711883, study PRJNA513361) | rock metagenome | isolation source: Antarctica rocks | place: Antarctica: Victoria Land, Richard Nunatak red sandstone | collected 2016-01-03
GCTCGTCGTGGTCGACCTGCCGTTCGGCTCGTACGAGAGCGACCCGGCGACGGCGTATCGCTCAGCGGCTCGCGTGATGCAGGAGACCGGCTGCCAGGCCGTGAAAGTCGAGGCCTGCGCCGGCGTTGCGGAGATCATCGGCTTCCTGGCCGGACGCGGCATCCCGGTGATCGGCCATGTCGGGCTTCGCCCCCAGGCGGTGAACGTCGACGGCGGGTTCAAATCCAAGGGACGCACCGCGGACGAGCGGCAGCGTGTGCTCGCGGAGGCGCAAGCGGCCGACCGGGCGGGCGCCTTCGCGATCGTCGTCGAGGGCGGGTGGCGTCGCTGGCCGACGAGATCACCGGCGCGGTCGGCGCGCCCACGACCGGCATCGGCGCCTCGGGCCGATGCGACGGCCAAATCCTCGTCACCGACGACATGCTCGGCCTGTTCGAGCGGACGCCCAAGTTCGTCCGCCGCTACGGCGACATGCGGAGCCTGATCGGCCAGGCGGTGGCCCACTACGCGGCGGACGTGCGCAGCGGCGCCTTTCCAGCGCCGGCCGAGCTGTACGCCCTGAAATCCGAGGCGTAGCAGGCTGCGGAAGAAGCGTAGGCCATGGCTCTGCCCTGGACCCGCCGGGGCCCTAGGCCCCAGACCCCTTTTTTTGGTCAAAGGACTTCAAAGGCTCGCCGTTGGCGGGGTCCAGGGCAGAGCCATTGGCCTTGCTAAAACGCCGCCCGCGCCGTCAGAATCCAGGCATGGTCGTAGATCGGCGTCAGCACCGGTTCACGGGTCAGCTTGGGAGAGACCGCGAACTGGTAGCCGGCGCCGACGATCAGCCGTAGCCGGCCCACCACGTCGAACCGACCCAGGATGAGACCGGGCGTCAGGAACACCTGGTTCTTGCCGCCCCGCAGCCCGTCGACCCAGTAGGTGTCGTTCACCTCGAACTCCGGCCAAAAATACTTCGCAACATGGTATTGGAACGTCGCGTTGGTCACGATGGACGTGCCGATGGTTTTTTCATGCGCGAGCGGCACCGGCACGCCGACCGTCGCCTGGATGTCGAAATCCCCCCAGCCCTTGCCCCCCGCCAGTGTCGGCGTGATCACCCAGGCATGGTTGGTGAACGTCCGGTTGCCGGTCGGCGCCTGCACGCCCAGGAAGGTCGTGACGATGTAGTTGCCCTGCTCCTCGTTGGCGCTCAGCAGCCGCTGCTTGACGATCAGGAACGGATCGTCGCCCCAACCCGCCGCCGGCCTCTTGACGGTGCGTTGGTCGTAGGCCGGCGGGTTGAGCAGGATTTCGTTCGTCGTCGTCGGGATCAGCTCCAGGCCCTTGCCGCTATCGTAGGTGGTGATCGCGGCGCCGGTCGCCTGGTGCTGCCAGTACTGGTCGTAGCGCACCTCCTCCTCCAGCCGGGGCGTGACGGTGACGAGCGGGGTCATCCAATGCGGCTGGCTGGCTTGCGCCGCGTTCACCCGGTCGAACCAGTGGGCGAAGTAGTCGCTGACGTTGGCGGTCGGGGCTGCGGCGTAGCCCTGGGGCATGGCGGGGTCGGCCAGCGCGGGGACGCACAAGCTTGCCAACGCCAGGGTGGAACCGATCGAGAGAAGCTGACGCACGGGCACGACCTCCTGATGTCCACTCGTTATATCCGAAAGAATATTACGGGCAACCCAGTCGCTCAATGTTAGGCTGGCCTCCATGACCCGGCTCACCTTGCGCATCGACTTCGCCGACAGCCGGGCGGTAGGCCCTGGCAAGGTGCGGCTGCTCGAACTCGTGGGCGAGACGGGCTCCATCTCCGCGGCCGGCCGGGCGATGGGCATGAGCTATCGCCGCGCCTGGCTCCTGGTGGACGCGCTGAACCAAACCTTCCGCACCCCCGTCGTCGAAACCCGAGGGGGAGGCGTCGGCGGCGGCGGCGCCAGCCTGACGCCGTTCGGGCTCAGGCTGGTGTCCTGCTACCGCGCCATGGAACAGGAAGCGCACGACGCGCTGGCACGCCACCTGGTCGAGCTGGAAACGGATCTGGCGCCCGTCCCGGGTTAGACGAGCCGCCCTTTGGTGTGAGCGCCGAAGGCATGATGCCTTTGGAAACCCAAATGAATGTGGGTCTGGGGCCTCAGGCCCCAGCGGGTCCAGGGCAGAGCCATGGCCTTCCCTTTTGCCTTGGGCGATCATCACATAGGGCGGCTGGTATCAAGGCGCGTCGATCGCCAGGTTCAGCTCCAAAACGTTCACCCGGGGCTCCCCGATGATGCCGAGCAGGCGCTCCTTCGTGTGCCGGATCACCAGTTCGGCCACCTGCGCTTCCGGCAGGCCCCGGGCCGTCGCCACGCGGGTGATCTGGCGGGCGGCGAACTCCGGCGAGATGTCCGGGTCGAGGCCCGAGGCGGAGGTCGTGACCGAGTCGCCCGGCACCGGGCTGTCGCCCAGCTTGGCCACGTCGGCGGTCACGCGGTCGACCAGCGCCTTCGAGGTCGCGCCGAGGTTCGATCCGCCGGAGTTGTTGGCGTTGTAGGGCGACGGCACGGTCTTGGTGGAGTCTGCCGGGTCGGTGTCGGTGGTGGCGGACGGGCGACCCTGGAAATACTTGTCCTGGGTGAACGCCTGGCCGATCAGCGCGGACCCGACGGGCACGCCGCCATGGGTCAGCAAGCTGCCCCCGGCCAGCCCCGGCGCGACCGCCCTGGCGCCGGCCACGAAGGCGAGCGGCAGGATGAGCCCGGTCAGGATGGTGAACAGCACGATCAGCACGATGGCGGGACGGAGATGGGTCATCGCGAAATTCCTAAAACAGGCCGAGCGCGGTCAGCACGATATCGATCAGCTTGATGCCGATGAACGGCGCCACCAGCCCGCCCAGCCCGTAGATCAGCAGGTTCCGCCGCAGCAGCGCCGCCGCGCCCACGGGGGTGAACCTCACCCCGCGCAACGCCAGCGGGACCAGCGCCACGATGATCAGCGCGTTGAAGATGACGGCCGACAGGATCGCGCTCTGCGGCGTGTGCAGGCGCATGACGTTCAGCGCGCCCAGTTCCGGGTAGGTGACGACGAAGATCGCCGGCAGGATGGCGAAGTATTTCGACACGTCGTTGGCGATGCTGAACGTCGTCAGCGCGCCGCGGGTGATCAGCAGTTGCTTGCCGATTTCCACCACCTCGATCAGCTTGGTCGGATCGCTGTCTAAGTCGACCATGTTGCCGGCCTCGCGCGCCGCCTGGGTGCCGGTCTGCATGGCGACGCCGACGTCGGCCTGGGCTAGCGCCGGGGCATCGTTGGTGCCGTCGCCGGCCATCGCCACCAGGCGGCCCTGCGCCTGCACGCCACGGATGTAGGCCAGCTTGTCCTGCGGCGTGGCCTCGGCGATGAAGTCGTCCACCCCCGCCTCGGTCGCAATGGCGGCGGCGGTGATCTTGTTGTCGCCCGTCACCATGACGGTGCGGATGCCCATCCGGCGGAGGGCGGCGAAGCGGTCGCGGATGTTTGGTTTGACGATGTCCTTCAACTCGATGACGCCGAACAACCGGTTGTCCACGGCCACCGCGAGCGGCGTGCCGCCGGCGCGGGCGATCCGGTCCACCGCCGCGGTGAAGGCCGCCGGCGGGACGCCGCCGACCGCCTTGAGCACCGAGTCTACCGCGCCTTTGCGCCACGACCGGTTGCCCGCGTCCAACCCCGAGACGCGGGTGTTGGCGGTGAACGGGACCACGGTGGCGCCGTCCGGCCGCTGCGGCGACAGGCCGGTGCGGTCGCGGACGTAGGCCAGGATGGAACGGCCCTCCGGGGTGTCGTCGCCGAGGGAGGCGAGCACGGCGGCCTCGGCAAGGTCCTGGTCGGACACGCCGGGGACGGGGGTGAGCCCCGCGGCCATGCGGTTGCCGAAGGTGATGGTGCCGGTCTTGTCCAGCAGCAGCGTGTCCACGTCGCCCGCAGCCTCCACCGCGCGGCCGGAGGTGGCGACCACGTTGAACCGCACCAGCCGGTCCATGCCGGCGATGCCGATCGCCGAGAGCAACCCGCCGATTGTGGTCGGGATCAGCGTCACCAGCAGAGCCGCCAGCACGGGGACGCCGAGGTCGGTCCCGGAGTAGTTCGCGAGCCCGACCAGGGTCACGACGGCAATCAGGAAGATGATCGTCAGCCCCGCCAGCAGGATGTCCAGCGCGATCTCGTTCGGCGTCTTGCGCCGCTGCGCGCCCTCCACCAGGGCGATCATGCGGTCGAGGAAGGTGCTGCCGGTCGCCGCGGTGATGCGCACCACCAGCCAGTCCGAGACCACCTGGGTGCCGCCCGTCACGGCCGAGCGGTCGCCGCCGGCTTCGCGGATGACGGGCGCGCTTTCGCCGGTGATGGCGCTCTCGTTCACGCTGGCGACGCCTTCGACCACCTCGCCGTCGCTGGGCATGAGGTCGTTGGTCTCGACCAGGACCAGGTCGCCCACCTTCAGTTCGGGCGCCGCCGCCAGGGCGAACTTCGTGCGGTCGCGCCCGTTCGGCAGCCGCTTGGCCATGGTGTCGCTGCGAGCCCGGCGGAGGCTTTCGGCGCGCGCCCGGCCGCGGCCCTCGGCGACCGCCTCGGCGAAGGTCGCGAACAGCACCGTCAGCCACAGCCAGAATGCGATGGCGAGCGGGAAGGCGGCCGGGACGCCGAGGCCGAGGTTGCGCACCCCCAGCACGGTGACGAGCAGGGCCACGATCTCGGTCACGAAGATGACCGGGTTGCGGATCAGCTTGGCCGGGTTGAGCTTGACGAACGCGTCGCGGACGGCGCGGGCGATGATCGTGCCGTCGAACAGCGCGATCTGGTCGGCTTGGGTGGTTGCCATTATTCCCTCAGTAGGTCTTGCCGGCGAGCATGGCGAAATGCTCCGCCAACGGTCCAAGCGACAGCGCGGGCAGGAATTGCAGCCCGCCCAGGATCAGGATCACGCCGATCAGCAGGCCGACGAACAGCGGCCCATGGGTCGGGAACGTGCCTTCGCTGGGCGGCAGCTTCGGCTTCGCCCCTAACGACCCGGCGATCGCCAGCACCGGCACCATGAAGGCGAACCGGCCAAGGCACATCGCGATCGCGAGGCCGTAATCCAGCAGCGGGGTGTCGGCGGTCAGCCCGGCGAAGGCGCTGCCGTTGTTGGCCGTGGCCGACGTCCAGGCGTACAGCATCTCCGACAGCCCGTGCGGCCCGGCGTTGGACAAGGACGCCTTGCCGACCTCCAGCACGAGCGAGAGCGACGTGCCGACCAGCATGCACAGCGGCAGGATCAGCACCGCCAGCATGGCCAGCTTCACCTCCCGCGCCTGCACCTTCTTGCCGAGGTATTCCGGCGTGCGCCCGACCATCAGCCCGGCGACGAACACCGCCAGCAGGGCGAACACGACGATGCCGTACAGCCCCGACCCGACGCCGCCGGGCGTGATCTCGCCCAGCTCCATCAGGAAGATCGTCACCATCCCGCCGAGCGGCGTGAAGCTGTCGTGCATACCGATGACGGCGCCCGTGGAGGTTCCCGTGGTGGAGGCGGCGAACAGGCTGGTGACGGCGGAGCCGAACCGGACCTCCTTGCCCTCCATGTTGCCCATCGCCGGGTCGACCCCGGCGGCGGTAAGCAGCGGGTTGCCATTGCCTTCGGAGAGCGCCAGGCACACGACGCCCGCGATCAGCAGCAGGCCCATCACGGCGAACAGCGCCCGGCCCTGCCGCTTGTCGCCCACGATATGGCCGAACGCGATGGCGAGGCTGAACGAGATCAGGATGATCGACCAGTTCTCGATCAGGTTGCTGAGCGCGGTCGGGTTCTCGAACGGGTGGGCGGAGTTGGCGTTGAAGAAGCCGCCGCCATTGGTGCCGAGCAGCTTAATTGCTTCCTGGAACGCCACCGGGCCGAGGGCGATGGTTTGCTTGCCGCCCTCCAGCGTCGTCGCGTCCACCATCGCGGTCAGGGTGTCGGGCACGCCGCACGCGATCAGCACGGCCGCCATAACGATCGCCATCGGCAGCAATAGATAAAGTGCGATCCGCGTCAGGTCCGCCCAGAAGTTGCCGAGCTGCTTCAGGTTGCCGCCGGCGAAGGCGCGCGCCACCGCGGCGGCTGCGGCGATACCGGACGCGGCGGAGAGGAAGTTGTGCACCGTCAGGCCGAACATCTGGCTGCCGGCGCTCATCGCCGATTCCGGCGTGTAGGCCTGCCAGTTGGTGTTGGTCACGAAGCTCATCGCGGTGTTCAGCGCGAGCTGGGTGGACATGCCCGGCAGCGCCTGCGGGTTGAACGGCAGGTAGAATTGCGCCCGCAGCATGACGAACAGCAGTAGGAAGTGCAGCGCGTTCAACACCAGCAGGGCGGTCGCGTAGCCGAGCCAGGTCATGCCCTTGGCCGGGTCCACGCCGGCAAGCGCGTAGAAGCCGCGCTCGACCGGCGCCAACGGGGTGAAGCGCCCATCGAGGATGCGCGCGATGTAGGCGCCCAGCGGGAACGCGCACGCCCCCACAAGGGCGAGCACGAGTGCGATCTGCACCCAACCGATCAATGTCATGGGTGCGTCCTAGAAGTCTTCCGGACGCAAGAGCGCCCACACGAGGTAAACCAGCAGGCCGGCCGAGACGATGCCGGCGAGGATAAGGTCGAACATAATCAGATGCGCTCGCACAGGGCGGCGTAGGCGGCCATCAGCAGGATGCCGCCGGTGCCGGCGATGGCGACGAGGATGTCGAATAGCATGGGTCGCCCTTCGGATTTCATGAAGGGGCTACTCTGGATGCTGGAGCCGTAAAATCGCGATGCGCGTTTGGATCGTTGCGCATAAACAAGATGTAAAGACGGGCGCTCCCGATTGCCCTGTCGAGCTATCGGGAGCGTTTAGGCGCGCATCGGCGTCAGCGGCCGGGAGCGGCGTTCAGGGCTTCCACGGTTTCGCCCTGCAGAACGACGCGGCCGTCCACGATGGACAGCATGCGGGCGGGAACCCGCGCCTCGTGGCTGCCGGGCCGGAAGTAGGACCCGATCATCAGGACGGCGGTGCTCCCGCCATCGGCGAGGCCGCGCACGCTGCCGATGGTGTTGCCTTGCGGGTCGTGCAGCCAACGTCCGACCGCGTCCGCTTGGGGGGATTGGGCCAGCGCGCCGAAGCTGACTGAGACAGCCAGAGCGGCCGCGAGGCTGAGGATACGGGTTGTCATGGTTCGATCTTTCGTCGTGCACGCGAGGCAGGCGGCCCTTGGGTGGAGCTCTGCGTCGTGGTTGCAACATGATACCACAATCACCTTGGTTTAATAGAAAGACTGTCCATATCTTCGTCACAATCTTGTGTCGTGCTGTCGGCCGGTCGACGCTGCGCCAATGATGGTCGTTGGACCGCGAGGAGGACGCTTGAAACGCAAGTCGCTGGATGGGGCTGTCTGCTCCATCGCCCGCTCGCTCGATCAGGTCGGTGAATGGTGGTCGTTGCTGATCGTCCGGGACGTGTTCCGGGGCAAGCGGCGCTTCGGCGAGCTGCTGGACAGCCTCGGCCTCGCGCGCAACATCCTTTCGGCCCGCCTCAAGCGCCTGGTCGAGTGCGGCGTGCTCGAGATGCAGCCGGCTGGCGATGGCGGCCCCTACAAGGAGTATGCGCTGACGGCAAAGGGACGGGACCTGATCGTCACCCTCATCGCGCTGGAGCAGTGGGGCAACCGGTGGACCGCGTGTGATCTCGCCAAGCCACTTGTGCGCATCGAGCGAGCGACGGGGGAGGAGATCGCGCCGATCGAAATCCGCTCACGCGATGGCCGGCCGCTGACGGCGTCCGATCTTGGGTTGGCGGCGCGGACAGACGGGGCGGGCTAGCTCGATTCCAATTCGGCGATGGTCGCGTCGTCGAGGCCGAAATGGTGCGCGACCTCGTGGATCAGCACGTTGCGGACCAGGCGATACAGATCCTCGCCGGTTTCGATCCATTCGAGCAGGATCGGCTCGCGGAACAGCAGGATCATGTCAGGCTCGCGCACTGGGTCGTTGCCGCTGCGCAGGTGCATCGGCACGCCGCGGTAGAGGCCGGTGAGGTCGTAGCCGCTCTCCATTCCCATCGAATCCAGGGTCTCGTCGTCGGCCATCTCGTCCACGACGATGCTGAGCGCCCGCACGTTCTGCACGAGGTGGGGCGGGATCGACTCCAGCGCCCGGTCGGCGAGGGCGACGATGTCTGCGAGGGAGGGCGGTGTGGTATGGGACGGCATCAGGTGCTCCGGGACAGGGAATTGGACATGGTCAAGACGCTGGCGGCAGACGAGATAGCACGACTGGGCGAGCGGCTGCCGCGCTGGCGGGTCGAGGCGGACGCGCTGGTCCGGGACTGGGTGTTCGCCGATTTCAGCGCGGCCTGGGGCTTCATGGCGCGCGTGGCGCTGCTGGCCGAGAAGCACGACCATCATCCGGAATGGTCGAACGTCTACAACCGGGTGCACATCAAGCTCACGACCCACGACGCGGGTGGACTCACGGCGCGCGACGAGACGCTCGCCGCGGCGATCGACGCGATCTGAAACGCCGACTCAGCCCAGGCCGCCGGACGTCCGCTCCAGGATCGCCCACGCCTCCGGGCCGTATTTCGCGCGCCACTCGGCGTAGAACCCGGCGGTGCGCAGCGCCTCGCGGAAGGGCGCCGGGTCGGGGGCGTTGAACGCCAGGCCTTTCGCCTCGAGGTCCGACTGCAGGCTGTCGTTCAGCGTGCGGACGTCGGCGCGCTCGGCCAGGGCCGCCTGGTTGACGTGCCGGGTCGCGATCTCCCGCAACTCGGCCGGTAGCGCGTCGAACGCGCGGCGGTTGGCCAGGAACCAGTAGCCATCCCACATGTGGTTGGTCATCGAGCAGTATTTCTGCACCTCGTAGAACTTCGCCGTCGAGATGACCGCAAGCGGGTTCTCCTGGCCTTCGACGACGTGGGTCTGCAGGGCGGAGTAGGTCTCGGCAATGTTGATGGTGGTGGGGGCTGCGCCAAACGCCTTGAACATGCTGGTCCAGAGCGGGCTGGACGGCACGCGCAGCTTCAATCCGGCGAAATCGGCGGGGGAGGCAATCGGCCTCGTGCTGGTGGTCGTCTGGCGAAACCCGTTGTCGAAGATGCGGTCGAACGCGACCAGTCCCACCCGGGCGATCGCGCCGCGGACATGCGCGCCCAGCTCGCCGTCCATCGCCGCGAACGCCTGGTCCAGGTCGTGGAACGCGTAGCCGATGCCGTTGATGGAGGCGACCGGCACCAAGGTCGCCAGGATCAGCCCGGACAGGGTGAAGAATTCCAGCCCGCCGCTGCGAAGCTGGCTGAGCATGTCGGTGTCGCCGCCGAGCTGGTTGTTGGGGAACACCCTGATTTCCAACCGCCCCCCGCTCTCCTCCAAGATTTTCGCGGCAGCCTCGGTCATGCGAAGGTTCAGCGGGTGCGCGGTCGGCAGGTTGCTGCCGTACTTGTAGGTGAATTGCGCCGCCGCCCGGCCCGGGCGAGGCAGCGCGGCAGCGGCGGCGGCTAGCAAGGCGCGCCGGTGGAGGATCGTCATAGTGGTGTTCCCTTCAAGCCATGGTCGCGCCGCCATCGGCGACGAGCGTTGCGCCGTGCACGAACGCGGCGTGCGGCGAGAGCAGCCAGGCGATGGCGGCGGCGATCTCCTCGGCCGTGCCGACCCGGCCCAGCAGCGAGACGCCTTCCAGCCTCGCCCGGCCCTCGGCGTGGTCCAAAGTGCTGGCCGTCATCGGCGTCTCGGTCGGCCCCGGCGCCACGCAATTCACCGCGATGCCGCGCGGCCCGAGCTCCCGCGCCAAGTTGCGGCTTAGGGCCAGGACGGCGCCCTTGCTCGCCGCGTACGCACCATTGCCGGCCAAGCCGCCGCCGCGCAACCCGGCGATGCTGGCCACCGTCACGATCCGCGCGCCCGGCGACATGCGCCGAACCGCCTCGCGCACGCACAGGAAGGTGCCGACCACGTTCACGTCGTGCAGCCGGCGGCAGCTCGCAACCGTCGCGTCCATCGTCGGCGTGGTGTCGATCACGCCCGCGCAGGTCGCCAGCCCGTCGATGCCGCCCAGCGCGTCCGCCGCCTGGGCGATCGCCGCGGCCACCCCGGCCTCGTCGGCGACATCCACTGCGATCGCGACCGTGGCGTCGACCCGGCCGGCGTCCCGGTCCAGCCCGGCGACTGTCCAGCCGTCGCGCAGCAGCCCCCGCGCCAGCGCCGCGCCAATGCCGCTCGCGGCCCCCGTCACGATGGCGCGCACCCGTCTCCCCCGTTTCGTTGCGGACACTCTATGGTAGCGTACGTCATTGACAAGCCGCCGCACGCCGGGAGGGGGTCCCATGCACGCGCACACCGTTGGCGGCACGCGCTACGTCTTCCCGGACCTGCGCACGCTGCTCGCCCGCGCGACCCCGCACCGCTCGGGCGACGTGCTGGCCGGGGTGGCGGCGGTATCGGCGGCGGAGCGAATTGCCGCCCAGTGCGCGTTGGCCGACACCTCTCTGACGACCTTCCTCACCGAGGCCGTCGTACCCTACGAGGACGACGAAATCACCCGGCTGATCGTCGACACGCACGACCGCGCGGCCTTCGCACCGGTCGCGTCCCTGACCGTGGGCGGCCTGCGGGACTGGCTGCTGTCCGACGCGGCCGACGGCCCGGCGCTGGCGGCATTGGCGCCGGGCCTTACGCCGGAGATGGCCGCGGCGGTCGCCAAGATCTGCCGCGCGCAGGACTTGATCCTGATCGCGGCGAAATGCCGGGTGGTCACGCGCTTCCGCACCACGGTCGGGCTGCCGGGCCGCCTGTCCGCCCGACTGCAGCCCAACCATCCGTCCGACGACCCGCGCGGCATCCTGGCCAGCATCGTCGACGGCCTGCTGCTCGGCTGCGGCGACGCGGTGATCGGCATCAACCCGGCGACCGACAGCCCCGACCGCTGCCGCGATCTGCTGCTGATGCTCGACGACGTCCGGCTGCGGCTGGATGCGCCGATCCAGTCCTGCGTGCTGACCCACGTGACCACGGCGCTGCTGCTGATGGAACGGGGCGCGCCGACCGACCTGGTGTTCCAGTCGGTCGGCGGGACGGAGGCGACCAACCGCAGCTTCGGCGTCGACCTCGCGCTGCTGGCGGAGGCGCACGCCGCCGCCGGGTCGCTGCGGCGCGGGACGGTGGGCGACAACGTGATGTATTTCGAAACCGGCCAGGGCAGCGCGCTGTCCGCCGACGCGCACCATGGCTGCGACCAGCAGACGATCGAGGCGCGCGCCTACGCGGTCGCCCGCGCGTTCCGGCCGATGCTGGTCAACACGGTGGTCGGCTTCATCGGCCCGGAATACCTCTACGACGGCAAGCAGATCATCCGCGCCGGGCTGGAGGACCATGTCTGCGGCAAGCTGCTCGGCCTGCCGATGGGGTGCGACGTCTGCTACACCAATCACGCCGAAGCGGACGCGGACGACATGGACGTGCTGCTGGCGTCGCTCGGTACGGCGGGGGTCAACTTCATCATGGGCGTGCCCGGCGCCGACGACATCATGCTGGGCTACCAGAGCACCTCCTTCCACGACGTGCTCGCGACCCGGCGCATGCTGGGCCTTCGCCCGGCGCCGGAGTTCGAGGCGTGGCTGGACCGGGTCGGGTTAGGCGGCGCGGCGGCGGCGATCCCCGACGCGATGCGCCGGCTGCTAGCATGCCCGCTGTAATGATCGACTGGACGCCCCTGCGCCGCCTGACCGCCGCCCGGATCGGGCTGCAGCGGACCGGCGTCAGCGTCGGCACGGCGGACCATCTGGCGTTCCGGACCGCGCACGCCCTGGCCCGCGACGCGGTTCAGTCGGAATTGGACACCGCCGTCCTGGCGCGAGAGGTCGCAGCACTCGGACTGGCCCCGCACGTGCTGGCCAGCGCCTGCCAGGATGCGCACACCTTCCTGACCCGGCCCGATTTGGGACGCAGGCTGTCCGGCGCGTCGCAAGCGGCGCTCGCCGCCCCATTGGGCGGGTGCGACGTCGTGTTCGCCCTCATCGGCGGCCTGTCCGCCCGCGGCGTTGCGGCCCACGCCGTCCCGCTGCTTGCCGTTCTTCTGCCCCGGTTGCACGGCTGGCGGATCGGCCCGGCGTGCCTGGTCGGCCGCGGCCGCGTGGCCCTGGGCGACGAGATCGGCGCGGCCCTCGATGCCGCACTGGTCGTCGTGCTGATTGGCGAGCGCCCCGGCCTGTCCGCGCCCGACAGCCTCGGCGCCTATCTCACGTGGCGGCCGCGTCCAGGCCGGCGCGACGCCGAGCGGAACTGCGTGTCGAACATCCGTCCGGAGGGGCTGCCGATCGTGGACGCGGCGGCCCGGCTGCTGTGGCTCATGGCCCAGGCGCGCTCGCTGCGGCTCACCGGCGTCGGGTTGAAGGACGGGAGCGGCCCCGCGTTGGAGGCTCCTTGACGCGTCTGCAACCGACTTGCCACCGACGCGTCCGGCGCCCGGCAGAACTCCGCTGAATGGAAGCATCGCATGAATTGGCGCACGCTCGACCTCAACCTGCTGGTGGTGTTCGACGTTGTGTCGCAGGAGCGCAGTGCCACCCGGGCCGCAGCCAAGCTCAACATGACGCAACCGGGCGTCAGTCACGCGCTCGGCCGCCTGCGTGCCGCCTTGCAGGATGACCTGTTCGTACGGACCCCGGAGGGCATGAGGCCCACGCCGTATGCCGAACGGCTGGCGGGCCCTATCCGCGCATCGCTGGACAGTTTGCGCGCGGCACTCGACAGCGCGGGCGAGTTCGACCCGGCTACGGCCGAGCGCGGCTTCGCTGTCGCGGTCAACAACCGTGCGGCGCTGTCGCTGGCGGCCCCGCTCGCCGCCTCCGTCGCGGCGCAGGCGCCGGGCGTGAGCCTCGACCTGCGCCCGAGCGGCACGTTGAACGTTGCTGAGTGCTTGGACCGCGGTGAACTGGATCTCGCTCTCGGCAGCCTCGCAGCGTCCGGCGAGCGGTTCTCGGACGTGCTTCTGTTCGAGAACGGGTTCGCGGCTCTGGTCCGCCGCGGGCACCCGGCGGGCGAAGCCGGCGTGCTCAGCCGCGAGGCGCTCGCTTCTTACCCGCACCTTGCTTTGTCCTCGACAGGCGAGGAAACCGGCTTTGTCGACGTTGAGCTTGCCCGGGTTGGCATGGCACGCCGGGTCGCGCTGCGTGCCCCGCTGATCGCGGCCGCGGCGGCCCTGGCGCAATCCGAAATGATCGCCGTCGTCAGCGAGCGGACGGGCCGGGCCTTGGCAACAGCGGCGGCGCTCGACGTCGTGCGACTGCCGTTTCGCACCCCGCGCGAGACCACGTCCATGACGTGGCACCGCAGGCTCGACGAGGCGCCGGCGCAACGCTGGCTGCGGGGACTCGTGATGGGTGTCGTCGGCTCCGGCTGACGCACGCTCATGCGCAACCGGCATGTGCCGGTGACAACATCGCATTAGCCCTGCGAGGCTCGCCGTGGTGTATCGCGACGTTACTCCGGCGTGATGGGCCAGACAGGAGACATTGTGAAGTTCCTCGCGAAATCCGCCTTGCTGCTCTCGGTGGCCGGGCTCGGCGTGGCTGGCGCCCTCCATCTGGCCCAGACCTCGGCGCCCGTCCCAATACCGCCGGCACTCCCCGTGCCCGTGGTGACGGCGTCCGTCGAGGAGCACGATGTCCCGATCATCCTGCAAGGGCTCGGCACGGTGCAGGCGCTCAACACCGCGACCATCCGGACCCAAGTCATCGGGTTGTTGCAGAGCGTCGATTTCATCGAGGGCCAAACCGTGCATCGAGGCGACGTCCTTGCCCAGATCGACCCTCGTCCCGCCCAGGCGCGCCTGGATCAGGCGAACGCCCAACTCACCCGCGACCAGGCGCAACTCGGCAACCTGCAAGTCAACCTCGGCCGGAACGTGCCCCTGCTTCGCAAGGGGTTCGCCACCGACCAGCAGGTCACCGATCAGCAGGCGCAGGTGTCGGAGCTGCAGAGCGCGCTGAAATCCGACCAGGGAAGCATCGACGATGCGACGGCGCAGCTCAGCTACACGACGCTCACGGCGCCGTTCGACGGGGTGACCGGGGTCCGCACCCTGGACGTCGGCAACATCATCCATCCAACCGACGCCAACGGGCTTGTCGTCGTCACCCAGGTGCAGCCCATCAGCATCCTGTTCACGCTCCCGTCCGCCGCCATCGGGCAAGTCCAGGACGCGTTGGCCAAGGGCAAGCTGGCGGCGGTCGCCTACGACCAGGCCGGCGTCACGGCGTTGGACACCGGGCAGCTGCTGCTGATCAACAACCAGGCCGATCCGGCAAGCGGCACAGTGCAGCTCAAGGCGCTGTTCCCCAACGTCAACCGGCGTCTCTGGCCCGGCACGTTCGTGAACGTCAACCTCACGACCTCGGTCGTGAGGAATGGGCTGAGCGTTTCGACCGACGCGGTGCAGCAGGGAATCGAGGGCGAGTTCGTGTTCGTCGTCGGCGCCGGTCAGAAAGTCGCGATGCGGCCCGTGCAGGTCGCCCAGCGCGAGCGCGGGGTGGTCCTGGTCAGCTCGGGCCTGAAGCCCGGCGAGATCGTGGTGGTGCAAGGCCAGTACCGCCTGGTGGACGGCACGGTCGTGCAGCCATCGGCCCCGGACCAGGTGGCCGACACCTCTGCCGCAACGTCGGGGTTGCTGCCATGAACATCTCGTCGGGTTTCATCCGCAGGCCGATCGCAACCTCGCTCCTGATGGTGGCCATCGTCACCCTGGGCGTCCTCGGCTATCTTCAGCTGCCGGTCGCAGCCTTGCCCAGCGTGGACTTCCCGACCATCCAGGTCACGGCGCAGCTGCCGGGCGCCGACCCGCAAACGGTCGCCGCGACGGTCGCCACGCCGTTGGAACGACAATTCGGCCAAATCTCCGGCATCTCCCAGATGACATCCAGCAGCGGCACCGGGTTCACGCAGGTCACCCTGCAATTCGACCGCAGCCGGACCATCGATTCGGCGGCCGGCGATGTGCAATCTGCCATCAACGCCGCGGCCGGGCAGCTGCCGGCGGCCCTGCTCAACCCGCCGATCTACCGCAAGACGAACCCGGCGGACACGCCGATCCTGCTAATCTCGATGGCGTCGGACACGCTGCCGATCACCAAGGTCAGCGACTACGCCAATTCCATCCTGGCGCAGAAAATCTCGCAGGTGCCGGGCGTCGGCCTGGTCGGCATCGGCGGGTTGCAGGCGCCGGCCATCCGCATCCAGCTCAACCCGGCGCAGCTCGCGGCGGCGAACCTCGATTTGGAGGACGTCCGGGCGGCGCTGACGAACGCGACGGTGGACCAGCCCAAAGGCCTGCTATATGGCGCGCAACAGGCCGTCGCGCTGCAAACCAACGACCAGGTCAAGACGGTGGCGGGCTTCGCCGACACGATCGTGGCCTACCGCAATGGCGCCGCGGTCCGCGTGCGCGACGTCGGCCGGGCCGTGGCGGGGCCGGATGACCGTACGCTGGGCGGTTGGCTGAACGGCAAGCCCGCCGTTCTGCTGGCGGTGCAGCGCCAACCCGGCGCAAATGTCGTGGCGACGGTGGCCGCGATCCGGCAAGCGCTGCTGCAGCTGCAAGCGTCGGTGTCGCCCAGCATCAAGATCGACGTGGTATCGGACCGCACGCAGACCATCCGCGCCAGCGTGTCGGACGTGCAGTTCACCCTGCTGCTGACGATCGCGCTGGTGGTCGGCGTCATCGCGGTGTTCCTGCGCAAATTCTGGGCGACCGTGATCCCGGCTATCTCGGTGCCGATCTCACTGATCGGCACGTTCGCCGTCATGCTCGTGCTGGGCTACAGTTTGGACAACCTGTCGCTGATGGCGCTGACGATCGCGGTCGGCTTCGTCGTGGACGACGCGATCGTCATGATCGAGAACGTTGTCCGCCACATCGAGGCGGGGGCCACCCCGCTGGAGGCGGCGCTGCGAGGCGCCGGCGAGATCGGCTTCACCATCCTGTCCATCTCCATCTCCCTGATCGCGGTGTTCATCCCGCTGTTCCTGATGAGCGGCGTGGTCGGCCTGCTGTTCCGCGAGTTCGCGGTGACCGTCGCGGTCTCGATCCTGGTTTCGGTGGTGGTGTCGCTGACCTTGACGCCGATGATGTGCGCCTACCTGCTCAAGCCGGACTACGACGCCCATCCAGGCCGCTTGTCGCGCATGCTGGAAGCGGCGCTGGAGAGGCTTGTGGCCGGCTATGACCGCCTGCTGGTCGTGGCCTTGCGCCACCGCCGCATCACGCTCGGCCTCATGATCTGCACCGTCGCGGCCACGGTCGCGCTGTTCATCGTCATCCCCAAAGGCTTTTTTCCGCAGCAGGACACCGGCATGATCGTCGGCATCAGCGAGGCGGCGCAGGACGTCTCGCCGGACGGGATGAAGCAGCGCCAGCAGGCGCTCGTCGAGATCGCGAGCCATGACCCGGCGGTCGCGTCGGCCGTGGGCTACATCGGGGCTGGCGGGCCGACGGTGACGGAGAACAACGGCCGGGTGTTCATTACCCTCAAGCCGCAAGGGCAGCGGAACGTCACCGCAGACCAGGTCATCACGCGGCTGGGCCAAGCGCTGCAGCAGGTCCAGGGCATCACGCTGTTCATGCAGGCCGCGCAAGACATTAACATCGGCGCCCGCCTCTCCAAGACGCAATACCAGTACACGCTGACCGACGTGGATAGCCAGGAGCTGAACCTTTACGCGCCGCAACTGCTGCGCAAGCTGCAGGCGCTGCCGCAACTGACCGCCGCCACCAGCGACCAGCAATCCAACGGCCGGACATTGAAGATCGAGATCGACCGCTCGGCCGCCTCACGCTTCGGCATCGACCCCGCCAAGATCGATTCCACGCTTTACGACGCCTTCGGGCAGCGTCATGTCGCGCGCATCTTCACTACGCTGAACCAATACTGCGCCATCATGGAGGTGGAGCCGGACTTCCAGCTGGGCCCCAACGCGCTGCAGCGAATCTACGTCCGCTCGCAAAGCGGCACCGAGGTCCCGCTAAGCCAGATCGCGACGTTCACGACCGTCGTGGCGCCGCTTGCGATCAACCACCAGGGCCAGTTCCCATCGGTTACGCTGAGCTTCAACCTGGCGCCCGGCGCCTCCATCGGCGAGGCGGTGTCGGCGGTGCGACAGGCTGCCGCCAGCCTGGGCCTGCCGGCGTCCCTGGCGACCAGCTTCCAGGGTAGCGCCCAGGCTTTCCAGGCCTCGCTCAGCAGCACGCCGCTCCTGATCCTGGCGGCGCTGTTCGCGGTGTATCTCATTCTCGGGATGCTCTACGAGAGCACCATCCACCCGCTCACGATCCTTTCGACCTTGCCCGCCGCCGGCCTCGGGGCGCTCGCCACGTTGATGCTGTTTGGACTGAACCTGGACGTCATCGGCATCATCGGCATCATATTGCTGATCGGCATCGTCAAGAAGAACGGCATCATGCTGGTGGATTTCGCCATTCACGCCGAGCGCGAGCGTGGGCTGTCCAGCGAGGACGCGATCCACGAGGCCTGCCTGCTTCGATTCCGGCCCATCCTGATGACGACACTCTGCGCCATGCTGGGCGGCGTGCCGCTGATGCTCGGGACCGGGACCGGCTCCGAACTTCGCCAGCCGCTCGGCTACGCGATGGTCGGCGGATTGATCGTCTCGCAAATCCTGACTCTGTTCACCACGCCCGTGGTCTATATTTACATGGATAGCTTAAGTCATCTGATCGGCGGGCTGCGTCGGCGGAAAACTGTGCTCGTGACGTCATGAGGAACTGTAGAAGAGCAACCTCCCTTCCTCAGCGATAGACCTCATTGCGGGCATCGAACGGCAGGGTGGCCACGATCGCTAGGACAGCTTCCCTCCGTGCCGACAGCCGTACCGCGACCCTCTTGGACGGGCCGTATCCGATGCCGTAGCGGCGGCCCCGGTCGAATGAAACACCGACGCTAAACTGGCATCTCGCGATCGCGTTGGGCTTCATGCGTGCCGAGTCTACCGGTGGTGCGCCAATACTCGATGCTGAGCAGCTGAACAAGGCGGATTGGGTTCATGCGACTTCCCCTCGCGACGGTTATGCTGGTGACCGGGACTGCCGCCGCGACCGGCGCGGCATCTGCGAAGATGCTGGTCGCGACCCGGCCCGGCGCGATGTGCGCGTGGTCGAAGCCGCTGGCGGACCTCACGTTGCCGGACGGCAGTAGCCGCGCGGCGAAGGGGCCGAACGCCGATGCGGCGATACGCGACAGCGCGTTGGGAGGCTGTCAGGAGATCACGCCCGGGATGCGTGTGACCGTTCTCGAAACCTTCCGCAACACGTCCATCGTCACCTACGACGGCGACAGCAGGCGAGGCTACGGCGTGTTCATCATTCCGAATATCGACTTCAAGGACGCGGATGCGGCCGAGCCAGCCGAGGGCCAGTCGTGCTTCGATCCTGACAAGAAAGTGACGCTCACCGGCCAACTCGGGATCGCAAAAGCCTACGGACCCCCCGGCTACGGCAAGGACCCGGCGCACGATCCGCGCTACGACTATCCCCTGCTGAAACTCGATGCGCCGGTCTGCGTCGCCCGGTCCGGCGGTCAGCGCGTGACGGAACAGCAGGTCGGGCTGATGCCGATCTGGATCAAAAGCGCCCTCGTTGGCACGCATGTCTCGGTGACCGGCGCCATCGGCGAGCCCGACAACGCCAACCAGCCGCCTCGGGCACTGCTGCTGTTCGACGCGAGTGTCACTCCGGCGCAGTGACCGGGATGGCTCAGGTCAGCCACCGGAACGACCGGCGGAGTGCCGCTTCGCCGCCCCGCTCGAACCATTGCCCGTGCGCGAAGATGACCCGCTCGGGCCGCAGGTCGAGCAGCCGCGATACGGCCCGTGCCGCTTCCGCATGGCGCAGCTTGACGATGGCCCGGAGATAGGGCGGCGGCATGCCGTCCGGCGCCGTCGAGCCGAACAGCCGAACCAGCGGGCGCATGACGGACGGCAGCTTCGCCGCTTCGAGGTTCAGGACGAGATCCGTGAGCACCAGCGTGCGCGTGGGCCGGTGAAAGAACGCGATCTCGCGGAAACCGAGCCCGCCCGGCACGAGGGCTTGCTCCACGGCGCCGCCCCACTCGGGCGGAGCGGTGCCGGACAGGTCGCGGTCCAGCCGCAGGCCGCTTCTGCGCACCTGCGACCGGTTGCGAAGATTGGGCGCCGCCCAGGTCGTCGTATCGGGGCACGCGTCCTGCCAGTCCTTCATGAACATCCAGTGCGCGAAGTTGGGCGCGACCAGGTGGCGGATGCGGCCGAGCTGCTCGAGCTCCCCTTTGAGGCCGAGGCTGAACCGGGTGGGCGAGTGCAGCAGCAGGTCGCCGTTCGGTAGCCGGATCACCGTCATACGCAACGGTATGACCCTTCCGATGACGCCAGGCAGCACGCTATCGACGATGAAGACGTCGTTCGCGACCGGCTTGGGCGTATCGAGCGGCGGATAGCTCGCCTGCTCGGACGAGTCCGCGGCCGGACCCATCAGCCGCTCGACGACACCGGCGCCTTGACCTGGGAAGCTGACCGGGGTCGCGCTGCTGAACGCGACCACGGCCAGCTCCGACATGCCCGCGGCGATCAGCAGCCCACGCGCCCGGTCGGGCTGCCGGCGCATCAGCAGGCCCGCAACGATGAGCGCCGCCCCGCCGATGGCGTCGAGCGCCAGATGCTGGCGCATGTTGATCCGGGCCTGCACGCCGGCCTCGAAATCCGTCAGGGGCATGTAGCCGAGATGGTAGGCGCTGGCGCCTCCGAGCACCCGGCGCACCGGCGGCGGGAGCGAACTGGAGGTGGCGAGACCGCCGAGCAGCGAGGCCACGGCATAGTCGATCAGTCCATGCAGCCGGGTCGAAATCATGGGATGCCTCCGCTCGATCGATCGGGAAATAACGGGGCAGCCGGGCAAAGGATGCGTTCGGGCTACACGGTGTCGAACTGCAGCGCTGCCAGGCGGGCATATAGCCCATTCTCCCGCACCAGCGCGTCGTGGCGCCCGGTCGCTACCACCCGGCCGGCTTCGATCACCACGATCCGGTCGGCGCGGCGCACCGTGGCCAGCCGGTGCGCCACCACGATCGTCGTGCGGTCACGCGCCAGCACCGCCAGCGCGTGCTGCACGGCCTGCTCGGATTCCGCGTCCAGCGCGCTGGTGGCCTCGTCCAGCAGCAGGATCGGCGCGTCCCGCAGGATCGCGCGCGCGATGGCGACGCGCTGGCGCTGGCCGCCGGACAGGCGCACGCCCTTCTCGCCCAGGAAGGTGCCGAGCCCGTCCGGCAGGTCGAGCAGGAAGTCGGCGGAGGCGGCGTCCACCGCGCGGCGCACGTCGGCGTCGGACGCGTCGGGGCGGCCGTAGCGGATGTTCTCCCACGCGTCGGCGCTGAAGATCACCGGGTCCTGCGGGACGGTGGCGATGCGGGCGCGCAGGGCGGCCGGGTCGGCGGTGGCTGCGTCGATGCCGTCGATCAGCACGCGGCCGGATTGCGGGTCGTAGAAGCGCAGCAGCAGCTGGAACACGGTGGTCTTGCCGGCGCCGGACGGGCCGACCAGCGCCACGGTCTCGCCCGGCGCCACGTCCAGGGACACGTCGTGCAAAGCGGCCACCGCGGGCCGGGCGGGGTAGCGGAACGTCACGCGCTCCAGCGCCACGGTGCCGCGCGCGGGCCAGGGCAGGATGGCGGGCGCAGGGGGCGCCACGATGGATGGGCGCTCGGCGAGCAGTTCCAGCAGCCGGTCGGCGGCGCCGGACGCGCGCTGCATCTCGCCCCACAGCTCGCTCATGGTGGCGCCGGAGGTGGCGAGCAGCACGGCGTAGAACACGAACGCCGACAGGTCGCCGCCCGTCATCCGACCGGCGATCACGTCGCGGCCGCCGACCCACAGGCTGAAGGTGATGGCGCCGAAGCCGAGCAGGATCACCACCAGGATCAGCAGCGCCCGGGTACGGATGCGTTGCAGCGCCGTGTTGACCGCGCGCTCCACCCGGTCGGTGAACAGCTGGCGGTCGACGGACTCGTGGGTGAACGACTGCACGGTGGGCAGGGCGGCCAGCGTCTCCTCCGCGTAGGCGCCGATGTCGCCGAGGCGGTCCTGGGCGGCGCGGGACAGGCGCTTCTCGCGCCGGCCGAACACGATCAGCGGTACCACGACCAGCGGCACGACGACGACGACGATGCCGGCCAGCTTGGCGCTGGTCGCCACCAGCATCGCCAATGCCCCGACCAGCAGCAGCGCGTTGCGCAGCCACATCGAGATCGCCGAACCGATCAGCGCCTGCAGCACGCCGATGTCGGCCGTCAGGCGCGAGAGGATGTCGCCGGTCCGCGCCGTCTCGTAGAACGCCGGCGACAGGGTGATGACGTGGGCGAACAGGTCCCGCCGCAAATCCGCCGCCACGCGCTCGCCGAGCCAGGACACCAGGTAGAACCGCGCGTAGGTGGCGACCGCGAGGGCGGCGACGACGGCGAACATGCCGAGGGCGGCGACGTTGAGCGACGCCGGGTCACGGCCGGCGAAACCCTGGTCGATCAGCCGCCGCAGCCCTTGCCCGATCGCCAGCACCAGCCCGGCGGCGATCGTCAGCGCCGCCGTGGCGCCGATGGCCCGCGCGACATACGGTCGCAGGTACGGCAGCAGCAGGCCCAATGAGGCGATGCGCACGCGGGCCATTTCAGATGCGCTCGGCGTGGTGGCAGGACACGTCGCGGCCGTCCACCGGGCGCAAGGCCGGGCGCTCGGCGGCGCAAACCGAGGTGGCATGCGGGCAGCGGGAAGCGAAGGCGCAGCCCGGCGGCGGGTCGAGCGGGGAGGGGAGTTCGCCCCGCACCGTCGCCGCGCGAACCCGGTGCCCGCATGCCACCGTCGGCGTGGCGGCGAGCAGGACCCGCGTGTACGGGTGGCGCGGGGCGTCGAATATCGCCTGTTTCGGGCCCAACTCCGCCGGGCGGCCGCAATACATAACCAGGACGTCGCGGGCGATGTGGCGCACCACCGATAGATCGTGGCTGATGAACAGGTAGGCAAGGTGCAACTCGTCCTGCAGGTCCATCAGCAGGTTCAGCACCTGGGCCTGGATGGAGACGTCCAGCGCCGAAACCGGCTCGTCCGCCGTCACCACGCGGGGGTTGAGCATCAGCGCGCGGGCGATGGCGATGCGTTGGCGCTGGCCGCCGGAGAACATGTGCGGGTACCGGCCGTACTGGTCGGGGCGGAGGCCGACGCGGGCCATCATGCCACGGGCGGCCGCCTCTCGCGCCGCGCGGTCGCCGCGGCGGTTGATGGCCAGCGGCTCGGTGAGGATGCTGCCGACGGTGCGGCGCGGGTTGAGCGAGCCGTAGGGGTTCTGGAACACCATCTGGTTGGAGAGCTGCAGCCGGCGCAGGGCGCCTCGGCCGGCGCCGGCGGTGGTCCGGCTGTCCAGCAGCAGCTCGCCGGCGGTGGGCGGCTCCATCAGCGTCGCCATGCGCGCGAGGGTCGACTTGCCGCAGCCCGACTCGCCGACAATGGCCAGCGTCTCGCCCGGGCGCAGGGTAAAGGAGACGCCGTCGACGGCTTTCACGGTGCCCTTGCGGGCAAACAACCCGCCGCCCGCCGGGTAGTGCCGGACCAGGCTCCGGGCTTCCAGGATAGGCGCGGTCATCCCGTACGAGCCAGGACGCGGCCGGTCGGCTGGCCCGAGTCATCGAGCGGGTAGTGGCAGCTTGCGTGGCCGCCGGGAACGGGGTCGAGCCGAGGGCGGACCGCGATGCAGCGCGCATCGGCGAAACGGCAGCGGGGCTGGAACACGCAGCCTTCGGGGCGGTCGTCGATGCCGGGCACCAGGCCGGGGATGGTCGGCAGGCGGGCGCGGCCGTGCGCGCGTTCAGGCAGCGCGTCCAGCAACGCCGCGGTGTATGGGTGGCGCGGCGTCGCGAACAGCCCGGCGGCGCGCTGCGCCTCGGCGACCTGGCCGGCGTACAGCACCTGCACGCGATCGGCGGTTTCCGCCACCACGCCCATGTCGTGCGTGATCAGCACCAGCCCCATCCCGCGGTCCCGCTGCAATCCGGTCAGCAGGTCCAGAATCTGCTGCTGGATCGTGACGTCGAGGGCGGTCGTGGGCTCGTCGGCGATCAGCAGGCGCGGGTTGCAGGCGATCGCCATCGCGATCATCGCGCGCTGGCACATGCCGCCGGAGAGCTGGTGCGGGAAGGCGCGCAGACGCGTCTCCGGCGCCGGGATGCCGACCTGCTCCAGCAGTTCCACCACGCGATGCCGCACCAGGGCGCGCGGGACCGCGCGGTGCGCGCGCAGGCTCTCGGCGATCTGCCAGCCGATCGGGTAGCACGGGTTCAGCGACGTCGACGGCTCCTGGAAGATCATCGCCAGGTCGCGCCCCACCACCCGGCGGCGCTGCCGCGAGGTCAGCCCCAGCAGGTCGGCATCACCAAATCGCATCACGTCGGCGCTGACCCGGCCCGGAGGCGCGATCAACCCCATGACGGCCAGCATCGACACGCTCTTGCCCGACCCGCTCTCGCCGACGACGCAGACGACCTCGCCCTCCGCCACCGTCAGGTCCACGCCCTCGACCGCACGGAACCGGCCGCGCGCGGTCGCGAACTCGACCGACAGGTTGCGCAGTTCCAGCAGCGCCATCAGCGCTTCAGCTTCGGGTCGAGCGCGTCGCGCAGCCCGTCGCCCATCAGGTTGAACGCCAGCACCGTGACCAGGATCGCGAGCCCAGGGAACGTCAGCAGCCACCAGGCGCGCTGGTAGAACTGCAGGGCGGCGGCCAGCATCGTGCCCCATTCCGGTGTCGGCGGCTGCGCGCCCAGGCCGAGGAAGCCCAGCGCCGCCGCGTCCAGGATGGCGCCGGAGAAGCCGAGCGTCGCCTGCACGATCAGCGGCGCCAGGCAGTTCGGCAGCACCACCAGCACCATCAGCCGCAAGGTGCGTGCGCCGGCCGCGCGGGTGGCGGCCACGTACTCGCGCGACAGCTCCCCCAGGGCCGCCGCGCGCATCAGCCGCACGTAGCCCGGCAGCATCACCACCGCGACTGCGAGCATGGCGTTGAACAGGCTCGGGCCGAGGATGGCGACCACGACGATGGCCAGCAGCAGGCTCGGGAACACCAGCAGGATGTCCATCAGCCGCATGATCGCCGTGTCCAGCACCCCGCCGGCGAACGCTGCCGCCAACCCCAGCGCCGTGCCGACCGATAGCGACAGCGCGACCACGACCGCGCCGATGACCAGCGACAACCGCGCGCCGTAGATGAGCCGCGAGAGCATGTCGCGTCCCAAATCGTCGGTGCCGAGCGGGAAACTCCGGTCGCCGCCCGCGAGCCAGGCCGGGGGTGTCAGGAAGTTGCTGCGGAACTGCTCGATGGGCGAGTGCGGGGCGGCGAGCGGGGCGGTCGCGGCGAGGGCGAGCAGCGCCAGCATGACGGCGAAACCCGCCACGGCGCCCCGGTTCTCGGCGAAACTGCGCCAGAACGAGTCCATCAGCGGCGCAGGCGAGGGTTGAGGAACCCGTAGGCGACGTCGACCGCCAGGGTGACGGCCATGACCAGGGCGGCGATCAGCAGGGTGCCGCCCTGCAGCACGGGGTAGTCGCGGCGCTGCACCGCCTCGACCAGCCAGTGGCCGATGCCGGGCCAGGCGAAGATCGTCTCCGTCAGGAACGCGCCGCCGAGCAGCGCGCCGACCTGCAGGCCCAGCACCGTCACCACGGGGATCAGCGCGTTGCGGAGGGCGTGCACGATGACCACCCGCGGTACGGACAGGCCCTTGGCGCGGGCGGTGCGGATGTAGTCCTCGTTCAGCACTTCCAGCATGGAAGACCGGGTCATGCGGGCGATGGTGGCGAGCGGGATGGTGCCGAGCACGATCGTGGGCAGGACCAGGTGGCTCGCGGCGGACCGGAACGCGCCCGGGTCGTCGGAGAGCAGGCTGTCGATCAGCATGAAGCCGGTCGTGGGCTCGATGTAGAACGCGTCGCTGATCCGGCCGGACACCGGCGTCCAGCCGAGCGCCACCGAGAACACCAGGATCGCCATCAGCCCCCACCAGAAGATCGGCATCGACGCGCCGGTGACTGCGGCGCCCATCAGGCCGTAATCGACCGGCGAACCCCGGCGGACCGCGGCGACGATGCCCATCGGAACCCCGAACGCGACGGCGAACAGCATGGCGCTGAGGCACAATTCGGCGGTGGCGGGGAATAGCTGGGTGAACTCGCCCCAGACGGAATCGTGGTTGTTGACCGACGTGCCAAGGTCGCCGTGCGCGACCTGCCACTCGTAGTCGGCGAACTGCTTCCAAAGCGGCTGGTCGAGGCCTAGCTCATGCCGGAAGTAGGCGAGGCGCTCGGGCGCGATGCCGTGCTCGCCGACGCGGATTTCGATGGGGTCGCCGGGCACGGCGTGGATCAGGGCGAAGGCCAGCAGGGTGACGCCGACGAAGGTCGGGACGATCAGCGCCACCCGGCGGGCGAGAAAGCGGAGCACGCCGCTAGTTGAGGTCCACGGTGTCGAACTGGTGGGAGCCGAGCGGGCTCATGACGTAGCCGCTGACCTCCTTGCGCATCGGCAGGAACACGACCGAGTGCGCGATCAGGAAGAACGGCGCCTCGGCGTGCATGATCACCTGCGCCTGCTCGTACAGCTTCGCCCGTTCGCCCTGGTCCGACAACGTCGCGGCCTTCTGGATCAGCGCGTCGAATGCGGCATTGCAGAATTTGGAGGCGCTACCGCCGCCGACCCGGGCCGCCGCGCAACTCGCCAGCGGGGTGAAGAAGTTGTCCGGGTCGCCGTTGTCGCCGGTCCAGCCGAGTTCGGCCGCCTGGGCCTCGCTGTTCTGGACGCGCTTGCGATACTCGCCCCACTCGTAGGTCACGATCCGCACCTTCACGCCGATCTTGGCCAGGTCGGACTGCATCAGCTCGGCGATGCGGCGAGCGTCGGGGTTGTACGGGCGCGACACCGGCATGGCCCACAGATCGGTCTCGAACCCGTCCGGGTAGCCCGCTGCGGCGAGCAGCCGCTTGGCCGCGCCCACATCGTAGGGAAAGTCCTGCACGGCGTCGTTGTACGACCACAGGGTCGGCGGGATAAGGTTCTTGGCCGGCTGCCCGGCGCCCTGGTACACCGCGTCCAGGATCGCCTTCTTGTCGATCGCCATGTTCAGCGCGATCCGCACCCGCTTGTCGTCGAACGGCTTCTTGGTGTTGTTGAACGCCAGATAGCCGATGTTCAGCCCGGCCTGCGACGGCACCTGCAGCGCCGGGTCGGCCTTGATGCCGTCGAGATCTGCGAGGTTGGGATACGACATGACCTGGCACTCGTTGGCGCGCAGTTTGGCCAGGCGCACCGCCGGGTCCTTGTTGATCGAGTACACCAGGGCGTCGAGCTTGGTTTTCGGCCCCCAGTAGCCGTCGAAGCGGCGGTAGCGGATGGTGCTGTCCCGCTGATACGCCACGAACGAGAACGGCCCGGTGCCGATCGGAACCTGGTCGATCTGCTCCGGCTTGCCGGCCTTCAGCAGGGTGTCGGCGTATTCCTTGGACTGGATCGCCGCGAAGTCCATCGCGAGGTCGGCCAGGAACGGCGATTGCGGCCCGGTCAGCACGAACCGCACGGTGTTGTCGTCCACCCGGTCGATGGCGGCGAGCAGCTTCGACAGGCTCATGTCGGAAAAGTAGTCGTACCCGCCGCCGGACACCTTGTGGTAAGGGTTCTCGTCCTTCCATTGCCGCTCGAAGCTGAACAGCACGTCGTCGGCGTTGAACTCCCGCGTCGGCTTGAACTGCGCGTTGGACTGCCACTTCACCCCGTGGCGCAAGTGGAACGTGTACGTCTTGCCGTCGGCCGACACCTCCCAGCTTTCGGCCAGGCCCGGCGCGGTGTCGGTGGCGCCGCGCTTGAACTCGACCAGGCGGTCGTACACCGGGCGGCTTGCGTCGAACGACGTGCCGGTGGTGTTGATCATCGGGTTGAAGTTCTCAGGCGACCCTTCGGAGCAGTACACCAGCGTCTTGGCTCCGGCATGTCCGGCCGCGAGCGCGCCCGCGAGCGCCATGGCAAGTGTCAGCCTCATCCGGTTCTGCTCCTGATCAGCGGTTCATCAGCGACGCTACGGGCGATGCAACAACCGGGCAAGCGGCTCAGACGGTCGCTGCCAACCGCGCCGCCTCCGCACAGGCGCGGGTGCGTTCGGCGTGATCCACGTCCGGGCCCATGAGGGTCTTCTCGACCTCGATATGGACGATGTCGGTGATCCCGATCATCCGCAGCCAGGCGGTCATATAGCGTTGCTGGAAATCCAGCACCTCGCGCGGAAAGCTGGGCCCGAGCCCGACGCCGCGCGCGTCGACGACCACGGCCTTGCGCCCGCCCAACATCCCGTTGAGCCCGCGCTCGTCGAAGGTGAACAGCACGTCCTTGTGCGAGATGGCGTCGATCAGGTGCTTCAGCCGGTACGGGATGCCGAAGTTCCACATCGGCACGCTCAGCAGCACGATGTCGGCCTTGCGGAAGCGGTCGGCCAGCACGCCGATCTTCCGCCACGCCTCGGCCTGCGCCGGGCTATGCTCACGCCCCTCCAACCCGGCGTATTTGGCATCGATCGCGTCGCCGTCGAAATCCGGTAGCTCGGTCGTCCACACGTTCAGCACGTCGACCACGGCCTCGGGGTGACGCACCTGCCAGGCGTCCTGGAACGCGTGGGCGACCTGGCGCGAGGCGGAGCGCTGGTCCCGCGGTGACGCCTCGACGTGGAGCAGGTTCGGGATGGCGGTCACTTCGCCAACTCCCGCTGGTGCACCAGCGGGCGCACAATCTGCGGATCAAGACAGGCGTACAGGCGCGGTCGGTCGGCCATGGTGGCTCCTGGTGGGTCGCCGCGATGGAACGCGGGCCGGTGATCGTGGTTCGACATGGCGCCGACCGACATCCGCACGCGGCCGCCCTCACTCCGGCAGCAGCGCCACCGCCCGCGTCCAGCCGGCCGAGGCCGCGCGAGTCTTCACCGGAAAGCAGGCAATAGTGAACCCGTGCGAAGGAAGCGCCTCGAGGTTGTGCAACTTCTCGATCTGGCAGTAGCCGACCTCGCGCCCGGCCTTGTGGCCCTCCCAGATCAGCGAGGCGTCCCCGGTGGCGGCGAAACGCCGTGCGGTGTGGCTGAACGGCGCATCCCAGCTCCAGCCATCGGTGCCGACCACCCGGACGCCGTGCCGCGCCAGGTGCAGCGTCGCAGCCCGGCCCATGCCGCATCCGCTATCCACGTAATCGGCTTGGCCGTAGCGGAGTCCGGCGCTGGTGTTATGGACAGGTCGATGATCCGCTGCATCAGACGACCCGCCCGGTGTCGTTCGCGGCGATCGGGTCGGGGGTGGCGGGCAGGTCGACATGAAGTCCGTCCAGTTCGGCGAGTGCGATTTCGGTGGTGCTCTCGGCGATCGCGGCGGCCGTGAACTCGACCGCCATGACGATTTGGGCGAGGTTCAGCGTCGCGAGGTTCGCACCCGGCACCGGCGCTCCGAGGAAATGCTTCGGCTGCCAGGCCGTGTCCACTTCCCCAGGAACGCCCGCGTGGTTGAGCAGGACGTCGATCAGGATCGACCCGCAGGACGAGACATGGACCGCCGTGACCCGGCTCACCCGCACGACGTCGCCGGTGGCGAGCAGGAAACCATAGGACCCTCGCGCGGCCAGCATCCGTGTGGCGAACCACGCTGGCATCAGGGAGGCGGCGATTTCAGAGTCGATCACGCGCGTCCAGGTTGCCACTCCTTGTTCTCCCCCATTTTTGCGGCAAGGTGACGGCTACCTGTCCGCCTTCTCAAAACTTTGTAAAGTCAGCTACTTCACTCTGGAACATGGTTTTGCCACATGTGTTCATGAGGTAGGATAATTATCTCTATTCGTCCGGGCCGATATCGCCTGGAACAACGGTGGCAGGTGTGCGGTGACGACGGCAAAGAAGATCATCTCGGCGGCTTTAGGCGTGGTTCTCCTGCAGGGTTGTGCGGTGACGCCCGCCGGCCCGACAGTGCAGGTGCTGCCGGAACGGAACAAACCGTTCGAGGCTTTCGCGCAGGACCAGGGAGTGTGCACGCAGTATGCAACCGGCCAGGTGCAGGGCCAGGCCAAGCGGGCCAACGTCCTGGCAGTGGGCGGCGCCGTGCTGGGAACGGTGTTGGGCGCAGGACTGGGGGCGGCCGTCGGCAACGGAACCGGCGCTGCGGTGGGCGCTGCCGGCGGTGCGGCGTTGGGCACCGGCATCGGGTCCGGCAACACCTCCAACGCGGGCGGTGGCATCCAGGCGCAGTATAACAATGCCTACGTCCAATGCATGGTGGCGAAGGGCAACCAGCTACCGCCCCCGCCGACCTATCTCATGCAACCGACGCCGTATATTGTTCAGCCTGCCCCGTATTTCGGCTACTGAGCGACTCCAGCCTCCCTTAGCAGCTTGGCCGCGGCCGGCGCGAAATACGTCAGCACGCCGGACGCGCCCGCCCGCTTGAAGCCGAGCAGGCTTTCCATCATCGCCCGCTCCTCGTCGATCCAGCCGTTGCGGGCGGCGGCCATGATCATCGCGTACTCGCCGCTGACCTGGTAGGCGAAGGTCGGCGCGCCGAACCGGTCGCGCACCCGGCGCACGATGTCGAGATACGGCATCCCCGGCTTCACCATCACCATGTCGGCGCCCTCCAGCAAGTCCTGCTCGACCTCGCGCAAGGCCTCGTCGCTGTTGGCCGGGTCCAGTTGATAGGTCTTCTTGTCGCCCTTCAGCGCGCCGCCGGTGCCGACCGCGTCGCGGAACGGACCGTAGAAGGCGCTGGCGTACTTGACGGCGTAGCTCATGATCCGGGTGTCGATCAGCCCGGCCCCATCGAGCGCCGCCCGGATCGCGCCGATGCGCCCGTCCATCATGTCCGACGGCGCCACCACGTCGATCCCCGCTTGCGCCTGGTTGACCGCCTGGCGCGCCAGCACCGCGACCGAGTCGTCGTTGGCGACGTAGCCGTCCCGGATCACGCCGTCATGGCCGTGGTCGGTGTAGCAATCCAGCGCCACGTCGCCGATCAGGCCGATGCCGGGATACTCGCGCTTGAGCAGCCGGGCCGCCTGGCACATCAGGTTGTCGGGATTGAGCGCCTCGGTGCCCTCCGAGTCCTTCTTCTCCGCCGGGGTCGCCGGGAACAGCGCGATCGCGGGAATGCCGAGCTGGGCGGCCGGGCGCACGTGGGCTGCGAGCAAATCCACGGTCACCCGCTGCACGCCCGGCATGAACCCGACATCCGTCACGGTCGCCGCGCCCTCGATCAGGAACACCGGCCAGATCAGGTCGTCGACCGACAGGGCGTTCTCGGCGACCAGCCGGCGCGTCCAGGGATCGTGGCGGTTGCGGCGCATGCGGGTGGTCGGATAGTTGCCAACGGTCACGGCGGGGCTCCTCGGGACATGCCGCGTCATAATGCCCGGTGGTGCGTGCGCATAGTCCGCGTGATAGGAAAGCGGCAAGCCTTGCAAGGACATTGCCATGAACGAACAAACCTCCAGCGTCCTGTCGTCCCGCTTCTTCGCCGCCCCGCTCGCCGAGACCGACCCGGCGCTCGCCGCCGCCATCGCGCGCGAGCTCGCCCGCCAGCAGGACGGGATCGAGCTGATCGCCAGCGAGAACATCGTCTCCCGCGCCGTGCTCGAAGCGCAGGGTTCGGTGCTGACCAACAAATACGCCGAGGGCTACCCCGGCCGGCGCTACTACGGCGGCTGCGTCGAGGTCGATGTCGCGGAGACGCTGGCGATCGACCGGGCGAAGCAGCTGTTCGGCTGCCAGTTCGCCAACGTGCAGCCGCATTCCGGCGCGCAGGCGAACCAGGCGGTGTTCCTCGCCTTGCTGCAGCCCGGCGACACCATCCTGGGCATGAGCCTGGCATCGGGCGGCCACCTGACGCACGGGGCGGCGCCGAACCTGTCGGGCAAGTGGTTCCACGCCGTCCAGTACGGCGTCCGGCGCGAGGACGGCCTGCTGGACTACGAGGAACTTGAGCGGCTGGCCCGGGCCGAGCGGCCGAAGCTGATCATCGCGGGCGGTTCGGCCTATCCGCGCGCGATCGACTTCGCCCGCATCCGCGCCGTCGCGGACGAGGTGGGCGCATATTTCCTGGTCGACATGGCGCACTACGCCGGGCTGGTGGCGATGGAGCTGTACCCGTCGCCGCTGCCGCACGCCCACGTCGTCACGACCACGACGCACAAGACCCTGCGCGGCCCGCGCGGCGGCATGATCCTGTCCAACGACCTCGATCTCGGCCGCAAAATCAACTCCGCCGTCTTCCCTGGCCTGCAGGGGGGGCCGTTGATGCACGTCATCGCCGGCAAGGCGGCGGCGTTCGGCGAGGCGCTGCGGCCGGAGTTCCGGGCGTACCAGCGCGCCGTGCTGGAGAACGCCCGGGTGCTGGGCGCGACCCTGCTCGACGTCGGCTGCGACATCGTGACCGGCGGCACCGACTGCCACCTCGTGCTGGTCGACCTGCGCCCCAAGAACACCACCGGCAAGGTCGCCGAGGCCAGCCTGGAGCGCGCGCTGATCACCACCAACAAGAACGCGATTCCGTTCGACCCGGCCAAGCCCGCCATCACCTCCGGCATCCGCCTCGGCAGCCCGGCCGCCACCAGCCGCGGCTTTGGCGCGGCGGAGTTCCGCGAGGTCGGGCTGATGATCAACGCGGTGCTGGAGGGCCTGCAGCGCAGCAACGACGGTGTCAACGACGCGGCCGAGCAGGAGGTCGCTGCCCGCGTCCGCGAACTGTGCCTGCGTTTCCCGATCTACTGAGCGATGCGCTGCCCGTTCTGCGGCCACGACGACACGCAGGTGAAGGATAGCCGGCCGACCGAAGACTCAGCCGCAATCCGCCGCCGCCGGTTCTGCACGGGCTGCAGCCAGCGCTTTACCACCGTCGAGCGGGTGCAGTTGCGGGACCTGACGATCCTGAAAAGCGACGGCCGCCGGGTGCCGTTCGACCGCGACAAGCTGGCCCGCTCCATCCACATCGCGCTGCGCAAGCGGCCGGTGCTGGAGGACAAAATGGAGCGCATCGTCAACGGTATCGTCCGGCAGTTGGAAGCGTCGGGCGAGAACGACATCCCGAGCAAGCAGGTCGGCGAAATCGTGATGGAGACGCTGAAGGAGGTGGACGCCGTCGCCTACGTCCGCTTCGCCAGCGTGTACCGCAACTTCCGCGAGGCGAAGGATTTCGAGGCCTTCCTGGGGTCTCTCGAAGAGCCTACATAACCGGCGACATGCAAGACCTTACCCACATGCGGGCGGCGCTCGCCCTGGCGCGGCGCGGCCTCGGCACGACCTGGCCTAACCCGTCGGTCGGGTGCGTCATCGTGAAGGAGGGGCGGGTGGTCGGGCGTGGCAACACCGCGCCGGGCGGACGGCCCCACGCCGAGGCCCTGGCGCTCGCGATGGCGGGGGAGGCGGCGCGGGGCGCGGTCGCGTTCGTGACCTTGGAGCCGTGCAACCACACCGGGCAGACGCCGCCCTGCACCGAGGCGCTGATCGCCGCCGGGGTCGCGCGGGTGGTCGTGGCCGGCGCCGACCCCGATCCGCGCGTCGACGGCGGCGGCATCGCCCGGCTGCGGGACGCCGGGATCGAGGTCATGACCGGCGTTCTGGCGGCCGAGGCCGACGCGATGCAGGCCGGGTTCCTGACCCGCATCCTCGCTGGGCGGCCGATGGTGACGCTGAAGCTCGCGGCCACGCTGGACGGGCGGATCGCGACCAAGGGCGGCGAGAGCCTGTGGATCACCGGCGAGGCGGCGCGCCGGGCCGGACACGCGCTGCGCGGGCAGCACGACGCGGTGCTGGTGGGCGTGGGTACGGTGATGACCGACAACCCCGACCTGACCTGCCGCATCCCGGGCTACCAGGCGACGCCGGGCGTGCGCGTCGTCCTGGACAGCCATTTGCGCACCCGGCTCACGGCGCGGCTGGTGATATCCGCGCACGAGCATCCGACCTGGATCGTCCACCGCGACGGCGCTGACCGCAGGCGCAAGCAGGCGCTGACCGAGGCGGGCGTTCGCCTGCTCGAGGTGAAGGGCGCTGAGACCGGGGTGGATCTCGCGCAAGCGCTGCAGGCGCTCGGGACGGCGGGCCTGACCCGCGTGCTGGCCGAGGGCGGCGCGCAAGTCGCGGCGGGGCTGCTGCGAGCCGACCTGGTGGATGGCCTGGCCTGGTTCCACGCACCCGCGGTCATGGGCGGCGACGGCTGGCCGGCTGCGCAGGCATTCGGCACGGCGACCCTGGGCGCGATGCCGCGGTTCACCCGGACGGACACGCGCAGCGTCGGCGTGGACACGCTCTCCACGTTCCGCCGGGCCGCCTGATGTTTACCGGGATCATCACCGCAATCGGCCGCGTCCGGAGCATCGAGCCGATCGGCGCCGGGCAGGACATGCGCCTCATGATTGAGCACCCGGCCTGGACCGAGCCGCCGGCGATCGGCGCATCCATCGCCTGTTCCGGCTGCTGCCTCACCGCCGTGGCGCTCGGGCCGGATTGGTTCGCGGTGGAGGTGTCGGCCGAAACGCTCGCCCACACCAACCTGGGCGGCTGGGAGACGGGCACGGCGGTCAACCTGGAACGGGCGCTGCGGGTCGGCGACGAGCTCGGCGGCCACATCGTCTCCGGCCACGTGGACGGTCTCGGCGAGGCCGTGCTGCGCGTGCCGGAGAACGGCTCCACCCGGTTCCGCTTTCGGGTGCCGCACGCCCTGGCGCGCTACATCGCTACCAAGGGCAGCGTCGCGGTGAACGGAATTTCACTTACTGTCAACGAGGTGGAGGGCGATGTGTTCGACGTGAACATCATCCCGCACACGATCGACCACACCAACCTGCACGCGGTCCAACCCGGCGACCACGTCAACATCGAGATTGACACCCTGGCGCGCTACGTCGCCCGGCTCGCGGAGACGACATGATCGCCACGTCCAGCCTGTCCGCCTACCTGTCCAGCGCCGCCGACCTCATCGAGGAAGCGCGCGCCGGGCGGATGTTCATCCTGGTCGACGACGAGGACCGGGAGAACGAGGGCGACCTGGTCGTCCCCGCCCAATTCGCGACGCCGGACGCG
>JAABUX010001571.1_pt1 | contig 34141 bp, 32 predicted proteins | sample 5561851 | NCBI WGS metagenome assembly JAABUX01 (sample SAMN10711883, study PRJNA513361) | rock metagenome | isolation source: Antarctica rocks | place: Antarctica: Victoria Land, Richard Nunatak red sandstone | collected 2016-01-03
TTGTGGCCTGAGGGAGGACGGGCGACAGCCGCCGCGCGCCGGGTCCGGTGGCCACCGGACCCGGCGCAACACGCTCGTTGCCAAACCCGCGTGCCAACGTCCAGATACAAGGGAGGCAGCAAGAGCCTGGCTCTCCCAGAAAAGTACGGAGGCTGCTCCTCACCCGGCAGGGTTTGGTCCTGGCGGCTTCCCTCACCCCGGCCTTGGTCCGCTTCGCGGCCCAAGCCCGAAGGGAAAGGGAGCAGCAGCAGCCGTGGGGGGTCATCCTAGCTCCGTTGCGGCGGCCCGGCGCAGCACCACCTTGCCGCGTATCAGGATTCGGCCTTCCAGGAGCACCGTCGGCTCGAGGGTTTCGGCCACGATTAGGCCCTCCTCGGTCTCGAAGTCCTCGGGGTTCACGGGTTCGGCCGGCATGCCCGGAGAGTAAGGCTGGCCGTCATGGTCCGCCAGGCGCAGGCCGAGCGCCGCCAGCGCCGTGGCGATCCGGCGGCCGGCATAGGTGGCCTGCGCCCGCTCCCGCTCCATGCGGCCCGGCGCGGCCTCCAGAGTCAGGCGCAGCAGGCGGCGGGTGCTCTTCCACCACTCGGTCGCCAGCAATAGCACGGCGGCGCGGGCCGGGTCGGCTTCCGTCATCGGTGCGGCAGGTCGCGCGTCATGGCCTGGCCCTCGGCATACAGGCGGTCGTTGTAGCGCTTGCTCTCGGCGGTGGCTTGCTCGATGTCGCGGCGGTGGGCGTCGTACGAGTCGCAGGCGGCGCGCCATTCCCGCCCCAGCGCGTGCACGCCGATGATCTGGTCGGGCGTTGGAGCGGCGGCGATGGCGCCGTCGAGCCGGACCTCGTTGAACATGCACCAGCGCACCTCGGCGAGCGTGAGGATGCGGTTATGCGGCTTCTGCTCCGGCAGCCAGGTGTGCGCCAGGAAGGCGACGCGGGGACCCGGCACATCGGCCTTCAGCGGTCCCAGGTCCTCGGCGGAGGGCGGCGCTGCGGCTTCGGGCATGGTGGGGAGGGCCGGCATGGTAGGGGAGGCGGGCATGGACGGCACGGGCGCCGGGGCCGGGGTGTCGGGCCATGCGGTTACCGGGGCGGGCGCTGCGCCGGATGCGGACACGAGGGCCTGCGGCGGCGCATGTCGGTAAGGGGCATTGCGCGTGTAAGCGTTGTCGAGCGTCACCGCCCCGGCCACCGCCGCCACGATACCCGTGAGCACGGCCGTGCCGCCCCATCCCGCTCGGGCGGCGCCCCGCAGCTTGCGCTCCTCCGCCAGCAGCACGCCGCGTTCCGCCGGGTCGTCCACCAGGGGGAGCGCACGGCCTATTGCTGCCAACACGCGGCGGCGGCGGAGCGGGTGGGCCCACGGCGACTTGAACTCGTCGTTGAGGTCCAGGTAGGTCCAGATCGCCGCCGCACGCTCCAGCCCGCGCTGCTCGGCCCGCAGCCGGTCCGCCAGCCCGGTGAACCCGGCGGATTGGGCCCGGGCGACCAGGCCGCGGTGCAGCGCCAGCGCCGTGGCGGCCCCGGACATCCGGTGTTCGCCGCCGATGCCGCCCGTCAAGGCGCGCAGGATGGTCCAAGGCGCCTCCGACGTGACGCAGGCCGCGCAGGCGGCATCGAACGCGGCCCACAGCTCGGCGGCGGCGCCCGTCGCCCCGGGGCCGAACGGGTGCTGCTGCAGTGCCGCCGTCAAGGGGCCGGGGTCGGCGGCGTGGCGCGCGGCCAGCGTCCGCAGGGGGGCCAGCCGCGCCTCCAGGGTTTGCTCCTCCAGCATCCCGGCGCAGGCTCGCACGTCGTCGGGCAACTGCGCGGCCTCGCCCGGCAGGTCGGCCAGCGCCTCCGCCACCGCTTGCAGAAGCGGCAGCGCCAGGTCCGGACGGCCGTCCTCCGACAGGCGGGTCGCTGTTGCCCGCCAGCCCCGCAGGTTGCGAAGCGTCGGCGCGTGGTCCAGCCCTGCCCGTGCGTCGGCAAGGCGTTGCGGCAGGCTCAGGGCCGCCCAGGCGCGCACGGCGTCGCACAGGCGCGCGGCGGAGGAGTCGTCAAGCTGCTTCAGCAAGCCTGCCTGGGCGTCGGCCGATGCTGCTTCCAGCTCCGCCAGGCGTCCGGTCGATTGCCGTGCCCAGGCCGCCGCGGCCTTGCGCAGGAAGGCCAGCGGCGGGCCGGCCGGGACCTGGCGCACCAGGGCGGCAAGCCGCGCCGCCGGGTCCGGGGCGTGCAGGCAGGATGCTACGAGCGCCGTGGCGTGCTGTTCGGCCAGGGCTGCCTGTTCCGTGACCAGGGCTGCGGGCTGTAAGGCAGGAACGCCGGCTGCCTCGCGGTCGGCGTCGATGGCCGACTGCAAGGCCGGGTCGCCGGGCGGAGGCTGGAGCGTGGCCAGCGCCGCCTGGTCGTCGTGCGTCGCCAGCCCTGCCGCGCAGAGGTGGGCGAGCACGTTGGCCTTGGCAGCATGTGGCAGGGAGGCCAGATCGGGCCGGCTGCTGCTGCGCAAGGCCGCCAACACCTCGGACGCCGCGGCCGGTGCGGCGCCAGGCAGGAAGCCGACCTCTGCGGCCAAGCGGGATCGTGGGACGGAGATGGCCCGCATCGCCGCCGCATCGGCCGGCTCGGCCATGGCCAGGAGCACGGATTGCGGCGTGCCAGGCAGGACGCCGAGCACTGGGAACGGGTTGCTGAGCAGGTTGAAGCCAAGGGCTGGGCCGGGGCGGGGCGCAGGATCACCGCTTGAGGCGTCGGGAGGTGGAGTCATTGGCTGCTTTGGCGCTGTCCTGGTATGTAGCACGATCAACTCGCCGCCCCGTTGGAAAGTTCCGGCGGAGTTGGCAGACCGACCCGGCGTTTGCGCGGCGGCGGCGCGGCTGTATGTCAGGCGGCACGTCGGGACGGGGGTGGGGATGCGGTGCTGGGGTCTGGCTGCCGGGCTGTTGACGGCCGGGCTGACCGGTTGTGCAGGGAGTGGTGGGTCCTCCGCCACCGTCGAGGGTGTGCAGGGCGTGGTCCTGCCGGGCTGGCCGCGTGCTGTCGAGCGTCACATCGAGCGCACCTGCCACCCTGGACCTGGACCTGTGCGCGGGGCCTTGCTGGACGTGAGCGTGGACACGTTCGGGTTCGTGCGCTTCGTCGGGCCTGCCGTCATGCAGGAGGTGGGGCCGTTTGGCGCCCGGGTGGCCTACGAGATGCTCTCCTCGAACTGCGGGCATTTCTCGGCCCCGGAAACCTCGGTCCGCGCGCTGATACGCGTCCTCCCCAGCCCGCAGTGACGGCAGGAGGCTGCCGCGACGGGGCAGATGGTGCAGGGACCGCGCTGGCTCCTTTCCTCTCAGTGGCGCGACCGGTCTTAATCGGTCGCTAACCAACACGGCCTATCCTTCCGCCCATGATCTCTCCCACGTCGCTGACCGCGTTCTCCGGCGCCACCACGACCGCCCCGCTCAGCCGCCCCGGCGCCGCGCGGCTGGTGCGGGATGCTGGTCCATCGTCCGCCCAGGCCGCCCCGGCGCCGCGCCCGTTGCAGTCCGGGTCGGCGCCGCCGGGCAATACGCCGCGGGGATCGCTGCTCAACTTGCAGGTTTAGCCTTCAACCTTCCACGCGGGCCTTGAACCCTGGCGCAGGGCAGCGCAACCTGCGTCCATGCCCGCGTTCACCAAGCGCATTCCGCCCGACGACTCGCACCCGCGCGACGTCTGCGACACATGCGGGTATGTCGCGTATCAGAACCCCAAGGTCGTCGTCGGCGCCGTGATCGTGCATGACGGCCAGGTGCTGCTGTGCCGCCGGGCCATCGAGCCGCGGCGCGGTTTCTGGACCATTCCCGCCGGCTACCTGGAACTTGACGAGACCGTGGCGGAGGGCGCGCAGCGCGAGGCGTTCGAGGAGGCCGGCGCCCGCATCAGCATCGATGGAACGCTGGCTCTGTTCAGCATCAGCCGCATTGGCCAGGTGCAGGTGATCTTCCGCGCCGGGTTCGCGGACGGCCCCACTGCTGCGCCGGTTTTCGCCCCAGGCGTCGAGAGCCTGGACGTGCGGCTGTTCAGTTGGGACGATATTCCGTGGAAGGAGTTGGCCTTTCCCTCGGTGCACTGGTCGCTGCATGCTTGGCGCCAGGCCGGCACGGGACCGCTGGGCGCCCCGGCCACCAATCCGCCCAACGACCCTCGCGGCCGTTCACCCGAAGTGCCGGCCGAGGCGGCGGCATGAGGCCGGTGGTCGCCGCCCTGTTGGTTGTGCCGTTGCTGGCGCCGGCTGCGTCTGCCCAGACCGCCCGCGGCTTGTTCCTGCAAGCGCAGCCGGACTCGCCGTTGCTGCCGGTCCCGTCCGCACGGCCCGGTGCGCCGCCGGACCCGCGCGTCTTCCAGCCGGCGCCGACACCGAACCGGGACCTGTATGCCCCGCTTGGCCCGCGCTCCAGCAATGCGGCGGAGCTTGGGCCGGAGTTGTACACCCGCAAGGACACCTACCGCGGCGAGGGCATGACCCAGGGTTCCTCGAACGAGACCTCGGTGGACCGGCGGGCCAGGCCTGCCCCCGGTTTCAGCCTGCGCATGCCCTTGCAGCAGCAATAGGGGTGCTGCGGCCGTTGACGACGCTGCTGCTGTGCCAGTTCCTTGGCGAGGTCGTCACGCAAGCCCTGGGCCTGCCGGTGCCGGGTCCGGTGATCGGCCTGTTGCTGCTGCTGTGCCTGCTGATCGTTCGGCATGGCCCCGACGAGGCTATGCGCTCCACGTCCAACGGGTTGCTGCGGCACCTGTCGCTGCTGTTCGTTCCGGCAGGGGTCGGCGTGGTGACGCAGCTTGACGCGCTGGCGCAGGATTGGGTGGCGATCACCGGGGCGGTGCTGGTGTCCACGGCGCTGGGCCTGGTGGTGACCGGGCTGGTGATGCAATCCCTATCGCGATAGGCCCACGTTTCGGCGTCATCTGGGTCTATCTGGAATCGACGCCGCTGCTGGGGCTGGTCATGACCCTGGTGGCGTGGCAGGCCGCGGTTGCGATCAGCCGGCTGCTGGGCGACCGGCCGCTGGCGAACCCGGTGCTGATCGCCATCGCCCTGCTCGCCGGGCTGCTGCTGGCGACGGGGACTTCGTATGCCAGCTACTTCCAGGGGGCGCAGTACGTGCATTTCCTGCTGGGGCCGGCGACGGTGGCGCTGGCGGTGCCGATGCATGCGGCGCTGCTCAGCATCCGGCGCAATGCGCACGCCATCCTGCCGGCGATCCTGGCCGGCGCCGTCGTGGCGGCCGGGAGCGCCATGCTGGTCGGGCGCTGGCTGGGCGGGTCGCGGCAGGTGGTGCTGTCGCTGGCGCCGAAGTCGGTCACGACGCCGATCGCCATAGGGATTGCCGAGCAGATCGGCGGCAACCCGTCGCTGGCGGCGGTGTTCGTGCTGATCACCGGGCTGACTGGCATCGCGCTCGGCCCGCCGCTGCTGGCGCTGGTGGGGGTGGCGGACTGGCGCGCGCGCGGCCTGGCGGCGGGTACGGCGGCGCACGGGCTGGCGACGGCGCGCATCCTGCTGCTGAACGAGACGGCGGGGGCATTCGGCGGCCTGGCCATCGGGCTGAACGGGATCATCACCGCCGTGATTGTGCCGCCCTTGGCGCGGTGGCTGATTGGCTGATTGCTGCGCTGCATAAGTCCCCGTGTGGACGGCAGCGACGCTGGTTGCGCCACGTTGCCCTCTGCAGGACCTGTTCTGATGGAGGCTGCATTGCGTGACGCTGGCGCCCAGGATGATGAGCCCATGCCGCTGGACCCTCCTGCGCGCACCTGCTTGCACCGCACCCCGGAGGTGGATGCCAGGTCCAAGGGAGGCCGTAAGGGCTAAGTTTCGCCTGGTTGGGCGAGATGCGCTCCTCACTGGCCAGGTTGGGTTTTCCTGGCCTCCCTCACCCCGGCCTTCTTCCGGAGGGAGAGGGGGCAGGCGGGCGGCGGTCTTATGCGCTATGTGTCAGGCTTGCTCGGGACGGCGGCGGCTGACACGATGCTGGGATGAGGTGGAGGCAGGCTGCCGCCGGGCTGCTGCTGGCTGCGGTCCTGCTGGCCGGCGGCGCCTGGACCCTTGATCGCCGGTTTCCGCCCAACCTGGCCCGCCTGGACGCTGTCGGGACGGAGGTGCTGGACCGCCATGGCCGCCTAGTCGCGCTGCTGCCCGCCCCCGGCGGCGTGTGGCGCTTCCGCACGGGCTTGGACGACGTGTCGCGGCCCTTCCTGGACCTGCTGATCCACACCGAGGACCACCGCTTCTGGTCGCACCCCGGCGTCGATCCGCTGGCCCTGCTGCGGGCGATGGGGCAGGGGGTGCGCGCTGGCCGGGTGGTGTCTGGCGGCTCCACCCTCTCCATGCAAGCCGCCCGCCTGCTGGAGCCGCGCCCCCGCACCCTGCGCAGCAAGCTGATCGAGGCCGCCCGCGCCCTGCAATTGGAATGGCGCTACGGCAAGGCCGGCGTGCTCGGCATCTGGCTCACCCTGGCGCCGTATGGCGGCAACCTGGAGGGCGTGCGGGCCGGGGCACGCGCCTGGTTCGGCACGTCCTCTGCCGCGCTCGACCCGGCGCAGGCGGCGCTGCTGGTCGCACTGCCGCGCCGGCCGGAGGGACTGCGCCCGGACCGCCATCCTGCCGCCGCCGAGCACGTCCGCGACCGCGTGCTGGCCGACGCCGCGGGCGTGCCCGTGCCACAGCACCGCCAGCCGTTCCCCCGCCATGCTGCCCAAGCCTTTGCCGCCCAGGCCTTCGCCCAGCCCTTCGCGGCCCAGCCCTTCGCAGCCCAGGCTGTCGCCGCGCTCGGCTCCGGCCCGGTGCTGCGCACGACGCTGGACCTGCCGCTGCAACTGGCGCTGGAGCGCCTGGTTGCTGACCGGCTGGATGCCCTGCCGGAACGGGCCTCCGTTGCCATCCTGGTCGCCGACGCTGGCTCGCGGGAGGTGCGCGCCCTGGTGTCCGGCCGGTGGGGGGACGAGGCGCGGTCGGGTGCGCTGGACCTGACGCGGGCGGTGCGCTCGCCTGGGTCGGCGCTGAAACCGTTCCTGTATGCTCAGGCGTTCCGGGACGGGGTGGCGCGGCCGGATAGCCGGTTGCTCGACCTGCCGCGGCACTTTGGCGGGTATGCGCCGGAGAACTTCGACCATGGCCACGCCGGGCAGGTGACGGCGGCGGAGGCGCTGCGGCGGTCGCTGAACCTGCCGGCGGTGGCGCTGCTGGACCTGGTGGGGCCGCTGCGGTTTGCCGAGGGCCTGCGGGCGCAGGGGGCCAAGCCGCGGCTGCCGCCTGGAGCTGATCCTTCGCTGCCGCTGGCGCTGGGCGGGGCGGGGCTGACGATGCGGGAGGTGGCGGGGCTGTATGCCGGGCTGGTGGCGCCGGGGTGGGGGCCGGTGCACCTGCTGCCGGGGCCTCGGGCGGCGCCGGGGCCGGGAGGGCTGGGGGAGGCAGAGCGGCTGGTGGCCGACATCCTGACGCAGCCGTTTCCAACGGGCGGGCCGGGCGGGGTGGGGTGGAAGACGGGGACGAGCTGGGGCGGGCGGGACGCCTGGGCGTTCGGGTTCGATGCGCGGCAGGTGGCGGCGGTGTGGGTGGGGCGGCCGGATGGGACGCCGCTGCCGGGTGCGACAGGGCGGGCGCTGGCGCTGCCGCTGCTGGGGCGGGTGTTCGATTTGTTGCCGCTGGCGCCGCGGGTGGTGCTGGGGATGCGGGAGCATGAGGTGGCTCGGGCGGTGGAGGCCGGGTCGTCGCTGCGGCTGCTGTTCCCGCCGCCGGATGCGGTGCTGTCCGGCGATGGGCCGATCCTGCTGCGGGCGATGGGTGGGCGGCGGCCGCTGACCTTCCTGGTGGACGGGGCGCCGGTGCCGGGGCAGGCGGCGCAGCGGCAGGCGAGCTGGACGCCGGGCGGGCCAGGGTTCTACGCCGTGACTGTGCTGGATGCGGACGGCGCGGCGGTGCAGGCGCCGGTGCGGGTGCGGTGAGGGTGCGGTGCACTGGAGATGTGCCGACGACGACAGCAACGGGGCCTTTGTGGAAAGGTGCATGTCCGGACGGCAGCCGGTTGGGTCGGCGCCGGCCGGCTTACTGCCTCAGAGTCCGCCAACCGCTGCGCTGTCCCTACTGCATCACCGCACATGTCAGCACCGCCTAGAACTCCTCCGGCGCCCAAGGCTAGTCCAACCATCAGCGGCAGCGACGTTGCCGGGCAGACGCGCACGCAAATACGCGAGTTGGCCACCAGGAAGGGCCTGCTATCCAAGGGCGACTCGAAGCACGCGGATCATCCTCGGAAGTGGATCGACCCGGTGACGGGGGAGCAACGTCTGAGGCTGGACAGAGGTCACGTTGATCCGACGACCGGACACCCTTACAATAATTCGAGGGCTGCCGCTGACCATGTGCACGCCTACGACCCGAAAGGCTCGACGATCTCCGTGAACGGCGACAACCATATTCCTACAACGGGTGAATGAAGTGGATATCACCGGGCAAACCGAGGCTGGCCAGCCGGCTGCTACGATGCTGGACGAGGATGTCCACATCTGGATGGAGCAGGATGCGATCCATCTTAGGGTCGTCACCCCCTATGGTGATCCGGTTGAGATCACCGGCGGTGTAGCAAGGCGGCTAGCCGCTAAGCTGCTGGAGATGGCGGACCAACTGGACGAGTAACGCTTCCCGTGCGGTCCTTGTCTGGTGGAACAAGGTCGCCGTGGAGGGAAGCGCCCTCTTGCGCACGGCTGCCTCTACAGAGGGATGGGACCGGTTCTGCCATCGGCGACGGCGGAGGGGCGCGATGGGGCATAAGCCATGAACTTCGCGGACACCCCGGCGGTGCGGATCGCCTATGAGGAGCACGGGCCGGCTGGGGGCAGCCCGGTCATCCTGCTGCATGGCTTCCCCTATGACGTGCGCGCCTATGATGCAATTTCCCCGGTGCTGGCGGAGCGGGGGTGCCGGGTGATCGTGCCCTGGCTGCGCGGGTTCGGGCCGACGCGGCTGCGGGACGGGGTGCCGCGGTCCGGGCAGCAGGCGGCGCTGGGGGCGGACCTGCTGGCGCTGATGGACGCGCTGGCGGTGCCGCGGGCGGTGCTGGCGGGGTATGACTGGGGCGGACGGGCGGCGTGCGTGGTGGTGGCGCTGTGGCCGGAGCGGGTGCGGGGGCTGGTGTCGTGCGGCGGCTACAACATCCAGGACATCGCAGGGTCGGTGCGGCCGGTGGCGGCGGAGCAGGAGCACCGGTTGTGATACCAGTATTACCTGCACACCGAGCGGGGGCGGGCCGGGTTGGCGGCGGATCGGCGGGGGTTCTGCCGGCTGCTGTGGCGGTTGTGGTCGCCGGGGTGGGGGTTTGACGAGGCTACGTTCGAGCGGACGGCGGGGTCGTTCGACAATCCGGATTTTGTGGATGTGGTGGTGCAGTCCTACCGGCATCGGTTCGGGTATGCTCCAGGTGATAGACTGCTGGACCCAATAGAGCAGAGTCTCGCGAGGCAGCCAGATATAACAGTGCCGACCGCCGTGCTGCACGGCGGTAACGATGGTGTCACGTCTGCTGTTCACTCCTCCGGACACAAAAAATACTTCTCCGGAAGTTATTTACGGGAAGTTGTCTCCGACGCCGGCCATAATCTTCCGCAGGAATCGCCGGAAGTGTTTAGCATGGCGGTGCTGGACCTGCTTCCTTGATCCGAGAGACTTAGCGCGTGAACTGCTGGAGAGGCGACAGAAGCTTCTCCTGTATCTCGGACGGAAGAAGGGTATCTACTCGCAGTCGGTCGCACACCATCCTGCATAGGTCCATCTTTTTGTATGACAGCTCACCGAGCGATACATAATCGTCGGCAATGGTCAGATCAGTCACGGAAATGCTGCTTTTTCTATAGATCTCAGACAAAATCGAAGCAGGGTAAATGTACTCTATCCCATTCCCACTCCACTCAATGCGGGACTGAGGTGGTAATCCGGCTCTATCGCAAGCCCTATCCATTCCAGCTTGCTTTACTTTGTCGTACACGATGAAGGTGCGTGTTCTATAGGGGCTAAGTTGCATATCGCCAAGCGATCCCGCCCAATAAGTTAGGCGGGATGTGATATTTCCACCACAATCCTGAATTGCAAGTCTCATTTGGGGCATCTTATAGGCTAGGATGCGCTCAAGATACATTTTATCAGTTTCGCCTTCAACAAACAAAACGGCATCGGGTAGAAACAGCTCGCTCAGGTCATTTCCGAGAAGGCGAAATTGAATGTCATGTAGCTCGTGAAAACCAGCACAGCGTTTGGCAGAGATGAGATTTCCTTGCTTCGACACGATCCAGTTGTTTTCGGGTTTGGCCTTATCCAAAAATAGGTGCGAATGCGTGCTCATCAGAATGTTAGGATTATGTGGGAAAAGGAATGACTTCCTTTCTCCACGTACGATGATGTCAGCAAGGCGACGCTGAAGGGTAGGCGACAACCCGAGTTCAGGCTCATCAATCGCAATCGTAGTGAACCGGTTATCCATCAAGGCGGCCAAAATTCCAAGGAAGAGGCGAGTTCCGCTAGAGGTAACGCTGAGACTATCTCCATCCACTGAGATGAACTTATTGCTGAAGTCGTTGTCCGGATTTTCCGCTAGAACTTTTATCGGAACACCAAAAAGATCCTCAAACGTTTGGAATAGGGCGGCGCGACGCTCGTTGGTCAGGCGAGAAATCGCGCTTGCGCAGTTGAAGAATGATCCTTCGTAGTTTTGAAATGCCTGGACGAGTGCGCTATTTCTCATGTTGGCGTACCACGTATCCAACTCCTGCGTATTGTCAGAGTACAAGCCAAGGTGGTGAAAAGAGTAGAATCTACTCACTCCGACATACAGTTTCCTGGGTTCGTCTATGGTCTTTTTAAGGTAAGCAGACTTGCTAGAGTTGTTGCCTCCAGTTAGGATGGTCAGCACACCGGCTGCATTCGCAGGCACGAGATCGCTGATGCTAGGAGAAAACGCTAATTCCGCAAATAGCCGTGTCATCTTTATCTCGCTTGGAAGTAAACATGTTTCTCAAATCCTGCCCATTCGGTCTGCATTCTTCCATAAGCCTCTAGCTGATTCTGAGAACTGAAGAGACGCTATATCTCTTCATCTAACTCAGAGCTATCTCGCCTATATGGAAGCTACCTATGCTTCAAATGACCTTTGTGCATGGTCTTTAGCTGACCATCTCCTTACATTTCACACCCCTCCGCCCGCAACAACTCCACCACCACCCCCTCTGGCACCTCCGCACTGGTAAAAGCCTGCCCCACCCCCCGCACCAGCACGAAGTGCAGTGCCCCGTCGCGCATCTTCTTGTCCCGCCGCATGTGCGCCACCAGCCGCCCCGCCGAGAACCGCCGGTTCAGCATCCCCGGCTCCGACGGCAACCCCACCTGCTGCAGGTGTTCGGCCACCCGTGCCGCGTCGTCCGGCTCGCACAGCCCCAGCCCCACCGACAGCCGGAACGCCAGCCCCAGCCCGACCGCCACCGCCTCCCCGTGCAGCAGCCCGCCGCCATAGCCGACCTCGGCCTCCAGGGCGTGCCCGAACGTGTGCCCCAGGTTCAGCAGCGCCCGCCCGTCGTTGGGCGCCTCCTCCCGCTCGTCATCGCCGACCACCCCGGCCTTGAAGGCGCACGCCCGCAGCACCGCCTCCGCCTGCAGCTCCCGGTCCCCCGCCGCCAGCCCGGCCCCGTGCCGCTCGCACCAATCGAAGAACGCCGCGTCCCCGATCAGCCCGGCCTTCACGATCTCCGCATAGCCCGCCCGCAGTTCCCGCACCGGCAGCGTCCCGAGCGTCCCGGTGTCGGCCAGCACCATGCGCGGCTGGTGGAACGCGCCCACCAGGTTCTTGCCGTGCACGGTGTTGATCCCGGTCTTGCCCCCGACGCTGCTGTCCACCTGCGCCAGCAGCGTCGTCGGCACCTGCACGAACGGCAGCCCGCGCAGCGTGGTCGCCGCCGCGAACCCCGCCAGGTCGCCTACCACGCCGCCGCCTAAAGCGATTACTGTGGTCCGCCGCTCTACCCCGGCGTCCAGCAGCGCCGCCACGACGCGGGCGTAGCTGTCCATGTTTTTGGACGCTTCACCCGGCGGCACCACGATCGTTTTCGTCGTGATGCCGGTCTGCGCCAGGCCGTCGAGCAGGGTGGGCAGGTGCAGGGCGGCGACCGTCTCGTCGGTGACGACCACGGCGCGCTTCTGCGGGATGACGGGGGCCAGCAGGGCGCCGGCGCGGGACAGCAGGCCTTCGCCGACCACCACGTCGTACTCGGTGCTGGACAGAGCCACCGTCAGGCGCCGGGCCGGGCGCCAGTCGTGCAGGGCCTGGATGACGCGGGTGGTGGTGTGGTCCGGCGGCTCGTCGCCGCAGTCCACGACGATGTCGGATTCGGCGTAGATCGGGTGGCGGACCTCCATCAGCCGGGCCAGGGTGTCATGGGCGTTGCCGTCGGCCAGCAGGGGGCGGTTGCTGCGCCCGGCGACGCGGCGGACCAGGGTGGGCAGCTTGGCGCGCAGCCAGATGGAGACGCCCTCGGCGCGGATGGTCGTGCGGGTGGCCGGGTCCATGAAGGCGCCGCCGCCCGTGGCCAGAACCAGGGGGTCGCCGGCCAGCAGGCGGCGGATGACCCGGCGCTCGCCGTCGCGGAAGTCCTTCTCGCCGTAGCGGCGGAACACTTCTGGGACGCTGCAACCCGCGGCCAGCTCGATCTCGGCGTCGGCGTCGCGGAACGGCAGGCCGAGGCGGGCGGCCATGCGGCGGCCGATGCTGGTCTTGCCGGCGCCCATCAGGCCGACCAGCACGATGCTGCGGCCCTGGAGGGCGGGGGGCAGGTCGAGCGCCAGGGCAGCGTTGTGCAGCCCGGCGGCGCCGAGGGCGATGTTGCGCGTCATGGGCCGGGAGGTTAGCACATGGCGCACTGAACGGGCCAAGGGTGGCGCATGAGCCGGACTACGCTGATCGTCATCTGCGGGGTGTTGTTGGTGGTTGTGATGGGGGCGTTGATGCTGGGCGCGTTCCCGCCGCACCCGCGGACGGAGCAAGTGCAGCATGTGCTGCCGAACGACCGTTTCGTGCCGCATTAGGCCATTTGTCATTGTGGGAAGCGCTTGCGGCGCGGCAGTCCAGGGCGGGAAGGACGGCGTTGTCAGACCCCGGATTGCCGCGCCGAAGCCGGCTCGCAATGACGGGTTCTGAAACCTGGCCGTTGCCATAGCACCGATGGACGACCGGCACGTCGAGGCGTTCCTGGAGATGCTGGCCGCCGAACGCGGTGCGGCGCGCAATACCATCGAGGCCTACCGCGCCGACCTGTCCGCCTTCGCCGCCTACGCCGCCGGGCAAGGTCAGCGCCCGGCGGAGGCGACGGAGGCGACGCTGCACGGCTACATGCGCTCGCTGCACGGCGACCTGTCGGCCCGGACCGCGGCACGGCGGCTGTCGTCGCTGCGCGGCTTTTGCAAGTTCCTGGTCGGCAACGGCGTGCGCCCGGACGACCCCAGCATGCTGCTCGACGCGCCGCGCCTGCCCGCCAGCCTGCCGCGCAACCTGACCGAGGCCGAGGTGGACGCGCTGCTCGCCGCCAGCAAGGCCAAACCGGGCCTGCCGGGCCTGCTGGCCCATGCCGCGCTGGAGACGCTGTATGCGACGGGCCTGCGCGTGTCCGAGCTGCTGTCGCTGCCGCAGACCGCCCTGGGCGTGCGCTCGGAAATGCTGATCGTGCGCGGCAAGGGCGGCAAGGAGCGCATGGTGCTGCTGTCCACCCAGGCCAAAACCGCCGCCGCCGCGCTGACCGAGGCCGCCGGCAAGGCCCCCTGGCTGTTCCCCGGACGCGACCCCCGCCACGCCATGACCCGGCAGGGGTTCGCCCTGATGCTGAAGGGCGTGGCGCTGCAGGCCGGGCTGGACCCCGCCCGCGTCAGCCCGCACGTTTTGCGCCACAGCTTCGCCAGCCACATGCTGGCCCGCGGCGCCGACCTGCGCAGCCTGCAACTGCTGCTCGGCCACGCCGACATCGCCACCACGCAGATCTACACGCATGTCTTGGCCGAGCGGCTGCAGGAACTCGTTGCATTGCATCATCCACTTTCGGCCCAAGCACTCTCGTCTCAAGCTCTGGCGAAACGGTCCACGCCGGGCTAAGCCCCGCCGATGCGCCACTTCCTGGATTTCGAAAAGCCCGTCGCCGAGCTTGAGACCAAGATCGAGGAGTTGCGTCACCTGCAAGACCCCGACGGCATCAACATCGCCGAGGAAGTGCAGCGCCTGACCGACAAGGCCGACAAGCAGCTCCGCCTGACCTACGCCAAGCTGACCCCGTGGCAGAAGACCCAGGTCGCCCGCCACCCCGAGCGCCCGCATGCGCTGGACTACATCCGCGCGCTGATCGAGGATTTCACCCCACTGGCCGGAGACCGCGCGTTTGCCGACGATGCCGCGGTGGTCGGCGGATTGGGCCGCTTCCACGGACGCTCTGTCGTGGTCCTGGGCACTGAGCGGGGATCGGACACCGAAACTCGGGTCCGCCACAACTTCGGCATGGCCCGGCCCGAGGGCTATCGCAAGGCCCGGCGCCTGATCGAGCTGGCCGGCCGCTTCCGCCTGCCACTGCTGACGTTCGTCGATACCGCCGGCGCCTTCCCCGGCATCGACGCCGAGGCGCGCGGCCAGGCGGAGGCCATCGCCCGCTCCATCGAGGCTTGCCTGGACGCCCCGGTGCCGATCATCGCCACCATCATCGGCGAGGGCGGCTCCGGCGGCGCCATCGCCCTGGCCGCCGGGGACCGCGTGCTGATGCTGGAGCACTCCGTCTATTCCGTGATCTCCCCCGAGGGCTGCGCCAGCATCCTTTGGCGGGACGCCACGCAGGCACCCCTGGCGGCCGAGGCGCTGAAGCTGACCGCCTTGGACCTGCACGCCCTGCACATCGTGGACACCATCGTGCCGGAGCCGATGGGCGGGGCGCACCGCATGCCCGCCGAGGCCATCGCCTCTGTCGGCGCCGCCGTGCAGGACGCGCTGACTCCGTTGCTGGACCTCGACGCCGCCACCCTGCAGGCCCGGCGGCGGGACAAGTTCCTCAACATGGGGCGCGATACCCCCGCATGACCCCGCCCGACGCCCTCCCGCAAGACGAAGCCCTGCCGCAAGACGAAGCCCTGCCGCAAGACGAAGCCCTGCCGCAAGACGAAGCTCTGGCGCAGGACGCGGAGAGTGGCGCGACACCGGACACCCCCAGGGACACACGGGGTCTGTTCTTCAGGGTGTTCCCGTCGATCATCCTGCCGATGTTCCTGGCCGCGGTGGACCAAACCATCGTCGCCACTGCCCTGCCGCAGATCGCCGGCAGCCTGGGGGATGTGGAGCGGGTGGGGTGGGTCGTCGTCGCCTACCTGATGGCGACCACCATCGCGGCCCCGGTGTATGGCCGGCTGGGTGATGCGCTGGGACGCAAGCGGCTGCTGTTCGTGGCGCTGGGGCTGTTCGTCGCGGCCTCGGTCGCCTGTGCGGTGGCGCCGACGCTGCTGGTGCTGATCGCGGCCCGAGTGGCGCAGGGCGCGGGCGGCGGCGGGCTGATGACGATGTCGCAGGCGCTGATCGGCGAGTCCGTGCCGCCGCGGGAACGGGCGCGTTACCAGGGCTACCTGGCGTCCATCTTCATGGTATCCAGCACGTTCGGGCCGGTGGCGGGTGGCTGGCTGACGCAGCAGTTCGGCTGGCGGTCGGTGTTCCTGGTCAACGTGCCGCTGGGGGCGCTGGCGGCGGTGATGGCGCTGCGGCTGCCGGACCGAGTGGGTGCTGCGTCCCGGGTGCGGTTCGACTGGATCGGGCTGGTCTTCTTCATCGGCTTCGTCGTGCCGCTGCTGCTGTCGCTGGAGCGGGCGCAGAGGGTGTCCCTGGCGGCGCTGCCGGGCATTGCCGGGCTGGTGGCGGTTGCCTTGGTGTCCCTGGTGCTGCTGCTGCGGCAGGAGCGGCGGACGGGCACGCCGCTGATCCCGGTGGGGCTGCTGCGGCAGGCGGCGATCTGGCGGGCGGATGCTATGGCGGCGTGCGTGGGGGCGTCGATCGTGGGGGCGGTGACGTTCATGCCGATCTACTTGCAGGCGGTGCGGGGTGCCGGGCCGGGGCAGGTCGGGCTGCTGCTACTGCCGCTGACGGTCGGGGTGGCGGGAGGGTCGCTGCTGACCGGGCGGATGGTGGCGCGGTCGGGGCGGACGGCGGTTTATCCGTCCTATGGGCTGGCGGTGGTGACGGCGTGCTGGGTGTTGCTGGCGTTCGCCGCCGGGCGGGTGCCGCTGGGCTGGCTGCCGGCGGTGTTCCTGGTGATGTCGCTGTCGCTGGGCACGGCGATGCCGGTGGTGCAAGTGACGGTGCAGATGGTGGCGGGTGCCAAGAACCTCGGGGCGGCGTCGGCCAGCGTGCAGTTCAGCCGGTCCATCGGGGCGGCGCTGGGGACGGCGACGGTGGGGGCGGTGCTGTTCGCCTGGCTGGCGTCGCGGGATGCGGCGGTCGCCAGCCTGTTCGCCGAGGTGGTCGAGCGTGGGCCGGCGGTGCTGGGGGCGTTGGCGGAGGACCGCCGGGTGATGGTGGCGGGCGAGATCGCCGGGGCATTCCGAGCGGCGTTCCTGGCGATTGCGTGCTTCAGCTTCATGGGGTTGCTGCTGGCCTGGTCGCTGCCGGTGCGGCGAATTTAGCCGACTAGGTAAAGAGCGACCAACTGGTTTAGACGAGAACTTGTTTGCTCCCTCTCTCTCCGGGGGAGGGCCGGGGTGAGGAAGGCCATAAGGGCCAATCCTCGCAGCGTTAGAAGCGAGTCCTACTTCCGGTCAGGCACTTGCCGCTTCCCTCACCCTGGCCCTCTCCCGGAGGGGGAGGGGGCAGAGGCCAAGGCGTTAGGTCAGCACCCCAACCAGCAACGACGCCGCCAGCAACGCCGCAACCACGGCGAGCAGCCCGCCCGCTGTCATCGTCCACTCGGGATGGGCTAGCGGGTCATCCCAGCAGCCGTTGTCAACCGCCGCGCCCGCCTTCTCCAAGGTGTCCGCATCAGCAGCCATCACGCCGCAGCCCCCAAGTCCTCATGGAAGCGGTTGCCCGCCGTCGTCGCCTCTACGTGCCCGGCGCGGATCACCCAGTCCCCAAAATGCTCGCCGGGCTGGCGGTCCGCCGCCCAGCCGTGCAGCAATGGGCTGAGCGCGGCCAGCATACCGGCATGGTCCACGTCACGCCGGTACAGCTTGTTCAGCCGGATGCCGTCGAACGCGCCGCCGAGATAGAGGTGGTAGCGGCCCGGCCCACGCCCGACCATCGCAACCTCCGCCATGTACGGCCGGGCGCAGCCGTTCGGGCAGCCGGTCATGCGGACCACGATCTCGTCGCCCGCCAGCCCGGCCTCCGCCATCACCGCATCCAGCGCCGTGATCAGGCTGGGCAGGTAGCGCTCGCTCTCGGCCAGCGCCAGGCCGCAGGTCGGCAATGCCACGCAGGCCATCGCGCGCTGCCGTAGCGGCGTGACGCCGGCATCCAGCCCGTGCTGCGCCAGGGCGGCGGCGATGCCCGGCTTGTCCTCCGGCGCGACGCCCGCGATCACCAAGTTCTGGTTCGCGGTCATGACCAACTCGCCGCGGTGGATGTTGGCGATGGCGCGCAGGCCGGACATCAGCCGCCGGGCCGGGGCGTCCGCCACGCGGCCGTTCTCGATGAACAGGCCGTAGTGCCAGGTGCCGTCCGCGCTCTCGTGCCAGCCCAGCCGGTCGCCTTGGCTGGTGAAGCTGGTCCCCACGGCGGGCGGCAGGGCGTAGCCGAGATGTACTTCCACCTCGCGGCGGAAGGCGTCGAGGCCCATGCGCTCGATGGTGTACTTCAGCCGGGCGTGCTTGCGGACGCTGCGGTTACCGTTGTCGCGCTGCACCTGGATGACCGCATCGGCTACCACCAGCGCCTGGTCCGGTGTGCAGAAGCCCAGCAGGTCCCCCGTGCGGGGGAAGGTGTCAGGCTCACCGTGGGTCATGCCCATGCCGCCACCGACCGTCACGTCGTAACCCACGACCACGCCGTCCCGCACGATGCTGATCAGGCCCAGGTCGTGCGCGTAAACGTCCACGTCGTTCTGCGGCGGCACGGCGATGGCGATCTTGAACTTGCGCGGCAGGTAGGTCAGGCCGAACAGCGGCTCCACCTCCGGCTCGCCGCCGGCGACGAGCTGCTCGCCGAGCCAGATCTCGTGCCAGGCGCGGGACTTCGGCAGCAAGCCATCACTGAGGGTCTTGGCCATCGCCAGCGCCGCCGCGTGGGCCGGGCTCTCGTGTGGGTTGCTGGTGGCGATGACGTTGCGGTTCACGTCGCCGCAGGCCGCGATGGTGTCCAGCAGGGCGTCGTTGATGGCGCTGATGGCGGGCTGCAGGTTGCCCTTGATGATGCCATGGTACTGCACCGTCTGCCGGGTGGTCAGGCGGATGGTGCCGTTGGCGCGGGTGCGGGCGATCTCGTCCAGTTGCAGCCACTGCTCGCCGGTCACGCGGCCGCCGGGGATGCGCAGGCGGGCCATGAAGCTCAGCGCCGGCTCCATGCGCTTGCGCCCGCGCTCGGCCCGCAGGTCGCGGTCGTCCTGCTGGTAGATGCCGTGGAACTTGGTCAGTTGCGTGTCGTCGTCGGCCAGGGCGCCGGTCCAGGACTGGCCCAGGCCCTCCAGGATCGACCCGCGCAGGGCACGGCTGCGGAGCTTGATGCCCTCGTTCTTGGACGGGGGCGCGATGTTGGTGTCGGGCATTGGGGTGTCCCTTAGTAAACGTCGAGCAGGTAGCGGCCGGAGCGCTTCATGCTGTCCAACTGCGCCTCGGCGGCCTCGGAGGTGATGGCGGCCTGGTCGGCGATGATGTCGCGCAGGGTGGCGTGAACGTCCTTCGCCATGCGTCCCTGGTCGCCGCACACATATAGGTGCGCGCCGTCCTGCATCCAGGCGTGCAGGTCGCGGCGCTGCTCCCATAGGCGGGTCTGCACATAGACCTTCTCGGGCTGGTCGCGGGAAAATGCCACGTCCATGCGGGTCAGCAGCTTGCGGGCCAGCAGGTCCTGCCACTCTAACTGGTAAAGGAAGTCGTGCGTGTAGTGCTGGTCGCCGAAGAACAGCCAGGTGCGGCCCATGGTGCCGTCGGCGTCGCGGTCCTGCATGAAGGCGCGGAACGGGGCGACGCCGGTGCCGGGGCCGATCATAATGACGGGCGTCGCCGGGTCGCTCGGCAGGCGGAAGTGGGTGTTGGGCTTCACGTAAACGCCCAGGGTGTCGCCAGCCTTGCGGCGGTCCGCGACGTGGACGGAGGCGACGCCGGTCCGGTCCCGCCCATGCGTCTGGTAACGCACGGCGCTAATCAGCAGGTGCGCCTCGTCGCCGACCAGCTTGCGGCTGCTGGCGACGGAATACAGACGGGGCGGCAGGCCGCGCAGCAGACCCGTGAGTTGCGGGGCAGTCAGGCGGTTCGGGTAGGCTTCCAGCAGGTCCACCACATGCCGGCCCGGCAGGAACGCAGCCAGCGCCTCCGCATCGCCGGCGAGCTTGGCAATGGCCGGGTCCTTGGTCAGGTCGGTCAGGCCACGGACCAGGTGGCCGGTGAGGGTGGTCACGTCGTGCTTCTCGACCAATGCCTTGTGCAGCGCGGCATCCCCGGACAGGCCGGCGGCGGACAGCACGGCATCGACCACGGCCGGGTCGTTGTGCGGCACGACGCCGATGGCGTCGCCGGGTTCATAGGTCAGGCCGGAGCCGGCCAGCGATAGCTCGACGTGGTAGGTCTGCTTGGCCGAGCGGCTGCTGTTCAGGTTCACCAAGTCGGTAATCTCGGCCTGAAGCGGGTTGGCCTTGTCGAACACCACTTCGGCCTCGGCCACAGCGGTATGGCCGAAATCGACGTGGATCACGCTGTCGGCCGAAGCATCCGGCTCCGCACGCAGCGCCTTGAGCGTTGTGGCCAGCCAATCGGCGGCAGGCTTCTCATAGTCCAGGTCGCACTCCAGCCGCGGTGCGGCGCGCTTGGCGCCCAGGGTGGCGAAGCGCTCGTCCAGCACGCGGCCTGTCTCGCAGAACTGCGCGTAGGCGTGGTCGCCCAGGGCGAGCACGGCGTAGGTCACGCCCTCCATCCGCGGCGCGCTGTCGGCCATCAGGTCGCGCAGCAGCCCGGTGGCGCGCTGCGGCGCCTCGCCCTCGCCCCAGGTGCTGGCGATCACCAGCAGGTTGTGCGCCTTCGCCAACTCGGCCGGGGTAGCGTCGGCGGCGTCCAGCACGCGGGCGGCGAAGCCCAGCCGGCCCGCATCCTTTGCGGCCTTGCGGGCCAGGGCCTCAGAGTTGCCAGACTCGGTGGCGAACAGCACCGTCAGCGCCGGGCGCACGACCGGGGCGGCGGCGACAGCAGGGGCGGCAGTGGCGGCCTCGATCCCGGCTAGGAAGCCGCTCAGCCAACTGCGCTGGGTGGGGCTGGTCGAGCGCATCACCTGGTTCAGCGCAGCAATGGCCTCGGGCGGGAACGGGGCGTTGGCGGGCAGGGCGGTCATAGCGCAGTCCTCACAAGAAGCCGCCGCGGTCCGCCGCCAGCACGGCAGCGAACGTCAGCACGGCAATGGCCGCCATCCCGGACACGGCGACCACAAGCGGTAGCCAGCCCTGGGCACGCAGCTTGCCGAAGTCGGTGGACAGCCCCACCCCGGCGAACGTCAGCAGGAACGCCCAGCGCGATAAGGCTGCCAGGTCCGCCGCCTGCGCCTTGGTGAACGCGCCCACCGTGGCCAGCAGCGACAGCACCAGGAAGCCCAGCACGAACTTGGGGAACTTCTGCCAAAGAAAAGCGGCCTTGTTGCCGATCCGCTGGCCCTCGCCGCGCGCCGCCCAGTACAGGGCGTAGCCGAGCACGACGAAACCGATGGTGGCGTTGCGCGTCGTCTTGGCCAGCACGGCGTAGCGCGCGGCCTCGTCCGAGAAGATCGCCCCGGCCGCCGTCGCCTCGGCCGTGTTGTCCACCGCCAGGCCGACCCATAGGCCATAGGCATGGTCGCCCATCCCGACGAGGTGGCCGACGACGGGGAACATCAGCAGGCTCGCGGCGCCCAGTAGCAGGATGGCGCCGATGGCTAGGCCGACATCCTCGTCCTCCGCGCGGATGGCGCCGCGGGCGGCGATGATGGCCGACACGCCGCAGATGGAGCTGCCGATGGCGAGCAGGCTGACCAGCTTCGGCCGCAGCCCGAACCGGGTGCCGAGCCAGGTCATGATCAGGATGGACGACGCCAGCTCCGCCGCGACCAGCAGCAGCGAGGTGCCGCCCAGCCGCGCCACATCGCCCAGCATGAAGCGCACGCCCAGCAGCACGATGCCCAGCTTGAGCCAGAACTCGTAGGTCGCCACCCCGGCGCGGAACACGCGGGGGATGCCGACCAGGTTGGTGATGGCCAGGCCATACAGGATGGCCCACAGGACGTACTCGATGTCCGGCACCGGGGTGTGATGTGCGCGGCCCCAGGCCAGGATCGCCTGCTCGGTCAGCTTGCCGGCGTAGCCGACGGCGAACAGCAGGGCCAGGCCGGGCAACAGCGCCGCGATGCGGGCCAGAGTGGAGGCGTTGCGGGTGGGGGCGCCGAGCGCCGCGTCACTCATGGGCCTTACCAGCCCACGGACGGCAGCAGGCCGGTCCACGCCAGGGCGGCCAGGGCGACGGCGGACAGGGTAGCGAGCCAATCGGCGGAAACATGGGCGAACAGGCGGGACATGACAGCAACGGCCTCCGTGATCCCGCTGGATTAGAAGGCTCGTCCCTGCGCCTGCAATATGCTGGGGTTAGAAAGGGTGAACGTGCCCTTTTCACCCGTCGGCATGGTTGAATGTTCTTCTGATGCCGCTGCGGGGGGCAGGTTGTTTTGCCGCCGGGTCAGGATAATCGCCCTGCCAGCGGTTAGGTCGGCGGCTCTCCAGCTACCGGCGCCTTGCCTTCGGCCTGCACAAGCGACGTCACCTCCGCGATGCACGCCTCCAGCGCTGGCTCGTCCGTGCCCTTCGCCACCAGCGCCACGCCGCTGCCCGTGGCGCGGTAGAACGGATAGCTGCCCAGGTCGAGGTCGGGATATCGTTTCTGGATGCCCTCAAGCCCGGCGGCAATCGAGCCCTCCAACAGCCCCACCGCATGAACGGCGCGGGACTGCACCGGCGTGCCGCCCTGCAGCGTCGGGCGCAGCGCCGTGAACATCGCCTGCATGATGCGCGGCACCCCCGCCATGACGTGAACGTTGCCGATGGTGAAGCCCGGCGCGATGGAGATCGGGTTGTCGATCAGCGCCGCCCCGCGCGGCATCGTCGCCATGCGCTGCCGGGCGGCGTTGAACTCGCCGGGCTTGTAGTGGCGGTCCATGCGCGCCCAGGCCTCCGGATGCGGCTCCCACGGCACGCCGAACGCCGCGGCGATGCACTCGCTGGTAATGTCGTCATGCGTGGGGCCGATGCCCCCCGTGGTGAACACGTGGTCGAACCGGGCACGGCACTCGTTGACGGTGGCGACGATGGTGTCCACCACGTCTGGGATCACCCGCACCTCGCGCAGCGGCATGCCGATCTCGCCCAGGCCGGTGGCGATGAACTTGATGTTGGCGTCCTGGGTGCGGCCGGACAGGACCTCGTTGCCGATGACCAGCAGGCAGGCGGTGGGGTTCGGCATCAATGGTCCTTAAAGGAAGTCGCGCAGCAGCGGGATCAGCGGCAGGTCGGCCGGCGGCATCGGGTAGTCGGCGAAGCGGGCCGGGCGCACCCAGGCCAGCCTCTGGCCCTCCCGTCCCTCGGGCCGCCCGGTCCAGCGGCGGCAGAGATACAGCGGCATCAGCAGGTGGAACCGCTTGTAGGCGTGGCTGGCGAAGGCGAACGGGGCCAGGCAGCTTGCGGCGACATCGATGCCCAGCTCCTCGCGCAGCTCGCGGATCAGCGCGGCCTCCGGGGTTTCGCCGGGGTTCAGCTTGCCGCCGGGGAACTCCCATAGGCCGGCCATGGACTTGCCCTCGGGACGCTGTGCCAGCAGCACGCGGCCATCCGGGTCGATCAGGGCGCAGGCGGCGACCAGGACCAACGGGGTGTTGCCGGTGGGCGCCGGCTTTTCCGGGGGCGGCGCCTCGCCGGGTGACAAGGCGGGGGGCGACGCGGCAGGTGATGCGGCGGCAGGCGCCGAGCCGTTGAGCGGAAGATCGGCAGGCGTTGCCTCGAAGCGGACCACCGGGTGCTCGCCGCCGCGGGCCAGGAAGCGTTCCCGACCGGTGCCGACATTCCGAAACCCGATGCGGCGCAGCACGGCGGCAGACGCCAGGTTATCCGTCGCTACATGCGCCACCAGCCGGTCCAGGTCCAGGTTGGCCAGCGCCCAGCGCGTCACCGCCCCTGCCGCCTCCGTCGCCACGCCATGCCCCCAGAACCGCCGGCCCACCCAGAACCCCAGGTTGCCCGTCCGCGGCTTCATGTCCAGCCGCAGCCCGACGCAGCCGACCACCATCTCCCGCCCGCCATCCTCCCCGGTGATGGCCAGGTGGTAGCCGGTCCCGTGCTCCATCTGCCGCGCGGTAGAGGCGATCCAGTCGTCGGTCAGCCGGCGCGGGTAGGGGAACGGCACGCGGGACAGCATCCGCACCACCGCCCAGTCGTTGACCAGCCGGTGCACCTCGGCTGCGTCCCCGGCGTGCAGGGGACGCAGCAGCATCCGCTCGGTCGGCAGGGGTGGGAAGGCGGGTTCGTCGGGGAGCAGCGACAGGGCCATGAGGGTCAAGGATGCTGATATGCCGTCCTAGAAGCAAGCTTCATGCTGCTCAAAACGCGGGGTTTGAGATCAGCTCCGGTAGCTGCCGTTGATATCGATGTAGCCGTGCGTCAGATCGCACGTCCAAGCCGTGCCCTGGCCTGCGCCAAGGCCCAGATCGACCGTGATGCCGATCTCCCGGCCCTTCATATGCGCCACCACCGGCCCTTCGTCATAGCCCGGCACCACGCCGCCATCCCGCGCCATCCAAGTGCCGCCGACGCCGACCGACAGCCGGTCGCGGTCCGCCGGCTCCCCGCACTTGCCGACCGCCATGACGATGCGGCCCCAGTTGGCATCCTCCCCGGCGATGGCCGTCTTCACCAGGGGCGAGTTGGCGACGGCCAGCGCCACCCGCCGGGCGGACTTGCCGGACACCGCGCCGGTCACGTCGATGCGGACCAGCTTCTGCGCGCCCTCGCCATCGCGGACCACCTGCAGCGCCAGGTCCAGCAGCAGGGCATCCAGTGCATCCCGGAACGGGCGCAGCAGCTTCGTGTCGTCCTTGCCGACCTTCGGGTGCTCCGCCTGGCCGGTGGCGAACAGCAGGACGGTGTCACTGGTGGAGGTGTCGCTATCGACGGTCGTGCAGTTGAAGCTGCGCCGCACGCCACGGGCCAGCATGTCCTGCAGCATCTCGGGCGGCAGCTTGGCGTCGGTGAACACAAAGCACAGCATGGTCGCCATGTCGGGCGCGACCATGCCGCTGCCCTTGGCGAAGCCGCTGATCCGCACCGTGGCGCCGCCGATCTGCACCGTGCGGGTGGTGCCCTTTGGAAACGTGTCGGTCGTCATGATGCCGCGCGCCGCCGCCTCCCAGCCGTCGGCGCTCAAGGAGGCATGCAGGGCCGGCAGCGCGGCGACGATGCGGGCGTGCGGCAGCACTTCGCCGATCACCCCGGTGCTGGCGACGAACACCTCATGCGGCTTGCAGCCCAGCAGGCCCGACGCCGCCTCCACCGTCGCGTCCACTGCCCGGGTTCCGGCGTGCCCGGTGAACACGTTGGCGTTGCCGGCGTTCACCACCACCGCCCGGGCGCGGCCGTGCGGCAGGGCGGTGCGGCACCAGTCGACCGGTGCGCCGGGGCAGCGGTTGCGGGTGAACACCCCGGCGACGGTGGTGCCGGCCGGCAATTCCACCAGCACCAGGTCGGTGCGGCCCTGGTAGCGGATGCCCGCCTCCGCCGACCCCAGCCGGATGCCGGCCATCGGCGGCAGGTCCGGCATCGCGACCGCGAGCGGCGAGGTGGGCAGCACCATGGGGCTACTTGGCCGGCGTAGCAGGGGCCGGCGGGGGAGCTGGCGTGTCGGTCGTGCCGGGCAGCGGCTGGGCCGGGGCGTCCGGCAGCGGCGTGCCATCGGTGTTGAACTTCTGCACCGGGACGCCCTGCTTAGCGGAGGCCAAGACGCGGGCCACGCCTTCCTGGATCAGTTGCTGGCGGATTTCGTCGTGCACCTGGTCCAGCGGCGGCGGTGGGGCAGTGCGCAGGTCCTCCAGCTTGATAACGTGCCAGCCGAACCGCGTCTTGACCGGGATCTCGGTGATCTGGCCGGGCTTGAGCGCGAAGGCGGCCTCGGCGAACTCCGGCAGCATGTCGCCGCGCTTGAAAAAGCCGAGGTCGCCGCCGTTGCTGCTGCCAGCCGGGTCGGTGCTGTTCTTCTTGGCCAGCTCGGCGAAGTCGGCGCCGCCCTTCAGCTCGACGATGATGCGCTTGGCCGTCTCCTCGTCGGTGACCAGGATGTGGCGGGCATGCGCCTCCGGCTCCCCGGCCTTGCCCACGACATCGCGGTCGTAGCGGGCCTTGATGGCGTCGTCGGTCAGGGTGGGCGCGATCTCCCGCGTCAGCAGGGCGTTCTGCATGGCGGTGTCGGTGGCGCGGGCGACTTGGCGCTGCACGGCCGGGTCCTTGTCCAGGCCCTGCTTGCGCGCGGACTGGATGATGATGCGGCGGTCGACGAGCTGGTCCAGCAGCATGGGGAACAGCACCGGGGCGGGCATGCCGCGCAGCTCCTCTGGCAGTGCCTGCGCGGCCTCGGAGACCTCGGACGCGTGGATTTCGTCGCCGCCGACCTTGGCGACCAATGGGTCGGCTGGGGCAGGGGTGGCGGGCAGCGCGTCGGCGGCTGGTGCCGGGGTGACGGGGGCGGCTGGTGCGGCGGGAGTGGCCGGTGCGGCAGGAGCCTGGGCGAACGAGAGGGCTGTTGTGCTCAGCAGCAAGGCCGCGGCAGCGGCGGGCAGGCTCGGACGGCGCATGGGGACCTCGGGTTAGCCATGGGTTCGGGGTGGCCGGACAATGCCCCAAGGCATCTGGTGGGACAAGCCAGCGGCCCGGCGCCGTCGGCTGGGCACCGTTCGGGCCGGGCGTCGTTGACCCTGGCCCATCCGGGTCCTATCTGACCCTACGAAGCTTATCCGCGCCTGGACCCCGCCGGCAATCCCGGGGTCTGCACCCCGGCGGCGCGCCACCAAGGGGACCCCCGATGTTCGCCTCCATTGCCCGTGCCGTGTTCGGCTCCGCCAACGACAGGTCGCTCAAGGCCTACCAGCGGCGCGTCCCGGCCATCAACGCGCACGAGCCGGCGATGCAGGCCCTGTCCGACGAGGCGCTGCAGGCCAAGACCGCCGAGTTCCGGGGCCGCCTGGCTGGGGGCGCCACCCTGGATGACCTGCTGCCGGAGGCGTTCGCCGTCGTGCGCGAGGCGGCCCGCCGCGTGCTGGGCCTGCGCCACTTCGACGTGCAGTTGATCGGCGGCATGGTGCTGCACGACGGCAAGATCTCCGAGATGAAGACGGGGGAGGGCAAGACCCTGGTCGCCACCCTGCCGGTGTACCTGAACGCCCTGCCGGCCAAGGGCGTGCACGTCGTGACGGTGAACGACTACCTGGCGCAGCGCGACTCCGAGTGGATGGGCCGGGTGTACTCGTTCCTGGGCCTGACCACCGGCGTCATCATCCACGGCCTGAACGACGACCAGAAGCGCACCGCCTACAACGCCGACATCACCTACGGCACCAACAACGAGTTCGGCTTCGACTACCTGCGCGACAACATGAAGTACAGCCTGGAGGAGATGGCCCAGCGCGACTTCGCCTATGCCATCGTGGATGAGGTGGACAGCATCCTCGTGGACGAGGCGCGCACGCCGCTTATCATCTCCGGCCCCGCCGAGGACAGCAGCGACCTGTACCGCACCGTGAACTTGGTGGTGCGCGAGCTGGTGAAGGATGCCTCGACCTACGAGAAGGACGAGAAGCTCAAGACCGTGACGATGACGGAGCCGGGGTCGGAGCGCGTGGAGGATATGCTGCGCGATGCCGGCATCATCACCGAGGGTAACCTGTACGACGCCTTCAACGTCAGCGTCATCCACCACGTCCAACAGAGCCTGCGCGCCAACACTCTGTTCAGCCGTGACGTGGACTACATCGTGCGCGACGACAAGGTGGTGCTGATCGACGAGTTCACCGGCCGCATGATGGAGGGCCGCCGCTACTCCGAAGGGCTGCACCAGGCGCTGGAGGCCAAGGAAGCCGTCACGGTCCAGCCGGAGAACCAGACGCTCGCCAGCATCACCTTCCAGAACTATTTCCGCCTGTATCCGAAGCTGGCGGGCATGACGGGCACCGCCATGACCGAGGCGGACGAGTTCGCCGAGATCTACAAGCTGGAAGTGGTGGAGATCCCCACCAACGTCCCGGTCAGCCGCAAGGACTCCGACGACGAGGTATACCGCTCCGCCGCCGAGAAGTACGAAGCCGTCGCCACCCTGATCGAGGACGCCCGCACCCGCGGCCAGCCGGTCCTGGTCGGCACCACCAGCATCGAGAAGAGCGAGGTCATCAGCGGCATCCTGGCCCGCAAGCAGGTGCCGCACTCCGTGCTGAACGCGCGCTTCCACGAGCAGGAGGCGAAGATCGTGGCGCAGGCCGGGGCGCCCGGGGCCATCACCATCGCCACCAACATGGCCGGGCGCGGCACCGACATAAAGCTCGGCGGCAACGCCGACATGCGGATCAAGCTGGAGGGCGAGACCGTGCCGGAGGAAGAGCGGCCCTCGCTGCAGCAGGCCATCGAGCAGCAGGTCGCCACCTGGCACGACACGGTGAAGGGGTCCGGCGGCCTGCTGGTGATCGGCACCGAGCGGCACGAGAGCCGGCGCATCGACAATCAGTTGCGCGGACGGTCCGGGCGCCAGGGCGACCCCGGTGCCAGCCGCTTCTTCCTCAGCCTGGAGGACGACCTGATGCGTATCTTCGGCTCCGACCGGATGGGCGGGCTGCTGGAGAAGCTCGGGCTGAAGGAGGGGGAGGCGATCATCCACCCCTGGATCAACCGCGCGCTGGAAAAGGCGCAGAAGAAGGTCGAGGCGCGCAACTTCGACACCCGCAAGAACGTGCTGAAGTACGACGACGTGATGAACAACCAGCGCCGCGAGGTCTACGCGCAGCGCCGCGAGTTCATGCAGGCCGACGATGTTTCCGAGACCGTGGAGGAGATGCGGGCCGAGGTGGTCGCCAACTTGGTCGCGCGGCATATCCCGGAGAAGGCCTACGCCGAGCAGTGGGAGACCCAGCAGCTTGCCGACGAGGTGCGCCGCCTGCTGAACCTGGACCTGCCCATCGTGGACTGGGGCCGCGAGGAGGGCATGGACGAGACCGGCATCCGCGAGCGCATCGAGGCCGCCGTGGCGGCGCAGATGATTGCCAAGGCTGCGGTGCTTGGGCCGGCGCTGATGCGGCATGTGGAGAAGACGTTCCTGCTGCAGATGCTGGACTCCGTTTGGAAGGAGCACCTGCTTGCGCTGGATCACCTGCGCCAGGGCATCGGCCTGCGCGCCTATGGCCAGCGCGACCCGTTGAACGAGTACAAGAGCGAGGCGTTCGCCCTGTTCAACGCCATGCTGGACGAGCTGAAGGAGCGGGTGACGGCCATGCTGGCCCGCGTGCAGCTCGGCGAGGAGCCGCCGCCGGTGCAGGCGTTCCAGCCGCTGATGCAGCCGGGCCTGCAGTACTCCGACCCGGCCCGGGAGGCGCAGTACGCCGGCGGCGACGTGATGGAGGCGGAGCGTCCGCGCCTGGCGCTCGGCAGCGGCGTGGAGGCCGTGGCGCTGGACCCGGCGGACCCGTCCACCTGGCGCAACAGTCCGCGCAACGCACCATGCCCGTGCGGGTCGGGCAAGAAGTTCAAGCACTGCCACGGCCGGGTCGCCTAGGCAGCTCGTGTTTCGGAGTGGTCCCATGCAGCTTGGGGACTGCCCTGGCTTGGCTCCCTCTCGCCCCAGGAGAGGTTTGGGGTGAGGGGGGCCGCACGTGCCGAATTCGGCATGTTCGGGAGTGGGTGTCGTTCTCAGGCGGGCAAGTTAGGCCCTTGCCGCCTCCCTCACCCCGGCCTTGGTCCACACTGCGGCCCAAACCCGGAGGGAGAGGGAGCAGCGGCAGGCAACGTCCTCATGTGGTATGCAATCGTTCTGCTAATGGATGGCGGCGGGTGGATGTAACTTGCATAGTTGCGACGCTGGCACTACGTCGGAGTCTCACCGTCAGAGGACTTGGCAATGACCAGCATCGCCATCGTGTTCCACAGCGGCTATGGCCACACCGCCCGTCAGGCTGCGGCCGTGCAGGAGGGCGCCGGACCCGGCGCGACGCTCTACCCCATTGACGCCGAGGGCAACCTGCCCGAGGGCACCTGGGAGGCCCTGGCTGCCGCCGACGCGATCATCATGGGGTCGCCGACCTACATGGGCAGCGTGTCCTGGCAGTTCAAAAAGTTTGCCGACGCCAGCAGCAAGCCCTGGTTCGCACAGGTCTGGAAGGACAAGGTCTCGGCCGGGTTCACCAACTCGGCGTCGATGAACGGGGACAAGAACGGCACCCTCGACTACTTGTACCACCTGGCGATGCAGCACAGCATGGTGTGGATCGGCACCGGCATGATGCCGGCCAACTCGAAGGCGGCCAACCGCAACGACGTGAACTGGCTGGGATCGTTCAGCGGCGCGATGGCCGAAAGCCCCTCCGACAGCTCGCCCGACGAGGGGCCCTTGCCCGGTGACCTGGAGACGGCCCGGCGCTTCGGGGCACGGGTGGCGGAGTATGCCGCTCGCATCCGGATGCTGGCCGCCGCCGAGTAGCCTACCAGCCGTTCACTCACGGCCACTCGGCCACGACGCTGTCCGACCCGTCCACGACCCAGTAGCGGTCGTGGGCGGCCACGGTCATGCAGGTGTGGTTGGGCGCGACCCGCAGCCGTGCGCCCACCGGCAGGGCGGGGAAGGGCAGCGCCGGGTCCAGGTCCACGACGCCGTGCTCCTGGTAGGCCTGGCGGACAATGGCGTTGCCGAGCGACGGCTGGCTGTCTGCGTCGAGCACGAGGCCGAACCCCAGGTCCGTCGTCGGTTGCGTGCTGCGGTCCTTGGATAGCGCGATCCCGCCGGCATCGACCAGCAGGCGATGCTCCGCCGGGCGCAGGCCGATAACCTGGGTCAGCACCGTCACCGCGATATCCGCCTGCGCGTGCGTGCCGATGCTGGCCTGGAACAGGTCGCCGAACATGTAGACGCCGGCCCGCACCTCCGTCACGCCGTCCAGGTGTTGGGCGTGCAGCGCGGTGGGCGAGCTGCCCATGGATACGATCGGCACGGCGTGCCCGGCCGCCCGCAGCCGTTCCGCCGCGCCGACGACTGCTGCGCGCTCCTGCTCGGCGATGGCTGCCATGTCGGCCGGGGTCCGTCCGGCATAGCTGTGGCCGCCATGCGTCAGCACCCCGGCCAGGCAGGGGCCGAGCCGGGCTGCGACTTCCTGCAGGCGGAGGCTGTTGCCCGCCACGCCGCCGCGGTGCTCGCCGCTGTCCACCTCGGCCAGCGCGCGGAGGGGCGCCGGGTGCGCGGCGATGGCGGCGGCGGTGCGGGGGTCGTCGGTGAGCACCAGGACGTTGGCCCCGGCCTGGTTCAGCGCCGCCACGCGATCCAGCTTTGCAGGCGTGATGCCGACGGCGTACAGGATGTCGGTGATCCCGTGCCCGGCGAAGTACTCGGCCTCGGCCAGGGTGGACACGGTGATCCCTCCGGGCTGGCCGGCGAGGGCGAGGCGGGCGACGTCGATGCTTTTGGCCGTTTTCATGTGCGGGCGCAGCGGGACGCCGTGCCGGGCCAGTGCGGCAGCCATGGTGGACAGGTTGCGGGCCAGGATGCTGCGGTCCAGCACCAGGCAGGGGGTCGGCAGGTCGGCGAGGGTCATGGGACGCTGCATTTGGGAGCTGAGCGCTTGAAGGTGGGTCATCATCGGTCATCCTTGCCCGGCCGCAGCCCGTCGTGCAAAGGGGACGGCATGCAATACCTCGACCGGATCGCCCCGCTCGCCCAGGACCTGGTCCGCATCGACAGCCGCAGCGCACGGTCGAACGCGGCAGTGGCCGGGCGGCTGCTGGCGGAGCTGCGAGAGTTCGAGGTCGAGCGGCTGGACTACACCGATGCCGCCGGCGTGGCGAAGTGCGTGCTGGTGGCAGCGCGCGGCACCGGCGGGCTGGCGCTGTCCGGCCACATGGACACCGTGCCGGACACCGGGTGGACCGATGACCCCTGGTCCGGCCGCATCGAGGGCGACACCCTGCGCGGCCTGGGCAGCACCGACATGAAGGGACCCGTCGCCGCCCTGGTCGCCGCCGTCCGCGCCCTGCCGGCGGCGGTCCCGGTGGCCCTGCTGCTGACGACGGACGAGGAGACCACCAAGGCCGGCGCCCGCCTGGTCGCGGAGGGCAGCGCCCTGGCCCGGCGCTTCGCCCCGCGCGGCATCCTGATCGCGGAGCCGACCGGCATGGTCCCGGTGCGCGGCCACCGCGGCAACATCGAGTTCACCGCCACGGCCACCGGGGTGCAGGCGCACAGCAGCACCGGGCAGGGCCGCAACGCCAACTGGGACCTGGTGCCGTTCCTGGCCGAGATGCGCGCCCTGCATGACAGGTTGCGCATGGAGCCGGGCCTGCACGACCCGGCCTACGACCCGGCGTTCAGCGACTTCAACCCGGTCATCGACAACCACGGCGCGGCGGTGAACGTCACGGTTCCCCTGGCCACCGTGACCATCAAATACCGCTACAGCGCCCGCATCGACCCGGAGGTGGTTGTGGATGCCGTGCAGGCTGCGGCAGACAAGGCTGGATTGCACCTCGTCATCATCCGCCAAGGCCGACCGCCGGAACTGCCGCTTAGGCACCCGCTGGTAGCGCTGGCCGAGGGGTTGGCCGGGGCTTCCGCGCAGACGGCGCCCTATGGCACGGATGCGTCGGAGCTGCAGGCGTTGGCGCCCTGCGTGATCCTGGGACCGGGCCGCATCGCTGATGCGCACAAGCCGACGGAGGCGGTGAGCTTGTCGGCGCTGGCTGACGCGGTGCCGGTGTTCATGCGGATGGCGGAGGAGCTTGCGCCTTGAAGGTGCGAAGCCGCGGGGCAACGGGGGAGCCTTTGCAAGAGATGGCTGATGCTGTAACGAGCAGCCTTTCCGCGGCGGCAAGGCTTGGCGGGTGGTCGGCACTCAATCACGAGCTATCCTGCATGATGTCCTGACTGAAGATAACCGCAACTTTTCAGGCCGGAGATCGGAGGAGCACCATGTGCGGCTGCCTCGCCTAGAACCGCTCCACCCAAGGCCGCACCGCGAGCTCGTCCGTCCAGCACGACCGCGGCTGCGCCAGCACGTCCAGCATGGTCTGCGCGATCGCGTCCGGATCCAGCAGGCTGTCCGGCTTGTCCGCCGGCACCGGGCGGCCCGCGGCGCGGATGCCGCCGTCCACCACGACATGCACGACGTGAATGCCCTGCGGGTGCAGCTCCCGCGCCATGCTCTGCGCCAGGCCGCGCAACGTGAACTTGCCCATGGCGAACGGCGCCGACCCGGCGAACCCCTTCACCCCCGCCGACGCCCCGGTCAGGAAGATCGTGCCCCGCCCGGCCGCCAGCATCCCGCGCGCGGCCTGCTGCGCCACCAGGAAGGCGCCGAACGCGGTCACGGCCAGGCTGCGCGCCACCTCGGCCGGGTCGAGGTCAATCAGTGGGCCGCGGACGCGGTAGCTCGGGTTGTAGAGCACCACCTCCGGCTGTCCGACCTCGGCGAACAGCGCCGCGACGGAGGCTGGGTCGGCGGCATCGCAGGCGTGCAGGCTGGCCCCGGCCTCGTCCGCAAGCTCCCGCAGCTTGTCCGTCCGCCGGGCAGCCAGCGCCACCTGATGCCCCGCCCGCGCCAGGCCGCGCGCAAAGCTGGCCGACAGACCCGGCCCTGCCCCGACCACCAGCGCCACGCTCATGCCCCGAACCGCACCGCGGCCTTTCCGGCGTGGGCGAATACGATGCGCGCCTCGCCACCCGCCGGCACCGCATCCTTGCCGGTCCACGACCCCGTCGTCACGAACTGCCCGCCTCGCAGCCCTCCCGCCGCATGGGCACCGCCGTTCGCCAGCCAGATCACCAGGCGGAGCATGTCGCCGGCTGGATTGGCGACGCCGACCTTCACCTCGGCCCCGTTCACCAGCAGCCGAACCTGCTCCGTCCCCAGGTCGATCCCCTGCCAGTCTGGAATGGGATCGCCGACCACCAGGCCGCCATGCGACAGGCTGTCCGCCAAGGCAGAAAGCTTGTCCACCTGGTCCACATCGACATAGCGGCTTTGCAGCACCTCGATGGCGGGGTGGGCGGAGCCGATGGCATCCAGCACCTCGGCCCGGGAATACGGCGCCTCCCGCGGCGGCAGGTCATGGGCGATCCGCACGGCGATCTCGGCCTCCACGAGGCGGTCCCGGCTGACGGCCTCCGGCACATGGCCAGGGCTGCCCTGCACTCCGTCCGCGGGCAGGGACGCGCAGGTCATGGGACCCGTCGGATTGGGGGAGCCGACCTTCCAGCCGCCGATCCCGCCCAGCTCCGCCATGATGGCGCGCTGGATCAGGTAGGCCTGCTCCTCGGTCCTGGGGCGCACCACCTCCGGCAGGCTGTGCAGCCGTTGCGTGGGGTCGCGCCGGGCGCTGAGCAGCAGGCGGGCGGCGTCGTGGTGGCGGTCCATGGGGAGTATCCTCGGCAGTCAGGCCCGACAAGACCTGGCAGATCCGACAAGACCTGGCGACCTTGACCTTCGCACCGCCGTACTGCCTTGTCCAACCAGGCGGCTGAGAGGCAAAGGGCATGGATGGCATCGCGTTCGAGGACCTGCAGGTCGGGCAAACCGCCAGCATCGGCAAGACCATCACCGACGCCGACATCCTGCTGTTCGCCGCCGTCAGCACCGACACCAACCCGGTGCACCTGAACGCCGAGGCCGCCGCAGCGTCGGTGTTCAAGGAGCGGGTGGCGCACGGCAT